>OBLW0100004084.1_pt1 | contig 11198 bp, 15 predicted proteins | sample 1520161 | NCBI WGS metagenome assembly OBLW01 (sample SAMEA3539309, study PRJEB22396) | soil metagenome | biome: tundra; feature: field; material: soil | place: USA | collected 2010-05 | depth 0.15 m
CCGGACCGATCGGTTTGCACGCCGCGATGGATTATCTCAACGGCATCGGCCGCGAAAATATCTGGCGGCATGACCAGGAACTGGCCAACTATACCTACGAAAAGCTGGCCGGCTTGAAAGACATCCGATTGTTTGGCCCAAAATTAAATTCCGCAAATGCGTCTCTGCGCGCCGGCGTCGTGAGTTTTTTGCTCAAGGACGTTCACGCGCACGACGTGGTGACGTTGGCGGATCAGGCGGGCGTGGCGTTGCGCGGCGGGCATCATTGCACGCAACCGCTCATGCACAAGCTCGGCGTGGAATCCACCGCCCGCGCAAGTTTTTATTTTTACAACACCAAGGCTGAAGTCGACGTCTTTGTGGACGTGGTGAAGGAGATTCAGAAGTTTTTCGGGCAATGAATCCTCGATACGAAGATTGGTTGAAACATATTTTCGACCATGAAGTCAAAGAACCGCAATGGTATTTTGGTGAGGACGCACCTGTATTTGAAGCTTCGGACGAGGAAATAACTAAATTGCTTGGCCAGACATTTCTTCATGCCGGCAAAGATTTAAAGGAATACACGGACGAACAGGTTGATCAAGGTATTTGGTATCTAGCCAGTTCATCCGGTTCAAATTTCATGTTCGCGCTAAAATCATCAGAAGTGCCGCTGGCGAAACGGGTCGTGGCTATTGGAAATATTTTTTATTTGTATTCGGACTGCTTTGCCAAGCGTTGCACTGAATCCCTCGGCCATTTGTCTGAAAAAGGTTCTCCTCTCAATTCAAGCTGCTACATGTTTTGGGATATTGAGGCTGCCACAAATTGACGGACAGAGGATTGGGCCGACAATAAATCATCAAGCCCATGAAACAAACCACTGTTAAAGTCCGCCGTAAATTCGATGAAACCTTCAAGCGTGAAGCCGTCCAGAACTGGTTGCAGAGCGGCAAATCCGCAGAGGTAATCGCCCAGGAACTGGGCCTGAAGAGCAACCTGCTTTATGCCTGGAAGAACCGCTTGGCCCCAGCCGTCGCTGGGGGGAGAGCGGCGGCTGGGGCGAAGCCCGGGTCACTGGCTGACCTGCAAGGCCAGCTGGACGCGGCGCTGCGGGAGAACCGCCATTTGCGCGAGCAGCGGGACATATTAAAAAAACACTGGGCATTCTCTCCGAACCACCCCCGAACGCTATCAACGGATTGACGCGATGAAAAATGATTGCCCGATCCTGACGCTATGCGCGCATCTGGAAGTCTCGCCCAGCGGCTACTACGGCTGGCAAAAACGGCGCGTGGCTCCGGGCCCGCGCGCGGTGGCCAACCAAACCCTGGCTAAACAGGTCGCGGCGATTCATGCGCAAAGCCGGCAGACCTACGGCAGCCCACGCATCGTGGCGGCCTTGCGCCAACAGGGCGGTCACCACGGCCGCACCCGGATTGCTCGCCTCATGAAAGAAGCCGGGCTGTGCGGTCGCCAGAAGGGTCGCTTTCGCGTCCAGACCACGGATAGTCACCACGATCAGCCCATCGCGCCCAACCTGCTGGCCCAAGTGCCCAAGGCGACCGCCCCCAACCAGCTCTGGGTGGCGGACATCACCGACATAGAAACCCAGGAAGGCTGGCTCTATCTGGCCGCCATTCTGGATCTCTACAGCCGCAAAATCGTCGGCTGGGCCATGAGTGAACGCATTGACACCGCCCTCGTTTTAAAAGCTTTGGGGATGGCCCTGCGGCATCGCCAGCCGCCAGCCAAGCTCCTGCTCCACGCCGATCGCGGCGTGCAATATGCCAGCGGTGATTATCGACAAGCACTAAAGGCTGCCGGCCTGGTGGCCTCCATGAGCCGCAAAGGCAACTGTTACGACAACGCCACCATGGAAAGCTTCTGGAGTACCCTCAAACTCGAACTCATTTATCGCCGCGCCTTCGCCACGCGCGCTCAGGCACGCACCGAAATCTTCGATTACATCGAAACCTTCTATAATCGCCAGCGCGCCCACAGCGCCCTGGACTATCATTCGCCCGTTGACTTCGAACTCCAAAACAACTAACCAAATGGTCCCATCTTTCTATCCGCAGTTTCAAGGCAAGCCCATATTTCTCCACTTACATTCATAAAGGACGCGTCGGAAATTCAAGAGATACAGAACACAATTTTGGATGTTCTTCAGAAAATTCTTACGATCAAGCACCGGGCTTGCCGAGAAAGTGCTTTGCACGGATTAAGCGAATTGACATTTGCTTGTTTCGAAAAAGTTCGCAAAATTATCGATGAATTTTTGAAGGATGCAAAATTGGACGACAAGCTTTTAGCATATGCGACTAACGCGAGAGATGGGAACGTTCTATGATTTCTTTTCAATCACCGATGAGCGCCGTGCTGGAAAATTTTCCCGGCGCGCAACGGGCGTTGTTTTGCCACATCAAGCCGCTTGCAGAATTTTGTTCCAAAGATTATAGTGACAGTGTGAGTTTGACTTTAGATCGCGTTTTGACCGAGGCCGAGGCGTTGCCTGCCGATGAGCAGGAAATGCTCGAAGGCCTTTTGCGCCAGCGTCGCATTGAGGCGTGGCGTCAGGAAACGGCGGCGGAAGCAAATAAAACGGCCAAGGCTTTTCGTGCTGGCAAGCTCAAGGGCCGGTCCGTTGAAAATGTCATTGCCCGATTGCGCGCGGCCAAGTGAGCCATGCGCGAACTCGTCCTCTCGCCGAAATTTGAATGGGCGTTTCGCCGTTTGGTCAGAAAAAATCCCGCGTTGCAACCGCAAATCGAGACGGCCTTGCGGCGCATGGCGGAAAACCTCAACGACCCGCGATTGACGACCCACCATTTGAGCGGCCAGCTTGCCGGGTTGCACGTCTGCTCGGTTGCTTACGATTGCCGCATTGTTTTTGCCCGGCAAAAGCATCCCAAAACCGGCGCGGAAATTTTATTACTCATCAACATCGGCACGCACGAGGAAGTTTACTGATGAACATTGCCCCGCAATCACCGATGAGCGCCGTGTTGGAACATTTTCGCGTCGCGCAGCGGGCGTTTTTCGCAACATCAAGCCGCTTGCAGGATTTTGTTCCAAAGATTAGAGTGCCGACGTGAAAGCGATTTCCATTCTGGAAGCTCAAGGACAGCTCGGCGAACTCATCGCCCAGGCGTGCCGTGACGAAACCATTGTGCTGACGGACGGCAACAATGAGGTGACGCTCGCACCGCACGTTTTGGATCTGGAAGAGGACAGCCCGGAACTAGAGGCGGAATTGTTGAAGGCGGCCAAAGGGCCGTTCACGCCTTATTCGTCGGAAGTGATGCGCGCCGCGTGCGAAAAAGTCATCCATGAAAGGCGTGGATGAATCTGGCCATCGAAAAGACGCCATCGTATCACGCCGATGTCACCAGTCAATTTGGCTGGTATTTTGACGAGGTGGGCGAAGAACTGGCGTGGCGATTTTTCAACGCGGCTGAACAAGCACTTTACAAACTTGCCCGTCAGCCGGACTTGGGTCGCCGCCGAAAATTTCGTCACCTGTTGCTGGGTGTTTGTTTTCATTTCAAGTCGAACGTCCATTTAACAAAATTCTCATTTTCTATCGCGTGACGGAAAACACTTTGCAGGCGCGGCGGTTAATGCACGGCGCAAGAGGTTTGCCGCGACAATTGGTTGAGTCAACGACAGAATAATTCGACAAGAAGCGGGCGTTGAAATAAATTTCCAACCGATGCGCGTCACGACATCAACCCAAGTCATTTTCATCTAATTCCATGCCCAAACTTGCCCCGCCACCGCCGGTCGCGCCTGAAACCTGGCGCGCATTGCTCGACGACGCCTCCGCCTTTGCCGCCGCCAAACCGTGGAAATATATGTATGACAGCGATGTCGTGGGACTCATTGATCCCATCACCGGCGAGACGCGCATCGGCACCGTGCTCGGCAACGCCGGAGAAGTGTTTGCCGCCGTGTTTTATCGTCGTCCCGACGGCTTGCGCTGGATTTTTGGAATGCTGGACATTGCCTCCGCCGATTTGGAAAATTTCAACATCGCCGACGGCATGGATGTCCTCAAGCTCGAATTTGTTCCAAAACGTGAACTCTGGAAGGAAGATCTCGCCGCGCTCAAAACCGCCGCATTTCAACCTGCCGGCAAAGGCAGCGTCTGGCCGCAATTCCGCTCCGCCGACCCCGGCTGGCATCCGTGGCACATTAGCCAGTCCGAAGCCGAACAATTCCTGGCCGACCTTCCGCGCCTGACTGTCTTCTGCAAACTATTCGAGGAAAATCCCGCATTGTTCGACGGTCGCGGACAGATGGACATTCCCTTTCTTCCGGCCACTCTGCCAAATCGCCCGCTCACGCCGGACGATTTGGATTGGCGACCGCTCCTGTCGCCGCCGGCGGCGGGTTGTGAGCCATTCCAAATTTCCACCGACCATCTCGGACAACTTCGCGCGCTCAAGCGCCAACCGGGTTTGGCCTGCGAATTCGATTGCCTGTTGATTCCCGGCGGTTCGTTCATCGAAAGCGGACGCCCCTGTTTTGGGCGATTTGGCCTGCTGGTGGAAAAACGGCGCGGACTGGTGATCGGCATGAGCATGCAAAGCGGCGGATGCACGCCCGGAGACGCGGCGGGGCGCGGACTGGTGGAAAGCCTTTTGAAGGCCGGGCATTTGCCGGAGAAAATTTTCATCAGCGGCCCGCGTCTCCAGCCGGCGCTGCAACCGCTTTGCGATGAATTGCAAATCGAACTTCAGCCCTCGTCATCGCTGCCCGTACTGGAAGAAGCGATCTACTCAATGAGCCAGCACATGATGGGCGCAATGTAGGTCAGCGCGTTCCGCCCGACCGGGAAACGCGGGAAGTTATTTTTCTTCCTCGTCACCCAGACAGGCTGGAAGTGCTGTCCTCCATTTTTCCGATTTCTCCGCCTCGGCGTGTTTGATACGATTTCAACATGAACGGCAAATCCGAGCAATTGCGTCTCAAGCATGACTTGAGACGGCTTTTCCGCAGCATGGATTTCGTGTCGCGGCATCCGGCGTTGAAGCGTGATTCAGCGGAAGCGCGGCGGCTCACGGAAATTTATCAGCAACTCGGACTGGCTTGGGAATTTCTGGCGTTGCAGTGCAAACACAAAAATGGCTGGCGCAAATTGCGCGATGAGAAATTTGCCTGCAACGTTTGCGGCCTGATTCGCGGCGCAAAGGAGCAATGGCTCATGTTGTCGCCCGGCGGAAAGAAAATCATTGGCCGGCACGCAACGCCAACTTCCAAACGCACGTTTCCGAATCGCAAAGCGGCGACGGTTGTAAATGACACGATTGATTTTCACGGGGCGAAATTAAACGTGAAGGTGTTGAATCCGCATCGCTGCAATGGCCGCTGGTTTCGCAAACATGATTGGACAATTGCGGCAGACCGTTTGGTGCGGTTGCAGGAGGCTGGAATTGAAGTTCGATTCGATTCGCATTTCGTAAGCGTGAAATTGCGCAAACACAAGCGGGGCGAGATGCCGCCTTACAGCCATTTCGTATCGGAATTGCCGCGCAAGTTCTTAAAAGAATTCCCAGTGATGTTGGAATTTGATCAGCGCAGGCAGTTCACAGGCTTGACCATCTTTAAGCCAGGCACTGGCAAATCTAATCACAGTCGAAAATAATTTCACGACTTGAAAAGTATGGTTTCGCAATCACCCATGAGCGCCGTGCTGGATGTTTTCCCGGCGCGCAGCGGACGTTGTTCCAGCGGTAGCACATCGCAGGATGCTGCAGTTGCCTTTGAAGATTTCAGGGAATTTCCAGCCAGATTCTGATTGCCCGAAGGATTGTTTCCATTTGCGATTCGTTCATGCGCCGAGCCGTCGCACCGGCACTGAACCGGGAATGTGTCGCAAGCCTTGCACATCGAACGCGCCATTTTCCAGTCACGGAACATTCACCACCACTTCAAATCTTCCGCCACGCAAGACCGTCGTGTGCGGCACGATGGCAAACAGCGCGCGTTCGTCGTCGCGAAAAGGTGTATTGAAGATGACGGCGGGACGCACTTTGGCGGTCATGCCCAAGTCCACGAGCCAGACTTCACCGCGCCGGGCGTTTGGCGTTTTTGGCCTCGGCTTGGTCGTAGGTTTGGAACGCCGCATCGGCGGAAGCAATCAGATCCGCCTCGGTCTCGACGCCATGAGTGCCGTCGTAAATGATGCCGCGACCACGCTGACGGAACTGGCTGTGAACCGCCTTTTCAACCTGCTCGAGTTCTTCGGCAGATAAGTTTGGAAGCACCGCTTCGATTTCAGCAATCGTACTCATGGCTGAAAAGATAGTCGCGAGCAGGTGGAGCGTCAACGGCGGTTAATTACCGCTTGTGGCTGCGGGCGCATCTCACTTTCTTGCAGTGCTAAATGTGCATCCAAGAATCCCAACGGGATTCCGGCTCAAAGCCCAAGGTTGGCGCGCCCGCGCCTACCTTGGGTGTCAGGCGAAAAGGGAAGCAACGCCAACGGCGTTGTGGCCAAGGTCAGGCGCGCGAACGGGAACGAATGGGCCACAACCGCGTTGCGGTTGGAATGTTTGTGGGACGATAACCCACGGTAGCAAGTTCTTCGCAACCTTGGGCTGAAGGCCGCAATCCCGTTGGGATTGAACAACCAGGCCTCGTCTCAAAAATTGAGATGATCCCTGTGGCCGTTCACTCCCGCACCGTCTTCAACCCCGTGCGGATGACGCGTTCGATGAGTTGCGAATAATTCAGGCCGGACTTGAGCGCGGATTGCGCGAAGTCTTCATCGGCGGCGAGAATGGGATTCGGGTTGGCTTCGATGAAATAAATCTCATTGGCCGACGTGACGCGCAGGTCCACGCGCGCATAACCATCAATGGTCAGCAGCCGGTAAATGCGTTTGCAGGTCTGCACAATGTCTTTGGCGAGCGCGGAGTCAAGGCCTTCGGCGAACTGGTTTTGGAGGCCCCAGCGTTTGCGATATTCCTCGTCCCACTTGGCGCGGTAGGTCGCGATCTTTGGTTCGTCGGGCGGGACTTCCTGGAAGATCATTTCCCGGATGGGGAAGACCTCGAGCCGGTGATTGCCGAGCAGGCTCACATAAAACTCGCGCCCGGCGATGTATTCCTCGGCGATGACGTCGTGGTTATGTTTCTCGTGGATGAACTGGACGCGCTCCTTGAACTGTTCGTCCGTCTCGACAAACGACGCCTGCGAGATGCCGTAGGACGCCTCTTCCTTGAGCGGTTTCACGAGGATGGGGAATTTGAGGCGCGCGGGACGGATGCAGCGTTTGCCACGCGGGATGACAGTGAACGCCGGCACGTGGATGCGATGGTAGCCGAGAATTTTCTTCGAGATGGCCTTGTGTTTGCAGAGCGTCAGGCCGGTCGAGCCGCAGCCGGTGAAAGTGATACCGTGCATTTCCAGAAACGAAACGATGTTCTGGTCGAAGGCGCGGTTGTTTTTGAACTGGTCGGCCAGGTTGAAGATGATGTCGGGCTGGAAGCTGTCGAGCTTTTGCCGGAGCAGATTGAGATCGTCGAAAATGGCGAGCTGCTCAACGGTGTGGCCAAGTTCCGCCAGCGCGGCCAGGACGTTTGCCTCAGTTTTCCAGTCCTCGGTCTGCAATTCCCTGGTCAGATCCTGGTCAATCTTTGTGGGCGCGATGGCGTCGAACAGGGCGAGGATTTTGAGTTTCTTTTTCACGAGGACGAAAGGCGAAGTTTGATGGGTAGTCCGCCCTCACCCTGACCCTCTCCCCCAGGAGAGGGAACCGCCAACAACCCTTTTGCATATCCGCCGACCATCATTGCAAATCCAGTGCAAGGTTCCGGCAAAACGCGGAAACAACTTCTCCCTCTCCCCGGTGGAGAGGGCCGGGGTGAGGGCGAGCGTAAACACAAATATCGCTCGGCAGAAAATTTGTCGGTGGCTGAAATCATATTATCACTTTATTTTGTGCGCTTGAATTTGCCGGTGAACAGGTGGTTCATCACCAGCGTGGTGATGTAGGCGGACACCGACAAATTTTGTTTCGGGTCGTAGGCTTTGATCCGCAGGTTCAACTGGCCGCAACGGTCAATCAATCGCGTGAGCAGTTTGTTGACGCGGTATTTGTTTTCATTCGTCCACTGGCAGACGGCGTTTTCCAGTTCGCGCCGATGGCGGCGCAAATAGTCCGAAGCTTTCACATGTCCTTCAATATCGGCGCTGGCGGCGAACAACTGACGCAGGTCGTTGTCGTAAAAATCCGGGAATGAATGCTCATATTCCTTCCGCTTGCGCGCGTAGTAGGTCTTGAGCTTGAGGTTGAGGCAATCATAATCGGCCATGCGGTATTCCGGCATGGGCAACGGCGGCTGGCCGGCGAGCGAGCGCATCAACTCGTCCACGTATTCCAACTTTTGCAGCGCCCGCCAATCTTTGTAACGGGTGCGCCAATCCAAGCCCGGGGTCAGCCACACGGCGAAGGTCTCGGCAAAATCCTCGTCCGGATGGCTCTGGGCATACCAGTCGTCGAGATGCACCACGAACCCGCGGCTGTAAGGACGCGGGCGATAGAACGAAGGCGTCTCTTCTGTGGACGATTTACCGAACGTGCGCTGCCATTTGCGCTTCCGAATGAACTGATACGCATAGGCGTAAGCGTGGGCCGCTTCGTGCCGGATCAGCTTCATGAACCACTCCGGCGCCTCGCCTTCGACTTCAAGAATGATTTTGCGTTCGAGCTGCCGCAGCCGGTCGTGCGTCAGAAAGAACGGAATGAAAATCGCCGGGATGCCCACGGGCACAAACCATTCGTCGCCGATGTGGCAGGGCGGATGAAAGGCCAGCCCTTTCTGCGACAGTTCGCCGTAAAGCTGCTGAATCAGCGGCTGAAGGATTGTGCCGTCGAGCTTCAGACCGAGCCGGGAGATTTTTCTCTCCAGCAACTCGTCGTCAGTCAGACTGCTCCAGTCCGGGGAATCCATGCGTGGAGATTAAACACACCCCACGCACGCCACAAGCAAAGCCCTCGGCTGCGGGATGATGTCGTTCAATAACCACGAAAGCATTTTGCAATGCGAGTGCGATGCCGTTGGTTAGAGCGGCGGTGAACCGCCGCAGTCCAAACGCTCCGCGTTGCCGGCGGTTCTCAATGGCGCGAAGCGTCTGGACTGCGCGCGCTTTAGCACCGCTGTGCGGGCCAAGATCGGAATTATTTGTCAAAAGCACAATTCCACCCGGCTGCTGGCGGGAATGGACAGATGCCATTTCTGTGGCAAAATTGTTTCCGCGTGACAACCGACACCATCAATCCGCATTCGCCCATGAGCGCCGTGCTGGAAAAATTTCCCGGCGCGCAGCGGGCGTTATTCCGAAGGTATCACATCGGCGGGTGCAGCAGTTGCGGATTTCAGCCTATGGAAACGCTCGCAGAAGTCTGCGCGCGCAACGGCAATCTGGATGTGGCCGAGATGCTGGTACACATCCAGGCCAGCCACGAGCAGGACGCAAAGGTTTTGATTTCGCCCAAGGAGCTCGCCGAACTTTTGCAAAACGACAAGTCGGTGAAGCTGGTGGACGCGCGTTCGCGCGAGGAATTCGAGGCGGTGAATATTGCCGGTTCCGTTTTGCTGTCTCAGCCGGTGATGCAGCAATTGATGGCGAGTGGTTCAAACATAAATCCAATTGTCGTCATGGATCACGCGGGCAAGAACGGACTCGATGCGGCGGCGTATTTCATGGGTCACGGCCTGCAGAACGTCCGCTGCCTGCGCGGCGGCATTGACGCTTGGGCGCAGGAAGTGGAGCCGAAGATGCGGCGATACAAGCTGGGATAAAATCGTAGCGGCTTCTCGGCAGAAAGCCGCATTCTTTTGTTTCTGAAATTGGCGGCGTTCTACCGAAGCGCCGCTACGAGGTTCAAAAATTATACGTTGAATTTGAACAGCAGCACGTCGCCGTCTTTCACAATGTATTCCTTGCCTTCCATCCGGTAGAGGCCTTTTTCGCGCGCGGCGGCGACGGAACCGCATTTCACCAGATCGTCGTAAGCGACGGTTTCGGCTTTGATGAAGCCGCGTTCGAAATCGGAATGGATGACGCCGGCCGCTTTCGGTGCGGTGTCGCCGACGTGAATCGTCCACGCGCGAACTTCTTTTTCGCCCGCCGTAAAATAAGTACGCAGGCCGAGCAGATGGTACGTCGCGCGGATCAAGACACCGACTCCGGATTCGGTCACGCCGAGTTCCTTTAAAAACTCCGTTGCCTCGTCGGCGGACAGATCAACCAAATCGCTTTCAATCTGCGCGCTGATGACGACCGCTTCGCAGGCGAGATGCGTCTTCACATAGTCGCGGACTTTGAGGATGTAGGTGTTTGAATCGGCGGTGGCCAAATCGTCTTCTTTCACGTTGCACGCGAAAATCGTCGGCTTGTCGGTGAGCAGGAAAAATGGTTTCGCGATGGCCCGTTCTTCCGGCGTGAGCGCGACGGTGAGCGCGGGTTTGCCGGCATCGAGCGCGGGCTGGAGTTTTTTGAGAACGGCCTCGTCGGCGAGCGCAAGTTTGTCACGGCGTTTGGCGTCCTTGGCGACTTTCTCCAGCCGTTTGGTCACGGCTTCGAGATCGCACAAGACGAGTTCGGTGTTGATGACTTCGATGTCGCGCACGGGGTCAACGCTGCCGGTCACGTGATGAATGTCGGCATCGTCGAAGCAGCGCACGACTTGCACGATGGCGTCCACTTCGCGGATGTGCGTGAGAAACTTATTGCCCAGACCCTCGCCTTGCGACGCGCCTTTGACGAGGCCGGCGATGTCCACGAATTCAATCGCCGCCGGGATGACGACGCCCGTCTTGGCAATTTTTTGTAAAACGTATAGCCGTTCGTCCGGCACGGTGACGATGCCGACGTTCGGGTCAATGGTGCAGAACGGATAATTGGCTGCCTCGGCCTTGCGCGTGCGCGTGACGGCGTTGAACAAGGTTGATTTGCCCACGTTGGGCAGTCCGACGATTCCAGCTTTAAGCATAATTCGATTTTATTTTTGACCGGGTGCGTTCCGATATTCCTGCCAATGATGAAGCGGCCGGTTGTGTTTGGCCAGTTGCCACGCGATATGTCCGCCGTGGATCAATCCGAGCGTGAGCAGACAGACACCGGAAAAATGCTGCAGTCGCAGCAGCGTGTGTTCGCTGAATTTTCCATGCCCGCGCGACACGCCGAAACTGAAAGCCGCG
>OBLW0100004086.1_pt1 | contig 11194 bp, 10 predicted proteins | sample 1520161 | NCBI WGS metagenome assembly OBLW01 (sample SAMEA3539309, study PRJEB22396) | soil metagenome | biome: tundra; feature: field; material: soil | place: USA | collected 2010-05 | depth 0.15 m
TGCACGCCGGGTGCTGGAAGGTTGGACATCTGGAGTTCTTCCTGAAGGGACATGGCGACCTCGGGGTGGCTTTTGAGCAAGGATCGGCCCATTCATGGGATTCTGAAAGGTCCGAGGTGCCTTTCTTGCCATCCATCGCCCTGAGTTTGATCAATGTCACGAAACGATATGGCGCGACAGCCATTCTGGACGGACTGAGTTTCGGTCTCTTCCAAGGAGAGAAGGTCGGCCTCATCGGCCGCAATGGCGCGGGGAAGAGCACGCTCTTCCGCCTGCTCACCGGCGACGAAACCCCTGATTCCGGCGAGGTGGTGGTCACCCAGGGCCTGCGCATTGCCCGCCTGAGCCAGGAGCCCCATTTCGCGCCGGGCGCCACTGTCCGCGTGGCCCTGGAAGCGGCCCTGGCGGATCATGCCGCCTTCCTGGCCCGGCACCAGGAGATCCACGACCGCCTGCATGGCGCTGGTGTCCAGGCCGAAGCCCGCCTGTTTGACGAACTGCAAACGATCGAGCACCACCTGGATCACTGGGGCTGGGATCTCCTGCCGAGGCTGAAGGCCGCGGCGACCACCTGGGGGCTGACCGACTTGGATGCGGAGGTGGAATCGCTGTCAGGAGGCTGGCGCAAGCGCGTGGCCCTGGCCCAGGCCTGGCTCAAGGAACCGGACGTCCTGGTGCTGGACGAGCCCACCAACCACCTCGACCCCGAGCAGGTGGAGCGGCTGGAAGCCTGGCTGCAGGCCTACGAGGGGGCCCTGCTCCTCATCACCCATGACCGGCATCTGCTGGACGCGGTGGCGACCCGGATGCTGGAGCTCGAGGAGGGCGGGCTTCGCAGCTACGACGGCGGCTACAGCGACTACCTGCTGGAGAAGTCCGATCGCGAATTCCGCGAATCGCGCCTCACCGAACACATGCAGAACCGCCTCCGCCGGGAAATGGCCTGGCTGCGGCGGGGGGCGAAAGCCCGCACCCGCAAGTCCAAGCTCCGCATCCAGGAGGTGCTGGACCTCAAGGACACGGTTGAGGACCGCACCCGCCTGGACCTCCGCCAGGGTCTGGCCTTCGCCAAGGGCGATAACCGCAGCGACGCGCTGATCCGCGCGGAAGGGATCCGCTTCGCCTACCCCGGCGGCGCGGAGCTGCTGGACGGCCTGGATCTAGGCCTCCAGCGCGGCATGCGCATCGCCCTGCTGGGCCCCAACGGCTGCGGGAAATCCACCCTCCTCAAGGTGCTGCTGGGGGAATTGGAACCGAGCAGCGGCGAGGTGCTCCGGCATCCGAAGCTGGCGGTGACGGCCATCTCCCAGGGCCGGGGCGAACTCGATGGCGGCCGGAGCGTCCTGGACAACCTGGCGGACCGTGCGGCACTGGTGGACACCGGCCATGGCACAGTGCTGGCCCATGTCTACCTCACACGGTTCGGCTTCCCCGTGGATGAGCAATCCCGGCCCGCCTCCAGCCTCAGCGGCGGGGAGCGCAACCGCCTGCTCCTGGCCAAAGCCATGCTCAGTCCCGCCGATCTGCTGGTCCTGGACGAGCCCACCAACGACCTGGACATCCCCACCCTCCAGAACCTGGAGGAGGCGTTGCTCGGCTTCGGCGGCACCCTGGTGCTGGTGAGCCACGACCGGTTCTTCCTCGACCAGGTCTCCACCCACACCCTGGCCTGGAATGAGGGCGGTACGCCCCGCTGGGAACTCTATGAGGGACCGCCCTCCACCGTGCGCAGCCTCCGGGCCGAGCGGGCCGCCGACCGGGCTCCCATCAAGGCGGAAGCGCGCCCGGCCCGGATCGAGGCCGTCAAGGCCCGGAAGCCGGGGCTTTCCCAGAAGGAGCAGCGGCGTCTCGCGGAGGTCGAGGCGGCGCTGGCGGCGCTCCATGGCCGCCTTCTGGACCTCGATGACGTCCTCGCCGATCCGTCGGCCTTCCTCCGTCCCGAGAGTCCGGGCCACCGCGCCCTGAAGGACCGGGAAGCCTTCCAGGCGGAGTTGGAGGGCCTGGAAGTCGAGTGGCTGGACCTCGAGGAGAAGCGGTCCAGCAACTGACTCGGTCAAATCCTTAGGATGAAGAACACCCCGCTCAGGCCTTTTCGCTACCCTGGAGCCTGCCCTTGTCTGGAGTGCCCATGCGCAAACTGCCCTTCCTGCTCTTCCCCACGGTGGCCCTGGTCGCCCAGGCACCGGCGAACGTCGACCTGGTGCAGCGGTTCAATACGGAACTCCCCGGCATCAACCAGCTGCTAAAGGAGCTGAAGACCCAGGAGGCCCTGGCCAAGGTCCAGCCCCTGATTCCCGCGGAACGGCCGGTGTTCGACATCTCGAATCCGAAGGCCATTGGCCTGAGCCTGGACAATGCCCAGGGCCTCATGTCCCTCTACCGGCTCTACGCTAACGTCCTCTCCGAGGCGGGCCAGTGGGAGAAGGCCGTGGACGTCCAGGAGCAGCGGGCCCAGGCCGCCCGGGCTACCCTGGCCGATCTCGACCGGGCCCAGGCCCCCATCGCCGCCAAGTGGAAGCAGGTGGCCCAGGAATCCGGCGACTACGTGGCCAAGAACGAACCGCGGAAGAAGGAGCTGGAGGCCAGCCTGAAAGCCCTGAAAGAGGATGTGGACGCGGTGAACGCCAAACAGAAGAAGCTGGACAGCAAGGGCATGGAAGAACTCAAGGCGCGCATCGCCAAGGCCCCCCAGGAGCAGCAGGAACTCGACCAGATCACTGCGGGCCTGCCCGTCCACAAGCAGAATGTGGCCAATGCGCCCAAGGTCGCCAAGCTGCTGGGCGACAACCGCAAGGAAGTCGATGGCATGGTGAAGGCCGCCGACGAGGCGCTGCTGAAGGCCAAAAAGGCCGTGGCTGAGCAGACCGATGAAATCACGCAGTTCAATACCCAACAGGTGATCAAGAAGGTCAAGATCGTCGGCAAGAAAACCTGGGTGGACGCGGTGCTCCGGGCTCCCGAAAACATCACCAAGCTGGGCTCGCCGCAGCTGCAGGCCGCCTTCCTGAACCGGCTGCTGGTGCTGGATCCCGGCAACGCCGGCGCGCAGAAGGCCCTCGACAACCTGAAGGCCGGCAAGGAGGCCTTCGCGAAAGCGCCAAAGGCCGCTAAAAAGGGCGGGGCGAAAAAGCAGTAGTTCATCACGGTGTGTTTCAAAGGGGAGCGTCCATGACCCGCTTCGGAATCCTGCTTGCCTGTGCCCTGGCCACGAGCCTGGGGGCTCAGAGCCTCACCGATCGCTTCAAGGAGGTCCGGGGGCCCTGGGAACTCCAACTGGAGCGGGGCGAGTCCGCCACGGTCCGCAAGGGTGTGGAGGCCCTGCTGGGCCGGGAGGGGCTGACGGTCAATCCCTCGGACTACAACGATATGCATGCCCTCGTGGCCCTGCGGGGCCTGGCCGCCCGCGCCTGCCTCGCCGAAGGCAGTTGGGAAGACGCCGTCGTCCACTTCCAGAAGGCCCAGTCGGCCGCGGAAGAGAACCTGGCCACTGCCGAGCCCTTCCTGGCCAAGACCCGCATGGAACACGAACTAAAGCTCAAGGAATGCCGGGATGCCATGGCCAAACAGGCGCCCCGGCTCAAGGAACTGGACGAGGCGCCCGGGCTTTCCAAGGACCAGATCAAGCTCCGGCAGCAGCTGAAGATCTTCATGGACGAGCAGCAGGCAGCCATCACCCACAGCGAACGGGCCCTAAAAGACATCGAGGGCATTCTCCTTCGGTTGCGCCAGGCCAAGGAGACCACCACCAAGACCGCGGCCGACTGGCAGGCCTTCCTGGTCGCCGAGAAGGCGGAGATCACCGAAGCGGGGGGGATTCCACCCTACGTCACAGGCAAGCTCGAGCAGGTGAAGGCCGACGATGCGCGCCCCCGGCAGGAACGCCTCACCTACGCCCGGCGGCTCCAGAAACTGGATCCCGCCAACAAGGATGTGGCCCGTCTGGTGAACGGCCTGTTGGGCAAGGAGGAAGCGCCCGAACCCGAGAAGCCGAAGAAGAAGAAAAAAAAGGCGGCTCCGAAGAATCCCTAATCCTTTTCCACCGCAAGAAAATGGCCCCGTCCGGGGCCATTTTCTTGCGGGAAGAAGTGATTAAAATACGATGCCAAATCCAAGTTTCACGAAATCGGCGCTGGGGGGATCTCCGGCATTCACGTCGTTCCCCGTAAGGGTCTTGTGGAAGGTGGCCTCGAGATTGAAACGCATGCCCGCGTCATAGCCAAAGCTGTGACCCAGGCCGAGGGTGCCGCCCAGTCGGCTCTTGTTGGCGGATGAGTCGGGGAAATAGTAAGGATCATTGCCCTGGCTGGTGCTGAACCGCTCAAAGTCTGCCGACAGGCCGGCCACGAAGTAGAGGCCGCGGTGGCGGAAAGCAGTACCCTGGGGAAAGATCTGAAGGTCGCCCCCCGCACTGAAGATAGAGTGGCGAAGGTTGACGCTGGCGTAACCCGGAGCACTGTTGGTGCCGTTCTCGGAGCTTCCGCTGAGGTTCAGGCGGATCGCGAGAGTCCGGTCCATGGGGAAGCTCGCCGTGAAACTTCCGCCCAAGCCCGTATCGAAGGTCTCCCTCTGGGGCACGCCGAGCGGCGGAGCCTGATCGAAGGGCGAGGTGTTGGCAGGATAGGTCGTGCTGTTGAAAGCCCCGGTCGGGACGGTCACGTTCAGGCTGAAACCCATGTGGGGGCTCTGGGCCTTCAGGGCTGAGCCCGAAGCCAGAATCAGGGGAATGGCGAGCAAGGTTGCGGCGCGGCGCATGGGTCCTCCAGGTTGGATGGTTAGGATACGAGCGAAGGGTGTGCCAGGTTACGCCAAGGGGCGCTAATCCTTGGATGTCCGGAACCCAGTCAGGGTTGAAGGCCATCGTGCGAAGCGGCGATTTGCCTCAGGCAATGACCGTTTGCAACGGCGGGCTTTGGCCGGGGCCGGGGATGGCCTACTCTGGACAGGATGGGGATGGTTCATGGCTTGGAAGCAGGATCTGGCGAAACTGAAACAGCAACTGGGTCCGGAGACGCCCACTCCGGCTCCGAAAGCCATGCCCAAGCCGGTTGTCAAATCCAAGGGACCTGGTGCTTTGGAAGATGAGGACGCCGTCTTCCTTTCCGCCATGGGGTTGAAGCCGGCGGCTCGTCCGGTCAGAACCGTGGCCGCTGAAGTTCCAGTGGCCGGCGCCGCGCCGCCCAGTCCCCCCGCCCCAGAGACCTTCCAGGAGGCGGTCCGGGACTTGAAGGGCCTCAAGCCTTTGTCCCAGGACCTCCCCGGTCAGCGTGCCTCGGCACCGCCTCCCCCGCCCAAGGTCGCCACCCCCCCGCAGCCCGCCCCCGCAGCCCTGCCCGCCAAGGTCCAGGAGCCCGCTGCTCCGGAGATCCCGCTCCCGGGGCCTGAACCCCTGCTCGTCCCCTTCGTGCCCTTGCGTTTCCAGCTGGCGGCGGGCATGGCCATCGAAGTGGACGGCTCCCTGGACCTGAAGGGGCATTCCCTGGTGGACGCCATGGAGCGCCTGAAGGACCGGTTGGGGGACGCGGTGGTTCTGGGATGGCGCAGTCTCCTGGTGACCCTGGGGCCGGACCCGGCCCTCCATGAAGGGCTCCTGGCCCTCTTGGCCTTGGGCCAGGCCACGATGGTGGCCCGGTATGCCCAGGCTCCTGTCCCCATGGGCGGGACCCAGGCCTGGCTGCTCTACTTTGCGCCTCAGCCAACCCAGCCCTGAATTATCACTTACGGAGCCTTGATCATGAGTCTGCTGGTGGTCGGTAGTGTGGCATTCGATGACCTGGAGACCCCTTTCGGGCGGCGGGATCATGCCCTGGGCGGCTCGGCCACGTATTTCTCCCTCAGCGCCAGCCGCTTCCATCCCGTCCGGATCGTAGCCGTGGTGGGCGACGATTTCGGCCCGGACCAGATGCGCGTCTTCGACCAGCGACCCATCGATCTCACGGGACTCACCCACGTGAAGGGGCTGAGCTTCCACTGGAAGGGGATCTACGGCTACGACCTGAACGAGGCCAAGACGCTCGCCACCGACTTGAATGTCTTCGCGAATTTCCGGCCGGACTTGCCGCAAAACTATCGTGAGTCTCAATACTTATTTTTGGGGAACATCGATCCAGTGCTCCAATTGGATGTGGTCCGCCAGATGACAACCCGGCCCCGGTGGATCGCCCTGGACACAATGAACTACTGGATCCAAGGGGCCCGGCCCGCCCTGGAGGCCGTGCTGAAGGAAGTGGACATCCTCCTGGTGAATGACGCCGAGGTCCGGGAGCTGACCCAGGAACACGGCTTGATCAAGGCCTACCGGAAGGTCCAGGACCTCGGTCCCAGGATCCTGGTGGTCAAGCGGGGTGAGTATGGTGTGGCCCTTTTTACTCCCGAGGGCATCTTCGCGGCGCCGGCCTACCCCCTGGAGGATGTTTTCGACCCCACGGGCGCGGGCGACACGTTTGCCGGCGGCTTCCTAGGCTACCTCGCCTCGATCGAGCGGACGGACGTCACGGCCCTGAAGCATGCCGCCCTCGTGGGTTCCGTCATGGCCAGCTTCACCGTGGAACAGTTTTCGACGGAGCGCCTGGAGCAGGTCGACCAGGACGAAGTTCGCAACCGACTGTCATTATTTTCAGATATGATCCGAGTCGAAGATCTGTAATCAGCGCTGTCCAATCCAGACTGGGGGTTCTAAATGCACCAGCCCATTCGCCTGCATGCCGGCCGGATGCGTTCACTTGCAATAGCGCCTGGCCTTCTAATGGCCCTGGCCCTCTCGGTTCCAGGCCTAATGGCCCAGCAGACCGCCCCTCCCGATGCCATCCAGGTGGAGGCCCACAGTTCCAAGTGGGACTATCCTAAGGAACTCAAGGTACCCGAAGGATCCAAGACCCATCTGGTCGAGAAGGGCGACACCCTCTGGGATCTCGCCGGCAAGTACCTTGGCAATCCCTATGCGTGGCCCCAAATCTGGGAACTGAATCAGTGGGTCAAGGATCCGCACTGGATCTACCCTGGCGATCCCCTGATCATCGACCTGGCGCGGTCCGTGGCCACCGCCGGCAGCCTGCCAGACAACCTCGCCAACCTGCAGCCGGATCAGCGTCGCGCCGATCCGAGCGCCATGCGCCGCCCTGAACTCGGCTTCTCCTTCCAGGATTTCATCCAGCTTCCCTTCCTCGCCCCGAATGGCGCCGAAGCCCACTACAAGAGCCAGGGCGCCTTCAGGCTAACCTCCAAAAAGCGTGAGGATCGCGAGTACCTGGGGGATGGCGAAGTTGTCTACATGAACGGCGGCACCGATCAGGGCGTGAAGGTCGGGGATCGCTTCCTGGTCCTGAAGACCGTCGGCCGGAAGCTCATGCATCCCACCATCAAGAAGAAGAACCTCGGTGACGTAGTCCAGCAGGTCGGTGTGGTGCGCGTCATCACCGCCCAGCCGAAGGGTTCCGTCGCCGTGATCGAGCGTAGCCTGGATAGCGTGCAGGTTGGGGATCATCTGGTGAAGTTCGACGAGCCCGCGAACATCCCCCTGAAGCTGCGGACGGATCTCGCCGAACCGGTCAAGATCGGCGCCAATGCCGGCGTGGTGGTGTACACCCGGGATGACAAGCTGTTCTCCGCTGGCGGAGACATGATCATCATCGACAAGGGCACCAACGATGGGCTCAAGGTCGGCGACGTGCTCCTGGCCGTCCGGGTCAAGACCTTCCCCGTCGGCGGTGAAACGAAGGAAAAACACCCCCCGACCGAGACCACCACCTACTACCTTGGGCAGGCACTTGTGGTGCGGACCGATCCCCAGACGGCCACCTGCCGGGTGCTCCGCACGGCCGAAGAGTTGCATGGGGGGGATACCGTCACCCCCTGATTCGGTCCCCACCTGGATTCAAAGGCCCCCGGTTCCGGGGGCCTTTTCCTACCTTGAGTTGTCCTCACCACGCGAACGGAGTTCGACCACGACCCGCTGTCCCCGGGTCGGCAGCTGGTAGGGGTGCGGCGTGGCGGTCCAGCCCGCCGGCACCTTTTCCCTCGGCCAGTCGGGCCCCTTCAACGCGAAAAAGGCGCTTCCGGGACGGCCATGCCGGGTCCACCAGCCCAGCAGAGGCTCGATGGGTCCAAGGGCCTTGGCCGTGCCCCAATCCGCTTCCAGGGGGGGCAGATCTTCCAGGCGGCCATGGACCGCCTTCAGGTTGGGCACCGGCAATTCCATGGCGACCTGCCTGAGAAAGGCCAGTTTCTTAGCCGAAGCGTCCACTCCGAGGACTTCCAGATCGGGCCGGGCCAGGGCCAGAACCACGGCCGGCGACCCCATGCCCGTGCCCAGGTCCGCCACCCGGGAGCCCGCCGGCAGTCCCTCGAGGAAAGGAAGGAGGGCCGCGGCGTCCTGCAGCAGTTCCTCCCGGCGTTCCCCCGGAGGAAGCGCCGTCAGGGCATGGGTACGGTTCCAGCGGTCCAGCAGGACCAGGAACCGGCCCAGAGGGGCTGCGAGCTCAGAAGGAAGGCGAGGCTCCATCCTTCCAGCATGCCAGGGCAGCATCTCGAATATTGAATTTACTGCAAATCCATCACTTGTCTTTTGTATTCAATAGTTGATGATCTATTAAATGGAAGGGCGCCGAATGGCTGTCTAGGATGAAGCCTGGAAACATCGATGCAATTCCTGCATCTAGAAATCGGATGTTGACGTATGCCCCAAAATTATTCATAATAAATGCCCTTTGATTGATCCTGCAGGAGGAAACGGCCATGACAGAGACCCGCCCACCGTTCATGATCGACTGGTCCAGCCGCAGCAAAATGCGGGGACCTGGCGAGCAGTCCTTGGGCAAATTGCTTCACGACCTCCGGGATCGTCTCGCGCCTGAGGCTCAGGGAATCTCCTTAACTTATGTCGATGATCGCGGCATGAGAAAACTCAACCGCGAATATCGCGGAAAAAACCTTTCAACGGATGTGCTCAGCTTCCCCTCCAGCACGGAGAAGGGCGCGTTCCCGCACCTTGGTGACATCGTCATCAGCCTTCCCACCGCCGAGAAAATGGCCAAGAAATTCGGCGTCAGCCGCCGGCGTGAGGTCGAGACGCTGGTCATTCATGGTTTCCTGCACCTCTGCGGTCATGACCATGAAACTGATCGCGGCGAGATGATGATGCTCCAGGCTCAACTGGAGCGGGAGCTCCTTGATGAGGAACCGCTGGCCATGAGTCTAAAGCGGGGACGGAAACCCGGCAGCAAGGTGAAGAAGCTGAAGGACGGAAGCCGCGTGGTGGTGACGGGCCGGGCGGCCGCCGCCCTGGTCCGCCGGGAACGCGTGAAGAAGGACAAGAAGGTCAAGGTCCGAAAGGTCGCGAAGCCGAAGGAGCCCATCGCCAAGCGGGGGCCCGGCCGGCCCAGGAAGGAATCCGCCTCGCCGGCTCCCGCGAAGCGCATTGTCCGCCGCCGTCGGCCTGCGCCTTCCCGCAGCGGCGTCCTCGGTTAAGCAAAACCACGCGGCCCGATCCTCCGCATGGCAATTGGGCCCGAAGGCCGATAAAATGGCCCTTTGGCCCGGCCTCGGGCCCCATCCGGAGTTTCCGTGATCAACCTCCTGCTCGGCTTGGGTGCCGCCCTCGCCGTGATCCTGCTCTCCAGCCTGCTGAGCATTAAGCTGTGGATTAGCGTGCCCCTCGGCCTCCTTGCGGGCGCCGGCTTCTTCATCTGGCAGAGCCGCAAGATCCAGCAAGAGCTTGAGAAGATCTTCTCCCGGGCCGGTGAGTTGATGAAGAAGCAGCAGTTCGACAAGGCCATCGAAACCATGAAGGAGGGCTACCGGTTCTCCTCGCGGCAGTTCCTGGTGAAGGGCAGCATCGACGGCCAGATCGGCGTGGTGTACTACCTCCACAAGAAGAATGCCGAGGCCGAACCGCTGCTGGCTTCCGCCTCCATGCAGCACTACATCGCCAAGGCCATGCTGGGCATCCTCCAATGGAAGCGGGGGGAGAAGAAAAAGGCCAAGACGACCTTCGATCTGGCCCTCAAGTCAGGGAAGAAGGAGAGCCTGCTCTATGCCGTCTATGCCTATGTGCTGGTGGAGATGGGCGAGCGCGACAAGGCCATCGAAACCCTCAACAAGGGCCTGAATATCTGCAAGGGCGACGAACGCCTCATCACCAACCGCAATCTCCTGCAGAATGGCAAATCGCTCAAGATGAAAATCTATGGTGAGCAATGGTACCAGTTCCTCCTGGAACGCCCCATGATCCGGCAGGAGGCCCCGCCCTTCGCCCGGGTGTCCCGCCGATCCCTGCGGGGTTGACATGATCCGCGGGGGACCGCCTGCTCGCTCTGCTCGCGAAGTCCCCCCCGGGAGCCCCCCACGCGGTGATCTGGCAAAGCCCGGTCCCCACGTCTGACCCGTTCCATTCTGTACTTTCCTGGAGACACCATGTCCGGCCACAGCAAATGGTCCACCATCAAGCACAAGAAGGGCGCCGCGGACGCCAAGCGCGGCAAGGTGTTCACGAAGATCCTCAAGGAGATCACCGTGGCCGCCCGGCTCGGCGGCGGCGATGTGGGCGCCAATCCCCGCCTGCGCCTGGCCGTGGACCAGGCCAAGGGCAGCAACATGCCCAAGGACAACTGGGAACGCGCCATCAAGAAGGGCACCGGCGAACTGGAAGGCGTGACCTATGAGGAGGTGATCTACGAGGCCTATGGACCGGGCGGCGTGGCCATCATGGTCGAGGCCATGACCGACAACAAGAACCGCACCACCCCTGAGGTCCGGAGCTATTTCACCAAGTTCGGCGGGGAACTGGGCGCCCAGGGCTCCGTGGCCTACCTTTTCACCAAGCAGGGGCAGATCGTGGTTGAACCGGAAGTCACTGAGGACAAGGTGATGGAGGTGGCCCTGGAGGCTGGCGCCGATGACGTCCTCTATGAAGGCGGCGCCTGGGTGATCAAGACCAGTCCCGAGGCCTACCAGGCCGTGAAGGACGCCGTGGACGCGGCCAAGCTGCCGGTCATCGAAGCCAAGATCATCATGGATCCCAGCACCAGCACAGCGCTCGAGGGCAACAAGCTCACCAGTTTCCTCAAGCTCGTGGACCTCCTCGAGGACAACGACGATGTGCAGAATGTGTGGCACAACGGCGATTACGACGAGCCTGAAGACTGAGGTTCCGTGCCACACACCCTTCGGGTGGACGCTGAGCGGCCAGGTTCCCCGGCCG
>OBLW0100004087.1_pt1 | contig 11193 bp, 9 predicted proteins | sample 1520161 | NCBI WGS metagenome assembly OBLW01 (sample SAMEA3539309, study PRJEB22396) | soil metagenome | biome: tundra; feature: field; material: soil | place: USA | collected 2010-05 | depth 0.15 m
GGACAACCTCGAACGCAGTCTCACGCTAGCAAAACCCGACAGCCTCCCTCACGTCGGTCTGGTCGGCGATACCTACACCATCACCGTGGCGGGTGAAGAGACCGATGGACGCTTCTGTGTAATTGATATGTACATCCCGCCGGGTGGCGGCCCGCCGCCGCATCGGCATGATTTCGAGGAGACCTTCATCCTTCTCGAAGGCGAGATGGAAGCAACTTTCCGTGGCAACAAGTCGATCGTGCGCGCCGGCGACACCCTGCACATTCCCGCGAACGCGCCGCATCAGTTTCACAACGCTTTCGCCGGGCCGGTACGCCTGCTCTGTATCTGCTCTCCCGCGGGCCAGGAGAAATTCTTCATGGAGGTCGGAGTACCGGTCGCCACGCGTACCACGCCCCCGCCGAAGCTGAACGAAAAAGAGCAGGCCGCATTCATCGAGAAAGTGAAAGCGCTCGCACCCAAGTACCGCACCGAACTACTGAGAGAAGCGTAGCTGGCGGAGCGCGCCTAGTGGGGCAGGCGCTTCCGCCTGCCGACCGCGTACTGACTGGAAACACAGTTGGCAGGCGAAAGCGCCTGCCCCACCTGGCACCCGCGGGGCGGTTCCGCAACTCCCACTATCCATCCGCTTGCCCGCTTGCGCTCTGCTCCCGCGCGGCACGGTTGGCCAGTTCGTCGCAGCGGTTGTTGCCGGCGTGCGATGCGTGGCCCTTGGTCCATACCCAGGTGGTCTGATGGCGCGCCACTTGTTGGTCCAGGTCTTTCCATAGGTCCTGATTGATCACCGGCTTCTTGGCCGCCGTCATCCAGCCCTTGCGCTTCCACCCGTGAATCCACGTGGTGATGCCGTTCTTGACGTATTCCGAATCCGTCACCACTTCCACCGCGCAGGCCTCGGTGAGCGCGCGCAAACCTTCGATGGCCGCGCGCAGCTCCATGCGGTTGTTGGTGGTGTGCGGCTCCGATCCCCACATTTCCTTGGTGCGCTGATTGTGGAGCAGAATGCACGCCCAGCCGCCGGCGCCCGGATTGCCCAGGCAGGAGCCATCGGTGATGATCTGAACTTTTTTCACGGGATCAGGCTTCACCGGATCAGGAAACCGCCGCCGGCTCGGCCTGGAAGAATTCGTCCACCAGATCGAGAATAGCTTGCGGCTGCTGCGCCTGGTAGATGGACGCGCGAAGCTGCGCGCCGTGGCGCACGCCGTGTGTGAAGTAAGTGGCAAACTGTTTCATCTTGCCGACCGTATCCTTCTCGCCGCGCTCTACCAGCATCGCGTAATAGCGCCGCATCATCTGGTAGCGGTCGTGCTCGCTTGGCTGCTCGTAGGCGCCGGTCGCCAGGTACTGCTCGATCTGTCGGAAGATCCACGGATTGGAGCTTGCCGCGCGGCCTACCATCACCGCATCGCAGCCGGTTTCGGCCACCATGCGGACGGCGTCCTCCGGCGTGACGATGTCGCCGTTGCCGATCACCGGGATCTTCACCGCGGCTTTCACCTCCGCGATGCGGCTCCAATCGGCTTTGCCGGCGTAGCCCTGCTCGCGCGTGCGCGGGTGCAGCGCGATGGCGTCCAGGCCGCAATCTTCCGCCAGCCGCGCCAACTCCACCGTCACCAGTTCGCGATCGTTCCAGCCGGCGCGATATTTCAGCGTGAACGGGATCGTCACCGCGCGCCGCACTTCGCGCAACAGGCGCTCTACCAGCGGCAGGTCGCGCAACAGGCCCGATCCGCCGTTGCACCGCACCACCTTGTTCACCGGGCAGCCCAGATTGAGGTCGACGATGTCGAAGCCCAGGTGCTGGCACACGCGCGCGGCATCCGCGCACACTTGCGGATCGGCGCCGAACAACTGCGCCGAAATCGGCCGCTCTTCCGCTTCGAAGGCCAGGTACTTCAGCGTGCGCGTAGGCTTGTGCGCCGTTCCCGCGGCCTTCACGCCGTGGGAGCTGGTGAATTCCGTCATCATCAGCCCGCAGCCGCCCAGGTTGCGGATGAACCGCCGGAACACGGTATCGGTGACGCCCGCCATCGGCGCCAGCACCGTGGCCGGAGCAACCCGCACCGTGCCAATCGAAAACTCGCTGGGAAATGCGCGCATGGGCTAGAGTCTACTTCAATCTTACCGGTTGCCAGCCGGAAACGGCAGTGGGGCAGCGCTTCGGGCGCGCGACACAGGAATGGCGAAACTCTCCATTGCTAATGAATTCCCGCGAATCTGAGCGTAGGGGTACGCAAGGCTTCCTTCTTTCAGGAGGCTTTGTATCAGGGCACGGCTTGAGCCGTGCCGAAGGATCGCGGGAAAGGTTTGGGCTTCAGCCCCTGCGCCCGCAGGAAAGCCACAGCGGCTAAAGCCATTGGCTACCGATGTGTTGTGGCACGGCTGAAGCCGGTGCCCTGATACAAAGCCAGCCGCCGAGTTCCCACTTCCATGTCGCACACCCAGGCGCTTCCGCCGGCCAACCGATCGCTTGTTTGTTCGCAAGGAACCGGTGGCAAGACCGCCGGCGCTACCGCACCTCTGGTGTGACCAGCCGCACGCATTAACACCTCCTAACATTAACTTCGTTTCAGGACCCGCAACGCCATCCCCTGCGCCGCGTTTGAACGTGTAGGAGGTTGAACAAAATGAAACGGAAACTTTTGACGGCTGCATTCCTGATGGCGGGATCGTTGTTCACCGGTTGCGCCGGAGGCGCCGCGGTCATCGTGGAACCGCCGCCGCTGCGGTACGGTGTGATCGGCGTGGCGCCCGGTGCGGGCTTCGTCTGGACCGAAGGATTCTGGGATCTGCGCGGCAGCGCATGGGTCTGGGCTCCCGGCCGCTGGGTCCGCCCGCCGCGCGCGCGCGCCGTGTGGGTGGCTCCCGCGTGGCGCCACGAAGGCGCTCACTGGCGCTACTACCGCGGCCGCTGGCGCTAGCGCCGGCAGGTAGGACGGGCCATCGTGTTTCGTGGTCTGTCATGTTCCGTTACAACGCGAGACTTGACAGACGACAAAAACCGATCGTCCGTCCTACTGGTCTACGCTGTCGCCTGCCGGGCGCTCAGGCGCGCCTTGCGAATGCGCAGGTACACGATCCGCACCATCGCCAGCACCGGCACCGAAAGGAAGGTCCCCTGGATGCCAGCGATCTCCGCGCCGGCGAACACACCGAACAGCACCAGCAGGGGATGCAGTTGCACCCCTCGCCCCATCAGGTGCGGCGAGACCACGTAGTCCTGAACCACGCGGAACAGCACCACAAACACCACAATCGGCACCAAGTTCACGCCTGCCAGACTGGCCACGATAAGGATCAGCGCGATGGCGGTGACCGGGCCCAGCATGGGAATGAATTCCAGCAGGCCGCCGACGGCCGCCAGCAGAATCGCATACGGCATTCGCATTACGGAGAAGAAAATGGCGTACGTCGCGAACGCCGCTGCCGAGAGCAGGAACAGCGCGCGCATGTAGTGCGCCAGCAGCAGGTTCACGTCGGAGATTACGTCGTCGAGCAGCGCGCGGCGCGGGCCCTCCTCCAGCAGATCGAGAAAGTGCCCCCGCATGGTCGTCGCGTCCTTCAGGAAGAAAAACGCCAGGACGGGTATGATCACTACGTAGATGAGGTTGCTGGCTACGCCCAGAAGCCGCAGCCCATACTGCGGCAGCTCGGAGATCAGGCTCTGCGAACGCGTCGCCACTTCGGAGCGGACCCTTTCCGCGATCTGCGCTCTCATCGAATGGTCGCTGGGCGGCGGGTGCTGCCAGCTCTCCACCATGGTGGGAAACCTCAGGGCGAGCACCGAAGCCTCGTCTACCACCCGCACGCCGAGCAGATATCCGAGCGCGCCCACAATCGCCACCACGATTACAAACGCCAGCGCCAACGCCGCCGTTCGGGTACGGCGCGCCGGAAAAATACGGTCGAGCAGGTTCACCAGTGGCGCAAGCACATAGGCAAACAATAGAGCCAGCGTGAAAACGAATAGCGTCTTGCGCGCCAGATAAACCACGTAGAGCAGCAGCAGCACAAGCGCCGCCGTCCACGTGGAGCGGGCGGCGCGCTTGTCAAAGCCGAGCATATCGCGGAGAGTCCTGGAGGATTATCCTACCACGCTTGGTAGGGCACGCTTTAGCTTGCCAACGCCCGCTTGCGGGCGGATTGTTTTTCACTGCTTCCGATGGCATGCGCCATCAGGCGTTCGAGCATACAATGATCCTGTGCAAGTCAAGACATCCATCACCGCGCGCCTCGAAAGAGAGGCTCGCGACCGCAGAGACATCGAGATCATCGAACTGAACGCCGGGAGCCTGAATCGCGAGGCCATGGATACGTTCGAATACCAGCGCCTGTCAAGCGTCGTGCGCAAGCCTGGATCCGCCAATTAACCTCCATGCCTGAGTTCGACGCCATCCTTTTCGATTTCGACGGCGTGCTGGCCGATACCGAGCCGGTTCACTGGGCGTGCTGGGCCGAGGTGCTGAAGCCGTTCGGCATCACGCTCGAATGGGATTATTACCGCGATCACGGCATAGGCATCGACGACAAGGATATGCTGCGGACGCTGGCCGGGCTCGCCAACCCGCCGCTCGACTGGCGGACGCTCTACGCCGAGTATCCCAGGAAGAAAGAGCTCTTCCGCCGGCGAGTGCTTGCCCATCCGCCTTTTGACCCGGCGCTCGATGCCTTTCTCGAAAACCTGCACCGCAGCTACAAACTGGCTGTGGTGACGTCGAGCGCGCGCGACGAAATCGATCCCCTGCTGGCCGCCGGCGGTTTGCGGCGCCACTTCGACGCGCTGGTCGGCGCGGAGGATGTGACGCACTACAAGCCCGACCCGGAACCGTATCGCAAGGCCGCGGAATTGTTGGGTGCGCGCACGCCGCTGGTGGTGGAAGATTCCGCTGCCGGTCTGGCCAGCGGGCGCGCCGCCGGTTTTGCCGTGCTCGCCGTTACCACGCCGTCCGAAGTGCCCGCGCTGGTGACGCGCCGCCTGGCCGAAAGAGCGGGCTGACGGGCGGGGCGCGCCCAGTGTACTCTGAAATTAGTGTCTCCCACACACGGGCATCATTCGAAAGCAGTCTCTCCCGGTTCCAAGAAGAAGACCGCCGAAACGCTGCGCAGCTCCTGGCCGCTGGTGGTCGAGCTGGTGCGGCCGCGCCGCGCCCTGTTCGCTCTCGGCCTGTTGTTGACGTTGATCAACAGCGTCTGCGGCATCGTGCTGCCAGGTTCCACCAAGTTCCTGATCGATGACGTCATCACCAAACATCAGACGAAACTGCTGCTGCCGCTGGTGGGCGCGGTTTTGCTGGCGACGCTGATTCAGGGCGCCACATCCTATTCGCTCACGCAACTGCTTTCCAAAGAGGCGCAGCGTCTGATTACGGAAATGCGCCGCCGCGTGCAGCAGCACATCGGCCGGCTGCCGGTGGCATACTACGATGCCAACAAAACCGGTGCGCTGGTTTCCCGCATCATGACCGACGTGGAAGGCGTGCGCAACCTGGTGGGCACCGGGCTGGTGGACTTCGTGGGCGGGATCATGAAGGCGCTATTTTCGCTCGCGGCTTTGGTCTACATCAGCCCGCTGCTCACCGGCCTGGCGCTGCTGTTCATCGGCGCTTTCGGTTTCGGGCTGAGCAAGGCGTTTCGCCGCATCCGGCCGATCTTTCGCGAGCGCGGCAAGATCAACGCGGAAGTCACCGGCCGGCTCACCGAATCGCTGGCCGGCGTGCGCGTGGTGAAGGGCTATCACGCGGAGGCCGAGGAAGCCAACGTGTTCGCGGGTGGAGTGCAGCGCCTGTTGGACAACGTGCTGAAGAGCCTCACCGCCATTTCGCTGATGAGTCTATCCGCCACCGTGCTGATGGGCCTGGTGGGAGCGACCGTGATGTTTCTCGGCGCGCGCCAGATCGGCGCCGGCACGCTGACGCTGGGCGGCTTCATGAGCTTCACTATGTTCCTGGCTTTCCTGGTGGCGCCCATGTTCCAGGTGGTGGGCATCGGCACACAACTCACCGAAGCGCTGGCTGGCCTGGACCGCACGCAAGAGGTGTTGCACGAAAGGCCCGAAGACGAGGAGCCGCGCCGCACCACCGCCATCGGGACCCTTCAGGGTTATCTCACGTTCGACCGAGTGACCTTCGCCTACGACCCCGGCAAGCCCGTGCTGCATGAAGTGAGCTTCGCCTCCGCGCCCGGCACCGTCACCGCGCTGGTGGGCCCGTCGGGCTCCGGGAAATCCACCGTCATCAGCCTGATCGCCGCGTTTCACGAGCCTAGCGAGGGCTCCGTGCTGGTGGACGAAATCGATCTCTCGACGGTGCGTCTGGATGCATACCGCACGCAGCTCGGCGTGGTTCTGCAGGACACGTTTCTGTTTGACGGCTCGATTCGAGAGAACATCGCCTTCGCGCGGCAGGGCGCGCCGGAAGAAGCGATCCTGGAAGCCTGCCGCATCGCGCGCGTGGATGAGTTCGCCGAGAAGCTGGAAAAGAAATACGACACGATCGTGGGCGAGCGCGGCGTCAAGCTTTCCGGCGGGCAGCGTCAGCGCGTCTCGATCGCCCGCGCCATTCTCGCCGACCCGCGCATCCTGATTCTGGATGAGGCCACCTCCAGCCTCGACTCCGAATCCGAAGCCGCCATTCAGGAGGGCCTCTCCTACCTGATGAAGGGGCGCACCACGTTCGTCATCGCGCACCGGCTTTCCACTATCCGCCGCGCCGATCAGATCCTGGTGCTGGAGGACGGCCGCATTCGGGAGCGTGGTACACACGAATCGCTGTACGCGCTCGGGGGCCGCTATTACGACCTCTACACGCGCCAGCACGGCATCGATGCCAACCTGTTCCTGGCGCCCGGCGAAGGCGACAAGGTGGAGGAAAGCGAAGACGCACCCGCGCTGCGCAACGCCGCGCCGCCCTCGGCCGCGTCCTTATTGCGCGGCGGCATCGCCTAGATCAGGTAGAACAGACCATCGCCTTTCGTGGTCTGTCACTGGCCCGCGAAGACAGGCGACAAAAACCGATCGCCTGTCCTACCGCCGCGGCATTCGGCTACTTCACCGGCGTCAGCCGCAGCAGCACCACATCGTGCGAGGGAAGGGGCGCGCGAAACTCGCCTTCGTTGCGGCCCAGGTCCTTCTTCTGCCACACATCGCGCACGCGGTAGGCGCCTTTGAGGAACGACAGATGCGCCCAGTCGATTCTCAGTTGTACGGCTTCGTCACTGTCATTGAAGAAGCACACGGCCCAGTCGCCGCCGGACAATTCTTTCGACCAGATCTGCTTGCCGGGGTGCTTCATGAAACGGGAGCCCTGCTTGCCCAGCGCGTCCTGGTCGATGGCGATGACTTCCGGGTTGTTGAGAATGTCGCGGACCTGCTCCGGCATCTTGCGCGCGTCGTTGCCGGCCATCAACGGTGCGGCCAGCATGGCCCACAGGCTGAAGTGCGCGCGCGATTCCGCCTCGTTCAGGCCCGGGTTGCCCACTTCGAGCATGTCGGGATCGTTCCAGTGGCCGGGGCCTGCGTATTGCTCCAAGCCCACCTGCAACTCCAGAATGAACTTCCAGCCGAGCGAGTAAGCGCCCTGGCAATCGTAGCAATCCATGATGTCGCCGGTGGTGCGCCACAAATGACCGACGTCCCTGGCCCAGGACCAGGGTTTGTTGTCGCCCCATTCGCAAAGGCTGAAGACAATCGGCCGGCCGGCGGCGTGGAGCGCGTCGCGCATCGTCTTGTATGTCTCCTCGGCGTTCGCCGTGCCGTGATTGCACCAGTCATACTTCAGATAATCGACTCCCCAGGAGGCGTAAGCGCGCGCGTCCTGAAACTCGTGGCCGCGCCCGCCGGGCAGACCGGCGCAGGTTTTCGTTCCGGCGCAATTGTGGATGCCGAACAGGAAACCACGCGAGTGCAGGTAGTCGCCGATGGCTTTCATGCCGTGCGGGAAACGCGTTGAGTCGGGGACCAGGTTACCCTGGGCGTCGCGCTCCGGGGCCTCCCAGCCGTCGTCGACCACGATGTAGCGGTAGCCCGCCTTCTGCATTCCGCTGGAGACGATTGCGTCGGCCATCTCTTGGATCAGGCTCTCGCTGATGTTGCCTTGGAACGTGTTCCAACTGTTCCATCCCATTGGCGGCGTGGCAGCCAGCCCTTCGAATTTCTGCGCCGCGAGCGGAGAGGCGAGGCATAGCAACAGAAGTGCAAGCGTGTATTTAGCCTTCATAATGTGTTTTCCGGTGGCCTCCAGAATAGCAGGGCGCGGAAGAGAAACAAGTCAAACGGAGCCGTGACCAGAGGGAGCGGCCGGAGCGTGCGTCGTCTTCAACCTGACCGCTCCCTTTGGTCGCGGCTCCGTTTGCTTGCGGCTCCGTTCGCGGCGCGCGCTCGTTCGGCTACTTCGCCGCCATCGGTTTGCCGTTTCTCAAGTCGTCGACGAGTTCGAGTGATGCGACATCTTCGATCACGTCGGGCAGGGCGACGTTGTTGAAGACGCAATGGGCGACGCGGACGCCGGAGATTTTGGCGTTTTCGTATCCGCGCAGGTAGAGCGCATAGCGGCTGCGCTCGGACATAATGTTCTCCACCACCACGTTGCGCACGCTGGGCGTGAACGGGCCGCCGGGGCCTTCCTCGTAATAGAAATCGATGTCGATTACGCCGCCCGCCACTTCGCCGACCGTGTTGTTGCGGAAGTAGAAATTCTCCAGGTCGCCGCCACGGTGCGAGTTGGTCTTGATGCGCAAGGCGCGGTCGAGGTGCGGGCTGTCCATGCGGTTGTTTTCCATGTACACATTGCGTATGCCGCCCGAAACTTCGCTGCCGATGGATACGCCACCGTGGCCGTCTTTCATGCGGCAATTCCGCACCACGATGTTTTCGCAGGGGACGTTGACGCGGCGTCCGTCGCGATTGCGGCCGCTCTTGATGGCGATGCAATCGTCGCCGGTATCGAATTCGCAACCATCGATCAGCACGTCGGTCGAGCACTCCGGATCGCACCCGTCATTGTTGGGACCGTGGCTGGAGATCTTCACGTTGCGCACGGTGACATTCCTGCACAACACGGGATTGAGTTCCCACATCGGCGAATTGCGGATGGTGACGCCTTCGAGCAGAACGTTGGTCGAGCGGTATGGCTGCACGAAATTGGGCCGCAGCGTGGACCCATCGCCGTAGACGCGCTGGCTCACCGGCACGTCTTTTTCGCCCTGCGCGAGCAGGGCGCGGTTGTCGGAGGACGCCGGTTGCGGGCCGCGCACGGCATTTTTCTTCCACGGCCACCAGTGGTCCGCGTCCGCGCCGCCATCGAGCGTCCCGTTTCCGGTGACGGCGATGTTGGATTGTTCGAAGGCGTAAATGAAGGGCGAGTAGTTCATGCACTCGGTGCTTTCGAAGCGGGTGAAGACCACCGGCAGATAGTCGTGCGGATCCTGGCTAAACCGCAGCGTTGCGCCGTCTTCCAGGTGCAGGTTGACGTTGCTGGCCAGATGGATCGCGCCAGTGAGGAAGACGCCGGCCGGGATCACGACCCGGCCGCCGCCGGCGGCGGAACAGGCCTGGATAGCGTCGCGGATGGCAACGGTCGCTTTGATCTGTCCGCCCTCGCGAGCGCCGAAACGAGTGATTTCGAACGCGCGGTCCGGGAATTGGGGCGGGCGGATGCGGGCCAGAATCTGTTCCAACTGGCGAGCGGGGTCGGCGGGCGGCTCGGCCAGGAGCCGGAAGCGCGCCGCCGCCAACGCGGCGGCGCCTCCCAAGAGAGTGCGGCGTGTCATGGCTTTTCCGATCCATTATAGGCGGTGCGTTTGTCGGTTTCATTGAGTTTTTCTAAAATGGAGCTTTAACGCCGCCGACTTGACGCTTCCGGTGCCGCCCAATATATTCAGAACCGAAGATGCTTTTCTCGAAGACTTGGCGTATGGCGGCTCTATTGTGAATGATCAGAACGAGCTTCGACTGAACCGATATTCATTGGGCATGGGCGACCGGTTTTCTCACGAGGCGAAAGCGCAACTCGCGGCTTGCGTGTGCGCCGCCGCTCAGGGCGCTTCGGTGACGCCGGTTTGGAACAAGTCCAACCGCGAACACAAGATTGTAGGTTCGGAACCCGCGAGCACGCGCGCCGCCGCCGATGCGGCCGTGGAGGATCTGGGCTGGAAACAGCCCTATTTTCTCGATGCGGACCACATCAACCTGGAGACGGTCGACCGGTTCATCGGGTCCTGCGACTTTTTCACGCTGGACGTAGCCCACGCCATCGCGCATCGCCCGAAGCCCGGCGCGGTGGAAGCGTTCCTGGCGCGCCACCGGGAACTGGTGGGACGTATCGAGATCGACGGCCTGGCAGAGCCGTTGACGTTCACCAAGGATAAGGCCTTTCGAGCCGCGTCCAAATACTTGCACGCGATCAGCGAGGCGGCGGCCATCTACCGGCACATCGCACAGCGCGCGCCGGGCAGCTTTATCACGGAAGTTTCGATGGATGAGACCGATTCGCCGCAGACGCCATCCGAGCTGCTGCTGATTCTGGCCGCCCTGGCCGACGAAAGAGTACCCGTCCAGACCATCGCCCCCAAGTTCACGGGCCGCTTCAACAAGGGCGTGGACTACGTGGGCAACGTGGAGCAGTTCGAGCGGGAGTTCTCGACCGACCTGGCCGTGGTGGCGCACGCGGTGGAGCGTTACAAACTGCCCAAAGAGTTGAAGCTGAGCGTGCATTCCGGCAGCGACAAGTTCTCGCTGTATGCGCCCATCCGCCGCGCGCTGGGGAATAACGGCAACGGAGTTCATCTCAAGACGGCCGGCACCACGTGGCTGGAGGAACTCATCGGCCTGGCTGAAGCCGGCGCGGAAGGGCTGGCGCTGGCCAAGGAGATTTACGCGGAAGCTTACGAACACCAGACTGAGCTCTGCAAGCCCTACGCCTCGGTGATCGACATCGATGCCTCCAAGCTGCCCACGCCCGCGACGGTGAATCGCTGGACGGCGGAGCAGTACGCCGGCGCGTTACGTCACGATCGGCAGAATCCGCTTTTCAATCCCAACCTCCGCCAGTTGCTGCATGTCGGGTACAAGGTCGCGGCCAAGATGGGCGAGCGGTACACGAAGATGCTGGACGCCTGCGAGGAATCCATCGCGCGCAACGTCACCACCAACCTTTTCGAGCGTCACATCCGGCCGCTGTTTCTAGGCACGTAGTG
>OBLW0100004088.1_pt1 | contig 11187 bp, 10 predicted proteins | sample 1520161 | NCBI WGS metagenome assembly OBLW01 (sample SAMEA3539309, study PRJEB22396) | soil metagenome | biome: tundra; feature: field; material: soil | place: USA | collected 2010-05 | depth 0.15 m
AGTTAGAGGCCAGAGCGCCATAGTGCTGCCAAATTGATGGACCAACTCGATAGAACAACCATCGTCAACGTCCTTGACCCTCCAGCCCAACCCTGGGTGACGAGCGTCGGTGGTACTTCCCTCGAATCGTTCAATCCGGACGCGAACCCAGATCCAAACTACCCGACAGGCGTGGAGACCGTGTGGAATGTCGACAACCTGTGCAACTCGAGCTCGAGTGAAGGCGGCCAACCAGGATTCTTCTGGTGCGCGGCAACGGGCGCGGGTGGAGGAGGGAACAGCCAATTCTGGGGCTCCTTCTTACCAGACAGGACCTGGCGTGACTAACTCTCACACTACGTATGGCAATGGCACAACACAATGCGCGTTCGCGGCCGTGGGAAAGCCGTGCCGTGAGGTGCCAGACGTTTCCGCCAATGCCGATGAATACACCCCTTATGCCGAATACTGCACTGGGAACAGCGGCACACCATTCAGCGACTGTGGCACCTTCAGCGGAGGCCAAACGCCGGCCGGCTGGTTTGGCATCGGCGGCACCAGCCTTTCGTCCCCATTCTGGTCGGCGATCATCGCTGACCACGACAGCGCCTTCGGAGGACGGATCGGCAATGCGAATCCGTTGCTCTACTTGCTGTTTAACGCTGATGCCGAAGGGTATTTCCACGACATCACCGGGATAGGTCAAACAACCAATAACAACGGCTTATTCCCAACAACGCCCGGTTACGATCTGGCCACTGGAATCGGAACGCCGAAGCTGGGAGCCCTAATCACGCTTGTTCCGCAGAATTAGCGGGTCGGGAAGAATCAGAACTAAAAGGCCCGGAGCTAACGCTTCGGGCCTTTTAGTTCTGCGAATGACAAGGTTGCCCGGGAGATTGTCACAGTCATGTGAGCGGAGGGCCTTGGCGGCGAGATTCCTCTGCGTGCGTGTTGGGCATCTATCCCTGAAACAGCGTAAACTTTCACCCAAAGCGCCGGAAGCTGGTGAGACCGCTGGACTACGGTCCTGTTTCCGAGATCTGAGAGGATGCTTCGGATTCAATGAATGCCGCGAACCCCTGGCGCACTACTCCGCGCAAGTCCGTTGTTGTTTTTCTGCTTGCAGTATTTTTTGTTTTCGCAACTTTCGGGTTTGCCAATGACGTCATCGACATGGGACGCCAGCCTCCGCTGCGATTCGCGATTGGAGTGCTGCTTTCCGGATTATTTGCGGTCTCCTATGCCTTCACTGGCGTAACTCTGCGAGGCAAATTCTGGAAGGCGTTTCTGCCGTTGTTCGCGTTGCAGTTTGTCATCATGGGATTGTTGACGAATTGGCTTCCGGACGCGCCGCAGTCCGTGCAAATGGGAGCCGCTGAAACTGAGCTCTTGCACCACCGGCTCACATTCGATGGCCTGGCCACCGTTGCCGGCATCTTTCTGGGCTATGCGGGTTTTGTTTTTGTTTTTATCAGCGAAGGGCGGCGACATATCCGGGTCCACACGGAGATGGCCAAGCTGGAGGGCGAAATGGCCGCCGCTCGCCAAGTCCAGCAGCTCATTCTGCCTGAGCGGGGAGAGTCTTTTCCCGGCTTTGCCGTGGAGTCGGTCTACCAGCCGGCACAACAAGTTGGAGGCGATTTCTTCCAGATCCTCCCCGTCGGCGGCGGTGGACTGCTTATCGTGGTTGGCGATGTTGCCGGCAAGGGCCTTCCCGCCGCCATGCTCGTCTCCATGCTTGTCGGATCGATCCGCGCAACAGCCGAAGACACCGACGACCCAGTTATCATGCTTCGCAGACTTCACGATCGCCTGGTGGGGCGAGCTTTCGGCGGATTCGCCACTGCCCTCGCCGCCCACATCGCTAGCGATGGCCATGTCACCATTGCCAACGCCGGACACTTATCCCCTTATCTCGATGGACGTGAAATCGAACTCACCGGCGCATTGCCTCTCGGAATCGAGGGGGGCGGGCGATACGATGCCAAGCGCTTTGAACTCCGGCCCGGCAGTCGCCTGACTTTCTACTCGGACGGCGTCGTCGAAGCCCAGAACCAGAAAGGTGAACTGTTCGGCTTCGATCGGGCTAAAGCAATTTCCACCCAGTCTGCCGCCTCCATCGTGGAGGCAGCTGTCCGTTTCGGTCAAGCGGACGACATCACGGTGGTGACAATCGAGCGGTTGGTAAGTAGCGAAGCCTCCGCGACTTTAAAAGAAGAACCAGTGCCGGCCACCGCCTAGGTCAGCAGAGCCTTCACTTGATTTGCTCCAAAGACGCATAGTCGGGAATGCAAAAGGCCCGGAGCGGGTGCTCCGAGCCTTGGTGTGACTGAAAGGGATTGCCGAAGTTACTCGCTGGCGGATTCTACGGCTTTGGTTTGGGACACGGTCCAGTCGGGAGCGCCAACCTTGAAGCGCGCGAAGCGGCGGACGGTGAGGTTTTCGCCGAGCTTGCCGACCTTTTGCGCGATGAGTTCCTTGACGGAGATGGACTGCTCCTTGATGAAGGGCTGCTCGAGCAGGCAGACCTCTTCGTAGAACTTCGCCATCTTGCCATCGACGATCTTCTCGATGACCGGGGCGGGCTTGCCGGTGGCGGCAGCCTGGGCGCGATAGATTTCCTTCTCGCGCTCCAAGTCTTCAGTGGTCACGTCTTCGGGCTTGATGTAGCGCGGATCGCTCGCGGCGATGTGCATCGCGATGTCCTTGAGCAGTTCCTGGAAGTCTTCGGTGCGGGCCACGAAATCGCTCTCGCAGTTGACTTCGAGGAGCACACCGATTTTGCCACCGGCATGGATGTAGGTGCCCACCGCGCCCTCATTGGTGCTGCGAGCCGCCTTTTTCTGTGCCGATGCCATACCACGTTTCCTTAGAACAACGAATGCGTCTTCAATGTTCCCCTTGGTCTCCTGCAAAGCCTTGAGGCAGTCGCCCATGGGCGCGCCTGACTTTTCACGAAGATCCTTCACCAACTTTGCATCAATCTTGTCAGCCACTGTTGTCATCTCTCTTCTCAGCTTTCAGTTTTCAGTTGTCAGTTGTCAGTTATCAGTTACGCGCCAGCTTTTTCGACGACGCCCGCGACCGAAAACCGATAACCGCTTGCTTTGCTGCCCGGTCGTTCGACGATCAAATCGGGAAGCTTTTCGACAAAGGAAAAGCGTGACCTGAATTCCGGCGGCCACGCTTGTCTCAGTATGCGCATTTTCATGCGCAGAAATGATTAAAAGCCTTCCGCTACTTCTGCCTCGTCAAGCGCCGCTACTGCCGCAGGAGCCTTGCGAATGCCGCCGCCCAGGGCTGCTTCGAGGTCGACTTCTTCCACTGCGGCTGCGTCGACTGCCACCACTTCATCGGGCAGGGCTGCGGGCACTACTTCCGCAAAAGCCTTGTCGCCGACGAGGTTCACGCCCTCTGCAGCCGAGTCGGCAATCTTCGAAGTGAACAGCCGAATGGCGCGCAGCGCGTCGTCGTTGCCTGGAATCACATAGTCAACCACCGTGGGATCGCAGTTGGTATCGACCACAGCGACGACGGGGATGCCCAGCTTGCGGGCTTCCTTGACGGCGATTGCCTCGTTGTTGGAGTCGACGACGAAGAGCGCGTCAGGCAGGCGCTTCATGGTCTTGATGCCGGCCAAATTTGCCTGGAGGTGCTTGCGCTCACGCTCCAGCTTGATCACTTCCTTCTTGGTCAGCAGTTCGTACCGGCCGTCCGTGGCCATGTCATCCAGTTCCTGAAGGCGCTTCACCGACTTCTGCACCGTCACCCAGTTGGTGAGCAGGCCGCCCAGCCAGCGCTGGTTGATGTACGGCATTCCTGCCCGCGTAGCCTCCTCGGCCACAGCTTCCTGCGCCTGGCGCTTGGTGCCGACGAAGAGAATCGTCTTGCCGCTGGCGCACAGCTCGGTAACAAACTTGGACGCTTCCTTGAAGAGCTTGAGCGTCTTCTGCAGGTCGATGATGTAGATTCCGTTGCGCTCGCCGAAGATGTACTCCTTCATCTTGGGATTCCAGCGCTTGGTCTGATGCCCGAAGTGAACACCCGCTTCGAGCAGCTCCTTCATTGTGATCGTGGCCAATGGGCCTCCTTCGTGGATTGCATCCGGGCAGATACTTCGAGGGCCCGGATTGAACCCGCTTGCGCGGGGATTTGAAACCAAGTTCGTAGTTCAGAGTTCGAAGTTCACAGCGCCCGAAAGACAACAGCCTAACTGCGAACTTAGAACTAAGAACTGCGAACTATCTCTTGCTGAACTGGAACCGCTTACGGGCGCCCTTCTGCCCGTACTTCTTACGTTCCTTCTGACGCGCGTCGCGAGTCAGCAGACCTTCGGCCTTGAGCATCTTGCGCAGCTCGGGGTTGAACACGATCAATGCACGGGCGATGCCCATCTTGACGGCGTCAGCCTGCGAAGACACGCCACCCGAGGACACGGTGGTCAGGACGTCAAAGCTGCCCGCGAGCTCGGCAACGACCAAGGTGCGCTTGGCGGAGACGCGCTGCTGTTCGGTGACGAAGTATTCTTCGAATGCCTTGCCGTTGACCTTCCACTCGCCAGTACCGGGGCGCAGAAAGACGCGGGCGATTGCCGACTTGCGGCGGCCTGTCCCGTAGTATTGAACCAAATCTGCCATTCTTCTCTTCAGCTCCTAGCTTCTAGCCTCTAGCTAAAAGCCGCGAAACGCGAATTCCAAAATCCCAAAGCTAACGGCTAAAAGCTAGCAGCTAGCGGCTGCTGTTACGCGATCTCGAGTGCCACGGGCTGCTGCGCCGCGTGGGGATGCTTGCCGTCGCGATAGACCTTCAACTTTGTTCCCATGGCCCGACCGAGCTTGGTTTTGGGCAGCATGCCCTTGATCGCTTCTTCCAAAACTTTTTCCGGCCTGCGGTTGATCAGGCGGGTGAACGACTCCTCGCGCAGACCGCCGGGGAAACCGGTGTAGCGGCGATAGAGTTTGTTCTGAGCCTTGAGGCCTGTGAGGCGGACCTTTGCCGCATTGATCACGATGACGTGGTCGCCCATGTCTATGTACGGCACGTATTTGGGGTTCAGTTTGCCGCTGAGGACACTGGCAGCCTTGGTGGCCAACCGTCCCAGCGTCTGCCCCTGGGCATCTACCACATACCATTTGCGGTCAATATTCTTGCCGCTCGGAACAAAGGTCGACATTTTCTTCCTGCCTTTGAAAAAACTTTTCGACCGCACCAACCGGTCGCAAAAATCTCGCGCAAAGCGCTGGTGCCCACGCAAAAGCGCAGGGCCTGATTCCACCCACTGCCAAACAAACCTGTTCGCGTGAGGATTGCGGGGAGTTGGCCCTCGAAGGGGCTCTGGCTCGACTGGACTCGACCGACGGATGAATGTCCAGCGGCTGATGGCCTGTTCCGCGAAGACCCCATTTTCAGAGGACTTATCGGAAGGGTCAGGTTGAGCACACACAGACCCCAGGCACAACACCGCGCAAGGACTCTAGAATAACCGAATTAAAATGCAGAGTCAACGGAATCACGGGGCGGAAAGGATGTGCGGATCGGCCAAGACCAGGTTTACTTCGGAATTGTCCGTTTGTGCACCAATGGTGGATAACCCCATTGCCTCCGTATACATTGGAGGCAATGATCAGTCGACCTTCCGTGAGCGAAAGACCTGTGGCAGTCGTGAGCGCTTTTGTTCCGACAAGCCAAGAAGGGCCCGGGGTGAGCCATTGAAAGACAGCCGGTGGCGCACCTTCGCCGCCGCGGGCATTGTGGCGGGCGGCCTTTGCCTGCTGACCACGGTCTTTTCATTGAGCCTCACCGAACAAAGCGCCGCGACCCGGGACTTCATCGGTTATTGGGCCGCCGGGCGACAGATCATTCATGGCACGGACCCCTACGACCCGCAGCAAGTGTTGCGGCTCGAGAAAGCTGTCGGGCTCGGCAGTCTGCAAATCAAAATCACACCCAGTCCTCCTGTCGGGCTGGCGTTGGTGATTCCGCTGGGATTTCTTCGCGCCAAGAGCGGATTGGTTTTCTGGATGGTGGCGCAGGTCGCGTGTATTTCCGTTGCGCTCTGGATTCTCTGGCTGGTGCAGGGGCGACCAAACACGCGGACCCATCTGTTTGGGTATCTGTTTGCACCCGCGTTGGCCTGCTTGATGGCGGGACAGCTGGGCATTTTTTGTCTTCTGGGCATCGCGGTTTTTCTCTTGTGGCATGAGCGCAGGCCGTTCATCGCGGGCGCGGCGTTGTTGCCGTTGACGTTGAAACCGCACTTGTTTCTCCCGGTGGGGCTGGTCCTGCTGTTTTGGGTGATTTGGCGAAGGACTCCGCGCGTCCTGGTTGGTTTGGTTGCAGCGATGGCGGCCAGTTCTGCCGCAGTTCTCCTCTTCGATCCGCAGGTCTGGACGCAGTACGTCGGGATGATGCGGTCGAATCTGATGCGAGACAGGTTTGCACCCACGCTCAGCGCGTATCTCCGTTGGGATATCGCGCCATCGGCGGTGTGGCTCGAATATCTCCCGGCGGGAGCTGCCTGTGTCTGGGCGCTTTGGTATTTCTGGAGGCGACGCGACCAATGGAAATGGATGGAGCATGGGCTGACTGTGCTGCTGGTCTCAGTGATGTGCGCACCGTATGCGTGGCTCACAGATGAAGCAGTGCTGCTTCCGGCAGTGCTGGTGGGCGTGTACCGGGCGATCGACACGCGGCGATCCTTGTTGCCGATTGCAATCTTCTGCGCGGCCGCACTGATCGAGCTTTATGCCGATGTGAGAATCACGTCCTGGTATTACACATGGACGACACCGGCGTGGCTGGCCTGGTATCTCTATGCAACACGCAGCAGCATTGCAAAGGCCAAAAGCTCCGATGTTGACTCTGCTGTTCAGGCAGGATGACGGAAGAAACAGAAAGGGCCGAGGACTTCAATTGATCTCCCCGGCCCAGTTCCTTTGCGTCTCAGTTCAGTATTGTCTTCAGGCTGCGCTCTCGTTCATCGAGTGGACCCGGAAGCGCTTCATTTGAATCGACAGCGTGCGCTCGATCTTGCGGAGCTCGCCGCGTTCGGCTGCGACGGCAAAGGTGGAAGCAACTCCGTGCGCCGAGGCGCGACCGGTGCGCCCGACTCGATGGACGAAGTCCTCGGCAACTTTAGGAAGATCGTAGTTGACCACGTGGGCAACATTCGCAACGTCGATGCCGCGCGCGGCCACGTCGGTGGCAACCAGCACGCGGTGGTGACCCTCTTTAAAGCTGCGCAGTGCCGAGTTCCGCTGCGATTGCGAACGGTCGCCATGAATCTGCGTGGCGGACCAGCCAGAACGAGTCAGCCGCCGCGCTACGCGGTCCGCGCCATGCTTGGTGCGAACGAAGACCAGAAAGCTGCCTTGCTCCGCGCCCAGCAGGTGCTCGAGGAGTTCCTGCTTGTTGTTCTGCTCCACTTCAAAGGTGCGCAGCTCCACATTTTCCGCGGGCTTGAGGATCGAGCCGATCTCAATGCGCGCGGGGTTCTTGAGATACTTCCGCGCGACTTCCTTGACAGCCCCCTCGAGCGTGGCCGAGTAGCAGAGCGTTTGGCGATCAGCAGGCAACGTGGCCGCGATGCGCGCGATGGCTGGCTGAAAGCCCATATCGAGCATGCGGTCCACTTCATCAAGGACGAGGATTTTGACCTGATCGAGGCGGACCAGACGCCGCTTGAGAAAGTCCTCGAGCCGACCTGGCGTGGCAACAATGAGGCGCGCTCCGCGGCGAATCGCGTCGAGTTGCGGGCGCTCCTGCATGCCCCCGACCACCAGCGCCACGGTCTGGAGTTGGTGCGAGCGAATGGCCCTGAACGCCGCCTCGACCTGCATCGCCAGCTCGCGCGTGGGCAGAAGGATCAGCGCCTGCGCGGCGTTCCGCTCCGGAGTCTTTTGCAGCATCTCCACGATGGGGATGAGGAAGCTGAGGGTCTTGCCGGTGCCTGTCTGCGCGGTGGCCAGCACGTCGCGGCCTTCGAGCGCGGGTGGAATCGCTCCAGCCTGCACCGGGGTGGGGGTTACAAACTTGTTGGCGTCAAGCCGCGCCTGAAGGGCGGCTGAAAGGGAAAACTGCGAAAACTGGGTGTCCAAAATTAAATCGTTTCCTGTAGGGTTCCGGAGCCTCGATTTTCCATGAGGCCTGCAAACGAAACCGGACTTGAGATTCGCGTAAAATCAGCACGAGCCTGCGTATCGATATATGCGTAAGAGAGAACCAAATACGTCCCTGGGACTGACCAACGGACATTCAAGGGGAGAACGACCGCAGCCCGGAACTGACCCACGCTACTTGCTTGCCGGTCGGCTCACTGCCGGACGGCACCACACTCCAGAAACATGGCTGGGACATTCCCAGTCAACGGGAGACTCCGTGGTTACGCTGTAGGGGCTTGGTGGAAATCTGTGCCAGGCTGAATTGCCTTAAGAGGGGCAAACCGCCGCTCACGACCAAATCACTGAGCGCAACTTAACTATAGCACGTTGTTGGATTTTGCCTTGTTCAGGTTGAGACCTGCACGGTTACTTGTGGTCCTCGAGCGGCGCCATGCGGGCGTCGGGAAGGCCCATGCGGCGCTTGATCTCAAGAATCTCCTGAATCTTCTCGTCGGGCAGGAACGTGAGGGGTTTGCCGATCTGCTGTGCGATGAGGTAGGTCTTGCAGTAATTCTCAAGAATTTCGACGAGCCACTCGGCGTGCGCGACGCTGTCGGACCAACAGACGATGCCGTGGTTCGAAAGCAGGATGGTGTTGTGATCCTGGATGAAGGGCAGAACCGTTTCAGCGAAGGCCTGGGTTCCCGGCGTCTCATAGCGCGCGATGGCGCAGGGGCCGATAAACATCTCATACTCGGAGATGAGACCGACGGGCGGAGCTGTGCCGGTGACGGCGAAGGCCGTGGCATGGGGCGGATGGCAGTGGACGACCGCACGGGCACGCGGGTTGGCCTTATAGATTTCGAGATGCAACAGCAGTTCGCTGGTGCGCGGTCCGTTGCCGGCCAGCATGTTGCCTTCGAGGTCGCAGAGGCAGATGTCGTCGGGCTCAACGTCTCGCTTGCTGATCATGGTGGGCGTGCAGAGAACATAGTTCGCACCAAGGCGCACGCTGATGTTGCCGCCATTGCCGTCGACGTAGCTGCGCTCCCACAGTTTTCGGCCAGCAGCGATGATTTCCGCGCGCAGAGCATCTGCTTCAGGAGAGCAGGCTGCCGCTGCGGGAGAGATCTCTTCAGGCCGCGGAAAACGCTGCGTTTTCGCCGCAGCTTCCCTTCCCTGGTCGACAATCGGCACTTCCTGTTGGGTCATAACCATTCCCTGCGGGCGCGAATCCATGAGATGCGACAATGGAACGATCCGGCTTCCGGTCCGGAACATGCCGCAAAGTATATTTTGGCCGAGGCTGCGCATGGGGTTCGTGATATGAATCACAGCTCAGCGAGTGCACCGCAGGAGGCGGCAGACTGGATCCGAAGTTACCCAGCCGTCGATTCAAGGAATCGATCCTGAAACTAATCGGCCGCCACGAGTTTGCGTTGCAATTGTTCCAGCGTTTGGCCCTTTGTCTCCGGATACGTGAAGAGCACCACCAGGAACTGGACCGCCGTCATCACAGCGAAAAAGATGAATGGTGCACCGCGACCAATGCTTGCGGCCAACACGGGAAATTCGAGCGCGATGATTGTGTTCATTGTCCAGTGGCTGGCATTGCCCACGCCCTGACCTTTCGAGCGGACATGATTCGGAAAAACTTCACCGATGTACACCCAGATGACGGCTCCCTGTGAGAGCGCGAAGAAGCCGATGTACGCAATCAGGAGCCAGACCAGCATTCCCTGATGTGAGTTGGTCGAGAAGATCCACGCGACTCCGGCGAGGCAAGTTGCCGTGCCCGCGGCGCCAATGAGCAACAGTGTCTTGCGTCCGATTTTGTCGATGACGCTCATGCCGACGATGGTGAAGATGAGGTTGGTGAGGCCGATGGCGATGGCCTGCTGATCTCCCGAGAGCTGGCTGAAGCCGGCGGCGGCGAAAATGTCGTTCAGGTAATAGAGGATCGCGTTGATGCCGGCGAGCTGATTAAACGCTCCGATCGAGATGGCGAGGAAAAGCGGATAGCGATATTTCCAGCGGAAGACGGGCTCGCGTGCGGTCGCATGCTCCTCGGCTAGCGCGGCGCGGATGTCGGCCAATTCACCTTCGGGATTTTGTTCGCCCATCAGCTTAAGCACGGCGAGAGCTTCGTCGATGCGATCTCGCGAGGCGGACCAGCGCGGGCTGCGGGGAATACCAAACAAGAGAGCCAGGAAAATGGCGGCTGGAAATGCGGCGACGCCGACCTGCCAGCGCCACTCAGCTGCGCCCAGGTGCAGCAGGCGGATGAGGTAGTTGGATGTGTAGGCGACCAGGATGCCGAAGACGACATTGAACTGAAAAGCGCCGACGAGACGTCCGCGCCACTTGGCCGGTGCAAGCTCCGCGATATAAACCGGACCCAGCACTGACGACGCGCCGATGCCGAGGCCGCCGATGAAGCGAAAAACCATCAGCGCCGGCCAGTTCCATGCAAGGGCGCTGCCGATGGCCGAGATCACGTAGAGAACGGCGGTGAGGCGCAAGGTTTCGCGGCCGCCAAGTTTGTTGCCCACGACGCCCGCGCCAAACGAGCCGACCACGGTCCCGATCAGCGCTATCGCTACGGTCCAGCCTTTGCCGTAGTCGCTTAGTCCGTAGAGGCGCACGACCGCATCGATGATCCCGGAGATCACGACGGTGTCAAAGCCGAAGAGCAGACCGCCGAGTGCTCCCGTGAGAGTGGCCTTCATCAAGTTGAGATTCGGTCGCATCGTTCTGAGCCCCTTGAATTGTTCCCTGGAAATCCACATCATCCTACAGACTGCGCCCGGGCGCTGCAAACCTCGGTTGGCGCAGATGCGCCCGGGTTCACGTCTTGTTACTATCGCTGCTAGGGCCGCTCCGGCAGTCTCTGGGCCTTTCAATTTCTTTGATAAGGATCATTCCCCCATGACCTTGCGATTCTTCTTCTCTACAACTCCGGTTTGGGGCGCGCGAACGGCTGCGCGCGTTTTGCTACTGGCGATTGTGACCTGCGCGGCACTCACCGGCACGGCACAAACTAACCCAGCACGTGAATGCTCCACCGCCTAACAGGCGGTGGCTTCTGGTTACGGCTGGAAGCCGG
>OBLW0100004089.1_pt1 | contig 11186 bp, 2 predicted proteins | sample 1520161 | NCBI WGS metagenome assembly OBLW01 (sample SAMEA3539309, study PRJEB22396) | soil metagenome | biome: tundra; feature: field; material: soil | place: USA | collected 2010-05 | depth 0.15 m
AGATGCCTAAGTGACTGGAGTTCAGACGTGTGCTCTTCCGATCTATGACGTTTTTCAGCCAGAGCGCAATGCGCTGCGGGCCGGGGCGGCCATTGGTCAGGATTGTCGTTAGAAACCCCATCGCGTCGGAGCCTTTTGGGTAGCGGACGGCTTCAATGTGCGTGTGTTCGTCGATATAAATGCCGGAGCCAATCGCTACGCCCTGCGACACGTCCTGGGAGTAGCCGGGTGTGCGTGCTCCGATGAGCGATTCGGAATTGGTGCGCACGTGTTGGCCGACCTGGTTGCTGATGGCCGGCAATGAGCCTTTTTCCTTAAGCCGGAACAGAAGCTCCATGGTGCCCAGCGAGGACGCGGAGAAGACCACCCCGCGGCAGGTAAAGCGCTGGGGCTGCCGGCGAATCCACGTTGTAGACTTGACGGTGTCCACTGCGTATCCAGCGCTGCCATCGCTGATGCCACCAAGCGGTTTGACGTTCACCACCCTGGTTTCGGGAAAGATCCGGGCACCGTGTTTTTCGGCGAGATAGAGATAGCCGAGGTCGAGAGTATTTTTCGCTCCGTAGCGGCAGCCCATCATGCATCCACCGCAGCCGATGCAGGTGGTGCGCGCCGGACCTTCTCCGCCGAAGAAAGGATCGGGAAAGGTTTGATTGCCCGGTTCTCCCTCCGGACCCTGGAAGATGCCCACCTTCGTGCAGTAGAAAGTATCCCCAATACCCGCGGCTTCCGCTGCTTTCTTCAAGAGACGATCGGCCGGTCCGAGGATCCTGTTTTCCGTTACGCCCAGCATGCGTGCGGCGGTCTCGTAGTGCTGGGGCATTTCCGTTTTCCAGTCGGCTAGTCCGGTCCAAGAACCTTTCCCCCACACTTTATCAGGAGGCGGAAGCAAGGTGCTGGCGAAGGTGATGGATCCGCCACCCACGGCGCAGCCATGGAAAATGGTTGCATGCCTGAAAAATCTCATATTAAAGAATCCGCGCAGGCCCAGGTTGGGGCGCCAAATCCAGCGAGCGATGGACCAACTGGTGCGCGGCAAGTTGTCAGGCGTCCAGCGCCGCCCCATCTCCATGACCGCGACTTTATAACCCTTTTCCATCAGTCGCAGGGCAGAAACGCTGCCTCCGAAGCCCGAACCGATAACAATGAAGTCGAAGGCGAAATCGGATTCGCCGTTGCCGGGCAACCTGGATTCCTCTTCGTCGTGGCTTCGTTCCGAATTTTCCGTGATCGTTGTATTCACAACCTGACCGTCTCCATTTTATGCTCCTGCCCTCGAAACCTGGCATCAATTACGTGTCCGAGCCTTCGCAGCGCCTCGGCGCTCGGCGGCGAATCGAGTCCAAATATCTGGAAGTCATGGGTCATGTCTTCCCAGCTTTCAAGAATGACATCCGCTTGTTGCTCGTGGGCGCGATCCGCGAAGGCCTGAATGCTCGGGTACAGAATCTCGGCGCGGCCCGCCTGTATATAGATAGGAGGAAGGCCGCGCAGGTCGGCCCGTATCGGCGACACCAGCGGATTCCGGCGCTCGGTGGCGTCGCAGAACCAGTCCGCCCACTGCTCCAGCATGCGCTTCTCAATCCAGTCAAACTTGCTCTTGGCGGGGAACTCAGCTTCGAAGTCAGTTGGCGGGGAGAACGCAACCGCCAGGGCCGGCAGAGGAAGCTTCGAGTCTCGTGCTGCCAGAAGCAAAGCCAGCGTCAGATTTCCGCCAGCCGAGTCGCCGGCAATAATCAGGTTGTCAGGATCGGTGCCATCCTCCAGCAGCCAACGGTAGGCGTGGAGCGCGTCTTCAAGCTGCGCGGGAAACCGATGCTCCGGTGAGAGCCGATAATCCAGGGCAAACGTTCTGCATTTCGCAGCCAGCGTGATCAGCGCGATAAAGTTGGCGTAGGCCCGCGGATAAAACGAGTATCCGCCGCCATGAAAATACAGGACACTGACGCGCGGCTCTTCATTCTTGTTCTTACCAGCAAGGTTCTTGCCGGCAAAATTCTTGTCAGCAAACCAGCTTCCGCTGAAATGTTCCTGCACGACCGGCGTGATGCATACTTCCGACAATTCCGGTGAACTAATCACCACAGAGTCAAGATAGCGGCGTGCTTCGTTCACATCGTCTATCCGAAAGGCAGCGAGCGTCTGGCGCTTCGACAGTTCCGTGGCTACTTCGACGAACCAGTTCCAGCCGGGCAGGCGTGGACCTTTGAGTGCTCGGCGAGCGGACACATCGAGAATGGATTGGCTCAGTTCAGCGGCGCTGCGGAGACGGTAGCGGGGTGGGCCTCTGAACTGTATTCGTGCCGTCATGCCAAACACCAATGCTGGCGAGCTTCTATGCGCGATTCTGTGTGAATCTCTATGCGAACGTTTCCGCGACCTCGTAAGCGCTGTTGAAGGCGTAGCCTGGAATCTTCAATGGAATCGGCGAATCCGGCGAGGGAGCGGCGACCACGGTTCGCACGATGTTGTCCGCATCGTGCCACCAGCCGTGGAAGACTTGATCTTCCCAATCGCGCCCTTCGTTATCACGATCTTTTTGAGAACAATCGCCGGCATAACGAACACTCAGTGGACTCCATCCATTTAGATCGAATGCCGGGACGAATGGGTTAACGATCACCGACCGTGTGTCCAGTCGAAGCCCGGTGCGCAAGGCTTTGAGCGCGCTCTCTTTCGCACTCCAAAGCAGGGTCAGGAGCCGATTGCGGTCGTCGGCAGGCGCTTGCGCAACCCGCTGTTGTTCTTCGGCGGTGAAATAGTCGGCGATGAAAGCGTCGCTGTGTGGCTCGACGATTTCCAGATCGCAACCTATTTCGACGCCAGACGCCGCTACCGCACAAATCGCTATACCGGCGCGGTGGCTGAGTGAAATTGCGATGGAGGCCTCCAGGTCTCCGAAAAACACCTCGGGTGCGCCGTCCGGTGCCGGGCGTATGTTCATTTGCTTAAAGCTCTGGGGACCGGCAGGCACATCCAGGTAAGCGGACAGGGCGCGCTTTGCGGTCCAGCGGCCTAGTCGCCAGTCGGCGCGGCGTTTGGCGAAGCGCATGGCGTTCAGGCAGACGGCTTCGTTTTCGCTCAGCCAATCATTCTCCGCCGGTACGTCTGCTTCGATTTGTTCCAACCAGTACACGTTCATCGAACTCACCTTGGCCGAAATCGGGCCGTTACCGTAATTCTGGTTGCAGGATTTGCGGATTCCCATTCCTCCTTTCTGGCAATGTCCACGTCCGGTTTAGGCGACTTCTCTAGGCGACTGCGGCTTCCAGCGACATCGCAGCCTGCAGGGCCTTTAACGATTCGCTATCCACAGCGTTGGGAAGCCCTATCGTTCGGTAGCCGCTAAGGTGCAGGTAGCGGTGTCCTTTTGCATCCACAACCTCCGCATCGAAGCTGCCGCGATCGCCGTCGGGATTGACCACGGCGTAGAGGCGAGTGTCGGTCGTCTCCGGGGCCATTAACGACGATGAAACGCGATCAATGTGCAGCGGTAGACCCATGCGGCCCTGTACGCCCATCTCCCAGAGTCCAGCGGTTTGAAAGCACAGCTCAATCAGACGCGGCGTCATCAGGGTCGGCAACTCGGACGGCAGATGATTTGCCGGCAAGCTTTTCGCCATCAGCCCGACAATCCTGTGTCCGTCCCACCACGCCCGTTCTACGACTTGGTATGCGGGTCCGTGGAAGTAGAGGCGATAGATGGCCGCGGCTTCGATGATGTGCCCTTCCGGCGAGCCGAGCGCCGAGACGGTTATCGCTCCGGGAGCGTGCTTTGTGAGCCGCACCTGGGCGGTGAAGTGAGTTGTCACCTGAGGCTCGGTTTGGTTGGGAAGCGAGCGGCTGCCGGTCAACCTGCAGTCGGCGAGCAAGCTGTCGAGCTGCGGATGGATGGCGGCCTCGATTGTCACTGCACGCGGCTTGTTTCGATAGAACTTGAAGGGCGACAGGAAGTTCACGTTTTCTATCGCCGCGACATGCCAACCGGGGAGCAGGCACAATGCAGCTTCGGCAAACGCTTCGACGCCCATGACCCCGGGCAGCACCGGACTCCCGTCAATTTGGTGATCGTGCAGGAAGGGTTGAATTGCCGGGTCGAGAGTCGTCTCGATGGTGAGACCGCTGTGCACGCCTGCGCTTGCTATCTTGCCGATCATTATTCCTATTCCCGATCCCGATGGCGCTTGTGCTTGGGCCGTTGACGTATCCAATCCACCGGTGGGATCCCATTCATTCAACAGAACACCGAGACGCTGGCCGATGACAATTTCACCGCGCGAACCTCCTGCGACCAGTTCGCGACGGATCAGAGGAATCCCGGCCTCCGGCGGAAGCATATCGATGCCTGCCAGTTCCATCATCTTGGGAATGGACCCGCGCGTGGCCATGCCGATGCCGCCCCATGCCGTCCAATCGATGACGATGCCGCGTGTCGCCGGCCGGGTGGTGCGGAAGCTCGAGCTGATCTTGCACAACAGATCGTTAGCCGAGCTGTAATCCGTTTGTCCCGCGTTGCCGAAGCGTCCTGCAATCGAGCTGAACGCCACCGTTGCTCTGAGGGGCATGTCGCTAATGGCGTGGAGCAGATTGAACCAGCCGTCGCTCTTGACGTCGAAGACGAGATCGAATTCGCGCGGATCCTTATCAGGCAAGAAGTGACTACGTTCGATTCCGGCGGCGTGCAGAAGCACATCGATGTGTCCGCTGTGCTCGCGCACTTGCTGGACGACTTTGGTGATGGCGTCTGCGTCGGCGAGGTTGACGCTGTAATAATGCGTAGTACCGCCAGCGGCTCGCACGGCGTCAATCGCGGTCTGTGCCGCTCGCGCTCGCTCCAGGGCCGCCAGCTCTTTTTCAACCAGAGCCGGAGTGGCACGCTCTCCGCGCGCCTGTATGCGTGCGAAGAGATCGCGCTTGAGGCCGTCTTTATCCGTTACGAAGCGCTGCAGATCAGGATTCTCCGGGTCAGGCTCGGGCACCAGATCAAGCAAGTAAAATGTGCCTCCGGAGGCCGTCGCCAAGTCGGCGGTGATAGCCGACACGATGCTCCCGGCTGCGCCAGTGACGAGAAACACTGTGTTGCTATCGAGCGTCAGACCGGGCTTGCCATCGGCGGCGGGTTGTTCTTCGAGCCCAACCGTCCAGCGCAGTCCTTGTTTGTAGCCGACTTCGACTGCGCCAGAATCGCGCAGTGTTTCTTCAATCAGAGCGTCTGCGACCTCGGAGGGCTTTCGTTCTGTTTCAAAGTCAACCGCCTTGACCAGAGCGTCCATCCGCTCGCGTTTGTACGTTTTGGTGAAGCCCACGACCGCTCCGCCTAACGGAGCTGTCGCGCCAGCCTCATCGTAGCCATGCTGTCCACCCAGTCGTGTTGCCGAAACCAGGAACGTGCCGGGCGCCGCGATCTGCTCGTAAAGAATACGCATGGTGGCATACAGCGATTTGACGCGCACCCGGAGAGCTTCATGCCAGCCGGCGAGATCCATGTCACCGAGGTTGCCCTCGTTGTCGAGCCCAGGCAGCCAGTAGACTCCGTGCACCGCACCTGTGGCCAGCCAGTTCTTAAGACGATCGGCCAGTTTGCCCGCCTCTGACGTGTCTTCGATTAGGAGAATTTCCGCGCCCAGAGTCTTCAGCCGTTCGGCCAGAGCGTCCCCTACGCCAGACTTGTCCGGCATGATAATCACGCGGCGACCGGGCCCGAGCGTTGCACCAGTTGGCTTGCAAAGGTCAAGCGGTGGGCGCAAGGTGGGAACCGGTACGCGCCGCGGAATGCGATCGGCGGCGTCGAAACTGAGGGGAATCGGACGCGGAGTCGCCTTCGAGCCCGACGTTACAGAAACCGCCGGTTTGTTCTGCGCCGGTCCTTGCTTTTCTTGCGCGGCGGTAGAGTTTGCAACCGGAGTTTTCGCCACGCTGGGCTGCCGGTCGCGAGCGAACTTAATTACGCTGGCGAGGGTAGGGAACTCGCGCAGCTTGAGATTCTCGTCGCGCGGAATGTTGTATGCCGCTCGCACCGCCGCGAACATTTCCGCCTGTTTCACGGTGTCAACGCCGAGGTCGGCTTCGAGATCGAGGTCAAGGTCCAGCATATCTTTCGGGTATCCGGTTTTCTCGGCCACAATCTCCAGCACCTTCTCTTTGATGGAGTCGTCCGTCGCCGCTTGGGCAGCGACTGGCAACGCGGGCGCAGATGGCTCGCTGACGGTTGGTGAGGAGGGAACTGCAGCCACGCCAGCCAAGTCGGGATGCTTCTCGAACACGAACTGGATGACGCGAGCCAACGTGGGATAGTCGCGCAACTTGAGGTTCTCATCGCGCGGAATGTTATATTCCGCTCGGATGGCCGCAAACATCTCCGCCTGTTTTACGGTGTCAACGCCGAGATCGGCTTCGAGATCGAGATCCAAGTCCAGCATATCTTTCGGGTAGCCGGTTTTCTCTACCACCAGCGCGAGAATGCGTTCCTTGACGGCATCGGCAGCGCCAACTTGCGCCGATGTCGCCGCGGGTGCTGATTTCTCAGCGACCGGGGCGGGGAGTTTAACTTCTTTGTTCGATACTGCCGGGGCTGCAGTCAGGTCGGGGCGCCTGTCGTACACGAAACGGATGACATGCGCCAAGGTTGGATAGTCGCGCAGCTTGCGATTTTCGTCGCGCGGAATGTTGTAGATCTCGCGGATGGCGGCAAAAAGTTCCGCCTGTTTTACGGTGTCAACGCCGAGATCGGCTTCGAGATCGAGATCCAAGTCCAGCATATCTTTCGGATAGCCAGTCTTCTCTACCACCAGCGCGAGAATGCGTTCCTTGACCCCATCGGCAGCCGCAATTTGCGTAGAGGCCGCCGCGGGTGCTGGTTTTTCAGCGACGGGTGCAGCCGCAGGAACTTTGACTTCTTTCTGCACGGTCGCTGGGGCTGTAGCCAAGTCGGGGCGCTTGTCATACACGAAACGGATGACATGCGCCAAGGTTGGATGCTCGCGGAGCTTGCGATTTTCGTCGCGCGGAATATTGTAAGCCTCACGGATCGTGGCAAAGACTTCCGCCTGCTTGACGGTGTCGACGCCGAGATCCGCTTCCAGATCGAGATCCAGATCAAGCATGTCGACCGGATAACCGGTTTTCTCGGCTACCAGCGCGAGTACTCTGTCCTTCACCGCATCGCTTTTTAGTTCGCCTTTAGCATCGACCTTTGAGGCTTGTTTTGGCGGTGCGGAAGACAGCGGCGCCGCGATCGCAGCGACCGGAACTTGGGGCATTGGTTCAACCACCACACGGGGCAGAACCGGAGCCGGTTTCGTGGTGACTGCCGGCCTGGGCAGCGGTGCTTGCGGTGTGCGGGTTTCCGCGAAAAGTGCAGAAGCGGGGCTACGCCCCCTCTCCACACGATCGCACACCCGCAGCGTGCGGTGGACTATTTCCAGATCGGCGGCCGGGTGGCCCGCCACGCTGCTCAGCCACGCACTCCAAGTGTTGGCATCGGCGATGCGGTAGGCGTAGCCCAGAGCATTCGCGCTGCGCCGGATCCCATCTTTCGTTTTCACCCAGCGCAGCAGCATCATGCTGATCTGCGACCCGAAGCCCGCTCCCAGGTGTATGGCGTACTCGACGGGATAGGAACCGCCTTTTGACAAGTTCAACTGTCCGAGTTCGGGATCGACTTCCTTAAAGTTAGCGACCGGGGGCACGCGGCCGGTTTCGAGCGCCTTGACCGCGACGACATCCTCGATGCCCGTGGCCATGGCGTGACCGGTGAGGCCCTTGGTGTTAGCGATCACGATGCGGTCCGCCAAGTCGCCGAACACGTGACGGAGCGCGTGGATCTCCGCGGAGGCACTGCCGCCGCGAGCCGGTGTATAGGTTTCATGGGAAACGAAGACTGTATGGGGCGCAATCTGCTGCCGCGAAATGCCGCTGCCCGCTTCGGCTTTGGCGATTAGTGTCTCCATCATTTGACCGATGTGCTGAACATCGAGACGGGTGCCGTGGAAAGCGCTGTTGCCCGTCATCGTGGACAACACCTCGCAGATAGGCTGTATTCCTCGCTCGCGCGCGGCGGCGGCGCTCTCCACCACGAGCGCCGCGGCGCCCATGCCGATAATCATGCCGTGCCGCCGACGGTCGAAGGGAATGGCGGCATCTGCGACCACTTCATCGGTGGCGGCCGCTCCCGTGGCCAGGAAGCCGGGGCCCATCCACTCGATCAGATGATCGGAACTAACGTCGTCGGCCGAGATGACGATCACGCGGCTGCAGCGCCCGGCGTGTATCCAGTCCTGCGCCAGGGATACTGCTTGCGCGGTGCTCGCGCAGGCAGCGTTGATTTGAGTGTTAGGGCCGCGGGCGCCGATGAATTCGGCGAATTGCGAGTGGCCCATGGCCAAGACACGGAGCAGAAAGCGGCGTTCGAAAACATATGGTTCTTTGTCGATGGCGGCGCGCAACTCTTCGATGCGCCGCTGGATCTCCTGAACCAGGTTCTCCTGCAGGAGGTTGGAGTTCGCCTCGACCGTGCGAGCGAGCAAGCCTTCGAGCATGACCAACTGTTCGCGGCGTTCATGGTCCGCGTAGTAGCGTGCCATCTCATCGGCGAACGAGTCTAACCCAGGGAAGGCGGAAGCGAAGATCACGCCGGTATGGTCGCGCAAAGAATCGGGCAATCCCCAGCGTTCCGGTAATTGCGTACCTTTGGTCGTGGTCTTGTAACGCATCACCAGAGGGATGCCGGCGTCGCGCAAGGCATCGATGCCCGCGGCGATCGCTAGTTGGGTCACACGGTCGAGCGCGGCTACTCGGTCGGAGGGAATTCCGAATTCATCTTCCAGATTGAACGCGCCTCCGCGGCCTGCCAGCTTGATGACGTCGGCAACGCTGCCGATGGTTTCAAACCTGGCGTCTCCGTTCTCGCTCTTCACCAGGCGAGTGATGTGTTTGTCGAGCATGGCGCGCCGGAAGCGCGTGGGAATCGATTCGATGAACTGATCGCCGCGCAGAATGCGGCCGATGTTGCCGTCATCGAAAATGTGTTCGGTTCCGGGCAGGCCTAACGCGGCTCCCGTGATGACCACCGGTTCGTCGGTAGAGACACTGCCCTGGCCGCGGTAGATCTGGTAGCCGCGATCGAGAACATCGGCGAATAAGCGGCCGAGTTCGTTGTAACGATCACCGTTGCCATTGCCGTTCGACGGCGCGACTGGTGCAAAGGGGGTTGTCGCGGACGCTGCCACGGGAATCGGCCTAAAACCTTCTTCGCGCAACGAGGGCATAGAGGTTGCAGTTGTCGTCGTAGTTATTACCGACGGCGTGCGCAGGGCTTCCACAGTTCCGCGGCCCAGTCCCGCCGCGTAGAGCCCGCAAAGCGCCTGATTGAACGCGACGATATCACCGATTTTTGGATGATTGGTAAATAACGAAACTATATCGTTGCGACCGCCGAGCACGTCTTCGGCAAATCCCTGCAGCGCCTTTTTCGGCCCAACTTCAACAAACATGCGGGCGCCGGCATCGTACAGCGTGCCCAGGCCCTTAACAAATTGCACAGGAGAGGCAACCTGCTGCGTGAGAATGTCCAGCATCTTTGGCACGGCGTCAGGCCCCATGGGATAAAACTCGCCGTTGGTGTTAGCGACGATGGGCAAACGCGGCGATTGGAGGTGCAGGCGCTCCAGAACTTGCCGCAGCGGCTTGCTGGCTCCTGCCACAATCGATGTGTGAAAGGCGTGGCTGACCGTTAGCGGAGCCACATCGTAGCCAGCTTTTTGAAAAGCTTCCATGGCTTGTTCGACCGCCTTGCTCGCGCCACCGACTACCGCCTGACGACTGCTGTTAACGTTTGCGATCACTACGTAGCCGTCGATCGTTTTCAGGATTCGCTCAACTTCTTCCATGGGAGCAAACACTGCGGCCATGCGGCCGTTGTCTTCCATTGCCACCTGAGTCATGCCGCGGCCGCGAGCGCTGACGGCTTCGAGAGAGTCAGTAAAGGGGAGGGCGCCGGCCGCGACCAGTGCTCCGTATTCGCCCAGACTGTGCCCCATCGTGAAGTCTGGTTCGATGCCATAAGCGTCGAGGAGCCGGGTGAGCGCCAGGTCGGTTGCCAGCACGGCGGGCTGAGTAATCGCGGTTTGGCGAAGATCGTCTTCGGCTTTGGCGACGGCGCCGGCATCGGCTTGGTCGATGAAGATGAATTTACTGAGCGGCTTGCCGAGTAGGGGCGTCATGACGCGATCTGCTTCAACAAAGGTCTCGGCCACGATCGGCTCCGTTTCTCGAAGCAATTCGAGCATGTTCACATACTGCGAACCTTGACCGGTATACAGGAACGCGACCTTGGGAGCGGGACCGCGGCCGCGGAATATGCCTTGTGCGCGCAGGGCTTTCCACATCGCCGGCTGATTAGCCGCGAGCGCTTTGAGTGCGTTGCCTGCTTTTTCCGCCAACTCGGCGGCGTTGGCATAGTCGATGGCGAGGCGCTCCGGCGCGCGCAGGTCCGATTCAGCCGGGGCAGCCGGCGGTGGTGCCCAGCCTGCTTTGGCGTCTTTCTGTACCTCGCGCAAACGCTCGGCGAGCGCGGCTTCAGAGGCGGCGCCGATGACCAGTGCTCCGCGCAACGGAGCTTTGCATTGAGCAGAGTTAAAAGATGGGTGGACACCTTCCGCATTCTTCGTTGCAACTGAGGTTGCCATTGGCTCACTCACTTTCGACGGTGTTTCATTGAGGGTCCCCACGGCCACTGACGTCTTGCCGTTTCCGTTCAACCGGTGAGGAATGTATTCTTCGAGCACCGCATGGAAATTGGTGCCGCCAAAACCAAAAGCGCTTAGACCGGCGCGGCGTACGCCATCTGGCGGCATCGTCCACGGTTTCAGTTCGGTGTTGACGTAGAGCGGAGAATGAGCAAAATCGATATTCGGATTGAGATGCTCGCAATGCACGCTCGGTGGCAGTACCTTGTCCCGAAGTGCCAGCGCGGTTTTCAGAAGGCCGGCAGCGCCAGCCGCTCCCTTAAGGTGCCCGAAGTTCGACTTGACCGAACCGAGCGCCACGGAGTGCGAGGGGAGATGAGAACTGCTGAGCACGTCGATCATGCTTTGCACTTCGACGACGTCGCCCACGGCGGTGGATGTGCCATGGCCCTCGATCAACGTCACTGTATCTGGCGATAATCCAGCCTTCTGCCAGGCGCG
>OBLW0100004090.1_pt1 | contig 11185 bp, 6 predicted proteins | sample 1520161 | NCBI WGS metagenome assembly OBLW01 (sample SAMEA3539309, study PRJEB22396) | soil metagenome | biome: tundra; feature: field; material: soil | place: USA | collected 2010-05 | depth 0.15 m
TCTTAAATTCCTTTTCCGGTTTAACAGATATCCATCCGGATAATATTTTCGCCCTCAAATTCACTTACTGGTTTGATATTTAGGTCTCCCCTTACTTCATCAAAATCATCTTTTTAGTGCTTTGGAAACTCTTGGTTCCATCTACAGAGGAGGCTTGGATTGTATAAAGATACACTCCACTGGAAAGTCCCGCTGCATTGAATTTATAATCATGCAAACCCGGCTGCTGAACTTCAGATATTAATTCTCTTACTTTTATTCCTACAGTATTATAAACAGAAAGTTTTACATTACTCTCATAAGGCAGCGAGTATTTTATAACCGTGCTTGGGTTAAACGGATTGGGGAAATTATTTTCTAACGAATAGACCTGTGGGATAAAGTTAACGCTGATTTCTATTTCTTTTGAATAGTTTATTTTGCCTTCATTATCGATCTGTTTTAACCTGTAACTGAATTTCCCATTTCCACTTATTGTTATATCGGTGAATGAGTATTCTTTAGTTGAACTGCTGTTATCTGAACCTTTAATAAAACCCAATGATTCCCATTTAGCTGTAACTGAAGGATCGTTATACAATGTTCTTTCAACCTCGAAACCATAATTGTTTAATTCCGTAGCAGTTTTCCAGTTAAGCACAATTGAGTTCTGTTTAACGACAGCAGTAAAACCGGATAAATCAACGGGTAAAGGTTCAGATTGAAAATAGCTCCAGACTCCCTGCCCGGTAGTTCCGGCAAAAACTTTACTACCGCTTACTGCTACTGCATAAACAGAGGAAACCGTCAACCCGTCAGTTGGGATAGTATTCCACGTTAAACCATTGTCTGTTGAGAAATATGATACTCCAAAAAATATCGTATTTCCGCTGACTGAAAAAGGACCTTTTCCGGTCAAAGGTATTCCGTTATAAACGATCCGTTTCCAGCTGGTGCCATTGTTGGAAGAAATAAAAATCCCCGCCTCACCGGGTCCGTTACCTGTAACCCGCGCCAGAATATTATTTCCGGTGATGGCTATATCCCAAACATCATTCAGTGAAAACAATCCGGAATTAAGTTGAGTCCATGTAGTGCCAAAATCTGTTGTACGCCATACACCACCGCTTCCGTTACCCTGACCAATTGCGGCATATATATTGTTTCCGCTCATGACTAATGCATTAATAGAACGCGCTGATCCAAAACTGCCGATCGGTTTCCATGCTATATTATTGTTATTGGATAAGTAAACATTTCCTTCATATGTCCCTGCAATAATATTATCTCCATTTCCTGCTAAAGAAATATAATTTTCAACATTCCACAGGTTTAATCCGTTGTTTGCTCCAATCCAGTCAGTGCCATTATCGGTTGACATATAAACCCCGTAAGTACGTGTTCCGGCAAATATATTATTTCCGCTTAATGCAAGTGAATAAATATATGCATCGGGTGTCCCGTTTTTTAAATGAGACCAATTTGAACCATCATTTGAAGAAAGATAAATTCCTTCACTTCCGGCTGCGGTAAAAATATTATTCCCGCTAATTAAAATTGCATCAATAGATGTATTAGTTAATCCGTTGTTGGATTCATTCCAGGTAGAACCATTATCAGTTGAAAGATAAACTCCGTTTCCATTAGTCCCGGCAAGAATATTATTCCCGTTGATGGCAAGTGTTAAAATATTCGAAGTGGGTAATCCGTTGTTAATAGAGGACCAGGTTAAGCCGTCATCGGTTGAAATATAAATTCCGTTTTGATCTGTTCCTGCGAATATTTTATTTTTATTAACAATAAGCGAACGAACGTATGCGTTCGCGGGGAATCCGTTGTTTACGATAGACCAATCTGTACCATTATTAGTAGAACGGTACGTTCCGCTTGCAGTTCCTGCAAAAACATTATTCCCATTGATCGTTATTGCTGAAACAAGAGTATCGGTCAAACCATTATTTACCTGTGACCAATTTGACCCATTATCAGCAGAAAGAAAAACTCCTGATGGTCCATTTCCAAGACAAGCTCCTGCGAAGATATAATTTCCGCTTATGGCGATTGAATTGATATATTTGTTAGATAATCCGTTATTTAATGCTGTCCAGGTTGAACCGTTATCAGATGAAACATAAACGCCGCTTCCATAAATACCAGCAAAAAGATTGCTGCCTTCAGTTGCCAGGGCATAAACTGTATTCGGAAGTCCATTATTAATTCCTGACCAGCTTGAACCATTATTAGTTGAAAGATAAATTCCGCTTCCTTCTATACCGGCATAAATGTTATTACCATTTATAGCCAGAGCATTAACATTTCCGGATATTGTGGGGAGTCCGTTATTTACCGGAGTCCAGTTCAATCCGTTATTAGTTGATAAATATACCCCCCCATTAGTTCCGGCAAATATATTCTCCCCATTTAAAGCAAATGAAAACACTTTTCCGCCGTAGGGTCCGTTTGTTTGGACCCATTGCGGAAAAATAATGATAGTGTTAAATGATAGAATAATTATTAAGAATAGAATAAGTTTCACAGCATTACTTTTTATTTCAAATCTTTGGCGCATAATAATATTTTTTATACTAGATGATTAATAATATGATCTTTGCTGATTGATTTGCTCTTATAATGCATAATCTGTGCCGTGCCACAATTATCTCATTTAGTGTCAATTCCATTGTTTCCGCAAAAAAACCAGGTTTTATTTGATAAATAATGAATTCCTATGTCCAAATTTGATACATTGAAATTTGCGTTGTATTAGCCTGTAGTTTTATCAATGATGGGCATAAATATCCCCGGGTATATTTATGAGATGCCCTATTAAGTTTTTTATCGGGCAACAATAAGTTTTTGTATATTATAATATTGTATTTTTTTAGTCATGTGTGTCCATAGTCAAAACTTTGTCTGATATATAACCATGAGAACCCGGGTACACTTAATTTATTTGCTCTATTTGTCTTTTGACCTTATAGCGATTCTTCTCGCTCTTCTGATTTCAGCTATCTTTTCGATATCCCCTTATGTAATTCCCTATTCAAACCATTATACATTTGCCAGTCTTGAAATCCAAAATATATATCTTTTACTCGCTATCGTTTGGTACTTTAGTGCACGGTCTACAGGTTTGTATGATAATCCACGGTCTAAATTGTATTCTATAGACACTTATAATATTCTCAAAAACATTTTTTTCCAGAGTGTGTGTTTGATGCTGCTCTTTTTCATAATTAAGGAACGTGCCCTGACACGCACATTTATGATTGTATATTTTACTATAGTCACAATATTTATATTTCTTGGAAAAATCAGCGTACGGTTAATATTAAGAATTTTCAGGGAGAAGTTTATTGATGCGAGCAGAGTGGTAATTATCGGGGCAAATGAATTAGGCAGAAATGTTTACGAGAAGCTCAGTAATAATTCTGTGGGATATAATGTAATTGGGTTTATCGATGATAACCCGGAAACGATGAAAGATAAGAATATTCTTGGTACTTTCTCTAATTTAGAAACAATTATTGCTCAAGAATCTATCGAGATAGCCTTCGTAGCACTCGCAAAAATCGACATGGAAACTATTGAGAATATTATTGAAATTTGTCGAAAACATATCGTAGAAGTAAAAATAATTCCCGATGTAGCCTCTTACTATTTAAGAAATTTTAAATACTCTTTTTTAGCTGATATTCCTGTTGTATCAGTCAGCATAGATAAACTTACGGAGCCCTATTGGAGAGTAGTAAAACGAATATTCGATATTTGCATCACACTTTTCTTAACCATCATAATATTCAGCTGGTTTATTCCGGTTATTATCATTCTTCAAAAGATTTTTAATCCCGGACCAATTTATTATAAATCAGAAAGATGGGGCAAGGGGGGTAAGCCATTTGTGATCTATAAATTTAGAACGATGCAGCTATATGATGGGAAAAAACCAAATGAGCAAAAAATTGTACTTACCGAAATAAATGACCCCAGGATAACAAAATTCGGAAAAATATTAAGAAAAACCAGCCTTGATGAATTGCCTCAGTTTTACAACGTGCTGAAAAGGGAAATGTCAATCGTAGGTCCGCGACCCTTCGACAGTAATGAAGCCATTATGATGAAGCAGATATTGGAAAATTATATGATACGTTATTACGTAAAGCCTGGCATCACAGGCTGGGCGCAGATCAATGGTTATCGGGGAGGGACACGAGATTTAGAGAAGATGCAAAAGCGGATCGATACAGATAATTGGTATATGCATAATTGGACGATTGGATTAGATATTCAAATAATATTTTATACCATTATAAAGCTTTTTACGGGAGATATTAATGCTTACTGAAAGATTAATTTCGTGTACCCCGGAGAGGATTCGAACCTCCGACCAACAGTTTAGGAAACTGCTGCTCTATCCATGCTGAGCTACCGGGGCTTGCTATTAAATTTGAACAACAAAGATAAAAAACTTATTTTCAAATCAAGCTAAAATATAATCAAATTACCTCTTTCTTTTATAAATCCTTCCCGATTTAATTTTCCCCTTAAATAGATAATTCGTAATTTTAGCCATTATGGTTAGATTTTTCTTTGTTCACTGTGACTGAAGATGCGAAGCTGTATCTTTTTAACTAAACCAACAATCATCAACTAAATGATAAAGGAATAACGTGGAAATATTAAATAAAATAGCCGATAAATCAGTAGTTGTCGGTATTATCGGTCTCGGATATGTGGGCTTGCCACTTGGTCTTGAATTTGCAAATAAAGATTTTAAAGTAATTGGTTTTGACCTTGATGAATTTAAAATCAAAACCCTTTCAAAAGGCAAAAGTTATATTAAACATATCTCTTCTGACAGAATAAAGAAGGTTTTCGTTGATAAAAAGAATTTCACGGCAACTTCTGATTTCTCTCGTCTCCCGGAAGTGGATGCAATTATTATTTGTGTCCCTACTCCCTTAAATGAACATAGAGAACCGGATATGTCATTTATTGAGAACACTGCCTTTATGATTCAGAAATATTTAAGAAAAGGGCAGCTTGTATCTTTGGAATCAACTACCTATCCCGGAACAACTGACGAAGTACTTCTTCCCTTGTTTGAAAATGCTCCAAAAGTGCAAACCGGAAGCATTGAAACCTTAAAAGTCGGAAAAGATTTTTATCTTGCCTTTTCTCCTGAAAGAGAAGATCCCAACAATGCTAATTATAGTACATCTACTATTCCAAAAGTCGTTGGCGGCGTAACCCCAAACTGTTTAAAAGCTGCGCAGGCTTTATATAACCAGATTATTGTAAAAACAGTCCCGGTTAGTTCTACCCGGGCGGCAGAGGCAACAAAAATATTAGAAAATGTTTACCGCTCAGTAAATATTGCATTGATGAACGAAATAAAAATGGTATTTGACAGGATGGGAATTGATGTCTGGGAAGTCATTGAGGCAGCCTCAACTAAACCATTTGGTTACCATCCCTTTTATCCGGGTCCGGGTCTCGGAGGTCATTGCATACCAATCGATCCTTTCTATCTTACCTGGAAAGCACGTGAATTTGAAATAAACACCAAATTTATCGAACTTGCCGGGGAAATAAACACCTATCAGCCATTTTATGTTGTAGAACGTTCAATGGAAGCTCTCAACAATCATAAAAAAGCCTTGAACGGGGCAAAAGTATTAATTCTTGGCGCCTCTTATAAAAAAGACATCGATGATATGAGAGAATCTCCCTCCTTAAAACTCATTGAACTTTTCCGTGAAAAGGGTGCTGAAGTTTACTATAATGATCCGTATATTCCAAAACTTCCTAAAACACGTAAATACAATTATGATATCAGCTCGGTTGAGTTAACAAAGGAAAATCTTAAAAAGTATGACCTTGTTGTTTTATCCACTGACCATACCGATTATAATTACCAATTAATTGCAGATAATGCAAAATTGATTATCGATACGCGCAATGCCTTTGGTAAAAGAGGATTTTCCAAAAGCAATATCGTTAAAGGTTGAGGTATTTTATTATTTTATAAACTTATTTTTATGAATAACATTATGAAGCGATTAATTTATTTATTCCTTTTATCAGCTCTCTTTTTCCCCCCGGTTCTGCTTGCCCAGCTTGACCAGTTAAAGAATATGTCCCCTGATGAGCTAAAGAAAAAAGCTGCTGAAATGGGTTATTCAGAGGAAGATTATCTGAAATTTCAGCAGTTAAAGCAGCAGACTTCAGAAGTAAAAGAGAAGGTTGATACTACTGGTTATTCTAAAGCTCCGCAGAATGTAATTCCACCCGCACCTAAATCGTCGGATGCTTTTATTGTCCCGGCATTCCAGGGCAGGGTAAATGCCGATTCTCTCCCTGCTTTTGGATATAATATTTTTACTTATTCCCCAACCACGTTTGAACCCTCGGTTAATATCCCTGCTCCCAAAAATTATGTGGTAGGTCCCGGGGATGAAATTGTAATTTCGCTATGGGGCGCCACACAAATAGTTCATAAGCTTACGGTTGCAAAGGATGGTAGTATTTATATCCCTGATGTTGGACTTGTGCCGGTAAACGGATTAACATTAGCTTCTTTAAAAGCTCGTCTGTATGACCGGCTCTCGAAAGTCTATTCATCTTTAAATGTTGATGTTAAAAGCCAGGGGGGAACAAGTTTGGATGTTTCAACCGGCAGATTAAGAAGTGTAAAAGTATATGTTTTGGGTGAAATAAATAAACCGGGCGGGTACACACTTCCTTCTTTATCAACTGCATTTACTGTATTATATTATAGTGGAGGTCCTACATTAAACGGATCACTCCGGAATGTAAAAATTCTAAGGGATGGAAGAAGTATTTCTGAAATAGATGTCTACAATTATCTTCTGAAAGGAGATAAATCCCTCGATATTAATCTTGAAGACGGGGATATTATTTTTGTTCCTCCGGCAGGTAAAAGAGTAGCCGCAGCAGGATCAATTTTGCGTCCAGCAATTTATGAACTTAAAAATGATGAGACACTGCGCGATCTTATAAAATTCTCCGGCAGTTTAACTTTTAATACCTATTATCAACGCGTACATGTTGAAAGAATAGTTCCATTTGACCAAAGGGATAAATACAGGGAAAATATATTAAATCTCGATGTTAATTTTAACTCAATCAGTTCTTTGAAGAATAGCACTTATCAATTAGAGGATGGTGATGTTATAAGTTTCCTTTCAGTCAATAAACGTCCTGAAAACAGGATTGATATTTCCGGCAATGTCCGTAAACCCGGGACTTACGAATTATCCGGTCCAAATATGACCGTAAGGGATCTCGTACAGAAAGCTGATAGTTTATTTCCGGATACTTTTACTGATGAAGCTATTCTGATTCGCACACTTCCTTCAGAAAAAAAAGAGGCTATTTCTTTTAATCTTAAAAAAGCGATGAATGGAGATCCCGTGGATAATCTTGTACTTCAAAATAGGGATGAAGTAAGAATATTCAATATTGAAAATTTCCATCCGACACGTATGGTTGAAATTTTAGGTGAGATTAAAAACCCCGGCAAGTATCCGAGATTCGAGAATATGACTGTTACTGATCTGATTGTTCTTTCCGGAGGATTGACCGAAAAAGCTCAAACAGAAAATATAGGAATTTCACGGCTCGACTCAACCAGTGGGGATTCATATTATAAGGAATTTACAATAGATCTGCCGTCGAATTATTGGGATATAAGTCTGCAGCAGAATTTTATTCTTAATGATTATGATCGGGTCTTTGTAAAAAGTGATACAGCAAGGAATTTTGAAAATAAAGTAGTTGTTCTCCGGGGTGAAGTACAATTTCCTGGTTCCTATTCATTAATGAAAAGAAGTGAGAGGTTATCCGATTTAATTAATCGTGCAGGCGGATTCAAAAACGGTGCCTATAAAGAAGGAATTTACATAAATAGGTATAACAGTCTGTTTGAAAAATCAGAAATATCTCTTCCCCCGGATACTATTAGGCAAAATCTGTATAATAAGCCGCTTTTTAACAAAAAAATATTGGCAGACTTTTCGAACAGGATACCGATAAATTGGGAAGAGGCTGAAAAAGATTATAATTCCATCAGTAATATAATTCTGCAGCCCGGAGATGAGGTTAATGTACCGAAAGACTTCGGTATAGTTTATGTGTTGGGTGAAGTTGGTGTGCCTTCTAATGTCCCATATAAAAAAGGAGCAGGTTTATCTTATTATATCGAAAATGCGGGTGGATATTCAACACAAGCAGCAGAAGGGAAAGAAGTTGTAATTCTTCCCAATGGGAAAAAATGGTCAACATCCGGATGGTTTTTTATACCCGATCCTCCGATACTTTCGGGTACAACAATATTTGTTCCGACATATTTTGAACAGAAAACAGAAGCTTGGCCTGTAATCCGGGACATAATTACCGTTATAAGTACAACGGCAATTGTGATATTAACGGTACTAAGTCTTACAAAGAGGTTACCTTAAATGGAAAAGAAAACCACTGAAGAAAAAATACAGGATTTCATCGAAAAGCTTCGTCCTTATTTCCTGAAATTATGGTGTAAAAGGAAGAAACTTCTGATTATAAATGGCGCAGTACTAATTATAACACTGCTTTATCTCTTATTTGTTGTAAAACCTTATTACGAAAGTTCAGTAGTTATATTACCTGAATATGGAAGCAAATCCAATATGCTTAGCCAGCTCAGCGGTCTGGCAGCTTTAGCGGGAGTAAAAGTGGGTGAGGTTGCTGCAACAGAAATTTATCAAAATTTACTTCATAGCGAATCAGTCTTGCGTCCTGTTATTTATGACAGATATTTAACTAAAGAATATCCCGATTCAGTGAATTTAATACAGTATTTTAAAGTTAAGACAGAAGACCCAAATCCTGAAATTCAAAAAAGAAAAAGATTTTTGGAGATTAATGAACTTCTCACAAAAGCACTTATCTCAACTGATATAGACAGAATGACAAAAATAATGACAGTAAAAGTAACAATGCCGGAAGCGCAGCTTTCCGCAGACGTTGTCAACAATTTAGTCGAATCTCTTGACCAGTATATTAGGACTAAAAGGAAATCGTATGCTACTGAACAAAGATATTATTTGGAAAAAAGAGTCGAGCAGATAAAGGACTCGCTCTCCATTTGTGAAACTAAATTAAGGGATTTCAGGGAAGAGAATAGAATGATTGTCCAGTCGCCAAATCTTCTTTTGCAACAGGGGCGATTAATGCGAAATATTGAAATTCAGCAGAATGTTTATATAGAACTTACTAAGCAGCTTGAGCTGGCTAAAATTGATGAGATAAAGGATGCTCCGATTCTAAATATCAAAGAGATTGCCCAAAATCCAATTATAAAAGCGGGACCTAAAAGAATGAACATGCTTATTCTGATCCTCTTTTTTTCCGTCATTGCTTCTTGTTCATATTTTCTGTTTGAAGACATTATCAAAAAGACATATAAGTATATCAGGAAAAAAAATAGTTTAATATAGTTATTATTGATAAAAATTGGTTATGAATCTTGAAAAGATATCTATTGTGCAAATAAAGATATTATTAACCTGCCGTTTCTTCATTACCAAAATTTTATTTCTGCAATTTTCCCCATAAGAATAATTAGTAATAAATTTTTATTATCTAACTTAAGTAATAAAGAATGGTTATTAATTCCACACCGAAATCAAACACCAATAATTTATACAACGAAATATGAAAACTTTATTTGGAGAATAAATGATAAGAAATTTAATACTGGGTTCCGATGGTTTTGTCGGTAAACCTCTTAGTAATTATTTAGAAAAACTAGGTGAAAAAGTTATTAGATGTGATATTAAAAATGGAGATCATGAAGACATAAGAAATATTAAAATAAATTTTAATGAAATTGATAGAGTATATTTTTTGGCTTGGGATGTTGGCGGTGCTAAGTATCTATATAAGAACGACTCCCAATTTAAGCAGCTTGATTGGAACTTAAGGCTTTTGATAAATACTATGCCTCAATTACAAGAAAGTGACAAAAGATTTCTTTTTGCATCAAGCCAATTAGCAGAGGAATATGATACAGTATATGGATCTACAAAAAGGCTTGGGGAGGTTTGGACTCATTTATTAAATGGATGCAGAGTGCGATTTTGGAATGTATATGGTCCTTTGGAAGAACCAGGTGAGAGGACTCATGTAGTAAGTGATTTTGTATACCAGGCCGTCACAAAAGGTTCAATTGATATGATGACTACGGGAGAAGAAGTAAGGCAATTCATACATATTGACGATTTATGTAATGCAGTTCATCTTGTTATTTCGGATAATCTAAACCGCCACATATATGATATTACATCATTTGAATGGATTTCAATAATTGAAATAGCTGAGATAATTGCTTCACTTACTGGAGCAAAAATTAATCGCGGTAAAATTATAGGTAATACCCCTATTACTCCGTTAAGAGGAAAAGTTCCAAATTGGTTTCCAAGAGTTGATATTCAAAATGGATTAAAAATTATGGTTGATGAACTTAAGGAAAAATTAAAGGGAAGTTTGTGAAAAGAATTACAATTGTTGCTACTTCATATAAATCCGCAAAATATTTCGATCTTTTTTTTAAGCACCTTACAGAAATTAATAAAACTGATGAGATCTCAGTTATTTTAATAGTGAACAAACCCGACAAAAAAGAAGTTGAAATTTCACAATATTACAAAAAAAACTTCTCAGATTTATTTGATATTATTTATCTGGAAAAATTGGAATCAATAGGAGAGTCATTTAATCGTGCATTCAAATTATCAAAAACAGAATATGTAACATATATCGATGTAGATGATATAAGGTTACCCAATTCATTCCATGAGCAAATGAATTGCTTAGAACACAACAAGACATTTGATTTTAATTATGGAGATTTTATTTTAGTTGAAAATCAAGGGGAGACAAACGGACAATTAATACAGTGCCCGGAATTTGATGAATCTTTATTTGTTCGTGGAAGTATGGTAGGTCCAACCCACTTCTATAGACATTCTATATTTGAAAAAATTGGTTATTGGGATGAACAATTTAGATCGGGAGGTGATTTTGAATTTCAGGTAAGGGCTGCCGCCGCTGGTATAAAATTTAACAAAGCAAAAGGTACGATGTTGTATAAAACAAATGAAAAATTTTCAACAAGTGCCGCAAGCAATATACTTCAGCCAAT
>OBLW0100004091.1_pt1 | contig 11184 bp, 10 predicted proteins | sample 1520161 | NCBI WGS metagenome assembly OBLW01 (sample SAMEA3539309, study PRJEB22396) | soil metagenome | biome: tundra; feature: field; material: soil | place: USA | collected 2010-05 | depth 0.15 m
TGAAATTTGTAATGATTTGGTCGTCCTGGATCTTGTTGACCGTGTCATCCTCCCGGAGGCGGCTGAGGACGAGCGCCTTGAAGTTGCCGGTCATCATGTTCAGCGCGTCTGCCATCTGGCGATCAACCGTCGCCGGTGTGTAATTCAAATAATGGTCGAGAAAGCGGCGCACAACAGCCTTTGCCTCCACATCTGTGGGAGCGGCATCGGCGGCAGACGCCGCGAACGTCAGCCCGCGAGTATGTCCGGGACTTGGCGTTCCGCCGACAATCGCTGCCTCACCCTCGCTGTCGACGCGGATCACGGTCGGCGGCTGTAGGCGTACGTAGACAGCGAAAGCGAAGGAGCTTAAAGCGATAACGCCAAACACCATCGCTAGCACCATCGAGCGGTTTGCATACGCTCGCAACATGCCATCGTGTTCGTAATAGCGCGTGTAACCAACTTTCTCCGGCGCATTCTGCCCGTCATTACCATTCTTCATTTCCGCCTCCAGGTGTGGCTCCGTTTCCTTCACGCGGCGGCGGCCGCGCCGCCTCCACCGCCTCCACTACCCCCACTGTTTCCGCCTCCGCCCCCACCGCCACCACCACCTCCGCCGCCGCCACCTCCGCCGCCTTTGAACAGGGAGCCAGCACCTCTCACTGCAACCATCGTGGTGCTGATTACTGCGCCCATCGTCGTCCCGACATCTCCCTCTACGACCCGTTTCGCCAGGTAGGGGATGAGCGCGATACAGAGCGATAACATGATGCTGGCGAGACCCAGCAGCAGCGAGCCCGTTACGCCGTTGAAGGCGCCAACAAAGTTGCCGCTGTTGAGTACCGTGTTTACGGAGTTCATGTTGATCGCTGCCATCAGCGCACCGAAGATCGAGTAGAGTAATCCCCAGGCGTTGAAGATCATCAGATTCACCAGATACTTTCTTGCCATCACTCCAAAGCCAAACGCCGGATACAGCGCCAGCACGAATGGTCCGACCACATAGAGGATTGACCCATAGAGCGTGTAGAACAGGGAGAACAGCGCGTAGGTGATGGGGAAGAGGATGTATCCAACGAGAAGTAGGAGTGATTCCAGCACCCCGGAAAACGCACCGGTGATAAGGCCCCACAATGCCTGAATCCCGTTGTTGTTGTTCCAGTAGGTAGACAGGTCTGCCATCCACTTGCCAAAGACATCGCCACCGCCCGCGGTGCTGGTATTGATGAAGCTCGCCACGTTGTTGAACATGCCGTTGACGTCACGGAATACGGTTCCGTAGTTGACCATCACGAGGCCGACCGCGAAGAAACGCACCGCCGTCGCTCCCAGAAAGTGTGTGTCTCCGCCGCGTGCCCAAGCCTCGTAGATGCCGAATAGCAAGCTAGCCAACAGAATGTACTGCGCGACTTGAACGGCACCTGCGGTTGCGCCGCCGGAATCGATTCCGCTCATGGCGGTATTGAAGAGTTGCTGAAAGTAAAACATGGCTATTTGTGTTGTAGCGTTGTACTTACGTTCTGTTGTGTGGTGACCGCCCAGGCACTGCCAAGTTTCAGATGGGCGCCATTGTTCGCTAGATCTATTGCTCGTACCCTCATGAGATCCGCCAAGGCCGATTGCGTGTAGGCGTGCGCTCTCACAAGCCATGCATCTGCCTGTGCCTCGATGATCGGTGCACTTCCTGGCGTGGCGCTCTGCACGTTGGTGTTGATTTGATCGGCCGCAGCGAGCTCCTGGTCCGCGATCGCGTCGATGGCGATCGCCCTTTCCATGGCATCCTGAGCTACGGCGTCCGTCATGTCGATGATGTCCCTCACGGGTGGCGGGGCGTTCTGGGGAGTGGGCACAACACCGTAAACGGCCGCATAGCCACCTGTCGTGTTCGGAATCTGACCGGGGCTTCGTGAGAGCAGAATGCTCTCAAGCTGCCTTGGGTTCTGCAACGTCGCCGTGGCGATCGGAATTTGGAAAATAGTACGAATCTGTGCGTAGAAACCTTGGATCTGCCCGGCCATGCCAAGAGCTTGCGCGATCGCTTGCTTTGGCCATATGACAGTCTGTTCAAAGTTACTGATATCCGACAGGACCGTGTTGATCGCCTGTAGACCGCCGCCAATCACGCTGCCCAACGTGCTGTTGATCGTTCCCAGACCGGCTGCCAGGATTGCGCAACACGGACTCGGAACCTGTCCTTGGATGTGCCTCGGCGAAATGAGCACTGTCAGGAGCAAGGCTAGCGCGGCCAATACGGTGTGACGGCGTATCCAGCGGCCCACGTGCATACTTCCGGTCTTCGCTTTGCCTCTCCATTGGTTGAATTGATCTCGCATTCGATTCCTCCTCACTTGTGCTGGAGAACGTTGGTCATGTTGTTTTGCAGTTGGCCGGCGAACGTAGCAGTCCGCTTGCGTATTGCGTTGTCGTGCGCCACGCGTCCGGCCTCCTGTCGCAGCATCGCGGCCATCATCTTTTGCATAATGGCCTGGCTTTTGATCTCCGCGGACACGGCCGCCGCCGTAATCAGAGACGACGAACCAGGGGCGGATACGTTGATATTTGGATTTCCTACCAGGCTCTCTATCTGGTCGGCCGCCTGCAATTCCAGGTCTTGTGCTTGATCGGCTACCTTCAATAACATGAGGTTGTCCTGAGCCAGGGCGTCATCCATGTCGGTCATGTCTCGGTCCTGCGGAGCGATTGCGCCCGCCTGCGGCACTGGCCGGAAGGCGTTCACATACACCTGGGGAACGGTGCCAAGATCTCCAGTGCCTCGGTTCCGGATGATGTTCTCAAGGGCCGCTGGATTAGGCAGCGTAGCGGTGTGAGGGTTGATCGTCATGATCGACTGAATTACACCGCGGAACCGCGCGATGATTGACTGGATTTGCGACTTGGCCAGGTTGATCGCACTAATGGGCCAGATCGTCTGCTCGTACAACTTGCGGATGTCGGAAACCACCCCGTTGATTACACTGAGCCAGTTGCCGATGGTCTGGCTGATGGTGGCCAGCACCGCCTGAATCACACACGGCAGGCAGAACTGAGCTTGTGCAGGTGGCGGCGAAACCCCAAGTATTGCGATGCAGCCGATCAGCAAAACTGCAATCATGCGGCGCCGGCTTCCGATGCTGAGCAGCATGAGACCGCCAAACAGTGCTGTAAAGAGCAACATTAAGACCTCCTAAACGTGCGCACCCTCATTCGTATGGACCGCGCCCGACAGTTCTTCCGGAAGTTGTGGCAGACCTGCGAGGCCCTGCGGAAACTTCCGCGCCAACTCCTCGTAGCATTCAAGTAACGGCTGCTCCGGATTCCGCCTCAAGCACCAAGCTCGATACGCACGCTCGCGCGGGTAGGTCGTACAGATCCAGTAGTCGATAGGGGTCGGAACCAGTCGCACGGTTTGGGTCGTCTCCGACTTCTCCCCGATGACCAGCAACATCTCCGCGTAACGGCCCTTTTGTGGCGAGGTGAATCGCTTGATCGCGGCGAGTGCAACTTCATTAAGGTGGAGTTGGTTTTCCAGCACGCTCATATCTCCAGGTTGTTGGCCGATCAGCTTCGTATTAGCGTTCTTCACGATGCCCGGGCCGTGGGGACGCGGCTGCATAGAGGTTCCAACGAAGTCTTCGAGTGTCTGCGAAATGCCCCAGACGCTGGAGTTCCGTTTGCGCGCGGTGCGAAACAGTTGAACGACTTCCGGCGCCAGGACGGGCGAGTCGAGCAATGACCAGCACTCATCCAGCACGGTAATGCTCGGCTGACCGCTCCTTCCGGAAGCCCGCTCCGCCATTGCATTCGCGATCAGCATACTCATGGCGGTTTCCAAATGAGGATCCGATCCCAGTCCCTCAACGTTGAAAAATAGCCAGTTGTTGTCGGTGCGGATATTGGTGTGCCGGTCGAATAACCGGCTGTAGATGCCCTTGTCCGTCCAAGTTCGCAACTTGATGGCCGCTAGCTTCGCCTCATCGACGGCACGTTGCATCTTCTCTTCGTCCTGCCATTGAGCAAGTTCATCCCGCAGGTCTGAAAAAGTGGGGACCGGATTAGCGTAGCGGAGCCCTACCCGTTTGTAGGTCCGTCCGATCGCCTCGCTGATGACGTTATCGACGAGTGTAGTGTCTGAGCCCGGTGCGTCACCGATCATGTGCCGGGTGAGGTTTTTCAGAAATGCGATCTTTTCCTTCGACGGTGTCTTTTCTCCTTCGGGTAGGTCCCATGGATTCAGAGTTTCATTGCCGTCCAGATTCACTTCGATGACTCGGCCGCCCATGAGTTCCACGAGTGGCCGGTATGAATCGCCGCGCTCCAGGATGGAGATCTCCACGCCGGTCCGGCCCAGCATGAGTAGCAACAACTGAGCCATGAAGGTCTTGCCTCCCCCGCTCTTCGCCATGATCAGCATGTTCGCATCGCCCAGGCTCGGATCGAATGGCGAAAACGGAACCATCTGTCGCGACGACGTCTCCAGCAAAATCGCAGACGAGCTCAATCCCTGCCATGGGAGTTCAGCCGGCAATAGGTCCGCCGCGTGCAGCGTCAAGCACTCCAGCTCGCGTTTCGTCTCTTCCGACATCCCTGGGAGCGTCCCGATGTAAATCCTTTTTTGCGCGAGAGTCTCCGGAATACCCCGGGCGCCATTCATTCGAGCGACCGAGTGGAGGACGCGCTGGCGCCGGTCTGCAAGAATACGTTCAGCCTCTTCCAACTCCTTTGAATTGCGTATCGGGCGGGATGTCCTCAAGCCAACAAGCAAACTGAGCTGGCACACCTTCAACGAACTGGACACGACATCCTGGAGAGTTTGAATTAGCTGCTCTTGTGCGATCTGCGCCTCGATGTTGATTTTGAAGCCGCCATGGATATCGCGCTGTGCCGCCTGCATTCTCAAAAGCCGTCGTTTGTACGCCCGCATGATCTTGCTTTGATCCGGGATCGTGACCTCCGCGCTGATCACCAGCGGAAACTCCTGTCCGACTAGCTCGCGCGTGATACCGGGGAATGTGGCGTCCGGCATTTCCTTGACGCTGACCCAGGAGTATAGGAGACCGCCAACCTTTAGGTGGCCGTCCTGTTCGTCTTCAATGTTGACGTTCGCGATTTGGGCGCGGGCGCTCTCGTAAGCGAGGCCCTGCTTATAAGGCCGCGTGTCACTCGTCAGCGGATTCAGTGCCCGCTTGACTTCGAGAAACATCTCCTGCTCGGTCAACCGGCGCGGTTGCATTCCCGTAGCCTCGAGTGTGGCTTGGGCGCCCGCCATCAAGCTCTCAAACTCCGATAGGAAATCCTCATGTTCACGCACCGTTCGCTGGATGCATTTGTTTGCTGAGAGGCTCCACTTGGCTCCCTTCTTGCGTGTCTTCCGCCACTCGAATTCCGAGCTCTCATGATGGATGTCGGGATTCCAGATGAAGTAAACGTGCAATCGCCGCCGCAAGTAGTGCCCTTCGTTCTGGCGTGTGTTCCATAGTTGTAGGCGTTCCCGATCCAGCGCCTGAAGCACTGCGTTTTCGATTCGCTGTTCCTTGACATAGCGCTCCGTCAGGTCGCCATGGCCATCCGTCACCTCATATCGAACCTGCATCCGCATCGACCGCTCGGGCAACGACCTTACCAACGCCTCCAGCGCCTCTTTGGTTCGATTGCGCGTGTCATCCGCGTGAAAGAATGTATTCAGTCCGCTCGCCTCATAGCCCGCTACGAAGCACCCGTTGGTGCGGATGATGCAGCCATCGAGATAGTCTCGGACCGGCAGTAGTTCGCAGAGCGCGGGCTGGCGCAGCGAATCTTCCCATTGGCGGAGCGTTTGTGGCATTTAGGATCCCTCTTTCAGGTATTCCATGCGCTGTTCTGAGTCGGACTCCAGTGCGCAGTACACGTGCGGCTTCATGTGAAACATCAGCCAGTCCTGCAGGTAGCCACGCGGTTTCCCGTACTTGAATAGGATGAGCGCCGGAATACTCAACACGGGAACCACGTACTGCAGGAACACGTTCATCGGAATACCAAACATCTCTCGTTGCAAGAATCGGCCGAACATGTTCATCACGACGGCCAGGCCGAGGATGACGAACAAATCCTCGAATTCCAGGTAAAGAAAAGTCACCTTCGTTGCCAGGTTCCTTGGAACCGGTGTCACTGTAAGTGCCATGGGCTTTTCCTGTCTCGCTCGTGAATGTGCATCACCGCAATTCCCCTTAACTAACGCCTGCCGTGCCTTTCGTCACGAAGAACTCGCCGAGCCGGAGTAGGCCCGAGGCCATGAGGCACAGGATGGCCCCCAGGAAATGCCGGGTATGGTTGAACTGGTGGTGGACTTGTTGTTCAAAGAGTCCACCAAACTTTAAGGCGCCCACAGCCACGTGCATTCCGGCATATACGGGCAGAATGACGTTCGCGAACCAATCCACTAGGTTCAAAAGCGAGTTCCAGTAAAGATCCGGGTTATTCCATCCCACCTGACCGGTAAACTTCTCGAACATGCGCAGGAGGCCCGAGACCATGAGGCACATCAGCCCTCCGTAGGCCCACGTCGAATACAGATGGTTATAACCGCGTGCGAACTGGATCACGGCGATCGCGATGAACAGTCCTCCGAGAGTCGGCATGATCACGTTGCCGGCCCAGTTCGTTAGGTTCAGTATCCCGTTATAGAAAGACATATGTTCTGCCAGTCCTTACATCATCTTGGTGATCAGTTTCCATACCGCTGAAACCGTCAGTAGACCAACGGTTGCACCGACTATTGGCAAGACCGGCCTGCGGGAAACAAAGTTCCAAATGCCTGCGATGACGGCCAGTCCAGCGGCAATCGGGCAGATGGTGCCGGCCATGTAATTCCACAAGCTATCGAGCACGTCCGCGGTGGCGAAGGACGTGCCGCTGTTATAGCCCTTGATTAGGGTAAGCGTTGTTTGAATCGCGAGCAGAAACATTGCTGCGATAACCGAGGGGAGCGGATGGCCGCCTTGAATCGTGTCGAGAATCGCCCGCAGGACGAAGAATGCCGCAAAAGACGTCGCAAGCCTGGTCATCACGAAATTCTGTACGAAGTTTGAAAGGTCAGTCTGGAGGTTGGCCATCCAGCCCGTACCGATGCCGCCGTTCGGCAGAGGCGCAGGCACTCCGAACGAAGGGAACCAACTGATGAGTTGCGGCAGAGTGAGGAACACGATCGCCCAGAACATCCATTTCGCGAAGTTCCCACCGACCAATGCGTCGGGAATGGATCCTTGCCGCAGGCTGAGTCCCGCTAGCACCAGGCAAATGATGGCTGCGGATGGAGCAAGCAGCAGCATCACTCTCATGAAGTCCGTGATTAGTTGAGGAGGGGCCATAATCGTTGGTTCCAAAAGAAACTGGCAGGCGCTGCGGGGCCTCCCCCGTCGCGCCTGCCGAAAGTGGGTCTAAGTAACTCCACCAGTGCCTTGGGCAATCCAGAACTCCAGCAGTCGTGTGACACCGGACACCATGAGAAGTCCGATTGCCGTGAACACCCACTTGCCGAATCCACGCCCCATGGCGAATGAGCCGATCGCCATGAGTGCTGCGCCGCCGGCGCCAACGGGTGCGATTACGTTGCCGATCCAGTTGATGAGGTTCAGGAACGTGCCTTCGGGCTGTGTGCCTTGCTGACCCTGAACGGCCACGTTGACCTGTGGGGCCGTTCCGAGGTTTTGGGCCATCAAACCCGCCTGCATCACCAGAACGAACAGCGAGAGAACGACGGCGATCATGACTTTTTGCCGCCGAGAATTTTGCGTCATCGGGATTACTTGCTCCTTTCTTCCCCGTTTGGGGATGAGGAAAAAATAGCCTGATTGGAAAACGCGCGCAAACGAATCCGACTCTACGCAGCCCGCTGGAGGGTCAGGGAGGAGATTGCAGTGTGGTCAAAAGAGGACAGCAGTGACGAATGCCAGGAGCTATCGTGCGCTTAGCTGGCTCACCGGACTCGGGACGCTCTTAGTTACTTGCGGCTGAAGAAATAGAAGAAGTAGTGGAAGATGGCTATATTCTTCAAGGAAAGGCTGGATGGATTCGTTTCCTGGCGCGCGACGCGACTCTCTGGCCCAACGGAGCGAGCGCCGAGAGCGCGGAATCGGAGACCGCGAAAAGCGATACGAAATGTCGCAATAAGCCAAACGATCGTCGATACGAGGATCAGAAAGCCTTCGGCCGTGTTTCGGTTCATGAATCCCGTTGACAGCATCCATTTCCAGAATGGGTCCCACTTCAATAGATACAGGACCCCGCAGTATGCGAAGAACACAATGGCAATGCGGCAGACTTTTTGGACGAAGAGTGGCGTCTTCGCTACCGGCCCCTTGAGAAGAAGCCACATCGCGAGTGCCGCGGCGAAGAGGAAAGGCCAAGAAGACATACAGCTCTCCTTGGAATCAATTTACTCCGTTCAGAGAGCTTTGCCAAGCCACTGGGAATGGCGTCATGCTGACTTTCAGCATCCGTGCTATTCCGCACGTCTTTACTGTTGTTCGGTCGCCGTCTGGGCGATCAGTGCTTTCTGTTGCTGCTGGTACATCTGGGTCAGTTCCCGCTTCAGCTCCATCAGTTCCCGTAGTTCTTGCACGCTGGGCGTGGCAGCCGTTGCGTAGCTCGAAGGGCCGCTGGGATTCCCGGCTGGCGCCGATCCCGCTGGCCCGCCGCCAGCGCCACTGCCAGTGGGTTTCGCCAACACGATGTAGAACCGCGTGTTGCCCGGCACAGTCACCACGATGTTTTGGTGATACGCCAAGTCGTTCAGCTGCTGTTCGCCTGCGATCGCGACGTTGTTTGCGACTCGCTCTCGCAGCAGAACGTTATTTGAGAGAGCGTCGGTAACCCCAGTGCCGCTCTGAACCCCAACCGTTGCAGCTAGAATGGTTCCGATTCCGGTGAGGCTTCGAACTAGAAACTTTTTGCCGGTGTTCCGGCCGGTAACCTGGCCTCGCAATGGCTGATATTGCAACCCCACCGCATGGCCTTCAATCTTCTGCGTCGTCTCGTCCGGCATCTGGATCGTGTGGAACTGAATACCGACATAGCCTTGATCATTTACCTGACTGAGTTCTCCAAATGCTTTCGAGCCCGCTGGGATGACAATCTCGCCATCCCGCTCATAGTTGTACTCGATGGCAGCTACCACGGGCGTCTTGACAGCCGAGCTCACCGGGGTTTGCAGCCGGGCGATCAGCCGAGTCCCGGTCGGCAGCGCCATAAATTCCGGATTCCGTTCGAGCACCACAGGTTGCACGCTGCTCGAAGTCTGCGCGGTCACCCGCGGTCCGGCTCCTGAACTCACGAACACCAGCGAGGCTTTGGTCAATTTCTCGACCTTCGGAACTGGAATGGGCGTCGTGGTTTGTGGCTGTTCTGGAGGAAACTGAATTCTGTTCAAAGCGTAGTCTTTGGGCTCAGGACGAGGGGCTGGGGGCGGTGGTACCGGGGCATCCCCGAAAGAGGGGCTTGCTTGCGCTAACATCCGTTGCTTCGCGGTATTGCGAATGTCCTGCGCACTGAGGTTCCCGGCGTTGTCATCCGGATTCCGCGTATCGGCATTGAGAAGCGGCGTCACCGAGTGGCTTGTATCCGTATTCTCTCCGCCTGATCCGCGGCCGAGGTTGGGCTGGTTGGTTCTGGCGATGTCCTTTCGGCCCGTGCTGGGCGTAGAGAACATCACAAAGAACGCAAGCGCCAGCACAACCGTGAGCCCCGCAAGCAGGAGAAAGCTTTTGGTGCGATCCTCTCTGAGTTGCTGACGCTTGATGTTGGTTCGGGCTTCACCTTGCGCCGAACGGTGCATGATTTGCCGCAATTGCGCAGCCCATCCCGTAGGCTGTGGCTCCTGTACTTCCGCCGCCTCGGACTCACGCTCGCGTTCGATACTCGGGTTCTCCTCGCGATCCTCTACAGGCTTAATTCGTTCAGTTTTGTCATCGGGCTTCATAGGCCGAACCTCCTCGAAAACTGCTGATTCCGAAACCGATCGGGGCTAGCGCCGGAAGGTCCACCGCTCCCGAGTCGGCGACTTGCAAGAATAATGTTTCGCTGGACTGTTTGAAGTTCGGCCGCTCGAAGATCACCACTCCGTCCGTACGCTGCCCGGCGCCCAACCGCCGTGTGCTCAGTCGAAAGTCGATGACGCGTAGCTGCTCTGCGGTGGTCCACTTCTTCTTGACCTTGCCGCCGAGTTGAACCTGCGGTGGCAGAATCTCGATCGCATGGCTTGAGGGATTTACGGCGGAGAACAGAACGACGACCTCGTTTCCCTCGTCCAGCACCTCGCTGACACCAGCTCTGATGCGCGGTCCGGCTTCAATCTCACCCGGGTGCTGGCCATAGAGCAATGGAAGGGGTGCGCGTTTCTGACGGTCGAGCAGTCTGTCCAGCACCTCACTGGATTTGCCGTCGATTGCCCTGGGCGGATCGAAACTCGCCGCCTTCATCAGCCCAGCGAGTTGCACCGTCGTCGGACTCCCTGATGCCACGTCCGATCCCTTGGCGTGTACATCAAGCTTTTGCGTTTCGGCGATGAACGAAGCGGAGAACGGGCTCTCCTCTACAAGGAAACTTCCCGCAGTGGGCTTACCGTATTTCAGCAGCACGTCAACCGTTTGGGTTGCGCCGCTCTGCTCACCGGAGCTGATCAGTAAAAGATTTACCTGGTGACCTAATGTAGTCGTGATCAACAGGTTGGTCTGCGCTGGCTGAGGGGCTACTGGCTTTACCGTCACGAGTTCCGGCTCATGTTCGGAATGCTCCGCCTGAAAGTTTTCCGGGTCTCCCACCACAACCGAATTTACGGGCTCGGGCATTCGGATCGATGTGGCGACCCGCGGAGCAAGCCGCAAAGTGATGACCTTCTCGTCAAGACTGGCCCGAGTCAGGATCACAGGTTCAAGCTGTGCCCGGCTGCTTGTAGGTGTCACCATTACTGCCGGCGTTGGTTTTGTTAGACCCTGCTGCACTGTTTGGGCCGTGGCAACTCCCATCAACCACAGCACACAAATGCCTGCTTTCGGATGGTCCATGCTATCTCCCTCCTTTGCGCCTCAACTCGGCGCGATACTGTTGCGCAATCCGTTGAACGTACGTGTAAACCTCTTCCGACGAATAGTTCAGCCCACGCGCAAGAATCGGCTTCTCGCCAGCCGCGTAGGCGGCCACGACAAGGCGAAAGTCTCCATGAAAGAGTGC
>OBLW0100004092.1_pt1 | contig 11183 bp, 5 predicted proteins | sample 1520161 | NCBI WGS metagenome assembly OBLW01 (sample SAMEA3539309, study PRJEB22396) | soil metagenome | biome: tundra; feature: field; material: soil | place: USA | collected 2010-05 | depth 0.15 m
CTCCAAGTGGATTCTCTCTCATTCCACCTGGTACAAATCTCGCCGGTCAGGTCAACGCTAGACCTCTCCACCATAAGCCGCCACACTGGGACGGAAGTTTCCGGTTTTCTGGGTTTTGCAATGCTCAGGCAGCTTGAGTTGAAACTGGACTACCGCGATGGTCTTGTAGATTTTGAGTACGACCCTAAACGTTTGCCTTTCGCGAGATAGCCACTCCTGATGGGTTTCCTTCGAGTGGACAAATCATTGGCGTCTTTCAGGGCATCACACGGGGCAAGAAACTCGTGGTGCTCATTGGGCAGAAGAAGGCTCTGAGTATCGCCGTCCATAATGACCGGACCGCAACGGCAGTATTCGGGGTTGCTGGCTGGCCTCAGAAGCGAAAGACGGGCGGGGATGGATTGAGGGGAAGCACCCCGACCGCGAGGTGCGATAATTGCCTCGCAAGGGGTGGCGTTGTCCAGCAGCGGAATCGCTATGGGAGAATTCTCACCAACAACGCAAAACGGCGATTGCGAGGAGATCGCCAACACGTCCACCACCTACGGTCGGCGACAGCGCAACTGGATGTGCGGTTGGACAAGGTCTCCGTGCGCGGGCAGCCGGACGGGAGTTGTGCGCGTCACGAAAGTCGGCGTATGGTCTAGCTTGCGAGCCTGATCCGTCCGCCCCCAGATTGTTGAGCAGCGTGGCTTCCAAGCTCCCGATCACAGCGTCCACGATGTGCTCGGCTTCCTTGTTGGTGGGCAGTGTGACAAGGATGAACGACACCCCCCAACGTAGGTGTCGCTGGGAGTTTTTTCTTGGGAATTTCCCTACCGTTTCCTACCGAAATTCCGGGCTGGAAGGGGTCAGATTGGACGTAGCAGCGCGACGATTAAGCTCAAGTACCGCAAAACACTGCATCTTGCTGATGCTGAAGGCTGTTGAAAAGGGATTCAATCAAATCCCCCTCCCGGCACCAGAATTAACTCTTCCTTGCCTCACCTCTTCGCACAACCCCAGAGCCCTTTCCCGTGCCAGACGAGGACTTTCAACCGTTCTTGGTTGGGCCAAATCGTCACCCACCCGCAGCAGGCGCGAAGGATCCAAAATGTACTTGCAGGCGTTTGTTCCAGCACGCTTCCCATGCTGTTTGTTTACTGTGGTTGTGGCCCTGGCCGCATCCCGTTATGGAGCTTGCCACAGGTGGGCACTAAATGTGGACGAGCCCTTATCGCTGGGGGTGATTCCCGATGCCAGCGCGAGTATGGCCCCGAAACTCCAGGAACCACGGAAGGCTTTACTGAGCTGAGCCGTGTTCGTTTCCCGGCTTGGTAATCTTCTGAATGACGCCTTGGCAATCTTCCTGCCCGTGGAATCAGCGGAAACATTCAGGGAATTGTTTTGCCGCATGCTTGGCGTAGGATTTATAGCGGTGTCGGCGAGGCCTGAAGGTGGCCAAGAGAGTACTCCGTATGCAGAGAGTCAAGATCCATAGGTTCTGGCGTTCCGGCATTCGGGCTGTTCCCGGCACTCTTCTGGTAGGAATGGTAACTTTTGTCTGCTATGGGTTGGGGCTGAATCTCACGGCAGCCGGCTTCCTTTATCTAATTATTGTGGTATTGCAATCCCTGCTCGGCGACTTCGTCTCCTCTGCCATTGTTTCCATCATCGCGGACCTTTGTTTAAATTTCTTCTTTGTCCCCCCGCTTTTCTCATTTCGGGTGAGCGATTCGTCGGACACTTGGGCGCTGATCGCTTTCTTGATCACGGGGTTAGTCATCACCCGCCTTATGACTCAAGTGCGCCGAGAAGCGGAGACATCGGAGCTTCATCGCCACGAGATGAAGTTGTTGTACGAATTGGCGCAACGCTTGCTCGCTCTGGATCCGGACGACGTCGTCATGACAAAAGCAGTCGGACTGTTTCGCGAAGTCTTCCAAATCCAGGCCGTCTGCCTGTACGACGGGGCTAATGCGGAGCTTTACAGCGACGGAGAATCTCGAAACGGTCTCGCGGGGCGGACTCGGGCAGCGTACATCTCACACCGAGACAGCGGTGACAATGCAGTTTTCATCCGGTGTCTGCGGGCAGCAGGGAAAACGACAGGAGCGATTGGACTCGATGGCTTGCATGATGCCGAGCTGACGGCAGGCCCGCTTACGGCACTGGCGGCCGCTATGCTGGAAAGAGTGCGTGTTTTTCGCGATGCAAGCCACGCAGCCGCAGCCGCTCAGGCAGAGGTGTTCCGCGGAGCGATCCTGGATGCGCTGGCCCACGAGTTCAAGACTCCACTGGCCACTATCGTGACTGCCGCCGGTGGCCTGCGCGCAACAGGCGGTCTTCGTTCCGAACAGTTGGAACTGGCCGAGATGGCGGAAATGGAGGCTTCGCAGCTGGGTCTGTTAACGTCGCGACTGCTTCGTATCGCCCGGCTGGATCATGAACAGGTCAAGCCGCAACTGGAACTGACAGATGTCGCCAGCCTAGTTGCCCAGTTGGCGGATCAATATTCGAAACGAACCGACCGCGAAATCTCCTTGGTCAATGAGGTACCATCCGTTCACGTTTTGGCCGACTGTGAACTCCTGCGGCTCGCTCTCCGCCAATTGCTGGACAACGCGTGCAAATACTCGCCAGCCGGTTCCATCATCAAGGTTGCCGTCGAGCAACAGCAGGAATCGGTGTGTCTTCGCGTGTGGAACAGCGGAAGTCTAGTTCTATCGAGTGAGCGCGCTCGCATCTTCGAGCGCTTCTATCGCGGTTCCGAGGCACGCCATCTCGCACCCGGAACGGGTCTCGGCCTCTACGTGGCGAGGAAAATCGTCCAGGCACATGGCGGAGACTTGGATCTGGAAACGGACGTCAGCGAGGGCACTTCTTTTCGCCTCACCTTGCCCATCGTCAGTCAAACTCTTTAGAGAATCTTTATGGATTCTTCACGTCCGCGCCTCTATCTTCTCGAAGGACGACCTGTCGGGAAAGCACGTGTCGCATCTGGCGTTGCGTGTAGTGCTTCGACTGACGTTGCAATCTAGCTATGGGCTCAGCATACATCTCGGCGGAAACCCTCACGGTTATCCGCATGCGCGATCCACGGACATCAACGCCGTTCGCAAACGTGCTGCAGTCCACTCCAGACTGGCAACTGCGAGGACGAGCCTAGCGATGTCGACGCGCTCACCTTATGTCCTGGTTGTCGATGACGAGCCCTCCTTGCGCAAAGTTTTTCGAACGGCGCTGGCTGCCAGCGGTTTCTTGATCAAGGAGGCACGTAGTGGAGAAGAAGCAGTTGACATCCTCCCGCAACACCCTTTCGATCTAGTTCTGCTTGACATCAATATGCCGGGAATCGGAGGAGTGGAAGCCTGTCGCGAAATTCGTGCGCTTGCGCCCAATGTTGGGATCCTGATGGTCACGGTGCGAGATGCGGAGAACGATATGGTACGGGCGCTGGACGCTGGCGCCGACGACTACATCACCAAACCCGTCCGCTTTCGCGAACTGGTGGCCCGAATGCGGGCCGTTCTTCGCAGGCTCGATGCGAATACCGCCACTCGGCCGGCAGTAATTCGAGTAGACGCCCTGGAGATGGACCTGGAACGACATTGCTTGCGAAAAACCGGACACCTAATTCGTCTGACGCCGATAGAATTCGAGTTGCTTTCTTTATTGATCCGAAACTTGGGGGTGCCTGTAACTCACGCCAAGTTACTGCGCGCGATCTGGGGACCAGAGTACGGCACAGAACTTGAATACCTGCGATCTTACGTCAGAGCTCTCCGCAAGAAAATCGAAGACGATGCCGCGCATCCGAAGTACATCCTGACCGAACCTTGGGTCGGCTACCGGTTCTGCGATCCCTCCGACCCGCAGCTGTTGGCTACGGACAGCGAACTTTCTTGAGCCTTGCTGGCTGCGAGACGGCGCCCTTGCTTGGAGTGCACCGGGCTCTTGCTACCAGGCACCGCCCTCAGGTAATCAAAACTTTTATTTAGTCGAGCTAAAGTTTTCATGAAGATTTTTCACGAATTCTTCATGGCCTGCACTCTACCGTTCAAGACGTAGATCGTGTGCAAGAGCAGGCAAAGTCAGCAAATGGGCAAGGTGTCCACATGACGATGGCGATTGACCGAAGGGATTGGAACTCAGCCTTCTGCGCACGTTTCTTGCTGTCGTTCAGCATGGGAGTATGGGACGCACTACAGCAGCGGTTGCGAAGACTCAACCGGCAGTGAGTCAACAGATGCTACGCCTGGAAAAGGTCATTGGCAGGAAGCTATTCTACCGAAGTCGGCGTGGCGTGAAACTGACGAGCCACGGCGAACTGCTGTCCATCATCCGGCACTATGCCGCTTGCTGACTCGAGCTCGAACTGTGCCGACTTCATTCTCCTACAATTCGACTCTTCACTTCTTTACGAATAGTTTATGCGCTTTTTACAAGATCTTTACGCGCCGTGGTATCCAATGAGATCGCGTCGGAGATCAAGCAGCAACCGGACAATGACAAGCAAAAGCACGATGCGTGACTGCAGCAATGTCCGGCAAGCCAAGCATTAACTTGTGACAGGCGCGGCGTTCACTAGTAATGCCTTCTGGTTGATTACGTTATGGTCCTAACAAGAAGTATCTATTGGACAGCGGTGACTTACGGAGCTTACTTTGAGCACACTTTGATGTCGATTACATATAAGTTAAACGCGAGAAGTAAACGGCATTCGTGGATGACGGAGTTAGGCAGTACAGTAAGTGCCATGGAAATGTTATCCGCCACACGGCGGTCTATATGGTAAAGAGCAACTTCGAAGTGGAAAGGGATGGAGACGTACAACACTTATGAGAACTTTATTGCGTAAGGCCGTAGCAGTTTCGGCTTTCCCTTTAATGCTTGTTTTGAGCTTCGCGGTTTGTCAGGCTGCGCGGTGCTACGCCCAGGCTCCGGTGCAACCCGATGTTCCTGCGAAAGTGGCAGCCCTGCACGAACCGTCGGCTGCCCCAGATGTATCTCCCCCCCGAGCCGCGGCCGCACCAGATCCGCAATCTTCGCTCGACCTTGCGAAAGAGCTGCAGGCGATGAAGGCGCGCATCGAACTGCTCGAAGCGGAACTGAAGATCCGGGCAGCGACAACGGACGCGTCTCTGGCGCCGGTCGTTCCAGCAAAGACGGTGCCCTTGTCCCTGGCAGCGCCGACTGAGGCAACGGCACAGACATCGAGCGATGCCCCGGCTGCGGCGCCCGAAAAGCCGGCCCCGACTGTGCCTTTTGCCTTCGCCGACTGGACTTGGCTTAACGGCAACCCTCGCAATAAAGACGCGGTGTGGGATTCGAAGTTCTTCACTCCAGAAGTCAGATTTGACGCTGACTTCATAAGCAGCCTCAACCATCCGAAGGACGACACCCTGGGTGGATCGACTGAGATCTTCCGGTCGAACGAAATACAGTTGGAGCAGATCAGCTTCGGCGGTGACTTCCACTGGCAAAATGTTCGCGGCAGGGTCTTGACCATGGGCGGCATGTTCGCCGTTACGACGCCACGGAACGACGGCAGCGCCGGACGCGGCCAATGGGACCTCCGGGGCGCGTATAAATATTTTTCTGAAGCCTACGGGGGATACCACATCGACGTTAACCACGGTCTTAACATCGACGCTGGTATCTTCGTGTCCTACATCGGTCTGTTCAGCTATTACAACTTCGATAACTGGACTTACCAGCCGTCCTATGTTTCGTCCAACACGCCATGGTTCTTCAATGGCCTTCGGATCCAATGGTTTCCCACCGACAAGCTGAAGATTGAACCCTGGATCATCAACGGATGGCAGTCCTATGGCAGATTCGGTAACCGGCCCGGCCTGGGCGGACAGATTCTATACCGTCCGAAACCGTGGGTCTCGCTGGTCTTCAACAATTACGGAATGGGTGAAGATACGCTGGGCCTTAACGGAGGACGCTCACGCATCCACACGGATGATAGCGTCGAAATCAAATATTACGACCATCCGGAAAAGACTCTCGATAAGATGGCGTTCTCGCTTACCGGCGATCTGGGATGCGAATACGGCTCAGGAGCCGCCTGCTTTGGGGATAAGAAATCGGCGGGCCAGATCACTGCCTACAAACAAGTCTTCGCGGGGTGGATGTTGTACAACCGCTTCTGGTTCAAGAAGGACCTGTACGGCTTGACGCTGGGTGGCGGTGTATTGGACAATCCGGGACGCTATCTGACGTTGCTTCCCCCCATCAATGGAGCGGATGCGGTGTCCGGGTCTCCATACTTCGCGGCGAATCCTGGTCTCGCGTACAAGGCCTGGGACAATTCCGTTACCTTCGACTACATGCCCAGACAGTACATTACTTTCCTTTGGGAGTTCGGTTATCGCCACGCGAATGTGCCGTATTTTACGGGTCGAGGCGGAATTACTCCTCCGACTGGCAACAATGGATCTCCGGCAAGCTATGTTTGCATGGACGGAAGTTCGACCGGGTTTGGGTGGGCAGTAAACCCCTCCAACCCCACCGACCCAAACGGCGCCAACCTCGGTCTCGCGCAAACGGCGTGCAGTGCGAGTACGACTACGCACGGCGGCCTCTGGACCCCGGATCTTCGGAAGGATGAACCGAGCATCAGGATGGCCATCATGGTCAAGTTCTAGGTCAGGCGAGGCTAGGGATCTTCCTGGTGCGGAGACAACAATGTGCACGAAACAAAATGCGGACAGCGTTCCGGAGCCAGTTCCGGCTCCGGCGCCGCTGCGCTTGCCCTCCCCTGGTCCTGCGCAACGACGGCTCGGCATCCAGTCCTCTGGGATACCGTTCCAGCATCCCCCCTAGACGCCCAGGCAGATGTGGACGTCGATCAACTTGCGATGTCCTGCTGCATGTTGCGCGGCGCGATCCGCCCCGACAGAAACGGGGAAACGCCTCCGGGAAAATCGGCAGGGCGTTGCATCGCTTGGCGTGGCGAATGTTGTGGCGAATATGGACTCACTTATGAAAAGCAGAGGTTGGGTGTTTGTTCTTGTTTTTCTCTCTATCCCTTTGCTGCTAACTCTCGTAGATTGCAGCAGGGGGTATGTTGATGCGGCGGCGGAAGCGCCACCGCCCGCTAACATCGTTCCCGACGTAGATCTCAACCTGTTCACTGTCGACCACCCGGAGCAATTCCCGCTCGCGGAAGCCACCGCGCATCCCACCACCTCCGAGTTAGTCGTTACAGGTGCAGTCACCCCCGATATCTCTCGCAATGTCCCAGTCGTCTCCCTCGCCTCTGGGCGGGTCGTAGCCATTCACGCCCGACTCGGCGACACGGTACAAAAAGGCCAGTTACTGCTGACTATTCGAAGCGACGATGTGGCGGGAGGTTTCGACGCCTATCGCAAGGCCGTCTCAGACGAGCTTCTCGCGCGCAAGCAGTTGAATCGAGCCGTGGACCTGTATGCACACGGCGCCATTGCAGAACAAGATCTGGAGGTCGCGCAAGATACCGCAACTGACGCCAAGGTCACCCTCGAGACGGCGACCGAGCATCTTCGACTCCTGGGCAACGATCCCGACAAGCCCATGGGCATCGTGGACATCGTTGCGCCCACCACGGGCGTGATCACCGACCAGGAAGTGACGAACGCTGCGACCGTGCAAGCCTACTCATCGCCCAGCCCGTTCACGATTTCAGATGTCTCGTTGGTGTGGATTGTCTGCGACGTGTACGAGAACGACATGGCCCATGTCCGGCTCGGAGACACGGCGGACATCACCCTGAATGCGTATCCCGATCGCCCCTTCAAAGGAAGGGTCAGTAACATTGGCATGATCCTCGATCCGAGTATCCGCACGGCCAAGGTTCGGATAGAAGTTCAGAATCCAGGAAACATGCGGCTCGGCATGTTCGCGAAGGCTACCTTTCGCGGTCAAACCACGGAGATGCATACGGTTGTCCCGGCATCGGCGGTCCTGCACATGCACGATCGCGATTTTGTCTTCGTCCCCGCGCCCGACAAGAAGTTTCGCCGCGTAGGGGTGGTTAGTGGAGACATCTTGGCCGATACCTCGAACCTGCAAGAGATCAAATCCGGGCTCCAGCCGGGGCAACAAGTAGTTACGAATGCCTTGGTCTTGGACCACGTGCTGGCGCAGTGACAAGCCGGATTTCGATGCGCAGCGCCTAAAGGGGCGCTGATTACGAAGGACAATGGCATCGCTAAATTGGCGCCCTTTTACGAACGTCACTTGCACCACGGGCTGTTAGAGAATTGGGAAGGGAAACAGTAAACAGGAAATGATCCGCGCCCTTGTAGATTTCGCCCTGAACAACAAGTTTGTGGTGTTGGCTCTTGCCGTCTTGTTGCTGGGTTGGGGAGTGGTCTCGTTTCACAACCTGCCGGTGGAAGCCTATCCCGATATCGGCGACAACTACGTGACCGTCATTACGCAATGGGCAGGGCGTTCCGCGGAAGAGGTGGAGCAGCAAGTCACGATTCCCATCGAAATACAAATGGCCGGAATGCCGCACATGACCTTTCTGCGCTCCGAGTCCATTTTCGGCCTGTCGTTCGTGATCATGATCTTCGACGATAGTTCCGTCAACGACTGGAACCGCCAGAAGGTGCTAGAAAGGCTTACCCAGGTCAATCTCCCTCCTGGACAAAACCTTCAACCTCAAATCGGCACCGACTGGAGCGTCACAGGCCAGATCTATTGGTACACACTGAGAAGCACGAATCCTCGGTACGACCTGATGGAATTGAGGTCGATCGAAGACTGGGTTCTCCTCAAGCAATTCAAATCCGTTCCCAACGTGGTGGACGTTTCCGACTTTGGGGGCACGGTACGCGAGTACCAGGTGCGCGTTGACCCGAACAAACTCGTCGCCTACGGATTGAGCATCGGCCAAGTTGAGCAGCAATTGGCCAACAACAACATCAATGCCGGCGGCAGCTTTGTGGAAGAAGGCCTCCAGCAGATGAATGTTCGCGCGCTCGGGCTCTTCAGCACTGTGCAAGACATCGAGCAGACCGTCTTGAAAACCCAAACTGGCACCGCGCTTCGGGTGAAGGACATCGCGGACGTGGTCCAAGGTCCAAAGATCCGGCTGGGGCACATGGCCAGAGCCAACCACATGGAGGGCGGTCGCATTATCGACGAACCCGATGTCATTCAGGGCGTGGTGCTCATGCGCAAAGGCGCGGAAGAGCAACCCACGCTCGATGCCATCCACCAGAAGGTGGAACAGCTCAATAACGGCATTCTGCCTCCCGGCGTGAAGGTCGTTCCCATGCTGGACCGCAGCAATCTGCTGCACTACACGACGCGCACGGTGATGGACAACCTAGCGGAAGGGATGATTCTGGTGACGATCATCCTCTTCCTCTTTCTCGGCAATGCTCGGGCGGCCTTCATCGTCGCGCTCACGATTCCGTTCTCCTTGCTTTTCGCCTCGATCTGGCTTGACCTAAGTAAAGTTCCCGCAAATCTTCTGTCGCTGGGCGCGCTGGATTTCGGAATGGTGGTGGACGGAGCGGTGGTCATGGTCGAAAACATCGTCCGTCACATGAGCCGCCGCCAAAGCAATCTCCCGGCTTCAGGTCGCGTCACGCTAACGGTGAAGACTCCCGCCCAGGCCATCCGTGAGGCGGCGCATGAGGTGCAGCGGCCGGTGTTCTACGCGATCGCCATCATCATCACCGCCTACATGCCGATCTTCACACTGCAACGAGTGGAAGGCCGGTTGTTCCGGCCGATGGCCTTAACCGTCGCCTTCGCCCTGCTCGGCGCCCTGACCTTCTCGATTTTGATCGCACCGGTTTTGGCCAGCGTGTTGTTTCGCGGTGGAGTTCGCGAGTGGCACAACCCAGTCATGGCCTACGTGACCGAGCGCTATCGCAGGCGGCTGCGCTGGTGCCTCGGACATCGAGTGCTCACGGTCGGCGTGGGTTTGGCGACGCTGGCGGCTAGCCTGTTCCTGTGGTTTAGCGGAATCATCGGGTCGGAGTTTCTGCCTCATCTGGACGAAGGCGCAATCTGGGCGCGTGGCACTCTGGCAAACAGCACGAGTCTAACGGAAGGCGAGAGGTTCACGACCAGCGCCCGCTATGTTTTCGCGTCCTTTCCAGAAGTGAAGACAGTTGTATCGCAGGCTGGCCGACCGGATGACGGCACCGACACCGGAGGATTCGGCAACACAGAATATTTCGTCGACCTGAAGCCGCACGACCAATGGCGGCCGGTATTCCGTGAGAACAAAGAGGAACTGATCGCCGCCATGGACCGCGAGCTGGAGAAAAAGTGCCCGGGGGCGATCTGGAACTTCTCGCAGCCGATCGAAGACAACGTTGGAGAGACCCTTACGGGTACCAAGGGTGCGCTGGCGTTCAAGATTTTCGGGGATGACCTGAAGACTCTCGAACAGAAGGGCGAAGAGGTGACTGCGGTCATGTCGGGCATCGCCGGCATGCACGACGTCAAGCTCTTGCGCGATTTCGGCCAGCCGAATCTTGACATAACTATCGATCGCAAGCAGGCGGCGCGTTTCGGAATCAATGTGGCAGACATACAAGACGCCGTCCAGACGGCTGTGGGCGGAAACGCTGTGAGCCAAGTACTCCAGGGTGAAGCGCGCTACGACGTGGTGGTGCGATATCAAGAGTCCTACCGTAAAACCCAAGACGCCATTGGGAGGGTTCGGCTGCTTTCCCCGTCCGGAGAGCGGGTGTCTCTAGCGCAGTTGGCGAAAGTCGAAGTCAAGGATGGCGCGTACGACATCTTCCGGGAAGGCAACGGCCGTTACCTGGCCATCACCTTCAACGTGAGAGGCCGGGATCTGGGGACCACGGTCGAAGAGGCGATCCAACAGATTAGCGAAAAAGTGAAGATGCCGCCGGGCTACACCGTCGGTTCGTCGGGCGAATACGAGAGCGAAAAACGCGCCGAAGCACGTTTGCTGCTCATCGTGCCCCTGACCATCCTCGTGATCTACATCATCCTTTATACGATGTTCAAATCGGCGAAGTGGGCGCTACTCATCCTCACCAATGTGGCCATGGCCCGGATCGGCGGGTTGGTGGCTTTGCTGGTTACGGGTACGCACTTCAGCGTGTCCTCGGGCGTTGGCTTCCTGGCATTGTTCGGCGTTTCGGTTCAAACCGGCGTCATCATGCTCGAATACATCAATCAGCTCCGCGCGCGCGGCTACACCATCGTGG
>OBLW0100004094.1_pt1 | contig 11181 bp, 12 predicted proteins | sample 1520161 | NCBI WGS metagenome assembly OBLW01 (sample SAMEA3539309, study PRJEB22396) | soil metagenome | biome: tundra; feature: field; material: soil | place: USA | collected 2010-05 | depth 0.15 m
TGCATTCAGAGGAGATCGCTGCCTGATGGATAGATCGAACTGAGCACTGTCCAGTGGATATCAACGTGAGCGAATTATCGCCAGTGACATGGGCTGCCTACACTGCCCCCCATGTTGACGTGCGAAGCGCACCTGCTGATATTCGGAAGAAGCTCGACGACCTGGATGACGACGATGATTCAGATGATGACATTGGCGACAACGATGATGACAGCAATAGCTTCCGGTTGCATCGTCGTTGTTCTCCTCTTGGATAACCTGTTCTAGTATCTCGATCAAGAGAGTACGGGTCATCACTGTTGAATTCTGAATAAAGCGCTGGAATGGGGCCGCCCCCAGGCCCCGCAATCTCCCCCTTGTTGATGACAAGCCCCAGGTACTTCGCGAGATAGATGAAGAAGATCGCTGTGAATGCCGCTGCGAACGCTGTGTCATGAGTGACTGCTCAAACTGCTACAACACAGCATGTGAGGATTCATCTTGTCTTGATGCTGAATGCGCTATGCAACAACGCGCATTGCAAATGGATTTGATCATCCGCCGCATGGTTTCGTAACAAATTCCAAAAACATAACTCTGTAAATTCCATCAACACACTCCCGTGCCCGCGCCTTCGTGCGTGCAAACCACAACGCAAGACTAAAACCCTGACGCAAGATGAAAAGGTAAACAATGTCTAAGCTATCTAACGAACTTGACCGCCGTGCACGACTTTTAGCAGAACAAACTCAACTGGTGCAGCATGGCCTGAAAACCCCCGAAGCTCGCGCTGAGCACACGCGCTTAACATCTGAGTTGGACTCGTCCGACGACTCATCCGTCTGCTTCGCGGAGTCGACGGATTCACGCCCGCTGCTAGTCCCGAACCTGTTGTCGCTGCCCCTGCCATCATTCACCAGCGTGATTCGGCAGAATACCGCGCCAAGGTCAACGAAGCGGCCCGCACTTTCTTAAGACATACAGAGAGCGGTTTGAATGCCGAGCAGCGTGCACTTTTGACAACTTCGGATACCACCGGTGGCGCACTGGTTTCGCAATTATTTGACGATACCTTTATAGAGGCATCGAAGTTCTCTGGGAACATCTTCGACCTGGTTCACAGGAAAGATGCAGCGACAGGCGAGCCTACCAAGTTCGTTGTCACGGACGGCACAAACCAGACCTTCTCACTCTTGAGTGAAGGCACAACGTCTGCGAAGAGTGTGGCCCAAACACCGACCGTGTTCTCTGACATCACGGGCACGGATACGCTAGTCAGTTCTGTTGTCTACAGCGTGCAAGAGTTGGAGGACGCGTCCGATGTCATTTCATTCTTGAATCGCATCGCAGGAAACGCAGTGCTGAGAGCATGGGAACATGCCATCACACTGGGAACGACAAACGACGGGTCGAGCACGGCACTCCCCAACTCTCCCACTGGCGGGTTTCTCGGCTTCGTGGTCGAGGGCGCAACGACGGCGACTCTGGCAGCAGGCATCGGTTACACGGATTTAGTCAATCTGGCCGGCAGCGTGGATCATTCCTACTATGTGAACGGCTCGTACATGGCCAGCCCGAGCGTTTTCCAATATCTTCTTGGCCAGAAGGATTCGACCTCACGCCCCTACTACAACGTTGACCCCGACACCGGCCTACTCATGATCAATGGGAAACCCCTGTACGTTAACGCTGCGATGCCCGCATACAATGCCGCAGGTTCGCCAGTCTGTCTTTTCGGCCAATTTTCCAATGCGTGGAACGTGTTGAATGCTGGTCTCCGATTGAAGGTCATTGGCAACAACGACGAATCACCTGCTCTGTCATTCCTCACCCGCGAATTGATCATCTGGACGCGCTTGGGGCAATCGGCTGGACTAAACAACGCCGTCAAATCACTGGTGACTGCCGCGTCGTAATCAACACATGCATACAGTGACATCGGGGCGGGGAGCAGTTCCCTGCCCTTTTCTATTGGAGGAAGAGACATTGACAGTTTTCAGCACTAGATATCGTCGACTGATGGAAGACAAACTTCGTCGGCAAGAACGCAAGGAAGACAAGTTGCGGGATGAGGCAGGCACGCGGTTCACGAACCCTGCACCCCCACTGCTGATTAGATTCCAGCAAGACACGGGAAAACTCCCACGGGGATTCCCGATTCAACTCCCACATGACACCGCAATCGCCGCGATCCATCGCGGTCGTAGCGTTGCTCTCCCCGTTGGCAGTTTTGATGCCGTCCCCGACCTGGAAATTTCAGACGAAGAAGGCCGATTCGAAGGCGCAGGGATTTTCTGCCCTGTTAGCTGTGTAGACCTCAACAATCCGAGCAACGGAAACCCCTCTATTGACGAGCCATCCAACCGTCAGAAGAGGGGCGTTTTGTTGTATCCCAACAATCCCACCAAAAGGAAAATACATTTTGTCGAAAACTATTTCATCATCATCATTGCCGAAAGTTCTCACTCCACCCGAAGCTGCTGCCCTGCTTCAAATCTCACAAAAGACACTTCTGAAGATGGCATCGACTGGCACGCTTCCATCTTTTCGCGCTGGTCGCCTCTGGCGCTTCCCTGCTGCTGCCCTTGAGAAATGGCTGGCCAGTTGTGAAAAGTCATGCTGCGGTCAGGCTGCGTGATCTGTTTGCCTCAGAGAATTGGCTGTCACGTGTTGCCTCAGGAGTTACTGACGAGTTGGCGGTTGTCGTTAGCGCATGATATGTCCGGTGCTCGTAGCAAGTGATATGTCCGCTTAGCGGGCGGCGAAGATGGATCCATGCACATAAGCGTGGAGAGCTATCCTGCAGCCGCAGTGGAGCGGGCGATGAAGGTAGAAGAAGTGTTGTTACGAACCGCTGCGGGAAAGATTATGTGGTGCCAGGCGGCGGAGATGATCAGGATCAGCGACCGGCAGCTTCGCCGCTTGCGGGAGCGCTATGACAAGAGTGGCTACGATGGATTGTTGGACCGTCGTCGCGGCGTGCCCAGCAGCAGGCGTGTCCCGGAGGCTGAGGCCACGCAGGTTCTGGACCTTGGCGGGGTCGATTGATGGAGAACGAATAGGCTAAGCTGAAAAATGGGATGCTGGGGCGCGTCACAACACGACCGAATTGTTTAGCAACACGAGCGATACCCCGCAAAGTGTCCAGCCCAACTTCGATTTATATGTTCGCTGCACTTTTGCTCTGCGCGTCGATGGGCTACGCTGATTCTCCGACCGTAAAGACGTTCATGAGCGGAAACAAGTCTGTGAAATACGAGGTCTATGGACAGGAATTAGGCGGCCCGATTCTGATCCTTTTGCATGGAGCCAGCGGCCCCGATTCCCGGTTCTACCATGAGCAGGCGGCGTACTTTGCCGGCAAGGGATACACGGTCTTGATGCTTCATTACTTTGACGGTTCAGGCTCTTCCGCGCCGAATTACGAAAACTACCTGGAATGGGTCCGGACACTAGACGACCTGATTCGCAAGTGTCAGAAAAGCACCGGTTGGTCCAGCCGCAGAATTGCAGTCTTAGGGTTCTCCCTGGGTGCGTCCGTGGCATTGGCTGCCGGGTCGCAAGGCGCTCAGGTGAGCGCAATCGCTGATTGGTACGGGAGTCTGCCCGGTGAGTTCTTCGAGAAACTCAAGGGAATGCCCCCGCTACTCATTCTTCACGGCAAGCAGGATGAAATCATCCCAATGGTCAATGCTCAGCAGCTCGTGCGGCTCTGCGGAATCGCGAAAATCACCTGTGAAAGCCACTTTTACGCAGAACAGAATCACGGCTTCGTGGGAAGCGCGCTCAAGGATGCGGATCGCCGGACGCTCGACTTCTTTTCGCGCATGTTGAAGTGATCGGAATTTGGGGGCGACGCGCACTGGCAGGTTGGAATATATCTGGAATCCTGAAGCTAGGGCTTTATCGAGAATTCAGTGCGCAATGGTATGAGGCGTCTTCCTCCTCTGTCGGTCGGAAACTCGAAAACGACCGCTAATCGATGTGCTCCGGGCTTGAGACCCATTTCGCTCAAGTTCAGGTTCCCGGATGCCACAAGGCCGCGCACTGCGGCGGAAGTAATGGACAATGGCAAGGCCCTCCCCGCCACATCGTCCACAATCGCATAGGCCCTCCATTGCTTGGTGATGAGCTTCGCAAACTGCTGATCAGGCGGATAGAGCCTTACGAGAACGACAGGTCTCTCGTTGGAATTAAAACCGACCTCCGAAGCGGGAGCCAATTCACATCCGTTCCAAAAAAGAGGGTCAAACAGGTTACGCCGACTTGCATTTAGTTCGTCGGCGGAGAGGCACTTATCCGAGAGGACAATCTCGCCGAAGCGTAACGCTGTTCCACCCAATGAATGTGCAAGAAAGGAATAACTCGTCCGACCGAGCTTTCCGGAGGCCTTGTCCATGCCAATGACTTTGAGAGTATAGGCGCCGGGGTAGATTGGCAGCTCCCTTTGCCAGTGAAAGCCGGCCGGCTGATCGCCATTGGCGGACCATTTCGTCTCTTCGTACCAGGAGACAACGGGCTCATCGGAAGTGTCGTGAAGAAGCTCCGCAAAGATCTGCAAACGCGAATCAGAACCTGGAGCTGAGTCCTTGGCAGTCCAACTCAGATCAGCGACGAGTGCGCCGGTGTGGATCTCGCCCTGCGGGAATAGCCAGGCTTTCGCCTCAATCTGAAGGCCCACAATGCCTGCCTCAGATTGCAATGCGTCCTTCATTGCGGCGCGAATTTCTTCTGTGTTTGTGCCGATCGGGGCCAAATAGTAGCGAGGGCCCCGTACACGGAGATCGGGCGATCGCATTGTGACGGATACGGGGCGCCAGGCACCATCTGCTTCGTCGGGATCAGGCTGAAAGGTGACCAGGTAGTAGCCCGCATTGTCCGCTGCAATCTGCTTAAAAGCGTCCTCCACGTCCAGGGCCACCATTCCTCCGGTTTCATTCGCGCCCTTCAGAAAGTCGCTCTGAATGGAGCCAAGGTATACGGTCTCGTTCATGAGCCGCGTCGCCACATCCTGGTCTGACCCGGAATACTGGTTGCCTGCCGCAGTTCCGAAAGGGACGGCGACCCCAGGGCCTGAGCTCTGTATGGTGTACATGACCGCCTGAGCACGAAGCGCCGAGTCGGCGAACATGGAAGGCCACACTCTTAAGAGCTTTGGAATTCGTGCCAAGCGGTCGGACACGTTCGATCCGAAATCGGAGATGACAACGAGCGCATGCCGTCCCGGCATCGCGCCAAGCTCTTCAATCGCGTGACCGGCTCTCCGGAGCCAAGGGCCACCGATCAATTGCGGGGTGCTGACGCGGGTTGTCCGCTTCTGCAGAAATGCTCGCAGCTGCTCTGCGTTCTGTCCGAAGGGCACATAGGAGCCCTCATCATCCAGCAGCGCAATCTGCCACTTCTCCGAATCGTGCCGAGAAAGAAAGCGAATAGAGCCAGAGAGCGCGTCGTTCCGTCCAATTGCGGACATAGGGGTAATGATCAGCAGTACGTCGGTAGCCGACATCCGCGGATCATTACGCTTGTGGTCGGGCATCGGGCCGTTGGCGGAGGACCACTGTGCGCCTTCCCCGCAATGGATCTGGAGAACGGAGGTCGGTTGACCTGCGTTTTTCGAGGAAGACTCCATTACAGCGCTCTGCTTCAGCCGACAATTCGTCGGCAAGGAAGCTATGTAGATCTATAAACCGTTGAAAACATCCTTAACCCCGAAGCGAAGATGCGCTTCAAGGAGATTTAGGTTGGCGCGATCATACCTCGATTTTGCAGGTTCCGATCGAGTTGTGGCCGATTGGGAAGTAACCCCATTTTGCCGTTACTCACTGGCGGTAATCCAAGATTAAAGCCCGACTTGGGTTGCGCAGAAGGCTGATTCGCACCTTCATGCCCGGGCGCCAGAACGGTGCGGACCTTGAACGATGGCGAAATGCGGATGCAAGCCCGCGGCCCGCTCGCTGATCGTGGAGTTTCTTCTGCTGGATAGCGGTCGATGAACGTTGGCTACTTGATACGTTGAGAAGCGTTCACCGGCATCGTAACGAAGGCTATACAGTTCACAAGATCGACGACCGCCTGCAACACATACTTGTCGCTCTCTTCAGGGTCCGACTTTAACAACCGCTCCCTGCTTTGCGTAATCACCCAGGCAAGCAAATCCTGTTCCGGATGAGAATCGATATACTGCTGCGCGGAACAATTCTGTTCAGCTTTCCCATCCAGAGAAGCATAAAATCGCAAAATGATAGTATGGCGCTGCATCTGATTCTCCTGCTCGTCCTCCGTTATCAGAGGCCACGTCAGACCCGATTCCTTCATCGCCTGAAAACAGAGAAAAAGCATCTCAAGTGCGAACTCCTGCTTGGCCGCAGGAACGCCAAGACTCCGCAAAACGAGAACTGCAGCAAGCATATTGGGCTGGGAGGAAAATATCTCGTCCGCCAGTCCCAGCTTCTGTTCGGCGGTCATCTCCTGTACTGCCTTAATGGCTCGAAAAAGGGCGCTGCGCGAAATCCGACTCATCTCTGATTTCCATTTTCGCCTAGCGGATCACGATGGCCGCGTGCGCCAACGGATATTCATTTCGACCTCAGCAAGAACGAATGAGACTCTCCCCGCGGAAGCTTCCTGTGAGCTGGTCCAACTTCCGTCATCCATGTGCTGATTCCGAGACAGTCTTTCGATGTTGTCGACCAGACGGCCTCAATGTTGCTTTCTTCAATCTCCAGCTTGAGCCCGATCCCTGGCCGGCCCAGATAGCGGCTCAAGCGCTTGGCAAGTGACGTACTTCTGAAGGGGTTCACAGTTCCTCGCTCTTGTCCGCTATCGTGAGTTTGAACTGCCACCCCTCATAGCTCATTAACATACTGCCGAACTGGTCCCAGTTGATCTCACGGCCATCGATGACGAGTAGGGGGCGACCGTCTTGGTGTTTGTCCCATTCGATCCGTCCACGCACAATCCCTTGATCCGAAATTTGGAGGCCGTAGTCGCCGTTCTTGAGATGTTTGACCGACAAGGCGCGGCGCATCTTCTCGAGCAATCGTCCAATACAGTACGAGTTGATCTTCCCCGGGTTCCCCAATGATCTGAAAGAAGTAACCGGTCGGATTCCCGTTGCGAAGTTCGAACGCATCGAGGGCGATGTTGGTCGCCAACAAACGGGTGCGAAAATGGAACTCATGAATTTCTCCACTGCAATCACTGAATCGCATCGATTCGAACGCGGCTTGTTCGAATCCTTCCAGTCCGGCTAACTTCGCCACTTCAGTGTTGAAGCAACGGCTGCACAGCACGCGGTATCCCTTTTCGGCTGAATCAAAGTGAACGATATCGTAGCGTGGCCTTTTCTGGCCACACTCGTCGCAACGGATCTCTTGGCGCGATATCGACGTGGCGGTATCCATGTTCAGGGAGGATAGCAGAGAGTCTGGCGGAGACTTGGATCGTATCTTCATTCTCAGAGAGAAACGACGAAAGGATCAGGTCGGTTTGCCGCAGGTATCAATGTCTGAGTGGCAGGTGACTCGCCCGGAACCGAAAGAACCGCGATCCTGATCGGATTTTGAGCTGGGCGATATCGAAGCGGATTGACCCAGGAGGCCAAAGGACGATGTACTCGTCGGTGTTGACGAGCCTATATGCAGCGGCCATCGGTTGCAGCAGTGGCCTTGCTTCAGCGAAGCCCCGAATGTTTTGGAGTGGCGAGTGGGTCATCAGTGAAGATGAAGGCGTTGAACTACCTCGCACCGAGATCGTGGCCGTCTACTGTTGCAGACGTGCCAAGGTGTTCCGTGTTGGGAATCCGTATACGAAAAGTGAGCATATCCCCATCTCGTTCCGGATCTAGGATGACATGCGGCTGCTGCGTGAGAATCTGTGGCGCAACTCCCGGAAACCTCGCTCTCACTTGGTAGGGGACGATCGTCCCACCCATCGGCCTTCCATCGTCTGCCAGTACCACCTCCAGGCTTGGCAGGCCGTTCACTTGGCCCAGTGTCGGGTTGACGATGACCATTGAGGTGCCGCAGCACTTGCGATCTCAGTGTGAGGCAATGGAAAGAGAGGGCCGCTGTAGACTGAGGTTGCCAATGGAAGCAAGCGAATCCAGAACTATTGCGATCCTTGCCGAAAAGCCCTCAGTCGCGCAAGACATTGCCCGTGTCCTCGGAGCCAACGTGCGAGGCAAAGGCTATCTCCAGGGGAACGGCTACGTTGTCACCTGGGCGATCGGGCACCTCGTTTCCCTTGCTCAACCTCACGAGATCAACCCTGAATGGCGGCAATGGCGCTTCGATCAGCTGCCGATCCTGCCCACGCACTGGCCACTGGTTGTCTACGAGAAGACCAAAGATCAGTTCGAAGTGGTGCGAAGAATCCTGACCTCCGAACGGGTGTCGCGGATCGTCTGTGCGACAGACGCCGGGCGAGAGGGTGAACTGATCTTCCGCTACATCTACGAGGCGGCTGGGTGCAGAAAGCCGGTCAGCCGACTCTGGATTTCCTCATTGACTCCAGATGCCATCCGCAAGGGCTTCGACAAGCTTCGTCCAGGAAGCGAGTACGATCGCTTGGCGGACGCCGCCACCGGCCGAAGCAGAGCTGATTGGCTCGTTGGCATGAATCTTTCGCGTGCCTATTCGATTGTCTACAACGAGGAGCTTTCGGTCGGGCGGGTGCAGACGCCGACCCTTGCCATGATCGTTGATCGGGAAATTGCTCTTCGTAGCTTCGTCCCCGAAGACTATATCGAGGTTGTTGCCACATTTCAGGGACGAGAAAATCCAGACAAGGAAAGCTATCAAGGAACCTGGTTCCGTTTCCAAGCTAAGCCTGGCAATGAGAACGACGGCCTGGCACCGGCATCTCGATTGCCTGCCGATGGCGAGGAAGCCAACCGCATCGTCGTACGCGGGAGAACAGGGAAAGCGCTCATCGAGTCACTCGCTTCCGAGACGAAGCGGATGCAGCCACCGCTGCCCTACGACCTTACAGAACTTCAGCGGCATGCCAATCGTCTGTTCAGCTTTAGCGCACAGCAGACCCTTGACCTCGCCCAGGCTCTCTATGAACGGCATAAGCTAATCAGCTATCCGAGGACCGATAGCCGCCATCTTTCCGCCGATGTTGCCACTACAGCTCCAGGAATTGTCGCTGCCATTTCGACGAGATACGAGCCGCAACTGGCTTCTGGTGCGGGACAGCGCCCCTTGAGCAAGAGGTTCGTAGACGACAGCAAGGTGAGCGACCACCACGCCATCATTCCCACGGCTGTCTCTCCGGAGAAGGCCCACCTTGCGGAGGACGAGCGCAAGATCTACGACCTCATCTGCCGGCGCTTCCTCATGATGTGGCATGACGATTACCTCCAGGCGGTGACGACCGTGATTACGGCGATCACGAATGGAGAGATTGTGGACCGCTATCGAACCACTGGAACCCTTGTGCAACAGATGGGTTGGAAGGTTCTCGATATCGGGGCGGAGGGTCGACGGCGAGATACGAGAAGCGGTGGTGAGGAAACACCGGAGCAGGTCCTTCCCGTGATACTTGCGAAAGGACAGCTTCAGGACATCGCAGATATTGAAGCCCGGAAGAAAAAGACCCGGCCCCCGAAGCGATTCACCGAGGGCACACTCCTGACTGCGATGCAGACGGCGGGCCAAAGCCTGGATGAGAGAGAACTGTCCGAAGCCATGAAGGAGACGGGGCTGGGCACGCCCGCCACGCGCGCAGCAACGATCGAAGTGTTGTTGAAGCGAGGCTTCATCGTCCGTATCGGGAAGAACCTGGAGGCAACAGACAAGGGTATCCATCTCATTGATGTGGTTCATCCCGAAGTGAAGAGTCCGGCGATGACCGGCCAGTGGGAAGCATTTCTCAAAAAGATTCAACACGGCGATTCAAGGCTGGAACCATTTCTGGATGGCATCAGCCAATACGTCCGCTCCGTAGTCACGAAGGTTGGCCAGGCTTCGCCCGCTCCGCGAACGTCGGTCTCTGACTCACCCAAGAATTCCGATTCTCCAGAACTCACAATTACAAGGAACGTACCGACCTTCACAACTCCCACTGAGCTTCTGCAGGACGCGTTCGGCTTCTCCAAGTTCCGGCCCAATCAGGAAACCGTCTGCAAAGCGGTCACGGCGGGGAAGGACGCCCTGCTTGTCATGCCGACTGGGTCAGGCAAGTCGCTTTGCTACCAGTTGCCAGGATTGGCACGAGGTGGAACGACTCTTGTGATTAGTCCACTCATCGCATTGATGGACGATCAGGTTCATAAACTCAAGGAGAGAGGCTTCGCCGTCGAGTGCATCCATTCTGGCCGCGATCGCGAGATATCCCGCCGCGTCTGTTCCGAGTATTTGAGTGGCAAGCTGCAATTCCTCTTCATCGCGCCGGAACGACTTCGAGTAGAAGGCTTCCCCGAAATGTTAGCCAAGCGCAAACCATCACTGATCGCGATCGACGAGGCGCATTGCATATCGCAGTGGGGACATGATTTTCGTCCCGACTATCGAATGCTCGGCCAGTATCTGCCAAGCCTTCGCCCTGCCCCGGTGCTGGCACTCACAGCCACTGCGACGCCGCTGGTCCAGAAAGACATTGCCGCTCAGCTAGGCCTCATCGAGCCCACACATTTCATTCATGGTTTTCGCCGCGAAAACATCGGTATCGAGATTGTGGAAGCCCTGCCATCCCAGCGTCCTTCGCTCGCACGGGAGATATTGAGCGACGCCAAACATCGGCCAGCGATTGTGTACGCTCCGACTCGCAAGCAGGCGGAAAATCTGGCGGAGGAATGGGCAGCCGAGTTCAGAGTTGCCAGCTACCATGCCGGGCTCGACGCCGAAAGGCGGCGGCGGGTACAGGAGGGATTTATGGCAGGAAAGCTCGATGTTATGGTGGCAACCATTGCATTCGGGATGGGTATCGATAAGCCGGATGTTCGAACCGTGATTCACACCGCACTGCCGGGCAGCGTGGAAGGGTATTACCAGGAGATCGGCCGCGCCGGGCGCGATGGAAATCCGAGTCGCGCCATCCTCATGCATTCCTATGGGGACCGGCATACCCACGACTTCTTCTTCAATCGGGATTACCCGGACGTTGCGCTGATGGACCAAGTGTTTACATGTCTCCCGTCAGAGCCTCAACCCAAGGAAAGGCTCCGCAAGACCTTGGGCATCGAGGAAGAACTCTTCG
>OBLW0100004095.1_pt1 | contig 11180 bp, 7 predicted proteins | sample 1520161 | NCBI WGS metagenome assembly OBLW01 (sample SAMEA3539309, study PRJEB22396) | soil metagenome | biome: tundra; feature: field; material: soil | place: USA | collected 2010-05 | depth 0.15 m
TCCAGCTGTGCACGGACATATAGCGGACAGCGTCCGCGATCATGAGCCCGGTCGCGTGGTCGGATCGCTCTGGGCGAGGAAGCGGAGGAAGCGGTTCACCGAACCGCTGGCTTAGCCGGTTTCCATGGTTAGTGGTCTGTGGTGACGGGCCGCCAGGCCACGGGGAAGATCACTCGTGATCGCCAGTTTCACCCACGCACGGCCACAGAATCCGCCGGCAATCGCCGCGCTCCTGCTGTCCCGGGATGCCGTCGACAGCCGCGGACCCAGTGATGGCGCCGCTGCCCGGCGCGCCGGCGGTCCATCGTGTCGCAATCAAGGACCGCGGCGCGCCCTGCTGGCCGCCCTTATTGACAGCCGGACAGAAGCAGCATGAAGGTGCCGTGCAGAGCAGCAATGCACCGCCGCCGAGTTGTCCGCGAGCGGCTCGCCTGCCGTTGCAACTCCGCCACCTACGAGATCCTCGGTGCGGGGAGCCGGTTCCTCAGGGATCGCAGGCCCCGCCTCGTCGAGGCCTGGCACCTGCTGCCTGAATCGGGCTGCGGTGCCATGAACACAGATAGGTTCGGTCACCGCCTATGGCCAGCCACTCGCCATCGGCGCCGCGAGCCCACCGGCATAGCAGGCGAGGCTTGTTCCGCCGTTGTCCTCGGCGTACGCGGCGCGGCACCGTGGATATCCGAGAGGCATGCCGGGCAGACCCCAAGCGGGGCTCGTGGAACAGCAGACCCGGCCTCACTGGGGAGTAACGATCATGAAGAAGATCGACGTCGGCGGGGTGGCAGTAACTCCGGAGGAGATCCGCGAGGCTAGGAAGAAGCTGGCGAACACCGGGGGGACAGCCATCAAGCAGGTTTTGGCGGCGATTCATAACCCGCTGGCCTCGTGTGATTACTGGAGCGAGATCAAGCTCGCGCTCGCAGCTGACCCCGCACTGGTGGTAGCGCCCCAGACCCATTCCAACCCAGCCCAGCAGGCGAAGATCGCCTTCGACGTCGTGCTCGCACGCAAGGAAGCAGAGGTGCTCGGGATTCCGCAGGACGAAATCGAGGTGGAACCTGCCAAGATCGACTCTCTCGGCAAGGGGCCCGGCCACGACCTGATCGCCGGACGCAGGACGGCGAAGAAGAACTACGGCGAAAACAAGGCAGTGGACTGGGGCTGGACGATCCCCGGCGCAGTCGATGTGGAGAAGGTTGCGGACCAGGTCCCCAAGCTGGGCTACGACGTGAAGGTCACCCTCGCGGACGGCACGCAGGTGCACATCGAGGCCAAGGCCACTGGTGGCAAGGGTGACATGGTCGAGATTGAAGAGGGCGAGCGTGCGCACAACCAGGACTCCGGGTGCAAGGACGAGGACGTGCTTTTCGTGGTCTCCGATGTCCAGTCCGCCAGGATCGACGGCGAGTGGCGGTGCTGGGGCGGTGCCGAGGTGGTCAACCGGAATTGGAAGATCGCCTGGTCCGACCTGACCGTTCAGCCGTCGTGGCTTTACAAGGTGCCGCAGTCCACGCCGGGCACGACGGTGGGGTTATGGCCAGTACCCCCGCCATCGGCGTGGGGTGGGTGACCGTCAGGCCGGTGTTGCCTACTCATGGTTGTAGAGCTGGTTGAACTCGGGCTCGATCCAGAGCACGTGGTAAACGTCCCGGACGCGGACGCCTGCCATAGGCAGCTTGCCGTCGTAGCGGAACACCATGACCTTGGGCTGACCTCCGAAGCGAGCCGGGAGGGATGGCTTGATCTGGCCCACTGGGAGTAACTCGATGCCCTGCCCCTTGTAGGGGGAAGTGATGAGCTCTTTCCACTGCGAGGCTGCCAGCTTCTGCAGAGTCTTAGCGAAAGCTGCCTGGCGCTGGGGACTCAGGGCGTGCACGTCGAAGCCGGTTCGCAGGTAGCGGAGGCAGAACTTGGGGTTTTCCTCGTCGTAGCTGAGCGGCGGTGGCGCCTCAGGAAGCCGGGTGCCCAACGACGATGGTTTGTTGCCCCGGACCTTGCCTTTCGCCATCATCCGGTAGCAGCGAACTGCTGGAAGTATGCCTGCATGTCGTCATCGGGGATCGCGGCGCCGCGTTCGTCATCCCCCCGCCAGTTATCCCGCCACGGCGGTTCGTCGTGCGTCATGTTGCGCAGCCGCCCGGCGGAGTAGCAGCCGTAGGTGTTCCATACCTGGCCGAGGAAGTCTGCGGTAGCCTCGTCCACTTGGTCCCATGTGAATGGGTCGGTGTCCGGGAGCATGAGCGGGGATGAACCGAACTTCTTGAACGCACGGTAGACGGGCGGCACGACCGGGCCGTGCACCCACGCCTGCATCTCATCAGTGAACAGCGGAGATCCGCATCGTGCGAGGTAGTGGCCCTGCGCGTAGTACAGGAGCTTCTGAAGCTTCAGGTTGGACAGTTCATCGTCCTCTGCCTCTGCCCACGCAATGAACCACTTCGCGATGGTCATCGCAGGATATGGCGGCGAACCCATGGCGGCCTCCCCTCGCCTCCTCGAACGTGCCTGCGAACCGGCTGAACGCTCTCTATGGGTATTGACGCGCAACCTGGTGTTATGTATGCCTTCTTGCTACAAAACCGTCACTTGGCCGTAAGGGTAACCCCTGACAACATCAGGCTATACAACTACGGGTAGCTAACCACTTACTAGGCGTTGTATCCAGCGGAGTGGACAAGTGCGCCAGTGGTCCGGGCTGGCACGCCTCCTTGCCTGACCCGCCACCACCTGGCCGACCGTAACGGCGGCCACCACAACTTGGCCGTTGACACAAGCCATCCTGGATACCGGTCACACACCGAGAGTAAATCGTCACCGTTTAGCCGAGCTGGCTCAGGGTTTCTCTTCCTCCCCACTCCAGTCATATGGTTCGACCCAGGTGCAGTCTCCCGGCAGGTCCGCTGGAAGGACGCCGTACATTCCGTGGCGTTGGCACGCTTCGGAGTAACTGCGGCGTTTAGCGGGGGAAGGCGAGCGCTTGGTGTAGCGGCGCAGGTGCATCGGCACCCAGTGACGGCGCACGGCCCGGTCGAGGCGCCCCCGCGGCATGCCATGAAGGTGCTGCGTGAGCGCGGCCTAATCATCACCCGGCAGGGTCGCGGAACCTTCGTCGCCCCTTGGCCAGCCGCGATGACAGCGGCGACGGCCGATGAGCGCGGCTAGCGTCGGCAGCCGATCAGCCGTCGGCCGGGCGGGCTGCACGAAGCCGGGCCCGCTGAGGCCATGGCCGGGTACCTTCACGGCGGCTGGTGCACGCCAGTTTCGCGCATCGTGGCCGGAGGCTGCTCAGGTCGAAACGTTGCCGCCACAGCTAGGGCCAGGGCGGCACCAGAATACGCAAGCGGCGGTCTGCTAGCTTCGGCGCCAGACTCAAGGGCACCGCGCCCGCGGAGTTGATCTCCGGAGACACCTTGCTTCTGTGGGCGTCTCCGCGGAAGCTAGGGACTCGGCGTGTCGCTACGGCAAGATCCGCAAGTTCCCGAGAGGATGGAACCATGGTAGCCGGACTAACCCTAGTTTGTCCGGTTCGGGGACTGCTAAAGGCCAAGGCGCGTAGCTCGGATGGCCTCACGCCAACGGAGGAACGCCTTCGTGTCGAGTCAATCCGCTACCTAATTGAACACGGCTACCCTAAAGAAAACATCCGCGTCGAAGCTGTGATCAAGCGTTTCGGGAATGCAGGCCGTAACAGTTTCCGCGCCGATTTGGCCGTCCTCGATGTCCCGGTCGAAATCGTAAAATCGGATGATGTAGATGAGCTGCTGAGGCATGCTGTGGTCCTGGGCGAGGTGAAGCGCGACAACTCCCGCGCCAAGCTGGCCAAAGCATATCAGGTTGAGCCAATGCTTGATTTCGCAGTTCGGGACGACTGCGTGGCACTCTATTGGGACGATGTTGAGCAACGGGTCTACTGGCAGACGCATGAAGGCGGCCATAAGGTTTCGCATGAGGGGCCGCTGACGGATCTACCAGGATTCGGCCAACGGCCCGCTAGAAGTCAGCTTACTTTCAACACGATAAGTGCCGACAACTCTCTGCTCACAGTATTCAGCAGAATTGAAGACATACTACACTCTGCATCGATTGGGCCTAGTAAGCGCTTCGAGATCATGTTGCAGCTTCTGCTTGTAAAGCTGTACGACGAACATCATAGTTCAGCTGTGCCTGATGCGCCCCTGACATTGCAGGATTTCAAGTCGCTCGGAGTAGCTCCACATACGGCAAGTTCGGTCGTAGATAAACTCCTCAAGCAAGCTGTCCAATATTATGATGCTTTTCTGCCCAAAGCGGTGGAAGGGAAGCTGCCAATCGATGGCAACACTCTTCTTGAAATAATGCAAGTCCTGGCTCCGATTAAGATCGTGTCCATGAAGCAGAGTATTATCCAGGACTTCTATATGTACTTTGCTCGCCATATTTATAAGTGGGACTTGGCACAGTATTTCACACCCACAACAGTCACAGACTTCATTGTCGAGATTCTGAACCCGCGATTTGGCGAACATATCAGGGATCCGGCCTGCGGGAGTGCAGATTTTCTAACTGCCGCTTTCCGTAGAGGCCAGGACTGGCCAGACTATGCGAGCAGTATTTGGGGCAGCGATGTCAGCGCTGAGGCTGTGCAGGTAGCGGTCCTAAATATGATGCTGAACGGTGACGGAAAAACGAATATTCATAAGGAAGACTCGCTTCTCAAAATCGGCGCGAACGCTAATTCGTGTGATATCGCCATATGCAATCCACCGTTCGGTACCAATATTGCCGAGCGAAATCCTGCCACCCTGGCGAACTTTGACCTTGGGCATGAATGGGTGCAGGACGAACGACACGGCCGGTGGCAGCCAACTGATCAGCTGCACGATAAGCAGGAGTCAGGCATTCTGTTTGCCGAAGCATGCACCAGGTTGGTGCGACCGGGTGGTCGCTTCGCACTTATTGTCCCGAACGGATACCTCGGCATCCGTTCGCAGCGTTACCTTATACTTCGCGAATGGCTCCTTCGTAACTGTCGCCCAGTTGCGATAGTCGGTCTACCACGTTTTGCATTCAAAGCATCCGGAGCAAGCGTGGCGGCTAGTGTGCTCTTCTGCGAACGCCGGGTGTCGCCGCTCGCGGACTCATCGGATTCGGAAGAGTACGAGTTCTGTGTCGAGATGGTAGACCGCGTGGGCTGGCAACTTGGGGATAAACGCGGCGATGCCCTGTACCGGAGGGATCCTAGCGACGGAACCTATCTTTTTGACGAGGACGATCAGCTCATCCCCGACAGCGACTTCGCAACTACGCTCGCGCGAATACGCGAAAGCGACGCTGCACAATATTTTCCATGGCTAACTCGCGATCTCCCTCAGGTCACATCCGCTACTCCAGGATGGACTGTGACCATCGACGACGTGCTTGCTGACGAGTTCCTGACTCTTGATCCTAAGAGGTATGCGCGGAAAGTAAGAGTCCTACGCGCCGAGATACGATCGAAGCCTCACTTCCGGTTGGGGGATATCGTTGACTTCATGCCGGAAGGTATCAGCAGTGAAGGCAAAAAGACTAAAGTCGTGCCGGAAATAGCATATCGCTACGCCGAGATTAACGACGTCGGCATAGGAACTTACCGGTGGCAAGACCTCCATGGCTGGGAGGTTCCTGCCAGGGGAAAGCACCATGCAGAGCCGGGAGATATTTACATCGGTGCGATCTGGAATTGTGTGACTAAGTGGTTCTTGGCGCCCCAGGACAGCGCGGGCCTGGTCGTGACTAACGGTTTTCTCAGGCTGCGCTTGAAACCGGAGGCCGAGGATACTCTCCTTGACCTGGTAACTGGCCTCTGCTCTGAAGCGTTCGCCACTCAGATGCGCAGTTTTGCCCGGGGATCGCTTGGTCTGGCTGAGATCATTGCAGTAGACGCTGCTGATGTCATTTTGCCCTTTGTAGCGGACGTGTCGGTTAGAAGGGAAATGGAGCCCTTCGTTGAGCAATTGCAGGCTGGCTTTACAAGCGTCGAGGCAAAGGTTGCTGCGCTATTGCGGGAGAATCGTCTTCCGTTGCCTATTCCGCCTGCCCGTCCTCATCACACATCGATTGTGTGAGCAATGGCCCATGATCGCGACTAGGCGGCGCGACGCCGATGCCGTCTCACAGGTTGGACCCATGCCTGCATTACCGGAAGCCCTTCCGGCGTGCTACTGGCGCTTTTGGTGGCCGGTCATGCCCGCTGGTGTTTCTTCGCCCCGCTCACCGTACCTGTGTACGGTCCGGCCCGGAGGAAGGCGAGCTTTGTTGCAGAGCGGGCTTGACGGTCACGCAGCTCATGGCTACCCGTATCTAGTCGGAGTGCGGAAGATCGGGCTGGCGGCAGGTGCCATGAGCGTCGCGAAGGGCTCCACGAGCGCGTGCGGCTGGCTTGGAAGGAGCAGGGTGACCTGATGGCGGGCCCGGGTGAGTATCACGTACAGGAGCCTGCTGGCCGCCGGGAACGGCTCGGTTTCCTTTCCGTGGTATTCGTCCTCGCGGAACACGGCGATGACCGCGTCTGCCTCGCGGCCCTTGGTCTGGTGGAGGTTCATGACCTGGACCGGTGCGGTGTCCCCGGCGTCGACCTCGGTGAACGAGTCGGCGCGGGCTGCCTCGACGCGGCGGACTATCGCGCTTACGGGGTCAGCGACGCTGGCTGACAGGCGGATGAGCAGCCGGGCTTCGGCGCCTGCGCGTCGCCATGCCCGTTCGCCGCTCCGGGACAGCGACGGCCAGGACCGCGTGGCGATCTCCGCGGCGGCGGTGATGCTGCCGGCGTCCCGCAGAGCGAGCCGGATGCTGTCGAGCCGCTGGGCGAGCCCTTCCGGGACTGACCCGGTTGCGATCATGCGCGCGAGCGGAGGCGGCTTCGCGCTGCGCACCGCCGCGGTCAGGAAGACCGCGAGGCGCAGCAGCACGTCCTCCCAGCTGGCTGATCCTTCCGCGAAACGGAGCATCGCGACGATGGCGCTGAGAGCCTCCCCGTAGCTTTCTGACATGCCGACAGTCAGGTGATCGACTCCGCGGGCGGTGAGCGCGGCGGAGAGCGCGGCCGTCGCCTCGTTGCCGTGCGTGAACACGCCGATGCTCCGCGCGCACCGGGCGCGGGCCTGGTCGAGCGCCTCGCAGACAGCTTCCGCTGGCACCCGGTCGTCGATGCCGGTAATGATTCGCAGCCGCTGGTCGGCGATGGCCCGGGCGATGGCAGGGTGGCTGAAGCGGCGCTCGCGGACAGCCTCGGCAACAGACGGGAGCAGCTGCGTGGGGTCCCGGTAGGAGCCCAGCTGCAGCGAGGCCTGCACGGCGCCGGGACGGGCGAGTGCCGTTTTCAGCCGGATCTCCCCGACTCCGTGCTTGCCGGGCAGCCGGTCGTAGATCATCTGGTTGCGATCGGCCAGCAGCAGCAGGCGGTGGCCCGGCGCTGTGAGCGTCTCGACGAGCTGCCATTGCTGCTGGTCGGTGTCCTGGAACTCGTCGCAGATGATCAGCGGCCACCGGCGCGCTGTGAGGGCGCCGATCACGGGCAGCGCCATGATCTGCAGCGCGGCCGGCAGCAGATCACTGTATGTCAGGATCCCTGGATCAGCGGTGAGCAGTTTCCGCTCGGCCTCGCCGCGCAGCCGCGGTGCCGTGCCGTACCCGGCGTACCGGCCGTAGTCGGTGATCAGCCGCCAGGCGAGTCCGTGGAAGGTGAGCACGTCCACGCGGTCAGCGACGTCCTGCAGGACACCGCGGCTGCGGTCCAGGATCTGCGTGACGGCGGTCCTGCTGAATGTCAGGAAGAGCACCCGTTCCGTGCCGGGGGCACCGGTCGTGGCGTCGCGGCGGAGCAGGTGCGCGCGGGCCGCCGCGGCGGCGGTGACCGTCTTGCCGGTCCCAGCACCGCCCAGGACGAGGAGGGTAGGCGCCTCGCTGCGGCAGACCTCCTGCTGCGCGCCTGCGAGGGTGAACTCGCCGGTCATGCCTGCAGTGTCCAGGGACCCGCCCGCGTGCCGCGGGCAAGGTCTGTTACCGCGCTGAGCAGCTCAAGGGCGACTACCGGAGGTGATGAGGGCGGCAGCAGCTCGACGAACTGGGCGTGGAGGCCTGATTTCTGCTTGAGGGCCCTGACCGCGGCCGCCTGCAGGTCCTTGTCGCTGGCCTGCTCAAGGCCCTGCAGGCTGAGCTGCCAGGTGCTGCTCAGCTGTGTCAGCACCCGGAGCAGCACGTCGCGCGGTATGCCATGGGTCAGTGCTTTCTCGATCGCGAAGCCCTCGGGGAGGCGCACGACTTCATCGGCGGCCTGCTGCGCGGTCGCGAAGGACAGGTCGGCGCCGGCTCCGGCCTCGTCGAAGTCCAGCGCGGCGACGACACGGAACCCGAGCTGGCGGGCGAGCTGGCAGACCTTGGGGACTGCGCCGTGGCCCCCCTCGCCGAAGCTCGCGGCGATGAGGCGGACGCCGAAGGCAGCCGGGGCTGGCACCCCGGCTGGCCGCGCGAATTGCTCGCAGACCGCGGTCAGCGCGGCGAGGTCGTGCGGTCCTTCCAGGACGGCAACGGCACGGGCGCTCATCGCCGGCAGCAGCTGCATGTGGAGCTGTCGCAATGCCAGCAGCTCGTTGCGGTCGGCGGGAGGCTTGACCTGGTGGAGCCTGCGCTGTCCCCCGTGCCGGGTGACGCGGGCGACCTCCGTCACGGGGAACGCCCGGGCGGCCTCCGGGCGCCTGGTCGAGAGCCACACCTGAGCGCAAGCGCGGCGGAGTTCCCCGGCCAGGAACTCCGCGGCGCCGACATCGAGCTGGTCGCCGAAATCGTCGGCGACGACGACGGCGTCCTCGCGCCGGGCAGAGATCATGGCCTCGGCCGCGGCGAGCACTGCCCCGGTTGTGGACCCATGGCGGCGCAGCGGAAGCCGGGGGCCGGCCTTGTCCATCTGCAAGGTGGGCTGAAGCGAGCGCAGCAGGCCCGCGACGGTGCCGCCCTCGGCACGGAACTGCACGAGGTTCTCAACGGGCTCGCCGGCGTTCATGTCGAGGGCAGAGCGCACCGGCTCGATGACGTCGGCCAGCGCCTGCCTGACGCCGTCTGCGCTGCTCAAGCCGTCAGTTGCCGTGTCCATCGCAGCGAGCAGGCTGTCGAGGGTCTTGCCCAGTTCGCCGTAGGCGTCGGCCAGAAGCGCCCGGAAGCGGCCGTCTGGGCGCAGCGTGAGCGGCCTGCCCGGCGATACCACGGCAAAGGGCAGCAGCATGCGGTCGGCCCGGCGTGCCCGGTCGTACACGCCGTCGGCAGGCACGGAAGTCTTCGGGTAATCGACCCAGTGATCTCCCGTGCCCTCGTCCGGGTTCCAGCGCAGCCTGTAGCACAGACGCAGGACCAGCTCGTGCCGCTCCGCGTCTATCTCGCCGGGCACCGCCTCGGTGATCAGCTGGCCCGCATGGCGGTCCCACAGTTCCAGCTTGCGGTAGAAATGCTGCTGAAGATCATCGCCCAGGTCGCCTAGCGTGCTCTCGATCGTCGCCTGATGGATGTCCGGGACGCTGCCGCCGGACTGGCTGCCGGAACCCGCAGCGGCTTCCGGCGCAGGCCCGGGCTCCCGGTGAGCGTCCCCGGTGCCGGGCGGCCCGGGCTGGAACACGTCAAACTCGCCGGGGGGACTGCGTGTGACCTCCGGGTCCAGCACGCGGCGAAGCGCCTCGATCAGGTCACTGCGCCCGGCCCGCGGCTCCCCGGTGACCAGCACGTGCCCCGTGGGCCGCATCGTCAGGTCACGCCAGCCCCGGAACCCCTGAACATGAAGCGCGAAGACCTGCATCAGGCCGCTCCCAGCACATTCTTCCTGTCCTGCGCCTGCTCTGGCGCGAGACCGCAATGGGTCACCCTACGAGGGGGAGCCCTGGTGATGCGAACTGATTCCCCGGTCCTTCGTGCCATGGGCCGGCCTGCCTGGCGCCGGCAGCTAGCTGTCCTGAGAGACGGGCACCGAGAGCCAGAAAGCGGACAGGCCGCAACCAGCCAAATTTACCGACCGTGCGCCGAGCCCCGCAGGTCGGCCAGAGTCAGGTGCGGGCTGTCCGGACTTGCCCGGCGCGGTTGCCGTTCCCGGAGTCGCGGCCAGTGCCGGGCCGGGTAACCCGTCATCGGCGAGTCACCTGAGCGGAGAGGAAGCCAGACAGGCTGGCGGGAAGCGACCCTGGGCCCATTTTCGCGCCGTTCGCCGCGCCGGTTCAATATGCTCGTTACGTGCCGTTACCGCACTTGCACGGGATAGAGGCAATGGAGAGCTGGCCGGTGCCCGAGGGCTTAGAGGGCCACACGAGGCTGCTGCGGGTCCAGGTCAGTTCGGCCCGCCCCGGTGAGGACGAGTGCGCCCAGCGCTCCGCTGCCCGGGCGCATCCAGCTGTGTGGCCGCGGGAACGCCGGCCGCGCGCACAGCCGGGACTGGAGGCGTTTGCCCTCCAGCCGGCGGGCGCCGTCCTGGACATGCTGGAATTTGACGGCCTGACGCCCGGCCAGGCGTGGGCGCGGCTGCGCGCAGGCAACCGGCCGCATGAGGCCCTTCTCCGGTGGACCGAGCACGCTGTCGGGCAGTACCTGGCTGCAGGCGCCGCTGTCGATGCAACACGGGGAACAACGGTCAGCCCGGTCTCGCGCCCGTGGGTCATGCAGTCGACAGTTCCGGGCGCGGATGGCAGCATCACCTACGAGCTATGCGCGTGGGGCCGGGGTTACCAGAGCGACGACGGCGGCACCCGCGAGCTGCGGGTGCCCCGCGCTAAGTCCGTGACTGACCGGCCAGCCGCGCCCGCCGAGACCGCGGTCGCCGCGATGGTCCTGGCCCGCGGCCGGCCTGCGCTGGGCCGACCGCGGTTCCGCGAGGCGCACGCGCTCGGAGGCAGCAGCCCTGTCCGGTGGATCCGGGTCGTGGAGATCGGCTGCGAGGATGCCTCTTACCGCCTGGCGTTCGAGGGAACCGCCGAAAAGGCAGCAGCCCTGTATGACGCACATGCCCGGAGCCGGCTGCGCGCTGCGGTCACCGGAGGTGAGTACCGGCCGGGCGACGGGTGCCCGGACTGCAAGCTGATCAGCGTGTGCCCGGCGCTGCCGCGGCGGCCGGGGATCCTGGGCATCAGCGATGCCAGCCGCCGCGTGCGGACCTGGTCAGTCACGAACGGCCGCCACTACCAGGACTAGAT
>OBLW0100004096.1_pt1 | contig 11179 bp, 11 predicted proteins | sample 1520161 | NCBI WGS metagenome assembly OBLW01 (sample SAMEA3539309, study PRJEB22396) | soil metagenome | biome: tundra; feature: field; material: soil | place: USA | collected 2010-05 | depth 0.15 m
CATGCGCCCAAAGCCGGATGCGTTCAAAGCGCGGCGCGAGCACAATGGAGAGCGCGGTCCCCCAACTCCCCGCGCCAATAATTGCGATGGAGCTTTTCATCCGCGTTTATCCGCGTTCATCCGCGGCCTATTTTCCGCCCCCGAAGCGGAACACATGCTCGTTCCCCACCCGGATCCTTCCCATGTTCGCCCTGTGCCGGTAGATGATAAACGCCGCCGCCGCGATGGACGCCATCAGCACCACGCCCGGTGGATGCTCAATCATCCACACCGCGAGCGGAAGGCTACCCGCTGCCACAACCGAGCCCATGGAAATGTGCCGCGTGGCCGCCACGACAATCACGAACAATACCAGCGTTGCCGCCAGCGGGACCGGAGTCAAATACAAGAACGCTCCGACAAAACTCGCCACTGCTTTGCCGCCGTGAAATTTCAGAAAAACCGGATACGCGTGCCCGGCCATTACCGCCAGCGCCGCCGCACTCATCCACTCCGGAGAATCGCCGGTTAGCCAGGCCGCAAACCACACCGCGAAGAATCCTTTGCCGATGTCGAGCAGCAATGTGACAACAGCGATAGCGCGGCCCGTTGTGCGCAGCACGTTGGTGGCGCCGATATTGCCGCTGCCCTTCGATCGCACATCCTCGCCGGTCTTCAGCTTCACCAGCAGGTAACCGAAGGGGATGCCGCCCACCAGATATGCGACCACCAGAATCAGAAGAGGCTTCATTCCGCTTTAAAAGGAAATTCGGACAACTTGGTGTAGATGGATCCGGCCGAGCCGGGCTGGCTCCGGAAAAGATAAAAGCTGTCCACGGAAAACGATCCGAACTCAGCAGCCCCCACTTGTGCGACAGCGCTACGCAAGGCTTCCAGTGGCACCGGCTCCTTGATCCGCGCCAGCGTCAGATGCGCGGTGAAGGTGCGCGTTTCTTTTGCGACCCCCAATGGCGCGAGCGCGGCTTCGATATCGTGAGCCAGCGCAGCCAGAGCTTCGCCCCCTTCCACAGCCGCCCAAAAGACGCGTGGATTCCGTGGATTCGGATACCAGCCGAGTCCTCGCACCTCAAGCGGGATGGCCGGGCGTTTCTGAACGGAACGTAGCGCGCTCTCAAGCTGCGGCAGTTTATCTTCCGGCCACTCACCGACGAATTTGAGAGTGAGGTGTAGATTGTAGACCGGAACCCATTTCAGATGGGCCGCCGAGCGCAGATGCATCAGCAACCGCTCCAGCCGTTCGCGAACATCCTCAGGGAGGTCGATCCCGCAGAATAGCCGCATGCTAATCTCCTAGCATATCCGAGCCGGGACCGGAAGGAAGCGCCACCACGAGCCATTTTGACAATCGTGCGCCCCCCGAAGGAAAACACGCCGCGTCTTTCCGAGCCGTGCACGGAAGGGACTGAGAAGAAATCCCGGATCGCAGAGTTTGGCAGGCGAAAGCGCCCGGCCCACATTGGCGTGCACGGGTTTACGTTTTCGTGGGGCAGGCGCTTTCGCCTGCCGACCGATTTTTTCTCAGTCCCCGAAACAAGCGTTCGAAAGGTTGTTTTTGCTATCTCAGGCCGCGGCTGCGGTCGCCAAGGCTGCTAGTTCAATGGGGGCCGTCGCTTCCTGGTAGGCCAATTCGAAAGCCTGGGCCATGGGACGGCAGCCGGGGGAGGAATAAAGTTGAAAGAAGACCTGCTTGAGACCCTGCGGATCGAGGCCGCCACAGATACTGGCAACACTTGACGCCGCCTTGCGAGTACAGCTGCCGCAGTCGAGGCCGAGAGTCGAACAGGTCTCCGGGCAATTCTCATTCGCAAACAAGTCCATGAGTTCTCCTAACCCTTGCACTAGGTAAAAGTAATTATTGGGTCTTACAGGATTCTTTTCTATAGTACCGATGAGTGGTTTTAGATACTCTTTTGAGGGTATTGACACTCAGTACTACTGGATCGGAGTGGACCTATCAACGCGCTCAACGCTTGGGCTGTAACACCCCGCTGACGAACGCTTTCCACACTGCCTCCGAGCGGGAATGAACATGTAGGCGCTCGTAGATCCTTCGCACATGGAACCGTACCGTGTCCAGGCTCAGGCCCAATGATTCGGCGCAGGTCTTGTAGCTGTGCCCCTCGGCCAACAATTGCAAGATCTCAACCTGGCGCGGGGAGAGCCCGGCATCCGATTGGCCCGCCGGAGCGAACTTGCGGAAGGCCCGGACAACCTTGCGCGCGATCTCGGGCGACATCGGAGCGCCGCCGGCCTGCAATTCGCGGATACAATCCAACAACTTAGCCGGTTCGGTTTCCTTGAGAAGGTAGCCGAAAGCCCCGGCGCATACGGCGGCGAACACCGAATCGTCGTCTCCGTGGACGGTGAGCATCAGAACGGGCAGTTCCGGAAAGCGCTCATGGATACGGCGCACGCCCTCAATGCCGGACATGCCAGGCAATCCGATATCGGCCAGCAGGACATCCGGCGGCTCATGCTCGATGGCCGGCAGCGCCGCTTCCATGGACTCATATTGCCCCGAGACCTCCAGGTCGGGAGCGGCGGCGATGAGTGTGGCGAGCCCCTCACGGGTGAGGCGTTGGTCCTCCACCAGGGCGACACGAATAGTAGGCACGATATGCAAGTTTAGGGCAGCTTTCTGGTTTGAACAACTGCATCCTCATGCAGGGGTCGAGCAGGCTGGGTAGTACCGCATGTTCATGCGGCTTCCGCCCGGGCGATTGCTCCTTTAACATCCAGAGTGCGATGCCAGCCCAACATTCCAGATCGAACGGAGGAAAAAAGTGAGATCAACACGAACCGCTGGAAAACTCTTCATACTGCCTTTACTGGCTTTACTGGCTACGGCCGCGGCCCAAGCGTCGGTCATCTTGGATGTCGCGAGTGCCCTGGACCTGGAGGATCCAATCCAGCTCGGACGCTTGAGCCGCAATGGAATTCCACAGGACTGGTTGGGCGACGAGCCGTTCCCGGGCGTGATCACCACCACGGTCTCATACCACTACCACGCTTATCTGGTAAACGTCGGTGATACACCGTTCGTTCAGATTGAAGTCGATTCTGTCTCGCGCGACACGTTCGTTTCGGCTTACGACACCAGCTACCTCCCGGATTCAGCGGGTACTCCGAACTTTGGTTTCGATACGAACTGGCTTGGAGACGCCGGCGCATCCGGAAACCTGTTCGGCGTCGATCCGGCACATTTCCAGGTGCTCGTTCCGCAGAACCACGAACTTCTGGTCATCGTCAACAACACGTCGGGAAACGCTGGTATAGGCGACCCCTTTCATCTGACGGTGGAAGGATTCATTGATTCAGACTTCACGAATCCGCCCGGCGTGCCTGAGCCGACCACTGTTTTCGTCTGCGGCGCTGGATTGGCTCTTATGGCACTGGCGCGACGAATTCGGAGGAAAAATTGAAATCCGCTCATCTTGCACTCGCAACCATGACATTGTTGGCCAGCTCTCTGGCTATGTCGCTGTTTGCCGATCCCATCTCCGGCTATGTCCAAACAAATCTGGTATCCAGCGCCACCGACCCGGATCTCATTAATCCCTGGGGAATCTCGTCTAGCTCAACCAGCCCATTCTGGGTGTCCGACAACGGCACAGGAAAGGCCACGCTCTACAATGGCGCTGGTGTAAAGCAGGGACTCGTGGTTTCGATGCCCGGTGCCGCTCCGATTACCGGGCAGGTATTCAATGGAACCAGCTCGTTCAACGGCGACGTGTTTCTCTTCGCATCGGAGAATGGCGCCATCGACGGGTGGCGAGGCGCTCTTGGTACGGTTGCCGAACAACTTTCCGACGTGCCCAGCGCGGTTTATAAAGGGCTCGCGATCACGAATTCAAAGGATGCTATTTTCGCCGCCGATTTCAGTAATGGCGCCATCGATGAATTCACGGGTGCCGGAGCGCTGGTCGGCAGCTTTACAGATCCTACTATTCCCGCTGGTTTCGCACCGTTTAACATTCAGAACATTGGCGGAGTGTTTTACGTCACTTTTGCCAAGCAGGATGGCGCCAAGCACGATGACGTTCCTGGAGCGGGCAACGGCTTTGTGGATATCTTCGATCCGGTGACCCACACGTTTACACGCCTCATCTCTCAGGGGGTCCTGGACTCGCCATGGGGCCTGGCGATCGCCCCGGCATCCTTCGGTCCGGCCGGGGGTTCGCTGCTGGTTGGCAACTTTGGGGACGGTACGATCGACGCCTTCAATCCTCTGACCGGAAATCTCGTCGGTACGCTTGCCGATCCGACCTCTGACGCCTTGGTGAACGATGGCTTATGGGGTCTCATTTTCGGCAACGGCGGTAGTGGTGGCAACGTGGATTCGCTCTATCTGACCGCCGGCGGGAGCGATGAGTCGAGCGGGCTTCTGGCACGCATCGACGCGCCCGCGACGGTGCCGGAACCTGCTATGACGTGGCTGATCGGCGCAGGCTTAATTGCGCTGGCTCTTGGCCGCATGCGTGGTTTTGGACGGGAGAACGAAGATGTCTAAATACATGAGCTGGGCATTGCTTGTAGTCGCGGCAGGGGCCCTTCAAGCCGGACCCATCACCTTTACCTATTCGGGAGCGGTCACGAGCGATCCTTTCGGCGTCTTCGGAAACGCGACGTTTACCGGTCAGTACACTTTTGATTCGAACACTACCCAGGTGCTAGACACCGCGAACAGCGGCGGCTACGCGGGGTCGGGCGGTATCTTCGCGATGTCGGTTGTGTTCACCGGCACAGTGGGTGGTGCGCTGGACGGCGTGCCGTTCACTGGGGACACCCTGAACCTCACCGTGAACAATGATTTCCCTGGCCCTTTGGATCAATATCTGGTGACGGGAACCTCCTCGACGGACCCGAATCTCAGCATCGAACTCACACTGAGCGATTTTACAGGGACAGCCTTCGGTAACACGCTGCTACCGCTCTCCGCTCCCAATCTGGCAAATTTCACAAGCGCGGAATTCGCGCTTTTCGGCGGAACCGTGGACGATCCCATCGAGGCGGAAGGGGTGTTGACAACACTTGCGGGAGGAACCGCCTCGGTTCCGGAACCCTCTGACGTCGCACTATTCTGGCCCGGCTTGGCCATGCTTGCCTGCCTGTTCCGCCAAAGGCTCACGCGCTTAAAGCGCGATCCAATCTAGAAATCTGGAGAACAATGCGCCTCAATACCTTTGCTTCGTTTGCCGCTCTCGTGACATTACTACTCCCCTGCGCCCTCTTCGGCGTGGATGGCGTGATTCTCATCGACCAGAACAAAGCCCTGGCCGGGAATGTCACGCCCGGAGACACGCCGGGGTTTCCAATCATCATTTCCCAGTCAGGCAGTTACCGGCTGGACTCGAATCTGATACTGCCCACAAGCACTAACGCGATTGAAATCTCCGCGTCGAACGTGACGATCGATCTCAACGGATTCAGCATCATCTGCCCAGCGCCATCCTCCCCGGTCGCTGTCGGAATCAGGTTCACGGGAAGCGTTTCGGACAATAACGGGATCACGATCCGTAACGGGTTAATCTCGGGTTTTATTCCGATACTGACGGTTTCTCAAACCACCCAGGCCTGGACGTTAGAGAGTCTGGTGCTTTCTTTGGGGATTCCTGGATCCTCCACCCCGATATTCTTTGGACCCTATTCTCGCGTCTGGCACGTCACCGCGATCAGCGTTGACCTCGTCCTCAACTCCTGTCCCGCGATGATCGTCGAATCCATCGCGCGCTCTATTGGCGTTCAAAACCCTAGCCCTTGCGTTCTTGTGAACAATGCCACTCAGTTCTACGTCGAGTCCGGAGCCGGCGTCAAGTACATATCAGCCAAACAATAGGAGAAAACAAATGCGCCTCATTCACTTTGCTTGTTTCGCCGCTCTCGCGGCATTCTTGCTACCCGCCGCTGTCTTCGGCGTGGATGGCGTCATTCTCATCGACCAGAACAAGGCCCTGGCCGGCAATGTCACGCCTGGAGACACGCCTGGGTTTCCGGTAACCATCTCCCAACCGGGCAGCTACCGGCTGGACTCCAATTTAACCGTACCAGACGTGAACACAACTGCAATCGTCATCGCTGCCGACAACGTCACGATCGACCTCAACGGGTTTGCGATTCTCGGTAACAACGTGTGCGCCTTTGTATCGATAAACGGGAGCATTTCTTTTAGCTGCATTCCTGGTGGGGGAGTTGGTCACTCAACGGGAAACGGGATCATGACAGCAATTAACCAGGCTCATAGCAATATAACCATACGTAATGGCACGATCCAGGGCATGGGCGCCTACGGCGTTGACTTGGTAGGCCGATCGCTTCTTGTCGAGCAGATGCATGTTACAAGCAATGGCGACGATGGAATATTGGCCGATAACGCAGTGGTGAAGGACAACATTGTACAAAGCAACGGAGGGTATGGGATAAATCTAACCTCCGGAATAGTTAGCCGCAACTGGACCTCCGCTAATGGCGGTGCCGGGATCGCGATTTTGGAGGGCACTGTTGTCAGTAACTTTTCCAAAAACAACCAGTACGGACTCTTCATCTTCAGTGCGTCAACTGCGGTAAGTTACATCGGCAATGTGCTAGTCGACAACATTCTTGGATCGGTGTCTGCCGGAGGCGTCAATCTGGGCCAGAACCTGTGCAATGCCGGGGCGTGTCCAGGCGCCCAATTTTAAGTAGCCGTACGCGGAAAGTAGCTTCACGAGCGTGGCATTCAACGTCGGGCCCTCGGAACCCTCGAGGGCAATGGTCCTGCTAGGGGTTTGATGCCGGATCAGGCAAGATTTCCGCAAACGTTGCCGCTGGCCCGATTTTCCGCGTCAGCCCGATTGGATCGGCTGCCCATCACGTCGTTTCATCGGCGAATCATGTGGCTGTTAGGGTTCGTGTTCTTCTTCGAGCTGGGGGATGTTTACAGCTTCTCCTGCGCCGCACCAGCCATTCGGGCTGCCTGGAATCTGTCGATTTCCAGGATCGGTTTCATAACGTCGGCGACATTCGCGGGTATGTTCATCGGGGCGACGATCGGCGGCTGGTTTTCCGACCGGGTCGGGCGAAAGAAGGCTTTAATCGTAGCCACGGTTTGGTTCGGTGGTTTATCCCTCCTCAATGCCTTCTGTGGGAACCAATTGGTTTGTTCGTAGCCCGGCTGCTCACCGGGGTAGGGCTTTCCGCCATGACGGTTGTTGGCATCGCCTACATCAGCGAGATGTTTCCAGCGAAGCGGCGTGGGACCTACCAAGGCTGGACGATGATGATCGGGCTGTTGGGCGTTCCCGCTACGGCGTATGTTGCGCGTTTCTGCGTTCCCATGGCCGCGTGGGGTTGGCGGCTGGTCTTCGTATGGGGTTCGCTCGGCATCCTGATTCCGCTGTTTGCCGGCCGGCTGGAGGAATCGCCGCGCTGGTACGAGAACCATGGGTGGCTGGAGGAAGCCGATGCAGTGCTCGAACGGATCGAAAAGTCCGCGAAGAGCGAGATCGGTGAACTGCCGCCAGTGACGAACTCGCCCGAAACAGCTTCACGGCAGGGCGGATTCCAAGGTGTTGTGGCACCCGCATACCTACCCCGCACTCTCATGCTGGTGTTCACATGGATGTGTCAGTCACTCGGCTTCTTTGGTTTTGTGGCGTGGGTTCCTACGCTGTTGGCTGAACATGGATTTTCGCTGGTGCATTCCCTGGCATGGTCTTCGGCGATGGCGCTGGGAGCGGTACCGGGCGCCCTGGTCGCTGCTCTTATTTCAGACCGCTGGGAGCGCACGTGGTGGATTCCCATCGTCACGCTGCTGAGCGCGTTCTGTGGACTCATGTACGGGCTTACCTTTCGGATGCTCCCCATCATCGTCTTCGGTTTTCTGGTGCAGATGTTGCAGCACACTTACATACCATTGCTCTTCACCTACACACCGGAATGCTTCCCGACGGAAATCCGCAATTCCGGTACTGGGCTGGCTTATGGCGTGGGTCGGCTGGCCAACGTGTTTGGACCGCTGCGTGGCTTTCATCTTTACTCGTTATGGCTACACCTGCGTCTTTGTTTACATCACCAGTTGTTGGGTGCTGGTGGCAATCACCGTTGCCGGTTTTGGTCCCTTGACCAAAGGAAGGACGCTCGCCTAGCCGCTGGATCACGCTGGCAGCGGGACGTGAAGCTCGATCTCGGTTCCCTGGCCTGGCGCTGACTTGAGCCGCAGCTCGCCGCGCATCTCGGTGGCTCGATAGCGCAAGCTCGCCAGACCCCGCCCGGTTACCGGCGCCTGGGGGTCAAAGCCGCATCCGTTATCGCGGATCAGCAGACGCAGACGCCCAGCGCTCACCGACACCTCGACTGCGGCGGCGGTAGCTCCAGCGTGCCGCGCGATGTTGGTTACCGACTCTTTGAGGAACAGGAACAGGTGGCGGCGCAGGTCGGGTGGAAGTTCGGTGCGCTCCATTTCCTCATCGGCAGGTGCGAAAAACTGAACGTTTCTGTTCCCGGATTCGAGCATCACAAGTGTGGTCTCTCGCATCCGGCGGATCAGGTCCGCCAGACGGTCGCGCGCAGGATCGACAGTCCAGACAATATCGCTCAAAGAAGCGCGCATGCCGCGGGCGCGTTCGGCCACGTGCTCGAGCGCTTCCTGGTTACCGGCCGGCTTCCGCTTGGCGACTTCGCTCAAGATAGCGATCTCCGCCAGGCCGGCGCCCAAGTCGTCGTGCAGATCGGTTGCCAGCCGGGTGCGAACCCGCTCCACTCGAAGCAATTGGTTCAGCCGATAGTGATGCAGACCGTAAGCTGACACCGCCAGTAGCGAGGCCATCAGCACCGCGAACCAGCCCTGCTTCCAGAACGGCGGCAGAAGGTGAAACTCGAACACGGCCGGCGCGCTCCCGAGACCCGTTTCACCAATGCTGCGCACTTCGAAGCGATAGCGTCCAGGCGAGAGGTTGGCATACTGAACTGTCTGCACTTCATCAGGCGTGCTCCACTGCTCCGAGGCACCCGCCAGCCGGTACTGATATCGCAAGCGCTCACCCGGCGCAAAATGCAGGGAGCGATACTCTATCTCGATTCCATTCTCGCGGGGAGCCAGTTCCAGACCACCGAGACTGCGCTCACCGAGTACGGAGAGGGGATAGGGCGCTCCGTTTATCTTTAAGCCACGCAGCAGCGGCGCTGGAGGTGAACTCACCACGTCCGGCTCCGGATAGTAGCGGGCGATTCCGAAGTTGGAGGCGAACCAGATGGCGCCGTTGCGGTCCCGATACAAGCGCTCGGTTTCGCCGCCGGGAAGACCACTCGCTTCGGTGAAGCGGCGAATCGTGTCCGTTTCCACCGTCAGGCGATCCACACCGCGCCCGCCGGCAATGTAGATGCGGCCCCAGCGATCCTCGGCCAGCGCGAACAGGTGATCGCTAGACAAACCCTGGCTCATGGTTAGGGTTTGGATACCTGGTAGCGCCGCATCCGGCTGATCCATGCGCCCTAGACCCCCTTGACTGGAGCCGATCCAGAGGCGGCCGCGCTGATCCACCAGCAGAGCGTTGATGAAACCGCTGGGAACTCCCGCGCGGATCACTTCAGCTTTCGAATCCCGAATTCGGAGCATGCCCGGCGCCGCAAATCCCACCCAAATGGCTCCCGACCGATCTTCCGCAATAGCGTGCACGGCGGGGAGGCCGGACGTCAGCGACGCTCCGGGCGGAACATAGGCGGTCCAATGCCCGGTAGCACGGTGCCAGCAGGCAACTCCCGTGGACGTGCCCGCCCAAATATCACCACGAGAATCCTCGAACAAACGCAGAATCACGTTATCCGGCAGCCCATCTCTCTTGGTGTAGACATGCGGGATCGAGTGGGCCAGCCCCCGAGCGTCATCGGCCGGCGGGTAGTGCAACAGGCCCGTGCCGCTTGCAAACCACCAGTGGCCCTCGTGATCTTGTAATGCGATTGCCCCCTGTCCCCAACCCATGTTGATTATTCCGGATGGCAAGCGTCGGGGACGCGGTTCAAAGCGATCGCCAATAAGTTCGTTGAGAATGCGCGTCGCTCCGGAGACAGCGTAAAACTTCCCGCGCCGGTCTTCCAGAAAGCCCACGACTGGGGAGGACTTCTCGAGACCGTCCGCCTCCGAGAAAAGCTCACTGGGCTCCCGCGAGATGCGTCCAGCGCCAAGTGTACTGACGCCCATCCAGAGATTGTCCTGTGCATCGAAGGCGAGCGAGAAGATATCCAGAAAACTGAGCGCGGGGATACCAGCGAAGCCATGAAACCGCTCGCCGGGCGCGGCATCCGCTCGAAAACGAATCAGACCGTTGGTTGCGATCCAGATGTCGCCGTTTCGGGCCAGCGTCAGGGCAAACACGCCCAGGCGCCGGCCGTTGATTTGCGTGTAGTGAGCGCCGCCTGTCGCCGAGTGCGCGTTCGGGATCAATTCCGTGAGGCCGATGCCTCCGGCCCACACATGGCCGTGGCTATCCATCACCAGCGCGTTAAGTTCGGACGGAACGTTGCACTCCGGCCCGAGATGCTCCACACTTCCATCCCGCGCGCGTAGAAAGACGCCATTGCTGGATGCAGCCCAAATGCGGTGAAACGAGTCTTCCAGCAGAGAAGAAACCTCGAGGGTGCGCCCGGGATCGAGCGAAATGAACTCCGGCCCCATCCCCTGGTCGGATGGATGCAGCCGATAAAGTCCCGCTCTGGTGGCGCACCAGATGGCGCCTTCAGAATCCTGCAGCAGCGCGTCGACTTCATTCGCGGCCTTGGATGGCCCCAGGCGGAAGTTCTGGAAGTGTCCGGCGCTGCCACGCGCGATTGGGTAAAATCGCGCGATGCCTTCTGTCGTGGCAATCAAGTACTCGCCACCTCGCGTCTCCAGAATGTCCGTCACCAAACGACCCGGCAATCCATCGCGCGTGGTGAAACTCGTGAAGCGATAGCCGTCAAAAAGCGAGATACCTTCCACTGTGCAGAACCACAGGTACCCCCGCGAATCGCGGCGGATCTGGTTGATCCAATTCCGCACCAGACCGTCCGCGGTGGTGAAGAGCCGGAATGATGGATGCGCGGCTTGGAGGCAACCGGCCACCAGGAAGATAGCCCAGCACTGGCGCCCCAGTGAGCGAAACCCTACCCGGCGTGGCTGATCCGGTTCCAGGGCGGCCATGGCCATTATTGTAACGGCCCGGCCGCG
>OBLW0100004099.1_pt1 | contig 11177 bp, 6 predicted proteins | sample 1520161 | NCBI WGS metagenome assembly OBLW01 (sample SAMEA3539309, study PRJEB22396) | soil metagenome | biome: tundra; feature: field; material: soil | place: USA | collected 2010-05 | depth 0.15 m
AGCAGGTTCGCCGTCATGAACGCTCCATAGGAGTGTCCCATCGCCGCCACCCGATGTCGGTCCACTACCCCGAGCCGCGCGCCTTCGTCGATCGCAGCCTGAGCGCTCGCCACCAGTTGCTCCACATACGTGTCGTTCGGTTCTTCTTTGTCCTCCCCCACGATCGGGATCGTCGCATTCTCCAACACGGCATAGCCCTGCGTGACGAACGGAACCGGCGAACCCCAATACAACAAAGGAAACTCGTTCGGCGACCCTCTCATCTGTCCGGCCGCCGTCTTGGTCTTGTATTCGGTCGGATAGGCTTCCAGCAACGTCGGCAGCGGCCCGTCCTCTGGCTTGTAACCCGGCGGCAGGTACAGATTTGCGCTCAGTTCCACTCCATCCGCGCGCCTATACTTGAGCACTCGCTTTTTCGGAATGGGCGCGTTCCCGTAAGGACTCGGAAAAAACGTCACCTGCGTGAGCTCGTCTTTCCCGCGATCCTTAACGTAGTAATTCGGACTCAGCTCCGGTGATTCCTTGCGCACCAGAATAGTCGGACCGGCCGCGTCCAAAATGCTTGCCGGCAGCTCAAAATACTGCGTCTCCGATTGCCACAGGCGCTTGCTCTCGCCGTTTTTCAGGCTCATCACCGAAACAAACGGCCGATCTCCCTCTGGTGACGCACCCCGCGCGTGCAGGTAGACTCCGCTCCCATCTGCTGTTGTTTGCAAAACGTTCTTACCCGCCGCGTTCATCATCACAAACGGCTCACCCGGATCGTGATAACGGTCTTCAAACGAGCCTTCGAACAATTTGACCGACAGCACCGAACTATCCGGAGCAACCGCCTCCAGGATCCGCTTCCGGTCCTTCCACCGCCGTTCTTCCACCAACGCCAGACCGGCAGTTCCCCACGTCACGCTGCGAAACCGCACCGGAATCTCCGCCAGCTTGCGGGGCGATCCATCGAATGGCGCGTCCAGCAGAAAAAGCGTGTCGCGCACCGGTACCTCTTTTCGTGGATCTCCTCCATCCCCCGCTTCCACCCAGAATGCCGTTGCGGGCGCGTCGCTTCGCCATTCATGATCCCGAGGTCCCGCAGGCACTGCATCGTGAATATTGGGAATCGTGTCTTCGAGCGGCTTGTCCGCCAACTGCTTGCTCGCGCCCGTCGCTATGTTGACGACCAGCACGCGCTCCGGAAACGCCTCGAACGGCAGCAGGTAAGAATAAGGATGATGGCGCTCGTCGATCAGCACATAGTGGCCGTCCGGAGAAGGCGATGCATTCACGATCACTCCCGGCTTTCCCACCGCCTTGCTTGTACCGTCCAGGCGCACCACTTCAACTTGCGAAGTCGCATAAAAATCGAAAATCTTTTCATCCTCCGGATTTTTCAAGAGGTCCTCATACGTCGGCCCGGGCGTCACGCGTCCCAGGTTTTCCTGGATCACCGGGCCCGTCGGCACTTCGCTGCGCTTGGGCGCTGCGCCTCTGCCCTTCGGCACTGTCTTGCAAATCAGGCTTTCGCTGTCGCCCGTCCATTCACACGGAGAACCAAACATTCCATTCAGAGCGATCCCCGGCAAGCGCCTCGCCCTGGCCGGCGACGCGTCCGATACCACGTCCACGACCCACGAACTCAGCCCCGCATCCCGCGGTTCGTCGCTGGCATTCACGAAAAACACGTGGCGAGCATCCGGCGCCCATGCCGCAAAGCGGACCTTCGCGTTCGTCGGCAACCCCGTTACCGCCTTTTCGGCCCCGTTCGGCAGCATCTTCAGCGTCAACGAAGTGACATACCGGCCGCGGCTCGGACCATTCGTTTGCGGATTAAAGCGCAATCCCGCCAAACGTAACTCCCGCTGCGCAAGATCGGCAATGGAAGGCAAGCCCGATATTTTTTCAATCAGAATCCACTGTTTGCCCGCCTTGTCCCTGGTCGAAACCTCCACGGCAGGCGTGGGCCGAGTATCCACCAGTTCTACGATCGCCTTGGGAGGCTCCTGATATTTGAAATTTGTCTGGGCTTCGGTTCGACACAACACCAAAGAAAAAACAACTGCAGTGGCCGCGATCGCGCGGGATTGCATCAAGCGCATGAGTACCCCTCTTTGCCTGCTCGGGCGGGAGAATGTTTGCAGCACACATTCTCGTTCCAAGACGTGGGGCCCGGCAACACCTTTGGATGTTCTTGGGTTCACCGATGAGGACCTGGACTGGAGAGCTTTGAGAGTTACGAGTCTTGGGCGCCGCACTCCCGCGACCGCAAAATCCTATTGACATAAGGACGGCACCAGAGAAGCATACTTATTGAGGCGATTTCGCTCCCCTAAGAATGAGAGATGTGGAGAGATCGCGGCTAACTCCTTATTTCTCTAGATTTTGCATATAAGTCCTTATTCCCCAAAGATCTAGCGGGAAATTCGCGCTAAATCGATGATTCCAATAGACCGGGGGAAGGGGGGAGGCGTAACAAGTCAGTAAACAAGGCTAGCGGACGAGAGGACTATGACCAGAATCGTGAACCGTGTGGGACTGTTTGTAGTTGTCGCAATTGCATTGACTCAATGGCAGCTGGGAGCGCAGACGGCAGCACAAACTCCGGCCCGCGGGACAGCGCCCCAAGAGGGTGACTTTGTCATTCACAATTTTCGCTTCCAGTCGGGCGAAACCATGCCCGACGTGCAAATCCACTACGCCACTCTTGGTACACCTGTAAAAGACGCTCGCGGCCATACGACCAACGCCGTTCTGGTCCTTCACGGCACCAGCGGCACGGGAGCCCAGTTCCTTCGTCCGACATTTGGAATACTGTTTGAACGGGGGCAGTTGTTGGATATCCGCAAGTACTACATCATCATGCCGGACAATATCGGCCACGGAAAATCCAGCAAGCCGAGCAATGGCATGCATGCGCATTTCCCGCAATATAACTATGCCGATATGGTCGCGCTGCAGCACGAGCTGGTCCAAAAAGGATTGGGCGTGGACCACCTGCGTCTGGTGCTCGGGACGTCGATGGGTTGCATGCATTCATGGATGTGGGGCGAGACCTATCCCGATGAGATGGATGCCCTGATGCCGCTGGCATGTTTGCCCGTACAAATTGCCGGGCGAAACCGCCTATGGCGGAAGATGGTTATCGACGGCATTCGTCAGGATCCCGAATGGAAGGACGGCGAATACAAAGCTGAGCCGCGCGCGGCCCTCCAACTCAGCGCGGATTTTCTGCTGATCGCTGGCAGTGCTCCGCTGCACATGCAGAAAGATATGCCTACGGCGGATGCCGCCGACACGTATCTCGTGGGAGCGATGGGCCGGATCACGGAAGAGCTTGACGCCAATGACTTTCTTTACGCCGTCAGCGCATCGCGGGACTATGATCCGTCAGCCAACCTCGGTCTCATTAAAGCTCCGGTGATGTTCGTTAACTCCGCCGATGATTTCATCAATCCGCCAGAGTTGGGAATCGCCGAGCGCGAAATCAAAAAGGTGACAAAAGGTAAATTCGTATTGCTGCCCACTTCCGAAAAGACCCACGGCCATGGCACTCACACCTGGGCGCCAGTGTGGCAGGAGTACCTGAAGGAATTGCTTGAAGAGTCGGCGCCCCCCAGTAGCGCGACCGCGAAATGATTACCGATGAAGTGTAGCGCCGGCATCCTTCGACTTCGCTCAGGACAAGCCTTGCCGGCGGTCCCGAGAGCCTGCCCTAAGCCTGTCGAAGGCGCGTCTCGCCCTCGGTGCAGCGGACGACCTTGTACACTTCTTACGTGATCGTAAAGTACGCGCTATCTTCCGATGAGTATGTTGAGTCGCAGCTGGCCTATCGAGTGCGCATGGCGAGAGGCCGCGTGTTTTTTCGGAACCTCTATGGACTCGCGTGCGTGGCTGCCGTGCTGGGCATCTATGTCCGCCTTTCGGGATCTCGCTGGTGGGGAGATGTTCTGTTTCTCGTCGCCGGTATTTTGCTGCTGGAGCGCGCGGTCCTCTGGCGGATACGAGCTGCGGCCGCATACCGCTCCACCGCCAGTATTCGAGAACCGGTCGAACTGAAGATTGAAGACAGCAACTTAGTCCGTACGTCAGCAGCCGGGAGCGCGGAAATTCGTTGGGCAAGCATTTCGGCTTGCCACGAAACGAAGAACCTTTTCCTCCTGCAGCCAGGCCCTGACGACCTGCTGGTGCTTCCCAAACGATCGTTTTCGCCCGGAGATCTCTCTGGCTTCAAAGATCTCCGCCAAAAAGAACTGATCGTCAAGACGACCCGCGATAACCCGGATATTGTGCTGCTGAGGTTCGTCGCGAGTTGGGGCCTGATTGCGATTGCGGTGATGGCGTTGTTTATCGGCTATGTTCATAATTTTCTCAATCAACTCCCCCACGCTCGCCAGCAAACCCAATCTTCTGCTGCCGTAATTCGGCCACCCAGGAAGGCTGCATCTCCCGCCGAGCTACGCGGACGCGGCGATGTCTATCTCGTGCCATTAGGAATGACAAAGTCTGTTTCGGTGCCGCTATTGATCGAAGAGTTCCACCGGCGCTACGGCCTTCAGTTGCACCTGCTGGCGATGATTCCGCCTCCAACCTGGGCGAAGAACACTGCGCGCAAACAATTTGCGGCTGAAGATTTAGTTACGGCGATGAAGCTCGCATATCCAGTTCTCGCGGCGGACCCGAAAGCTGTGATGATCGGGCTCACAGACGAAGATATCTATATCTCAGGGCTCAGCTGGAGCTATGCCTTCAGTTGGCGGGAGGAAGAGCGCTTCGCCGTAATTTCGAGCGCTCAGTTGTCCCGGGATGAGGACGACAAACCAGTGCCTCCAGAGTTTCTGCAAAAGAGAGTTAGTAAGGTGCTGATACGAGACGTGGGAATTCTTCATTACCGCCTGCAGACCAGCAACAGTTACAACAGTATTTTGTACGGGAATGTCGGTGACGCATCCGACTTGGATGATGTCGGCGAGGACTACCTCGAAAGTGATGTGCTGGTGCGTGCTGACCTGCATGTCGAGGGCGGAGACCCATGTTTTATCGTGCGCCATTACACAACACCGGAGAGGGAGCATCCAGAGTTTGGAACCGTCAACGGCTGCAGCGGATACTACAAGGAACCGAATCTCGAAACTGTGCAGATCGACCTGCGTTACGGCCTGTTGCTCGATCAGCGCACGGATTTCTGGGTCCAGGACCGCATTCCCCTGGAACTCACTCGGGTGTTGCGTACTCAGGATTCACGTTCTCGTGCTTTCGGAATTGGAGGAAACCATAATCTCAACATCTTTCTGGTAGGCGATAAATGGCCTTTTACCTGGATTGATTTGGTACTGGAACATGGCGGGCGCTCTCGCTTCCGGAGATCCAATTGGGGTTTCGGCTATTGGGACGCCCGCTATACCAACCGGGATGCGACCGGAAGTAAGTTTGCCGGTTCGACGATCGATTGGGCGTGGCCGGGGTGGAAGCTCAAAAGCGGCGCAATGCTATACGAATTTCCCGATGCAGGCGGGGCCAGCCAGCCCGAGCAAGGGGCGCTGGTCTCTATTCAGGGCTACAACGGTGCCCGGCTTGCCATCGGCCGGGATGCGGTTGGAAACCTCCTCCGTGCCCGCTCGCCCGCCGGATATGAGCTGGCATTCAAGCACGATTCCGACAACAGGGTGATCGAGATTGACCAGAGAGATGGTGGCCGCTTCGAATATTCATACGATGCCACAGGCCATCTGGCAAGGGTCAAAGACGCGGACCAGCGAGTTACTGAGTACGGTTATGACGAAGGCGGACGCATGAACCGCATAGTACAGAATGGCACGGAGATATGTTCTCTGGCATACAACGCAGAGGGCAGGGTGAAATCGGAGACGCTTGCCGGCGGTCACACTTACGTCTTTTATTACACGGGGACTAACAAGGGGAATATTGTGCAGGTTGACATATCCGACTCAGCCGGCCCTGCCCGCAGGGTTCGAATATCTCCGGTCGACTATACCCTGGACGTGCTGGCCAAGGGCGAACATGAACGCATACCATAGGCCAGCATTTCATCGCTGCGTCCGTAATACACCTGTGATACCATCATCCGCCAACGTGCTCCTTTGAGGTGTTTGCCTTGCCCAACGAACTGCGCCCGTTGACTCTCGGAGAACTGCTCGACCGCAGTTTTTTCTTATACCGAAAAAACTTCCTGCTGTTTGCAGGCATAGTGGCTCTCCCGCACTTGGTGCTTCTGGCGTTTCAACTCGCCGGGATCGGGATCCAAACGTGGCGGGGCGCCGGTTCGAGTGCAGGCATTCTGTGGTTTCTCGCTACAGTCGTTCTCACTTTGGGCGTAACGGCTGCATCCCAGGGAGCAACAGTGATTGCAGTCTCGCACGTGCATCTGGACCAGCCGACTTCGATCATGCAGGCTTTCGCCGGAATCAAAGGCAGAATTCTCTATCTCGCGCTCATCATGATCGGTTATGGGCTCGGCGTGGGGGTCGGTTTCATTCTTCTCATCGTTCCCGGCATCATCCTCAGCTTAATGTGGGCGCTCACTATACCGGTTGCCGTGCTCGAAGATAAAGGCCTCCGCGATTCGGTCAACAGAAGCGCGGAGTTAACCAGAGGTAGTCGCGGGCGAGTGTTTGTCGTCTATCTCCTTTTCTTTGTGCTTATGTATGCGGTTGTCATGGTGTGGGAGATCCCGATTCTGTTCGCAATCGGAATCGCTGTACGCAGCCATCCCGGCGTCGGCATCCCACTTTGGTCGCAGATTGCGATCCAGGTAGGGACTTTCGTCAGCCAATCTCTGGTCGGGCCTCTTATGACCATTGGGCTGTCTCTTCTTTATTACGATCAAAGAGTGCGGAAGGAAGGCTTCGACCTGCAGCACATGATGGCCACTCTCGACGCAACTACGCTCGACGGAACCGTGCCCGCGGTTGGCGTGTGAGCTTCCATGCGACCGTCCTTGGCGATATGGCTGCTCCTGGCGATGTCTGTGGCACCAGTAACTTCGACTGCGCAGTCACCCATCACGTCCGCGCCTCTTACTCTGCAACAGTACATTCAGACGCTGGATGATTCGCTGACTGCTCTACGTAAAATCAAATGGGATCCCCAGAGGACCGGTGACTTCCTCCAGGATCTGCCTTCCGCTTGGCACGTAGAAGCGGACGGCAGAAGCTTCGAAATCTCCACCCAAGCAATTCGCCGCGACCTCGGCGCCTGGCAGAAGAAACCCGAGCCTGCAGCGCTCGACCCCATCCTCCAACATCTGGAGACTCTCCGCTACGAGGCCGCAGCCTATGAAAGTCCTGGTCCTGATTTTTCCTCGCGGCACTCGTCGCTTAACAAAATTCTTTCCCGCAGCGAGTTCCGCAACGTTCATGGCCAAACCTGGATTGACCGGCTCAAGCAACGGCTCACTGATCTCCTGTTCAGATTGCTTGGACGAATGTTCTCCTCGTCGGTGATTCCCGTCGTTAGTAACATACTGGTGTACGGTCTGATTGTGGTCGCAGTACTTGCGCTTGCCTATTGGATGTACCGCTCATTGCGCGAAAGTGCGCGCCTGGAAACGATCATGCCCGTGGCGGTGCCCGTGAGCGCCAAGGAATGGCCCATCTGGATGTCGGAAGCTCGAGCGGCTGCCGCTCGCGGTGAGTGGCGTGACGCTATCCATCTCGCGTATTGGGGAGGTATTTCCTTTCTCGAAGCGCAGGGAGCATGGCACCCCGACAGCGCGCGCACGCCGCGCGAGTACCTTCGGCTTCTTCCACCTACCAGCGCCCATCACCCCACTCTACGCTCACTCACCATGCGCCTCGAGGGCGTCTGGTATGGCATGCAAACCGCCGGTTCCGATGGATTCCACGAGACCCTGGCGGAACTGGAGAGGCTCGGATGCCCATGCAACTAGGGCCAGCCGACCGCAAGATACTTCTTGTCGCCGCCAGCGTGTTTGTCGTCATGATCGGCGCCGCTCTCCTGTCGATCCGAGGCTCAAACTCGGATGAGAACACTCCCAGCGTGTACTCGGCGGCTTCGGGCGGATGTAAAGCGGCCTTCCTGCTTCTGCAGGAATCGGGTTACACGGTACAAACCTGGGAGCAGCCCCTGCGCGATCTTCCGGAGGGAAAGGGAAAGACACTTATCATCGTCGAACCTGCCGCCTTTCCCGCCCATGAGGAGCAGCAGAAGCTCGAATCGTTTCTCAAGAGCGGAGGACGCCTGATTGCCGCCGGCCGGTTCGCCGGCCTTTATCTGCCAATGAACCAGGTCGAGTCCGATCCACTGAGCGGGACGACCTGGAGGCGCGTGTCCGCACTGTTGCCTTCTCCCATCACGCGCGCGGCGCCTGAAATCACGCTGGCCCCGCAGGCCTATTGGCGTCCTGACGGCGGCGCGGTCGGTCTTTATGGTGAGGCCGACAAGCCTGTGGTCATCGAGTACACGATCGGGGAGGGAAGAGTCCTCTGGGTGTCGGCGCCTGATCCACTCACCAATGCCGGGCTCAAAGAACCGGGAAACCTGGAATTCCTGCTGACCGCCGTCGGCGGCCCCGAGCAAACTCGGATCTTGTGGGACGAGTTTATACACGGTTATGAACACTCCGCTGCCACCAGCAAGACCAACCGTATAATCGCCTGGATTGCCTTGCAACTCACGGTCTTCGCAGTTGCAATCCTGCTTGCCTATTCACGAAGGAGTGGGCCGATCTGGATTCCCGAAGGCGAAGTGCGGCTGTCTCCGCTGGAGTTCGTACGCACTCTGGGCGCGCTGTACGAACATGCGAATGCCGGTGGCGTGGCCGTGGATATTTCCTGCCAGCGCTTCCGATATTTGCTGACGCGCCGCCTGGGGTTGTCGGTGAACAGCAGCGTGGACGATCTTGCTCGCGCCCTGCGCGAGCGCCACGCCATGCCCGAGGACGACTTTGCCAATACGCTGTCCGAGTGCGAGTCGTACCGCTATGATTCCAGTGTCCCGCCCAAGACAGCGCTGCGCCTGGTGCAGGCACTCTTCGACTACGCAGTGCGTTTAAAGTTGATTCGAACACAGCAAGGGGAGAAGAAAGCATGGAAGCAGTCGTAAGACTGGCACAGCATGTGCGGCAGGAAATCGGCAAAGTGATTGTTGGCCAGGAGGAATTGAAAACGCAATGCCTGATCGCGCATCTCTCTCAGGGCCACGCGCTATTGGAGGGCGTCCCCGGCACCGCCAAGACTCTCGCGGTCAAAGTCCTGTCACTAATTCTCGGCCTGGATTTTCAGAGGGTGCAGTGTACCTCTGACCTGATGCCCGCCGACATTGTTGGGACCAAGATTCTAAACATGTCCACCAGCACATTCCAACTGCACCGGGGACCGGTCTTCACCAATTTGCTGCTGGTCGACGAGGTGAACCGCATGCCTCCCCGCACGCAAGCGGCGCTGCTTGAATGTATGCAGGAAAGGCAGGTCACGATCGACGGCGAGCGCCACGTCCTCTCACCCAATTTCACCGTCTTCGCCACCCAGAACCCGGTGGATTTCGAAGGTACCTACCCGCTCCCCGAGGCTCAGCTCGACCGCTTTCTGGTAAAGATTCGCGTCCCGTATCCCGAGTCCAAGGATGAAGTCCAGCTATTGGTCAATGTCCAAAACGGCTTCGACGCTGACCGTCTTGAGGACGTCGGAATCGTCCCGGTAGAGCAGGGCTTGCTGCAACAGGCGCGGGAACAGGTCCGGGCCGTGAAGGTGCAAGAGGCTCTTTTCGCCTACATCGTGGAAATCGTGCGCCGCACTCGCGACTGGCCCGCGTTGTCACTTGGCGCCAGCCCTCGGGCAGCAGTGAACCTTCTGACCTTTTCCAAGGCCGTGGCTGCAATGGACGGACGCGACTACCTGATTCCCGACGACATCAAGCAGGCCGTCCTGCCCGTCTTTCGCCACCGCGTCGTCGTGAAACCGGAAGCCGATCTCGAAGGCATCACTGCCGACCAAGTTATTCAAGACGTAGTTCGCGCGGTCGAGTTGCCCAAATGAGCGCGTGGCAGGCCATGATTCCGGATCCCGTCGAAAGCCCGGCGCAGCCCTCAAAGCGGCTGGGCTTTTCCTTCGGCTATCGGTTCTTTTTGTTCCTCCTGGTCGGGCTGCTATGGCTGGTTCCCGCCTTCCTCGACCATCGCTTCGCCTATGCGATGCTCGCATGGGACCTGCTTCTTTTCGCTGCTTGGGCGGCGGATTTGTTGTCCCTGCCGAAGCCTCATGAGCTTTGTATTCGCCGCAGTTGGATGGCGCCGCTAGCGCTTTCTGTCAGCTCACAAGCAAAGATCAGCGTGCTGAATAACTCCAAATCGGCTCTCCACCTCCACATTCTCGATGCTTTGCCTCCGTCTCTACGAACTGAGCCTCCGGAGCTCAAGATGGTCGTGGCGCCAGGCCATGAAGCGGAAGCAGAGTATTCAATCCAGCCGAGGAAACGGGGAACGGCAGCCGCCTCGCAGGTCTATCTGCGCTATGAGGGACCTTTCCGCACCGCCCAGCGCTGGGCGGTGGCGGACTTGCCGCAGCAGCTCACCATCTATCCCAATCTTCACGAAGCCAAGCGCCAAGCGGTTTATCTGGTTCGCAGCCGCCAGATTGCGCTGGAAAAACGCTTCAGCCGGATTCGCGGCGCCGGCCGCGCCTTCGAGAGCCTCCGCGAATATCAGGATGGCGACGACTTTGGCGACATTTGTTGGACTGCCACCGCCCGCCGTGGAAAGCTGGTCACCCGCCTCTACGAGCTGGAAAAAAGTCAGACCATTTGGATCGTGCTCGACACCGGCCGCCTCATGAGGACGCGTGTAGCATCGCTTAGCAAACTGGATCATGCCGTCAATGCCGCGCTGGCTCTGTGTCAGGTGGCACTCTTCACCGGCGACCGCGTCGGTCTACTGGCCTATGCCCGCACCATTCGCCAGAGAATTCCTGCCCAGCGCGGCAGTTCTCATCTGCGCCAATTCCTGGAAGCGCTCGCGGTCACGCGCGAGGACGAATGGGAAGCGGATCATCTGCAGGCCGCCACTCAGCTCATGCGCGTTCAGAAGCGGCGCAGCCTGGTAGTCTGGATCACCGACCTGGCCGAGACCGCCATGACGCCGGAGGTAATCGAGGCGGTCGCTAAACTCTTGCCCCGCCACCTGGTCTTGTTCGTCGTCATCGGCCAGCCCGACCTTC
>OBLW0100004100.1_pt1 | contig 11176 bp, 4 predicted proteins | sample 1520161 | NCBI WGS metagenome assembly OBLW01 (sample SAMEA3539309, study PRJEB22396) | soil metagenome | biome: tundra; feature: field; material: soil | place: USA | collected 2010-05 | depth 0.15 m
GTGCTTTGGACGGTTTCATCCGGGCAATTACATCGACCGCTTTTCCCACGTGTGAAGGGTCGGTCAGGAACTCCAAGTCCGCTATCCTTTCGGAGAGCTTTTGTTCCAGTGCCATGGCCTCATCATGTGCCTTCTGGAATGCCTTCATAGGGCCCGATTCTCCCGCGCCGTGCCGCATCAGAAGAGCGAAAGCAGCTTCCACTGATGCCTGCGAGAAATTCCCGACGCAGAGATTCTTCGATTTAAGAAACTGCGCGAAGACCGTTCGCTTATTCACTGGCCGATTGACAGACTGCAGGTAACACACAACCTCGCAGGCGCCCTTCAGCTCGCCAAGCGCTCCGATCGCCGTTTTCCGTTCTTTCCGGAGGACCCGTAGCTGTTCCTTCGCCGCCTCGACCCGCCTCACCAGGTCGGCGGCGCGCGGCTTCCCGGGCTCCACCAGGACCAGGAGCTTGTTCATCTGCGCCAGCCAGGCTTTGTCGGGACGTCGCAGCCCAAGGATGTCGAGGGTCTTCAGGGCCATCTTAGCCCCCCGGAGGGCGTCGTCTGGCGCGTGTAGCGAATCGATCTGACGCGATTGATTCAGCTCAGCCATTACCCTTCGTATCATCGGCAGGTCCACCCCATGCCTATATAGAGCGTCTGCAAGATCTGTAGCCTCCAATCGTCGAAGGGATCGGAAGATCTTGTTGCGGCTCTCGTGATCGATACCGATCTTTTTCATGGCATCATCTGGCGACATGCATTCTAGTTTGGCAGGTTTCGCTGTCCCCTTTACCGACAGCGAGCCGTGTGATTGGATTGAAGTTGGAGAGAACCCTCGCCTAGCTAACCGAAACCTGCCGGCTGAAGCAGCAATAATCGGGAGTGCTTCAAAAGAGCCAAAGGAGCCCTTTGACTGTTCATTTTCCTGATTCTTCCCTAAAATCCTCCGGAAATGAGTTCGCTGGCGATTGAACTTTTCCGGGAGGTGCGCCCGGGGCTATTCCGCGTCCTCGCAGGTCCGAATGCGAGGACGTATGTCGATGTGCTTGATGCATTGGAAGTGGAATCTACCCAGCGGCACGACGGCATGAGTCGCGAAGAGGCCCTGGCCATCGTGGTGGATGTTTTGGAACAGCATCCCGACTTTCTGCCCAACCAGGAAGAAATGGGTGCTGAAGAGGCAGGCGAATTTGTGACCCTACCCCCTAAGGAGCGGGCCCGGCGAGTGCTGGATTATCTCGCGCGCAAGGATGTCGGCTGGGTTGAGGATATCCAACTGCCGGACTGGCAACGCCGCGTCCGATTTGATGCCCATGGGGCAATTTTGCTGGATGCGCTTCGGCGCATCGCCCGTCCCGACGCGGCGGTCTTCACCGATCCGTTCGTGGGAGTGTGTGCGACCCTCGCCAATGTGGACGCCTTTGCCAAAGAGCCTTTCAGCCATCTGGAAAATTGTCTTAAGGGCGCGACGGACGGATTGCGCGAGCTCCGGGGCATGGGGAAAAGCATCGAACGATTCATCCGGCGCCAACTGGAAGCTCGCACGCTGGGAGAGAGCTACGCGGTCGTCTTCGATCAATACGCGGAGCAAGTCGGTCACGAGTGCTACGCCGGTTTGGTCCGTGCTCAGCTTCCTGCCCGTCTTGATGCCGCGCGGGAACGCATTCGGCAAATCCTTGGCGACCCCGATCTACTGCACAAGATGCAGGCGGAGGTGATGCGCCGGGAAGATTCGGAAGCCGCTCCCGCAATGGCCCGGGTGCGCAACCATTTACAGGAACTCGAAGACAAGCTCGATTTCGTTCAGCCGCTGGCCGATGAGATTGATCATCGAACAGCGGAGTTCACGCGCCGTTCGCTGGCCCGCTCACGATACTTGCAGGAGGTGGTTGGGGAACGCCGCGGCCAGATCAAGGAATTCTTCGAGAAGATCGACCGCTCCTTTCCCGGCCAGCGCCTGGTAGATCTTGAGGAACTGAAGGAGCTGCCGTCGCTTCTTTTACCCAACGCCAAACTGCTCGCGGGGAGAGATTCGCTTTATGAACCGCCTCGGCGGTGGACAATGGAAGAAAATGCGCCGGTGGACGATGATGTCAGCGAAGCGATGCGCGACCAAGCCAAGGCCCAGCTTGGCGGCGCGATGCGCAATTCGTTGACCGTCGCCCGAGCCAACCGTTTCGTTGCCCAACTGCCCGGCGGCAAGGGAGATCGAGTTGCCAGCCGTGATCTGCCCATTCGAAACGAGGACGACATGGATGATGTTGTGGCCTTGCTGCTTCATGCCGAATCCTCGGAGTCGCGCTACCGCATTGAGGTGCCCTCCGCTTACGACGACTCCGGGCCTCTCGAGAAGGATCGCAAACTTGCCTACACCTTTGACCGCTTTTTCGTGATTAAGAAATGAACATCGACATCAACACGCCAACTCCGGCACCGCTATTGCGTCTGACCGATGCGGATCGTGTGCGCCTGGGAGAGGCGATGCAGGCTCTGCTGGCCCATGGATCGATCCTCGGCCTCGAATCAGGCGATGGCGACCTCTACGCCTGGTCCCGGCAAAACTTCGATTGGTTGCGCGAAATGGCGGCCCTGGCTGGTCTCTCCGTGTCCATGGAACACGAGAGCCGGCTCATCCAGGCAGTGCCTGAGCGTCCAGCCCTGACCCTTAACCTGCGACAGGACGTCACCATCGTGCTGCTCGCCTTGTGGTATGAATACGACACCCAGGTCCGGGATCACGGCGCGGCGCAGGTGACCTTGTCGGTGGAACAACTCAATCAACTGCTCAAGGAGAAACTGCTCCCCGACCTCAAAAGTCAGCCTAGCGCAGGTCGGATGTTGGAGATTCTGCGGCAAGCCCAGCGCTTCAATCTGATCCGGTTCGAATCGGCCCAGCCTTTCGAGCAATCACGGATTGAAGTGCTTAAAACCCTGCCCCGCGTGATCCAGTTCAACGAGATCGCCGAGTGGACGCGAACGGCCGAATTGCACAAGAATCCGGCATCAGCCCTATCGGCCGTCGGAGAAAACGGCGTTGACGTGGAGGAAACCGAGCCATGAGCCGCGCCATCAAGCTGACCCGCATCCACGCCATCAATTGGTATGGCTACAACGATTCACTGCCGGTCGAGGGCAATCTTCTCCTTGCCGGGGTCACGGGCTCGGGCAAATCCGTCTTAATGGACCTGATCATGACGGTGCTGGTCGGGACGGATGCGGCACATCGCCATTTCAATCGCTCCGCGACCGGCGGCCAGTCGGATCGCACGGTCAAGAGCTACTGCTTACTCGACACCAAGCGGGAGGAAAACGGCGTCCAGCAATACCTCCGTTCGGCGGCGATCACTTATATCGCCTTGGAATTTTCCTGGCCGCGCAAAGCAACGGAGGAGGAACGGATCGAGACGTGGGGTCTGCGCATTGAGTTTCGAAACACGGCGGAAAACCAGGGCCACATCAAACCCTTTGTCGTTTATGGTCCGCTGACCAAAGCAGATTTTCTGGATGCCGAACGCCGGCCGTTGGAGGCCCCGGAGTTCAAGCACCTGGTGGAGAAGGCTCGGGACGGAAGGTTGTTCGAAACGCAGGATCAATACTTGCGGGACATGGCGATCGATCAGCACCTGAATTTCAACCGGGCGGTGCTGAGTTCGCTCCTGCCACAGGCGATGTCTTTCACCAACCTGAAGAGCTTCGACGAATTCTGCCGCCGTTTCATCCTGCCGGACGACAAATTAAACGTGGCCGATGTCGTTGCCAGTTACCGCAATTTTAAGGCCTATGAAAACGACCTGCGCGCCTTGTTCGATCAGCAAACCCGTTTGGAAACGATTCGGGATTTGCACCGAGACCTCATGGCTGCCACGCGGGACCGCTTGGTTGCGCGCTGGCTGTCCGCCGAACTTGCCCACGAACACGCCGCCGCATGCGTTTGTGAGCACGAGGAACACCTCCATACCCAGAAGATCGCATTTGCGGCGGAAGAAGCCCGCATCGGCGAACTAGACAGGGTCATTGGGGAACGCAAAAGCCGCATCAAAAGCGAAGAGGCCGCTTTAAAAGCCTTACCAGGCGGCGACCTTTATCTTGAGTTGCAGGAGCAGAAAAAGCGGTTGGTCGCTGAGAGCAGCCGGCTAAGGGACGTAGGAAATACGGTCGATTCCGCCCTCAGAAACCGCGTCCAGAAGGCCCGCCAGTGGCTGAATGAGGTTAAAACCGCCCCCTTGACCGAACCGGTCGACACGTCACCCTTGGAAGCAGCCATCAAGAAGCTCGAAAGCTGCGCGAAGGAGCAGACTGAGCCGGCTCTAAGAAGCATTGCCGTCGGAGCCGACGACTTGAAGGCTGCCCTGGGTCGGGCAGTGGGTCCCACGGAGCGCAAACTCAGAGAGATTCGCGACCAGAAGGGCCGGTTGCGTGAGGAAGTGACCTTGCTGGCAAACGGGCAACTGCCATTCCCCACTACCGTGCTTAACGCCTTGAATCAAAGCCTGCCATCCGGGGGACGAACTCCGCCTGCTCAGCCGTTGTGCAAATTGTGCGAGGTGACAGACGAGGACTGGCGCGCCGCCATCGAGGTCGCGTTCAATCGAAAATTTGCCATCATCGTGAGTGACGCGGATTATCCGGCGGCGGTCAAAATCTATCAGGGGCTCAAAGCGGAGTCGCCGCAGGAATCGTTGATTCATCCGGGCAAGGCGCTACGCCTGGCACGCCCGGTAAAGCCCGGTTCTCTTGCCGAGAAGTTGCAGGCCGAGCATCCTATTGCGCAAGCCATCGTCAGCAACCTCTTCGGGGAATTGATGTGCGTCCACCGCAACGAGGAATTGTCCAAGCATGATTTCGCAATTCAAAAAGACGGCTTCATGACTCGCGGCGCGTTTGTTGAGCGCCGGCGACATTATGACGGCATGCCGTTCGTTGGTCTGCGGGGATTGGAGAAGCAACTTGCTCTCAAGCGTGGTCTGCTGGCTGATGTCGAGGCCCAGGAGCGCCAGCTTGCTCCCGTGGTCAACGCGGTGCAAGGCATCATTGACCGGGCGGCTGGGTTCATCCCTGTCCATTCCACGCTTGTTGGAGACTTGCGGGAAGCGCAGCGCTTGTCGGACGTCGATGCTCAGTTGAAGCAAGTGCTGGGCCGCCTGAATTCCATCGACCGGGGAAGCTTTGAAGAAAAGGAAAAGCAACTCGTTGCGCTCAACGCGGAATTGGAGGCCTGGGAGAAGGAGCAACGCGGGCTGCTTCAAAGTCAGAAACGGGGCGAGATTGACCGATTGACCAAGGCCCTTCACGCCGCAAAGGAGAAGGAGTCCGCCGCTGCTCGGGCGTTTGACCGAATTAAGCAAGAGAGCGGCGACATTTCCATCCATGCGGCGCGCTTGAACTCGTGGAAATCCGAAGTCACGACCGCCATACCGGCGCTGGATGCGGCAGCGCACGAGTTCGAACGACTCAGGGCCGAGGCTGACACCGCAGCCGCACTGAATTGGGAACGCCTGGTGACGGCTCGCCGGGAACTTGCTATGGTCTATCGCAAATTCGAGGATCTCGCCCCGGAAAACCCGACCAATGAACCATGGGCCAAATTGCTGAGCCAAATCGCTGAGGCGAACATACCCGATTACAAGACCAAGGCGGAAGCCGAACGCAAGCGGTGGGAGCAGCTCTTCCGCAGCAACGTCCTTCAGCGGATGGACCAGGCATTGCGACGGGTGAATGACACGATCGTATTGCTCAACGACCACTTGAAGCAACCCATCGGCAATGACCGCTACCAGATCGAGCGCCGCCAGAATCCCGACTTCCGGCTTTATCGTCAGCTCATCGATCTGAACTCGCAGTTTCAGGACGACGGACTGTTCTACCAGGCCGTGCAGGGCCAACTGCAAGGCGCTTTGGATCACTTCTTGAACGTTTTGACGAGCGAACAGGACAGCGCTGAAGCCGCTCATCTTTTGGACTACCGCCAATACTTCGATTACGACCTCCTCGTGTGGGACTCACGCGATGCACAATCAACGCCGGTGAGCGTGGACAAGCAGAGCGGCAAGATGAGCGGTGGCGAAAACCAGTCGCCGTATTTCGTCGCCATCCTGGCAAGCTACCTGCGCGCCTACAAACGTCACGAACGCCGGTGGAACGACCCCTCACTCGCGCTGGTGCCAATCGACGAAGCCTTCTCCAAAATGGATACGGGACGGATCAAGGATTGCATCGAAGCCATCAAAGCTCTGGACCTTCAAGGATCCTTCTCGATGAGCACTGGAAATGTCCCGGCCGCATTCAGCTTGTGCGACCAACTGATCGTCGTCTCTCGGCATGAGGAACGCCGCGGTAGCCGAACCCATATCAGGAATGTCCCCGTCAACATTCTCCGGGACTCGGATGAAGGACGCGAATGGATGAACGAGCACGCCTGACCTTTGAAACTTCACTCTCCAGTTCTCCAAAGTTTGGCCCGGCTCTATGCCGATTCGAAAGCAGGGCGGACGGGCGCCGGCCAGCGTGATTTCCTCGTCGATCTCAAGAAGCTGCTGGCCGATGCCGGCTGCCAGGACGGCGATGACCGTTCCACGGCCATCCACCAACTCAAGGCGTTGGATGGTTCCCTCCTCTTCTTGGAAGGTCCACGCCGTGATGCAGATATTATCCATCAGGTGCGGTTTCCGCCGGCCAATGAAGCGAAACTCTTTGCCTTATTGGAATCTCCCCCTCCCACCAGCCGGCGGGAACGTCTGGCTAAACAATTCTCCGAGGCCTCCCGATCTGAAGTTCCTGAACGCTGGCGCGGGTCCTGGCAAACATTCTGTGGCGATTTGGCCGAGGCGGCGTTGCGGGGGAACGCCCTCGCCCCCTTCTCCCGGGATGATTTGGAGGGTAATGCCGAATTATTAACCCTCGTTCCCCTTTTGCTCGCATGGCAGCAGAAAGGCGAGGAATCGCTCTTGCGGTTTGCGAGCTGTGTTCTCACGGGCAAATCGAAACGCTTGGGAGACCTGGCCGCTGAGGGTTCCGACGCCCGACATACTGGAAAACTGGGGGCGATCCTTGATCGTGTGACAGGGGGAACACTCCAATGTCTTGAAGATGTCGGTATTTCACAGTCGCCGAGATTTGCTCTTGTTCATGGCCCCTTGCGCCTGCTTCTCCAGGATGAGTGGTTGAACCTGGGCCTGCTTCGGGGGCCCGTGCGCTTGTCGGATACGGACATAAGCCACGCCTCCCGGATTGAGACCAGTGCGCTTCGATGCCTAACTGTGGAAAATGAAACCAGCTTTCACGAGTTGGCAAAGCTGGAATCGGGCGAACTCCTGGTCTGCACCAGTTATCCGGGGTCCGCGACCGTCGCCTTCCTCCGGAAACTCCCGAACACGCTGGAGTTCTGGCATTTCGGTGACAGCGACCCCGAGGGCTTTGATATTCTGCGTGACCTGCGTGAGCGTTCAGGCCGGCCGTTCCGGGCACTGCAGATGCAATGGCGTTCCTGTGCCACCGGCGAGGCACTAAAGCCAGTTGAGAGGCGCCTCCTGCAAATACTTATAGATTCTACCTCGATGCAAACTGAACGCGAAAGTCTCAACCAAATTTTGGAATCCGGAAACAAAGGCGACTTTGAGCAGGAATCACTCGGGAGACCCAACCGCAAGGATTGGCCGTTTTATGATTGAATGAGTCCTTGGATTCACCAGAACGAGGAGGATCGTCCTTGGTGGGGCCAATAGGGCTGAAACCACTGAATGGAGGCATGATCACGGTCGTTGACTACGCGACGTCCACTCTGGCTGGATTGAGGACCTGAACTGCGAGTGGGGTTAGGCCGGAAGAAGTTGAAGGCGGACGATGTGCCGTCACGAGCGTCGTCCGTTACGTTCAGCTTTTTAGTCAGCGATACTAAGCAACTCCTGGACTTCAATCAGGTGTCGTTCTGAGAAATTGATAGTGACGGATTTTCCAACCAACCTGATGCTGACCGCCGGCTTGTTCTGTGCCCCCTCGATCGCAGTCTTTTGATCGCGTATCTGGTCTGAGACGTTCCGGCACTCAACGGCCCCGTGCTGAAACTTGGCCGAACAGAGGGCACAAAGACAGATGACGCTGCCCGGTTCGTCCGTCCACGCTGCCTGAGTATGAGGAATGAGGTAAACTGCCTCGAAATAGGCTTTACCATCTCGCCGGGGGAACCGGTTCGTCTCGCTGCAGATTTGGCAACGTCCGCCATACTCTTCGTATAGGAAGTCCCGGATCGCTTTGTTCTTCGGATCCCAGATGTCGATTACATGGCGCGTGATGCGTTGTGCAGTTAATGGTTCTTGCGCCTTTCGGGCTGAGTAATTATCCCGCGTTCGTTTTCGACGTTCCTTTGCATTCCCAACCGGACCGGATTCAGGTCGCTCCTCAGAAATGCCCGTTTTGCCCGGCTTGTTGAAAGCGTCCTCCAAAGCCTGCTTGATGTCCCTTGTAGCGTTTGTGGGGCCGGACGCCGATGGATGCTTCTCTTGAGTCCGTTCTTCGTTGGTATGGGGTGCTAAAGACCCACGCGTGTCTTGCGTTGAGGCCGCAAGATCCGAGTGGACATCCTTCTGCTCCGACCTTTGCGTTTGAAGTCCTCCGACAGGCGCCACTGGTAGCGGCTTTACCTCCGCAGACGAAGGGGAGACGGCGGTCGATCCATTAGGCACTGCAGCACTGGGATCTGCCACCGGGTGTTCCGCAGGGGTGGACTCTAGGGCAACCGACTGGCCTGGAGGTGTTGATTGGCTTTGCTCTTGGTTTGCTACGAGGTTGGTCGCCTCCGGGATACCCGCGGCAGCAGAAGACTCTCCCTCCTTAACGGCCGGAACCTGATGTTTACTTTCTTCATCAGGGTGCTCTTCCGTCGAGGGTTGGCTCAGAATCAGGCCTTTCTTTCGCCACTTTTCCACGGCCTTCGTTGGCCCTTTTCGGAACAAATCGCATACAAACTCGCGGAGAACCTCAGGGCCGAAGAACTCCTGTAATGCATCACCCAAGGACTCGACCAGATCGTCTTCGTCCTGCTTCTGTGTGAGCCAGATGACGGCTTGTTCAGCGTCAACGAATCCGTCTTTCCCGTCTGGTTCCTCAGCAGTAGCGCCTTTCAATTCATAGGTGACGGCGATTCGTTGAGCGAGGCGAACAGTCGGCGCCGTTAACACAGCCGGTCTCGCACCTTCGCGAACGGCGGCGAACCATTTCTCCGAACGAAGAAAGGCGGCGATGATTGTCCAATTCGCGCGCAAACCATCGGCAAGCTGCTGCAGGACCTGTTGCTCACTTTCGACTTTGAATCGACACTGGGCCGACGACACCGGGGTGAGCTTAAGTTGTTCGCTCGCGAAGCTGTTGAGGTCGGGAAAAGGCCAAAATGACAAACTGTCACGGAACAACTCGGCCAGATGATCGTTGTCCACTCGCACCAGGTCATTCATCTCGAAGAAATCGAAGGATCCCCCCTTTCGGGCGAGCCAAGTTCGCCCCGCTCGGAGTTGTGCCCAACAGGTCTGCCAGCTTACTTCCCTCTGCCAGTCGCCGTCTTCTTCCAACCTAGGAACCAGCCGCTTGTAGATGCGATGAATGCGCGTCTGGGTGGACCTGTCGGGGAGGCCTGTTTTGGCAAGCTCAAGCAGGGCTTGAACGTAATCGGTGGGACCAGCGCTTTGCGCGACTCCCGTTCCGGCAAAAAACTCGCGAAGAGCGGGGTAGTGTTTCTTCAAATAACCCCGAGTCGTTCCGAAAACTGGAGATTCATCATCCCAGAAGACCTGAGATGGAGCGCGCCAAACAGGGTCTGCATCCGGGCACAAAATCAGCTCTCCCTTTTGAAATTCGCCGGCGACCTCGGCGTTTGTTTGAGCGAGGAACTCGTAAAGCGGAACCACCTGCTTGAGAGATGCCGTTTGAACCTTCATGCCCCTAAGGCGGCCTAGCACCGATTCTTTCGTCGCTCGGCGGTGAACCCCCAATTCTGTTGCGAGCCATTGGCGCTCCTCGGAATCCAGCGCTATGTCCTTATGGAGGTAAGCAACCCCGTCCCCAAGCAACCGGCCATTATGGTCGTTGTGCTCGAAAAGTTCGTCAGGGCAGTGGAGTTCCCCTTTGACATCTGGCATCCATACCGTCCGCTTTAACCGGCTAAAGAAGCGAGCCTCCTCTTGTCTGTGGCACCAGTCGCCTCCGCCTGGCCCCCGTCGCGTTACCCAGACCCTCGATTCCACGGAAACCCATGTGTGGCGAGAATAGCCCTGTTCCGGAACCATCTCACTCAAGACGTCAAAAATGGCCGCGGCGTTGAGAACGCGGTCATCATTGGCGAGAGTTGGCAGTCTAGTGATCACCGAAGTTAATCCCTCAAGGCCATGTCCATCTTCGATTCGGCGGGGATGTCGCGCGCACCCCATGTCGGCAAGGAACCCAAGCCATTCTTCCCCTTCGCGAGGATAACCCGAGTCCAGAAACCACGTTTCCGGAGTCGCGCTAAAGAACTTTTCCAGCGAGGATTTGCCAGTGTAAGTCCGCGGCAAATACGTCTGTGCGGGACTGACAAAGAACAATTTCTCTGCCTTATTTAAGTTCTGGCCAAGGAGCCAATTCAAGCCGCACAATTTGGAAACCAACTCCCGCTTTTCTTGCCGTGGCATTCGCTGGAATGCTTGAAACACGAACCTGACGTGGGTGCGATTCTCCTCGACAGTAATGCCCTTGGGGCTGGAGTAACGAGGAATCAGGACAAGGCGGATGAACTCCGTGACCGCGAGTCGAGTCGCTCCCATTTGGCGCAGAAAATTCTCGACCACCTTGTCCTCGTCATCGTTCAGCACACTTTGGCGGACGATTGGAAGCTGCAGCAGAAAAGGCGCGAGTTCTTCCTTTTCTTGGATGTTGTCCGCCGGGAAAAACACTGCTTGCACACTAGTCGATACATGCTCGCCACTCTCCAATCGGATCATTGGCAGCTTCCGAAGCCGCGTATTAAGCGCCGCTGCCTCTAACTGCAAGTAGCGGTAGGCTCGAATCAACCAGCCATCTTCCAAACCCTTCCACCAATTTGCATCTTGTTTCTCGAGCCATGACACGAAGTCGCTCGCGGTGACATCTCCGACACCGACCTCTTTTCGGAGATAGTAGAGATCGGAAGAGCACACGTCTGAACTCCAGTCACTTAGGCATCTCG
>OBLW0100004103.1_pt1 | contig 11174 bp, 3 predicted proteins | sample 1520161 | NCBI WGS metagenome assembly OBLW01 (sample SAMEA3539309, study PRJEB22396) | soil metagenome | biome: tundra; feature: field; material: soil | place: USA | collected 2010-05 | depth 0.15 m
CGACATGACGATATACTATCGCCATTTCTTCGCCTGAGCAAGATTGATATTCATCTAAAACTAATGGCTGAAACTCTTCAGAAGAAGCTGTGTCAAAACCTATGGGTTTAGATACAGCCTTTTCGGAAAGGTCAAACGCAATTTCCGGCTTGTGCGTCACCCGACTGCAACTCGGAAATTGGGGAGGAGCCAGTGGTTGTTGCTCACAGCGAGCAGCAAGGAGATTCAGCAAAATCTGAGGCGGATTCCGGTTTGTCTTTAATACAGACGCAACCACCGGTCAGGCAATACCCTATGCCGGCGTTAACATAGTCGATCCTGAAAAGCCAACAAAGCCCGTATATCCGATTCCGGTCAGAGTTCGCCATGTAGGCGAACAGTTCACCAGGTGGAATACAAAACGAAGGCGGCGCGATCTCGCTGTCAACGACCGACATTCATTAAGTTGTTAATCGGCGGTCGATTTTGCTGAATCGACTGTTTCATCAGGTGGAATAGCGGGTTGTTAAGGAAAAGAGTTGTCATAACTTTCAAAGCATCAGTACGCTTCGTTCCGTGCTTGAAGCTTCTTGTTAGTTTGCAGCAGTTTGCATTCGACAAAAAACTGTTCCAAATGGAATAGTGTATATTGTGGCGGCATTTCCCGGTTTGATTATGGCCGCACACCCACTGAAGATAAGTTCACGCTGGTACGCCAAACCACTGAGTGAGGCGACGAACGGCAATAGAGCTACCCTTATTCCCCTCGCAGGTCAAGGGTGGCGACTGAAGCGAGGCAGGATACTAACCCCGAGCTTCTGTAGCCCGGGCAACTTTGGAGGCAGGACCAATGAATATCGCAGGTACTCCGGATAGATTTGTCCGGAAGCAAGTAGGTACCGTCAACTCTGAACCAACCCCCACGACGGAGCGGACGGCAGACAAAGTTCTGAGCATTTTGCGCCAGACATCTTTTGCGCTCCTCATTGCAGTTGCGCCAATTCTTGCCATCAATGCGCTTGCACCCTCTGCAAATGGCCAGGCCAGTTCCAGCTCAGACGCGGTAGGCAGGGTCACAGACTCGACCGGCGCAAGCATTGCCGGCGCACTTGTGCGCCTGACAAACAACGCTACGGGCGCCGAGCGCCAGACCACGACCAACGAAAGCGGCGAATGGTCCATTCCAAACCTTCCACCAGCGAGCTATCGTGTCCGCGTTGAGAAGGCGGGATTCAAGACCAGCGAGATCAAGGCGCTGGAAGTGGAGATCGGCAAGACCACAGATAGCGATACCGTGCTGAGTGTTGGCCAGGCGACTGAGACGGTGGAAGTGACTTCGCTGCCTCCCCAGTTGCAGACACAGGAGGCAACAGTCGGCCAGGTTATCAGCTCATCTCAGATCAACGAATTGCCGTTGAATGGGCGAAACGTGCTCCAACTTGCAACCTTGGCGCCAGGCGTTTCCCCGGCGCAGACGGGCCAGACGGGCGTCCCCGGCCGTTTCGGTCAGCGCCAAATCTTCATCACCGTCGATGGAGGCCGCGCCAGTTCCACGAACTATGTGCTTGATGGAACCTACATCCGTTCAATTCGCTTCAATAATATGTCGATGTTGCCGGACGTTGAAGCATTGCAGGAGTTCAACCTGCTGCGTAACTCCTTCTCGACCGAGTACGGCCAGGGCGAGGCAGTTGTTTCCATGGTAACCAAGTCGGGATCGAATTCCTTTCACGGATCGGGATATGACTTCGCTCGCAACAGCATTTTCGACGCTCGCAACTACTTTGCAACACCGGCCGCGATCGGCAGTCTGGTAAAGCCACACTTCAGCCGTCAGCAATATGGCGGATCGGCGGGTCTCCCAATCAAGAAGGACAAGATCTTCGTTTTCGGCGCGTTTGAGGGTCTTCGCACGAGCCGGGACACGCCGGTGTTTGGCTTCTACCCAACCGCGGCACAGCTTGGAGCGCCAACCAACGCGTTCACCCAGATTTTGCAACCGACTATCCCGGTGCCAACCACGGCCGGCGGACTTCCATCGCTCCCTGGTGGGAATAACTACAGCGCAACTCCCATCACAACGGACAACTACAATGAGTACGTAGTGCGTGCCGACCAGACCCTTTCTTCCCGTAACTTGCTGTTTGAACGTTACATTGATTACAACTCGAATGAATTCCTCCCAAACAGTCCTGGCGGCCAGGGTGGAATCAACAACAAGCTCATCGGCCGCAATGCGGTGATTGGACACTCTTTCTTAATTTCGCCGACCATTGTGAACGAAGTGCGTCTCGGGTACAACTCGTACTACAACTGGGAGCTTGGAGTCGGCTTGACTCCAGGAACTAATTGGGATCAGAAGATTGGCATCAACAACGTTACCGGTGTTACAGATCCCACGCTGTTTGGCCGCCCAACCTTCACCATCACTGGTTTTAGCCAGGTCTTCGATAGCTACACCAACCAGGGTGGCAACGAAAACGTCCTCAGCTTCGGCGACTCGCTAAGTTTCGTCAAAGGCAAACACACTCTGAAGACGGGCTTCCAGATGCAGAATCGCCGTGTGATTATGAAGGCGGATAACAACTCAACCGGCACCTTCACGTTCGGGGCTGGTGGCGGGACCGACCCATCAACCGGCAATCCCTACACTGCACTGGCGAACTACCAACGCGGATTCTGCACGATTTGCAATGGCAACGATGGCACTACTCTGGGTCACTACCGCGACAATACCTACGGGGTATTCATCGCAGATGTGTGGCAGGTAGGCCGCGGCCTCACGGTGAACGCTGGTCTGCGCTGGGAGTATAACGCGCCGTTCGTCGAGCAGAATGGCCTGGAGGGCACACTGAATCCAAGCACCGGGAAGATCCAGTACAGCAAGGTACCGCCTCTTAGCTCAATTCCCACAATCTTCCTGCCGTATGTTGAAACAACCAAGACATTCAACCCAGGCATCATCAACCCGAATAAAAAGGGATTCGGTCCGCGTATCGGAATTGCTTATGAGATTCGCCCTGGACTGGTTTTCCGCGTTGGCGGCGGCCTCTATTTTGACAACATCAACACTAACGAGTTGCAGTTCACCCGTTACGCCGCGCCCTTGTACTATCAGCAGGCGCTGACCAATTTGTCTATTTCCACTCTGTTCCCAGATCCAAAGACCTTGGCGCTCACCGCGGCCGGGTTGCCTGCGCCGTTCTCAATCCTGCCCAATAACACAACTCCGTACACTCTTGAGTGGAATGCCAGCCTGCAAAAGGATCTTGGCAAGGGCGTTACCGTCGAACTGGCATACACCGCGGTCGCAACCCACCATCTCTGGAAGCGGTTCGATCAGAACATGGACGAGCTTACACCTGGCTTAACCTCGCCTGGCGTCAGTAACACAACCAATGTGGGCGTTCGTCCGTTTCCTGCGTTCCAACACGGCATTCTGACCTCCAGCACCAAAGCCTCTGCAAACTTCAACGGCGGTTCGGTAAAGGTTGAGAAGCGAATGGGTAGCGGTCTTTTCGTATTGGGCAGCTATCAGTGGTCGAAAAACCTGGATAACAACACAGGCGAGCAGGATGCGAACGATACTTCGTATGCTAGCAACTTCGCATTCGATCATTCCTACGCAGGCTTCGACGTCCGTCACCGTGCTGTCATTAGCGGAGGCTACCAGCTCCCCTTCGGCAAGGGGCACGAAATGCTGAACAGCGGTATCGGCAATGCCCTGGCCGGTGGATGGTCATTGCAGACGGCGGTCCAGCTTCGAGGCGGCTATCCGTTCTCGCCCTCCCGCACCGGTGCCACATTTGGGGTTTACACTCCAGGCCGTGTGAATCTTGCGCCGGGACGAACACTCAAGAGCGCTTTTCTAAGCAACCCGTCTATCAACGGCTGGTTTGACCCCACCGCGTTTGTCAATCCGGGCGCCACGGTGCAGGGAAACGTCACCCGCAATACACTGCGTGGACCGGGTACGAAAGCTGTTGACTTCTCCGCGATCAAGAACTTCCCTATCAAAGAGCGGGTACACGGAGAGTTCCGCGCTGAGGCTTACAACATCATCAACACCGGCATATTTGGTGTACCGCAGGCAAATATCTCAACACCTTCAACAGTTGGAAAGATCTCAACCACCTCAATTGACAATCGCAGCATCCAGCTCGCCATGAAGGTGCTGTTCTAAGTCCATTACAGACCGACAGTACAAGTCAGCCTGAAACGAAGCCTGACGGAATCCTCTCCAGGAGCCCGTCAGGCTTTAACCACGTGTGCAGAGAGTTCATCCGGGGGTTATAGATGTCGAGTAAGAGGTTGCCAGTACTTATTCCAGCCATTTTCTTCGTGACAGCAGCTGTTGGTTTTGCGCAGAACGCCTTGGTGGATGGATTCAAGGATCCGCCGAACGCCGCTCGGCCACGCGTGTACTGGTATTGGCAGAACGGCAATATTACCAAGCAGGGCCTAACCAAGGATCTGGAATGGATGCATCGAGCCGGCATTGGGGGTGTTGAAACTTTCGATGTTGCGGTTACAACTCCCGACGTCGTGAATCCACGTTTGCTCTATATGCAGCCCGAGTGGAAGGATGCCTTTCATCATGCGATTCAGCTCGCAGACAAACTCGGTATTAAGGTGACCATTGGCGCTGCGCCCGGTTGGAGCCAGACGGGTGGGCCTTGGGTGAAGCCCGAAAACGCAATGAAGAAACTGGTCTGGACCGAGACCATCGTGCACGGAGGCCGACGCTTCGAGGGTACACTGCCGATGCCGCCGACCATCAACGGGCCCTTCAGTGACCAGCCGCGCGCGGTCCGCGCTGACCGGCCGGTACCAACGCTGCCGACACTTTTCAAAGACCAGATGGTGATCGCCTTTCGGACGCCAGCGGAGGACATAGACCTCAGCCTGGCGCATCCTGCCGTGACTTCAAGCGGTGGAGTTTTTACTTATGCCAACCTGACAACAGGAGATTATGCAAAGGCCATCGATCTGCATGCATCGCCGGGCAAAGTGTCCTGGGTTCAGATCGGATTTGAGAAACCGCAGACCGTGCGCGGCGTAACGGTTGCTTCACCGCAGACTCTGCGTGCCGCGGAAGAGTTAACGGGCGTGCAGACTCTCGAGACCAGCGACGACGGATTGCACTTCACTCGTGTGATCGACCTCCCGAAAACACTGCTCTATCAGCGGACCTACGCATTCGCGCCTGTGACTGCGAAGTACTTTCGCTACCGGCTGCCCGCAACCAGCGCGGAGCCACTCAAGGTCTCTCGCTTTGTGTTGCACACAGCAACGCCGGTTAACCGGTTTGAGGAGAAGGATGGCTTTGCCGCAGTCCAGAACTTCTACGATATCGATACAGTTGATGCGGCTGCCAGAAGCGTTGTGCAGAAGAACGACGTGATCAACCTTACAGGAAAGATGCGTGAAGATGGCACCTTGGACTGGACTGCTCCGGCGGGCGATTGGATCGTAGTACGCATGGGATATTCGCTGACTGGTCAGACGAACGCGCCTGCGCCGCTCGAAGCAACGGGCTTTGAGGTGGACAAGTTGAAGGCCGGGGCGACAAAGACCTTCATGGATGATTATCTGAAGCTGTATGACGATGCATCCGGCGGGATGATGGGCGAACACGGCGTCAACTACGTCGCAACCGACAGCTGGGAAGCGGGGTTTGCAAACTGGACAGACGATTTCCTCACCCAGTTCAAGCGCCTACGCGGATACGACCCCGTACCGTGGTTGCCATCATTGACAGGCCGCATCGTGCAATCAAGCGATGCGACAGATCGCTTCCTGTGGGATTTCCGCCGCACCGTTGCGGATCTGGTAATCCAAACCAACTTCGACCAGGTCCGGGATAGCTTGCATGCGCGCGGGCTGGGATATGTGACGGAGGCAATGGCAGCGCGTCGCGCAACAATCGGCGACGCGATGGAGATGAAGGCGAGAGCTGACTTTCCCATGGGAGAGATGTGGCTGTTCACGCCGGAACGCTTCGATAAGAACTACGCCGCCGACATTCGCGATACGGCGGCAGTTGCGAACATCTACGGCAAGAAGTTGGCGACAGCGGAGTCGATCACGTCGACAGGCAATCCGTGGGGCTATGCGCCGTGGGACATCAAGTACGTCGCCGATCAGGAATTTGCTGACGGCATCAACCAATTCACTCTGCATGTGTCTGTGCATCAGCCAAACGACGATGCCCCGGGATTGGCATTGGGAATCTTTGGTCAGTGGTTCAACCGCCTCGATACCTGGGCGGAACAGGCGCGCGCCTGGACAGACTATATCGCGCGGAGCAGCTACATGCTCCAACAGGGACGGGCGGTGGTGGACGTGGCCTACTTCTACGGACAGGAAGGATCGGCGCCCACGATCAACGAGTCACATGCGCCGGAGATTGCGGCCGGTTTCAACTACGACTTCGTGAATAGCGAAGCGTTGCTCAAGGAGTTTTCAGCTTCCGATGGCAAGCTGATAACACGGTCCGGTATGCATTACCAAGTCCTGTACCTGGGAGGTACCAGCAATCGCCTGACACTGCAAGTGCTGAACAAACTCCATGATCTGGCGCTTGCCGGCGCCGTTATTGTTGGGCTCCCGCCAGAAGGCACGCCGACATTGGCGGACAACTCGGCGCAGTGGAAGGATGCCGTACAGGCTCTTTGGCCAGATAAGGCACTCGTCCACAGGACAGGCCTGGGTAGGATTTATCAAACCATGAACCTGAGCCAGGTTCTGGGTGCCGAAGGACTGCAGCCTGACTTCGCCTATGTAAAGAACTACGAGGATGCGAGCGTCAAGTTCTACCATCGCCGCGCCGATGGAGCCGACATCTACTTCGTCAACAATCGTACTGACCAGGCGGCGACCATCAATGCGGATTTTCGCGTGACCGGCAAGACTGCCGAGATCTGGTCGGCTGACCGCGGTACAGTGCGGCCCGCGTCCTACCGGATCCACGATGGCGTGACGACGGTGCCGCTCAGTTTGACTGCTCGGGATGCCGTTTTTGTCGTATTCCGCGAGCCAACAAAGGTTCTTTCCCGCGAGGTTCGAGAGCCGATTCGAACAACAGTGGCTGAGGTAAAGGGTGAGTGGGCGGTCGATTTCCAATCCGGCCGTGGTGCTCCGGAGTCGGCGAAGTTCGAGGAGTTGTCCGATTGGAGCAATAACTCTGACCCGGGCGTCAAGTACTTCTCAGGAACCGCAACCTACACTACGACCATCGACGTACCTCAGTCCGCACTTGATGAAGGCGCGAGGATCGAACTCGATCTGGGCAAGGTCCACGAGATTGGCGAAGTGGCAGTGAACGGGCAGACGGAGGGTATCGCGTGGAAGCCACCCTATAGGGTCGACATCACCGATGCCGTAAAGGCTGGGAAGAATACGCTTACGATCAAGGTGGTAAACCTTTGGCCGAACCGCCTGATTGGTGATATGCAAAAGGGTGCGAAGAAGTACGCCTTCGCGCCGAATAGCACTTACACCGAGAACTCGCCGCTCTTTCCGTCAGGCCTGATAGGACCAGTGGTGATTAATCGAGTCGCAGCAGTCAACGAGTAGCAACGATGTAACTGCCGGATTAACGGAAGACGGAGAGATAGGCTATCATCCCCTATCATTCCGTTTGTAGACGAGGGATGGACGTCTCGCGTCCTGTGCAACTCATAACTCAAGCAGACGAGAAATGCACTTTTAATGGAGGTGCAATGAAACGCTCGGTAATGAATTTGGTCACAGTTTCCTTCGTATTGGTCTTTTGCCTAAGTGTCGTTCAAGCCCAGAACAAGCCCGACCCACTCAAGAACGGCTTTCAAAATCCTCCGGAGAGTGCTCGCCCTCGAGTGTGGTGGCATTGGATGAACGGCAACATCTCCAAGGAAGGCATCAAACTGGACCTGGAGTGGATGCACAGAGTTGGCATGGGTGGATTCCAGAACTTTGATGCGGCCTTGTTCACGCCGCAGGTTGTGGATCACCGTCTGGCCTATATGACCCCGGAATGGAAGGATGCATTCAAATACGCTACAACCCTAGCCGACCAGTTAGGCTTGGAGGAGGCAATTGCGGGCTCGCCGGGCTGGAGCGAATCAGGCGGTCCGTGGGTGCCGGCGTCTGAGGGTATGAAAAAGTACGTATGGAGTGAGACGCTCGTTGAAGGCGGCAAACCATTTACAGGCGCGCTCGTTCATCCGCCAGAAACCACAGGTCCATTCCAGAATATGAAGTTCGTCGACCGCACAGGCCTGCCAGTTGCCGTTGCGGGCGGGGCTCAATATTATGCAGATTCTGCAGTAATTGCCTATCGCAGGCCGGAAGCCGATATGGTGGCGAATACGCCTCAAGCGAAGATTACCTCGAGCGGCGGCTCGCCGGATCCGGTGATGCTCTCAGACGGCGATCTCCAAAAGACCACGAATCTCCCGATTCCTGCAATCAACGAGGTTTCCTGGATTCAATATGAGTTCGTAACGCCCACCACTATTCGGTCAATTACATATGCGGTGAAGGTCCTAGATAGGATGACGATGGCTCTCACCGGCATTGCCGCACCGGAGAAATCGCTAGAGGCCAGCGATGATGGTCTGAACTTCAGGCTCATTGCTAATCTGCCAGACAGCCGCGCACCTCAACACACGGTGTCTTTTTCGGCGGTGACCGCAAAGTTCTTCCGTGTAACCTTTAAGCGCCTGCCGCCTGGGCCGCTTCCGCGGGGCGTTGATGCCGCGTCTCTGCGGGGCTTGAAATCTCCGCCTCCAACCGACTATGAGATCGCAGAGTTGGCGCTTCACCCTGACGCGCGCGTAAACCGGCTCGAAGAGAAGGCCGCCTTTGTTCCAGAACCGGATATCTATAGCCTTGCAACCCCTGCTGTTGATCCAGCTGACGCTATAAGGAGATCAGACGTTATCGACCTGACCTCAAAGATGCATCCGGATGGGACGCTCGATTGGACGCCGCCGGCCGGCCATTGGGTCGTATTGCGGTTTGGGTATTCTTTGTTGGGAATCACCAATCACCCCGCGACGGCCGAAGCCACTGGCCTCGAAGTCGATAAGCTGGACCGTAGGTTCGTGAAGGATTACTTCGAAAAGTACCTGGACAGCTACCAGGAGACGGTAGGCTTGGGTATGATGGGAAAACGCGGCATCAGCTATGTGATCAACGATAGCTGGGAAGCGGGTTCGCAAAACTGGACCGACAATATGATCGCCCAGTTCAAGAAACTGCGCGGGTACGATCCCCTGCCCTGGATGCCCGTACTTGCCGGGCACGTAGTGGAGAGCGCTGCGGCGAGCGACAAGTTCCTGTGGGACTTCCGCAAGACCATCGCGGACCTGACTGCCAATGAACATTACGGTGAATTAGAGACTATTCTGCACGAGCGGGGCATGGGCCATTACGGCGAATCGCACGAGCAAGGACGCGCCTTCGTAGCGGATGGAATGGAAGTAAAGAAGATGAATGAAGTGCCCATGAGCGCCATGTGGACGCAAATGCCTGGTGTAAATAAGGAGACGTTTGGCTACAACGCCGACGATCGCGAATCAGCATCTGTCGCGCACATTTATGGGCAGAATCTGGTTGCAGCCGAGTCAATGACCGCAGCGTTTGCACCTTGGGCGTGGTCACCCGGGACATTGAAGCCGACCGCGGACCAGGAGTTCCTGAATGGCATTAACCGCATTGTCGTCCACGAGTCCGCACACCAGCCGCTGATTGGCAAGGAACCGGGAATGTCTCTCGGGCACTATGGCCAGTGGTTCAATCGCAACGAGACCTGGGCAGATCAAGCTGGCGCGTGGATGGACTATCTGGCACGCAGCAGCTATATGCTGCAAGAAGGACATTTCGGCGCGGATTTGATCTACTTCTACGGCGAAGACTCAAACCTTACCGCGATCTTCGCTGACAAGGCGCCCACCTTGCCCTCGGGATACGGCTTCGACTACGTCAACGCGGATGCCCTGATCCACGAGCTTAGCGTCTCCAACGGCCGCATCACCACTCCGGCTGGAATGTCCTATTTAGTCCTTGGACTCGATCCGTATAGCCAGCACATGTCCCTGCCGGTTCTTCGCGCCATTTACAAACTGGTAGCCAATGGAGCAGTGGTTGCCGGTCCAAAGCCCAGTGACGACCCCAGTCTAGCCGACGATCAGACGGAATTTGCGAAGTTGAGCGCCGAACTCTTTGGCGATGGCACCGGCGTTCATAAGATCGGCAAAGGCACAGTTTATGCTGGGCAGGATATTGGCGCCGTCTTTGACGATCTGCATGTCGCGCCCGACTTCGACTACAGCAAGCCTGAGGCTGATACCCGGCTGCTGTTTGTCCACCGCAAAGTTGCAGAAGGCGATATCTATTTCGTGGATAATCGCAGCGACCGCACGGAACAGGTGGACGCCACGTTCCGCATAACCGGGAAGGAGCCTGAACTATGGCGTGCCGAAACCGGCCAAACAGAGGCCACTTCTTTCAAGATTTCAGACGGACGGACAACGGTACCACTGACTCTGGAGCCATGGGGTACCGTTTTTGTGGTCTTCCGCAAGGCGACTAACGAAACCTCCCGCACACTCCCGGCAAAGACCAAGTCGCAGCTCGCTAACTTGGAAGGCCCATGGAGTGTGAGCTTCCAGCCGAACCGTGGGGCGCCCCCATCCATTTCGCTGGACAAACTATCGTCATGGAGCGATAACTCGGACTCGGGAGTGAAATACTTCTCAGGGATCGGGACCTACACAAAGACCATCGACGCCACGCCTGAGTGGTTTAGGAAAGGCGCTCATTTGTGGATTGACTTGGGCGATGTGAAGAACCTGGCTGAGGTATCGGTAAACGGCAAGCCACTCGGCATAGTCTGGCATACCCCGTACCGCGTGGATGCAACCACTGCCCTAAAACCCGGGAAGAACGAGGTATCGATCAAGGTGACAAATGCGTGGGTCAACCGGATGATCGGCGATCAGTTGCCGGATGCAACTACGAAATACACCTTTACAACCGAACACCCATACACAGAAAACTCGCCCTTGCTTCCATCGGGCTTGCTGGGACCGGTTAGCATTTATTCCGTTGCCGAGAAGTAAGAGGAAGTGATAGCAAACCTCCACCGAAAGAACTGTCCCTCGCCAAAATCCCATCCGGGCGCGAAAAACACTGGCTCTTAAGTGGTG
>OBLW0100004105.1_pt1 | contig 11172 bp, 9 predicted proteins | sample 1520161 | NCBI WGS metagenome assembly OBLW01 (sample SAMEA3539309, study PRJEB22396) | soil metagenome | biome: tundra; feature: field; material: soil | place: USA | collected 2010-05 | depth 0.15 m
GCTCGGTGCTGTCGGCGCTCGTCTGAGGTCATGGCGTCTGAGGTCATGGCGTCTGGGGTCATAGCTGCGGCACCAGTTTCCACACCTCGTCGGCGGTCGAGGCGCGCAGCGCCTCGGCGGCCAGCGCGGCGGAGGCCGGGGTGTCCAGGCCCATCAGCCAGGACCGAACCCGTTGCACCCGCGCGGCCGGGACGCTGAGCGTGGTCACGCCGAGGCCGATCAGCAGGGGCAGCACCAGTGGATCAGCCGCCGAGTCTCCGCAGACCGAGACCGGAATACCGGCCCGGCGGCCGGCCTCAGCCACCTGCCCGATCAGGGCCAGCACCCGTGGGTGCGCGGCCAGGGCTGGCTTCGCCGCCGGATCACGCCGGTCGAGCCCGAGCACCTGGCCGGTGAGGTCGTTGGTGCCGATCGAGAAGAAGTCGACCGCGGGCGCGAACGTCTCGGCCGCGGCCGCGGTGGCCTGCAACTCCACCATGATCCCGAGTCGCGGCAGGCTGGACCCGAGCGCGGCGGCGGTCTGGGCGAGCACGTCACGCACCCGGCTCACCTCACCGAGCGAGCTGACCATCGGAATCAGGATGGCCAGCTGGGTGTCGCGGCCTGCCTCGAGCACGGCACGCAGCTGATCGGCGAGCGCTGTGGCGTCCGTGAGCAGGGCAGTCAGCCCGGCCGCCTCTCCGGACGGCGGCCCGCCGCGGAGAAACGGCGGGATCTTGTCCCCGGAGAAGTCGAGCAGCCGAACCGTGGCGGTCTGGCCGGTCAGCAGGCTGAGTATCGGGGCCAGCTGGGACCTCTGCTCGGCCAGCGTCGGCCAGGCCAGCGCCTCGGCATAGGGGATCTCGGTGCGGAGCAGACCGACCCCGGTGGCGCCGGCGGCCAGCCCGCGCCGGGTTTCGGCCGCCGAGGCGACGTTGCACAAGACGGTGATCTCACGCCCATCCGCGGTCCGGGCCGGGCCACTTGGGGCTGGCTGCTGCTCGCCCGCGGCGCTGCGCGCGGCCGTGGCGGAACCTAGCGTGGCGTCTGGCCCGACGATGAGCTCACCCTTATAACCATCCACAACGGCCAGCTGGCCCTCCGGTGCCGTCATGACCGCGGGGTCGGTCCCGGCGATCATGGGGATGCCGAGGCCGCGCGCGATGATGGCCGCATGTGAGCTCGCGCCACCAGCCACAGAAACCGCGCCGACCAGCCCGGCCTCGGCTAGCTCGATCAGGTCGGCCGGGCTCACCTCGCGGCGGATCAGGATGAAGTCACCGGCCGGAAGCGGTGCGGCGGCGGCCCGGCTGAGCCGGTCAAGAACCGCGTGCGCGACCTGCCGGACGTCGCCGGCCCGCTCGGCCATCTCGCGGTTGTCCAGGGCCTCGATCACCGCGGCCTGGGCCTCCGTGGCCTGCAGCACCGCGGTGGCGGCGTCGGTACCGCCGCGCACGGCGGCCACGGCGGGATCAGCGAGCACGGGGTCGGAGGCGATGAGCGCCCCGATCTCGATGATGGCGGCTTCCTGATCACGCCCGGCGCCACGCAGCCGCTCAGCCAGAGCGAACCTGTCCGCGGCCACGGCGGCGAACGCGCCGCCGACCTCGTCGGGCGTGGCGCCGGCCGGCGTGCCCGAGTCGGCGATATGAAGGCTGCCCGTGGCTAGACCCTCAGACACGGGCAGCCCTCGCAGGCGCGTGGGCAAGTTCATCCGGCCTGCGCCGTCGCGACGTCGCGCAGCGCGTGCAGGATCAGCGCGGTCGACGCCGCGCCCGGATCCTCGTGCCCTACGCTGCGCGGGCCGAGGTAACTGGCCCGGCCCTTGAGCGCCTGCATCGAGATCGTGGCCTGTGCCCCGGCGTCGGCGGCGTCGGTGAGCGCGGAAAGGGCGTCGCCGGACGACGCCCCCTCCGCGACGGCCTTGCTGAACGCGGCGGTCGCCGGGGCGAGCGCGTCCACCATGGTCTTCTCGCCTTCGCGGGCCGCGCCGAGTTTCTGGACGCCGGCCAGGGCCGCTTCCAGCGCTCCCGCCAGGGCGGGCAGATCTATCTCGGGTTTGTCTCCCAGGGCCTTGCTAGCCCGCCGGAACGCCGTCCCGTACAGCGGGCCGGATGCGCCGCCCACTTTCGAGATCAGCGTCGAGCCGGTGAGCAGCAGCACCGCGCCCGGCGTGGGCGTGTCGGCCTGCGCCAGCGCGGCCTGCACCGCGGTAAAGCCACGGGAGAGGTTGATGCCATGATCGGCATCGCCGATCGCGGAATCGAGTTGGGTGAGATGGTCGCGCTGGGCTTCGACGACCGCTGCTATCTCCGCTATCCATGCGCGGAAGAATTCAGCGTCCATGTGCGCTCCTTTGCGGTCCTGGGACGACGGGTGTCGAGTCCTACCGTCCCCACCGCAGTCCAGGCGTGTCCACCGGCGCGTCCCACAAATCCGCCAGCGTGTCGGTGAGCCTGCACACCGTCACCGAGAATCCCTGCATCTCCAGGCTGGTGATGTAGTTGCCCACCAGGTTGCTGGCGATCCGGGCGCCGCGGCCGGCCAGGTAGCGGCTCACCTCGTTGTAGACGCCGTACAACTCGATCAGCGGGGTCCCGCCCATGCCATTGACCATGACCAGGAGTTCGCCGGACAGCGGCATGTCGGCGGCAATCGCGTCCATGGCGATGGCCGCGATGTCGTGAACCGGCGCGAGCGGGGCCCGGGTGCGGCCGGGCTCGCCATGGATGCCGATGCCGAGCTCGATCTCCTGGTCGGCGAGTTCGAACGTCGGCTTCCCGGCGGCCGGCACGGTGCACGAGGTCAGGGCCACACCGAACGACCTGCTGCGCTCGTTGACCTCGGCGGCCACCGCCGCCACCTCGGCCAGCGGCGCGCCGCGCTCGGCCAGCGCCCCGGCGATCTTCTCCACGAAGACGGTCGCCCCGGTGCCGCGGCGGCCCGCGGTGTAGAGGGAGTCCTGCACGGCGACGTCGTCGTTGATCACGACGGAAATGACCTCAATGCCTTCGTCGTCGGCGAGTTCGGCGGCCATCTGGAAGTTGAGTATGTCCCCGGTGTAGTTCTTCACGATATGCACGACGCCGGCGCCGCCGTTGACCGCCTTGGTCGCCACGAGCATCTGGTCGGGGACGGGTGAGGTGAACACTTCGCCCGCGCATGCCGCGTCGAGCATGCCGTAGCCGACGAAGCCGCCGTGCAGCGGCTCATGGCCGGAGCCACCGCCGGACACCAGGCCTACTTTGCCCTCGGTCGGCCCGCCGGCTCTGGTGATGACCTTGTTCTCGATGTCCACCGCGAGCGACGGATGCGCGGCGGCCATGCCCGCCAGCGCGTCGGTCACCACGGCGTCGGGGGAGTTTATGAGCTTCTTCATGACGTGCCTTCCGGGATTCTGTCGATGCTGGCGATCGGGTCCGCCTGGAAGTCCGGCGGGCTGCGAGGGACACGGCGACCGCCGGGTTGATGTGCCGCCGGAGATGCGCCCGGGCCGGGTTCGCCCGGCCGTCTCGCGGGGCGGCAGACGGCGGGTTCCTCACCTCCTCGCTGAGACGAGCCAAGACCCGGAATGCCGTTCGGCATCGTAGAACGGCATTTCAGATGGACCATAAGTCCGCGATGCCCGCTCGTCAAGGGCTCATCTCAGCGTATCCGGGCACCTTCCGCCACAAGGTCACCGGCCGCCTGCCCGCGCCCGGCCAGGGTTCTACCTCCCTCCGCGCCGCTGACCCCTTCATACCCAGCTTGATGCAGATCATCGTGCTGATCCGAGACCAGTACGCCGCCTGGGGGCCGACCTGGGAGGGCCGCTCCGGCGGGCCGCCCTAACCTGGCCGGATATGGGTCCCGGCCGGCCGTTCAGCGCTGCCCGCGGGGCGCCGGGCGACCCATCCATCACTGGCCGGCCGGGCCGGGTCGTTCGAACTTTACTCAAACTTTACCCGGCTGAGACATTGCCGATGGCGCTCTCTGGTCGTACTTTGAGCCCAAGTACTAAGTGGATCATTCCGCCAAACGGCGAGGAGGCCGTCTGATGGCAACATCCGCGCAACTCCCCGAGGGTCAGACACCGGTCCCCTCGGCCCGACCGTGCCAGCCCCGGCTCCCGGGGTGGCCAAGCATCAGCTCGGGCCCGGGCGGATCCTGCCTCAGGCCGGGCAGGCCGGGCACAGTCCGGTGCAGATCCGGGCACAGTCCGCTGGAGCTCTGAGAGCGGACCACATCGGTGATCCAGACAGCGATGAACGGGGCGAGCCCAGGGCCATCCGATCTGGCTGCCCTGGGGATCACGAACCGACGCGAGACAACGGCCGTGTGGAACCGCAAGACCGGCCTTCCCTACTACCACATTTAGGCCAAGAAGAGCCGAGCCGCCCAACTGGGATGGACGGGACTGTCCGTCAGATCCTGATTGTGGCCGATATCGCGGCGGCTTCTTGATCGGCACAGGCGAGAGGATAGTTATGTCGGACATCACCCCTCTGCGACCCCCCTTGCGAGGTGAAGGTCGCCGGGTTGGCCGCATCGGCGGCTTGTACGGTGAACTGCTGTCAGAGTTCATAGGATGTGTCGTCCTGATCTCGTTCGGTGACGGCGTGGTGGCCATGGCCGTGGCCGCCCTGCCCGGCTCGGGACGGACGGCGGGTCCCACCGTGATCTTCAATGCCGCCGGTGACTGGCTGCTGATCACGTGGGGATGGGCCCTGGCCGTCGCGTTCGCCGTGTGGGTGGCGGGCGGCGTGAGCGGGGCCCACATCAACCCCGCGGTGACCCTGGCCTTCGCCGTCAGGCGCAAGTTCGCCTGGTCGAAAGTCGGGCCCTACATGGCCGCTCAGGTGGCCGGCTGTTTCGTCGGGGCCGCCCTGGTCTTCCTCGTCTACCACAACGCGATCGACGCGTTCAACCTCGCCGCGAAGACCCCGAAGAGCGGGGGAAACGCGCTGGCGACGTACTCGATCTTCGCTACGTTCCCGGCCAGTTACTTCCACGGCGCGTTGATCTGGCCGCTGATCGACCAGATCGTCGGCACGATGTTCCTGCTGATGTTCGTCGTGGCGGTCATCGACGTCAGGAACGCGGCAGTGCAGTCGAATATGACGCCCCTGATCATCGGCTTCGCCGTGGCGGCGATCGGGATGTCCTACGGCGCGAACGCGGGGTACGCCATCAACCCGGCCCGGGACTTCGGGCCCCGGCTTTTCGCCTACTTCGCCGGGTGGGGAAAGGTGGCCCTACCGGGGACCTACAGCGCGCCGGGCTTCACCTTCAGCAGCTACTTCTGGGTACCCATCGTTGGTCCCCTCATCGGAGGCGTACTCGGCGTGATCATCTACGACCTCTTCGTCGGTGACGTGCTGCACGCCCGGCTCAAGATGGCGGAGGAGGTTAGCGGGCCTATCGCCGAGTCCCGGCTCCCGCAGGATTCTGGGACAAGCGCGTAGCCGCGGACGAGGACGGGCGGGCCGGGCAGATTCTGGCCGCCCGCCCGCCCGATCACCAGCCAGCCCATCTGCTACCCAAGGAGGAGTGCATGCCGGACTTCGTCGGCGCCGTGGACCAGGGCACCACCAGCACACGGTTCATGCTTTTCGACCACTCAGGAAACGAAGTAGCCAAGCACCAGCTCGAGCACGAGCAGATCCTGCCTCAGGCGGGCTGGGTCGAGCACAACCCGGTAGAGATCTGGGAGCGGACCACCTCGGTGATCCAGACCGCGCTGAACGGCGCCGGCCTGGGGCCGTCGGACCTGGCCGCGCTCGGAATCACCAATCAGCGCGAGACGACGGTCGTCTGGAACCGCAAGACCGGCCGTCCCTACTACAACGCCATCGTGTGGCAGGACACCCGCACCGACCGCATCGCCAGCGCGCTTGACCGCGACGAGCGCGGCGGCGTGATCCGGCGCAAGGCGGGCCTGCCGCCCGCCACGTACTTCTCGGGCGGGAAGATCCAGTGGATCCTGGAGAACGTCGACGGGGTGCGCGAGGCGGCTGAGAACGGTGACGCCGTCTTCGGCAACACCGACTCCTGGGTTATCTGGAACCTCACCGGCGGGCCGGATGGCGGTTCGCACGTCACCGATCCGACGAACGCCAGCCGGACCATGCTGATGAATCTGGACACCCTCGAGTGGGACGATGAGCTGCTCGGCTTCTTCAACATCCCGCGCGCGATGCTGCCGGAAATCCGGCCATCGTCCGACCCCGCTGGCTATGGCCAGGTCCGCGGGCCGGCCACGGTCGCGGGTGTCCCGCTCACCGGCGACCTCGGCGATCAGCAGGCCGCGACGGTGGGCCAGGTGTGCTTCGAGGTCGGCGAGGCCAAGAACACCTACGGCACCGGCAACTTCATGCTGCTCAACACCGGCGAGGAATTGGTGCGCAGCAAGAACGGGCTGCTCACGACGGTGTGCTATCAGTTCGGTGGCAAGAAGCCGATCTACGCCCTGGAGGGATCGATCGCGGTCACCGGGTCGGCCGTGCAGTGGCTGCGCGACCAGCTCGGCATCATCTCGGGCGCGGCCGAGACGGAAACGCTGGCCCGTCAGGTCCAGGACAACGGCGGTGTCTACTTCGTGCCGGCCTTCTCCGGGCTGTTCGCGCCGTACTGGCGCAGCGATGCCCGCGGCGCCATCGTCGGGCTGTCCCGCTTCAACACCAACGCCCATCTCGCCCGGGCCACGCTGGAGGCCATCTGCTACCAGAGCCGCGATGTCAGCGACGCGATGGAGCAGGACTCCGGCGTGCACCTGGAGGTGCTGAAGGTCGACGGCGGGGTCACCGCGAACAACCTGTGCATGCAGTTGCAGGCCGACATTCTGGGCGTCCCGGTCAGCCGGCCCGTCGTGGCCGAGACCACCGCGCTCGGCGCCGCCTATGCCGCGGGCCTGGCCACCGGTTTCTGGTCGAACACCGACGAGCTCAAGGTCAACTGGAACGAGTCCAAGCGCTGGCTGCCCGAGTGGAATGAGCAGCAGCGGGAAGAAGGGTATGCAGGCTGGAAAAAGGCCGTGCAGCGCACGCTGGACTGGGTGGAGGTCGGCTGAGCTCGTGGTTGCGGAACTATCCCCGGCAGCGCGGGAAGACGCGATCGCCCGGATGACGGAGCACGAACTGGACGTGCTGGTCGTGGGCGGCGGCGTTGTCGGGGCCGGCAGTGCGCTCGATGCGGTAACCCGCGGGCTGACCACGGCGATCGTCGAGGCCCGCGACTGGGCGAGCGGAACCTCCAGCCGGTCGAGCAAGCTCATTCACGGCGGCCTGCGGTACCTGGAGATGCTCGATTTCGGCCTGGTCAGGGAGGCCCTTACCGAGCGGGGCCTGCTGCTCGACCGGATCGCCCCGCACCTGGTCCGGCCCGTGCCGTTCCTGTACCCGCTGCAGCACCGGTTCTGGGAGCGGCCCTACGTGGGCGCCGGGGTGGCGCTCTATGACGTGATGGCCTATACCTCGGGCACCGCGCACGGGCTGAACCACCACCGGCACCTGACCCGCAAGCGGGCCCTGCGCGAGGCGCCGTGCCTGCGCGCCGACGCCCTCACCGGCGCCATCCAGTACTGGGACGCGCAGGTGGACGACGCCCGGCACACCGTGACCGTCGTGCGGACCGCCGCGTCCTTCGGTGCGCTCGCGGCCAACCGGGTCAAGGTCACCGGCTTCCTGCGGCAGGGCGAGCGGGTCACCGGTGCCACTCTGGCCGACGTGGAGACCGGGCGGACGTTCGAGGTGCGCGCCAGGCAGGTCATCAACGCCACCGGCGTGTGGACCGACGACACCCAGGCCATGGCCGACACGCGCGGCCAGTTCCACGTGCGCGCGTCCAAGGGCATCCATCTCGTCGTGCCCCGGGACCGGCTGCAATCCAACACCGGGCTCATCCTGCGGACCGAGAAGAGCGTGCTGTTCGTCATCCCGTGGGGACGGCACTGGATCATCGGCACCACCGACACCGACTGGTCGCTCGACAAAGCCCACCCGGCCGCCAGTTCCAGCGACATCGACTACCTGCTGGAGCACGTTAACTCGGTGATAAGCTCCCCGCTCACCCGGGAGGACGTCGAAGGCGTCTACGCGGGACTGCGGCCGCTGCTCACCGGGGAGTCCGAGTCCACCTCGAAGCTGTCGCGCGAGCACGTGGTGGGTCACCCGGTCCCGGGTCTGGTCGTGGTCGCGGGCGGCAAGTACACCACCTACCGGGTGATGGCCGCCGACGCGGTGAACGAGGCGGTCCGCGGCCTCGACGCCCGGGTGCCGGATTCCTGCACAGATCAGGTGCCGCTGACCGGCGCCGAGGGATACCGGGCGCTGTGGAATCAGCGCCGCGCGCTGGCCGCCTCCGCCGACGTGCACGTCGCCCGCATCGAGCACCTGCTCAACCGGTACGGCTCCTGCGTGCACGAACTGCTGGCCATGCTGCGGGACGAGCCGTCGCTGGCCACCCCGCTGCCCGGCGCGGACGACTATCTGCAGGTCGAGGCGCGGTACGCGGTAACGCACGAAGGCGCCCGCCATCTGGACGACGTGCTGGCCCGGCGCACCCGGATCTCGATCGAGGCCTGGGATCGCGGGGTGGCCGCCGCCCCCACCGTCGCCGCGCTCATGGCGGCCCAGTTGAAATGGGACGAAGGGCAGACTGACCGGGAAATCGAGCACTATCTGAAGCGGGTCGAGGCCGAGCGCGATTCGCAGACCAAGCTGGACGACGACACCGCGGAAGCGGCCCGGCTCGGCGCGCCCGACATCGTCGCCCTGCCCTGAGCAGCGCTGTCTCGGGACGCTGCCCCAGGCAGCGCTGCCCTGAGCGAACCGGGCGGGCCGACGGCCCCGTCAGCCCTTGACCGCGCCCGCCCATCCTGCGACGAGATACCGCTGCAGGAAGACGAAGCAGCCCAGGGCAGGAAGCATCGAGAGCGCCGTGAAGGCTAGGACACCGGCCGTGTTCTGTGAGAACTGCGTCGCGTAGTTCGCGACGGCCAGCGGCAGCGTGTCGTGCTGCGGGCTGGTGAACACGAGCAGCGGAAGCAGGTACTGGTTCCAGCTGTTGACGAACGTCAGCACGGTGATCGTGGCCAGCGCGGGCCGGCACAGCGGCAGCAGGATCCGCGTGAAGAACTGGATCCGGGTGGCCCCGTCCACCACGGCCGCGTCCTCGAGTTCGCCGGGAATCGCGCGCATGAACGGCCGCAGGATCACCATCGTGATGGGCAGCCCGAACGCCCCCTCGGCCAGGGCCAGGCCGTACAGGTTGTCGAGCAGCCCGATCTTGTCCAGCAGCAGGTAGAGCGGCAATGCCGCGGCCGTGATCGGGAACAGCAGGCCAACGGCGAACAGCAGGAAAATGCCTTCGCGCCCCCGGAACGTATACCGGGAGAGCGCGAAGGCCGCCATCGAACCGAAGACGAGCACCAGTCCGGTCGCGATCACCGCGACGATGACGCTGTTTTCGAGGGGCTGCCAGAAAGCCGACGAGGTGAGGACGCCGCGGTAGTTGGACCAGACCCAGGGGTGCGGCAGTGAGGTGGCTGAGGAGTTGATCTGCCCATTGGTCCGGAAGCCATCCAGGAACACAAAGAGCAGCGGGACCGCGGTGATCCCCACCAGCAGCAGCCCGACCAGGTAGGTGGCCGGCTTTACCGCCGAGACCTTGCGCCGGCCGGGGGCCGGGATCGCGGACATGTGTCTCACCCCACGGCGCGGGTCAGGGCGCCGCGGGTGTCACGGCGCAGCACGAATCGCTGGTATATCACGGCGAACACGAAACAGATGAGGAAGATGATGACCGCCACCGCACTGCCGTAGCCGAACTCGGAACTCTGGAAGCCGTTCTGGACCATGTAGGTCAGCATCGTGACCGACCCGTTGGCCGGGCCGCCACCGGTCATGATCCACACCTGGTCGAACAGCTGCAGCGAGCCGACGATGGACAAGAACATCCAGATCCTGATGGTCGGGCCGAGCAGCGGTATCGTGATGCGCCACGTCGTCCGCCACGCGCTCGCCCCGTCGATCGCGGCCGCCTCGCGCAGTTCCGTGGGAATGCCCTGCAGGCCAGCGAGCATCAAGAGCATCGCGAAACCGAAGTACTGCCAGGTGAGCACCACGATCATGGTGTAGAGCACGATGTGTGGGTTGGCCAGCCAGAGCTGGACCAGGCCGCCGAGACCGACGGCCTTGAAGGCGTGGTTCACGAACCCGTTGGGCTGAAGCAGCAGCGACCACATGACCGCCGTTACCGCGGGCGGCAGGACGAACGGCGCGAACGCGAGCGCGCGCAGGAACGACCGGAACCGGATCGCGCGGTTCAGCAGCAGCGCCATCCCGAGGCCGAACGGAAGCTGGATGAGGATGGACAGCGCAGCGGCGATCACGTTGTGCAGGAACGCCTCACGGAAGACGGGGTCCGACAGCACGAGCTTGTAGTTGCGCAGGCCCCGGAAGGGGCCCAGCGACCCGAAGCCGGTCCAGACGTGCGTGCCGTCCCAGGCGGCGAGGAGAATCGGCAGCAGCACGAACACGACGAAGAGCACCAACGCCGGGCTCAGGAGCACGATCAGCTCGATTTTCCCGCGCAGTCCCCGCCGCGTCCGGATCGGCAGCGGTGCGGGCGCTACGGCTACGACGGATTCCTCCGTCGTAGCCGCAGCGCTCCGTGGGTGGCTCAGACTCATTATTTAGGCGCCAGCGGCCGCGGCCGCCTTGTTGACGGCAGTGATGATGGTCTGCGGCGTGCCCTGCCCGGCGAAGAAGTTCGCGATCGCCGCGTCGAGGGCGGTGCCGACGCTGGTCGGGAAAGCGATGTCGAAGTAGGTCTGGATGTACGGCGCCGCATGGTTAGTCTGCGCCACCGTCTTCAAGGCGGGCAGGGCCAGCGCCGACGCCGCGGCGGAGTTGGCCGGCAGGCCGACGTTGGCCCCGACCACCTTTTCCTGCACCGGGGTGCTGTCCAGGTACTTCAGGAAGTCGGCGCAGGCCGGCTCCGCTGCCCCGGTGGTGCATGAGTAGCCGTCACCGCCGCCCAGCACCACGGCGGGGTCACCGGCGCCGCCGCTGACCGCCGGGAACGGGAACCAGCCGAGCTGTGAGGTGAAGCTGCCGTTGGTGGTGAGGCCTTGCATTACTCCGGGATCCCAGTCACCTTGCAGTTCCATGGCGGCCTGGCCGGTCGAGACCATGCCGGCCGAACTGCCCGCGC
>OBLW0100004106.1_pt1 | contig 11171 bp, 10 predicted proteins | sample 1520161 | NCBI WGS metagenome assembly OBLW01 (sample SAMEA3539309, study PRJEB22396) | soil metagenome | biome: tundra; feature: field; material: soil | place: USA | collected 2010-05 | depth 0.15 m
AACTGCTTGAAATCGGTACCGGCTTCGACCGTCGCCGCGGCTGCGGCGGTGAAAAACTCCCTGCCCGCCGCCTCGACGACGCGTCGTTCATCGTCCCCGAGCGGCGGCAATTCGCCGCGCACGGCGGCCACCCAGACTCCGGCATCGGCGGGCAGCACGACATTGTGGCGCACCAGTTCGATCAACTCGGCGTTGTCGCCCAATCCCAGCCACGAGCCGATTTCGGCGGTGGACATGTGCGCCAAGGTTTCTTTTTGCCAGTGGGTGAGCTGCGATTCATCGAAACGCGCCGCGGCACGTCCCAAATGCTCGGGCCGAAAATGGGCCGGCATTTCCGCGACAGACAGCCATGCTTCCGCATCGCTCGTATGGCCAAGATGAAACAGATGATTGAGCAGCGCGGCGCTCAAGAATCCGCGCGTTCTAAATTCGTTGACGCTCGTGCTGCCGTGACGTTTCGACAACGGCGCGCCGTCCGCGCCGACGAGCAGCCCCACGTGACCATAGCCCGGCCGGCGCATACCCAACGCGTCGAGCACCATGAGTTGCCGCGGCGTATTCGTCAGGTGATCATCGCCGCGCAGCACCTGAGTGACATCCATGACCGAGTCATCGACGGCATTGCAGAAAAAAAACGACGAGCTGCCGTCGTCACGGCGCACAATGAAATCGCCGATATCGTCCGACTGAAAGCGCTGCGGGCCATGCACGGAATCGACGAACTCGATGACGGCATCGGCGGGCACGGCGAACCTCAGCGTCGGCCTCAATCCACGCGCTTCGCGTTCGGCCCGTTCGGCGCGACTCAAACTGCGGCAGGTACCGGCATAGCGCGGCGGCTTGCCCGCCATGCGCTGTAGTTTGCGCGACAGCTCCAGATCCTCGGCCGAGCAATAGCAAGGATAGCATCGGCCTTCGGCCTCCAATTGTGCAAACAGACCTCGATAAAAGGCGCCGCGCTCGGCTTGGCTGTAGGGCGCATTGGGGCCGCCGATGTCCGGCCCCTCGTCCCAGTCCAGTCCCAGCCAGCGCAACTCTGCGATCAGCGCGTCCCGAAACCGTTGCTCACTGCGGTCGACATCCGTATCCTCGATCCGCAGGATGAACCGGCCGCCCGTCATGCGGGCCCATAAATAGCTAAAAAATGCGGTGCGCACATTCCCGAGGTGCAAGGCACCGGTGGGACTGGGCGCAAACCGGGTTACGACTGGTAAGGACATAGGCCAAGATTGTACCCATTCGAGTAGAATCCCGGAGCATGAAGAAGCTACTGCTGACTATTGGCTTGATATCCGCATCCCTTGGGGCCGTCTGCCTCGGGGTCAGGGCGAAAGCCGCGGAGGATCCTGCGGCGGCAAAACCGGCGCCGGCGGCCGTATCGCCCGTGAAAGCCAGCTCTCCGCGGGTTCAAGTCGTCACTTCCCTCGGGAATTTCACGATCGAATTGAACGACGAGCGCGCTCCCCTGACTGTCGCCAGTTTTTTGAAATATGTCGACCAAGGACAGTACACCCGCACCATATTCCATCGCGCCATTCCCAATTTCGTCATTCAGGGCGGCGGTTACGATACCGACCTGAAATTGAAATCTGCGCCGACCAAGACGTTCAACGAGTCCGGCAACGGCTTGACGAACATGCGCGGCACGGTCGGTCTTGCGCGCGGCTCGGAGCCGCACAGCGGCGACTGTCAATTTTACGTTAACCTCAACGACAATAGCGCGCTAGACCCCTCCCAAGCGCGCTGGGGCTACGCGGTATTCGGCAAAGTCGTCGACGGCATGGATGTCGTGGACCGCATCGCGAACCAGGCCACCGGCGCCAAAGGTCCGTTCAAGGATGACTCGCCTCTTCAGCTGGTGATCATTGAAAAAATAGAGCGGGTCGCCGGCCCGTAATCGTTTGACGACACTGTTCATCTCGGATTTGCATATCGACGCGAGTCGACCGGCCATCACGGCCCAGTTCATTGAGTTCCTGAGGCGCGACGCGGCCAACGCCGACGCCTTGTATATTCTCGGCGACCTGTTTGAATCCTGGATCGGCGACGACGATCCGGATTCCGCCCAAATTGCGGCGATCGAGGGCATACGTACGCTGACGGCGAGCGGCGTGCCCTGTTTCGTCATGCATGGGAATCGCGATTTTCTGCTGGGCGAGCGATTCTGCGGTGCCGCCGGCGCGCTGTTGCTGCCGGATCCAGTGCTGTTGACGCTCCACGGCCAATCGGTGCTGGTGATGCACGGCGATGCGCTGTGCACCGACGACCGCTCTTACCAACGCTTGCGGGCGACCGTGCGCGATGCGAATTGGCAGCGGCAATTCTTGGCGCTCAGTGTGGCGCAACGGCGCGCGCTCGCGACCGCCGCGCGCGACGGCAGTCGCGCGCATACCGCCGCGGTTGGCTATTCCATCACCGACGTCAATTCAGCGAGCGTCGCCGCCGTCTTGCGCAATGCCGAGACGCAGATCCTGTTGCACGGACATACGCACCGCCCCGCGGTGCACACGCTGCAAGTGGACGAGCGCACTTGCACACGGATCGTGCTCGGCGATTGGTATGCCCACGGCAGCGTACTCAGTTGGGACCAGCATGGCTATGAGTTGCATTCGCTGCCGAGACCGGGAGGTCCGGAATGAAAGCGGAACTCGTCGTCGGTCTCCGTGATGAGCTCGGCTTCCAGCTCCGCGAACGCGTCGAGGCGCGCCTGAATCGCGAGTCCGTGGCGCGCGGCGGCGCGCCGCGCCAGGTCGAGATACACCCTGTAATGGCGTGCTTCGGCCTTATGTAGGCCCGCGAATAGCGCGTCGAGGGGCGCGCCGATGGTGGCGCTCAGCGCATCGAATCGCTCGCAGGAACGCGCTTCGATGATGGCGCCGCAAATCATCAAATCGATCTCGCGGTGCGGCTCGGATCGCGCGACGAGCCGCCGCAGGCGGGTCGCGTAGCGTCCGGGCGCCAGACGCCGCGGCACGATCCCCAATGTCTGTACGAGCTTCACGACCTGTTCGTAGTGGCGCAACTCTTCGCGCGCCAACCGCGACATTTTGTCGGTCAGTTCGAGGTCTTCCGCATAGGCGAACATCAGCGCGAGCGCGGTCGAGGCGGCCTTCTTCTCGCAATTGGCGTGATCGATCAGCAACAGCTCGCGCAACTCGCCGGCCCGCTTCACCCACGCCGGCGGCGTCGGCACACGCAGCAGCGGATGCTCGAACGCCAGCGGTGCGCCGCTCATACCGGGAGCGCGTCAGGCGCCGTTGCGTCGAGAAGCTCGCGCGCGGATTGAAATCGATCGGCGGGAGATTTGGCAAGCAGGCGGTTCAAGATGTTGCTGAAGGCCGCGAATTCCGGTGGGATCGCCGGCAACGCGGCACGCCGGTGCTTGTAGATCACCTCCATCGCCGAGCTGCCCTTATAGGGTTTTTGACCCGTCAGCATCTCGTAGAAAATGACGCCGAGACTGTATAGATCGCTGCGTGCATCGATCGCTTCCGCGTGCCCCTGTTCGGGACTCATGTAATAAGGAGTTCCGAAGATTTCCCGCGCACCCGTCAGTTCGACCTCGTACATGTTCGCCTTCGCCAATCCGAAATCGATCAAGCATACGGATCCGTCGTTGCGCAGCATGATGTTGGCGGGCTTCAAGTCCCGGTGCAAAACTCCCACCGAATGAATCGCCTCGAGCGCGCTGGCGATCTGGCGCAGATAGTCGACGGCGGCCGCGCTCGACAATGGCGTCTTCATTCGCTGGCGCAAATCGCCGCCCGGAAAATGCTCCATCGCGATATAGGCGTGATCGTCCGCAATGCCGAGGTCGTAGATGCGCACGATATTTTGGTGCTTGAGCCCCGCCACGATCTCATATTCCTGCAGGAATCGATCGAAACTGACGAGGCGTTCGGACACATCCGGGACTTGCTGAAACACCTTGAGTACGACGACGGTGCCGGCGCGCTCGCTCTCGGCCAAATAAATCGTGCACATGCCGCCGGAGCCGACCTGTTTGATGCATCGATGGCCGCGAATGATGATGTCGCCGAATCGGTAGCGCTTATCGTATTCCGGTCGAGTCCGCAGCATCGAGAGGGACTGGCGATGCTCCGCGGACGCATCCTTGAGCGTTTCGAGCAGGGTAATGCGGTCGATTTTCCGCCCGTAGATGCGATAGAGCCCGGGCTTCGGTACAGGCCTCGGTGCGGGAGCCTCGCACAGCTCCACCAACACCACGGGAGCGAATTCCGCTTTTGCAAGCAAATCGGCGGTCAAACGTTCCGCCGCATCGACCGGCGGGGCGGTCACGATTACGACCGCATCGTAGCCGGTTGCGGCGAAATTGGCGTCGAGCGGCGCGTCCTCTCCCAAGCGATGCTCGACGACGACGGCGTCGGGCCATTCGATTTCGACATGCTTGCGAACCAACAACCGGTAGTCGGCATGCCCGGCCATCAACAGCAGACGCAGGCTCATGGCACTGCCTCGGTCCACCGATGCCTAAAGAATTCGAACCGTCTTGAGGCCACGGCCCGTAAGGCCGCGTCGCTGCTGCTTCGCCTCGTCCGAGCGCTCTCCTTGCAGTCGCGCCAGGTACTCGGGCGTGACGTCGCCGGTAACGTACTGGCCCGAGAAACACGAAGTGTCGAAATCCTTGATCTTGGCATTGTCGTGGCGCACGGAGCGCTCGAGGTCGTGCAGGTCCTGATAGATGAGCCAATCGGCTCCGATGATCTCGCGGACCTCGTCGACGGTGTGTCCCGCGGCGACCAGCTCCGAGGTGTCGGGCATGTCGATTCCGTAGACATTGGGATAGCGGACCGGCGGCGCCGCCGATGCGAAGTACACTTTCTTCGCGCCCGCTTCGCGCGCCATATCGATGATCTGCGCCGAGGTCGTGCCGCGCACGATGGAATCGTCCACCAACAATACGTTCTTGCCGCGAAATTCGAGATCGATCGCATTGAGCTTGCTGCGGACCGATTTGGCGCGCTGTTCCTGACCGGGCATGATGAACGTCCGGCCGATATAGCGATTCTTGATGAAGCCCTCGCGATATTTGACCCCGAGCAGCTGGGCGACTTGAACGGCACTCGTGCGGCTCGTGTCGGGAATCGGAATGACCACATCGATATCGTGATCCGGTCTTTCGCGCTTGATTTTCTCGGCGAGGTGCTCGCCCATGCGCAACCGCGCCTTGTAGACCGAGATGTTGTCGATGATCGAATCGGGACGCGCGAAATACACATACTCGAAAATGCACGGCGTGTGGCGCGTAGCGGCAACGCACTGCTGCGCATAGAATCGGCCTTGTTCGTCGATGAACACGGCCTCGCCCGGCGCGACGTCGCGCACCATCTCGAAACCGAGCATGTCGAGCGCCACGCTTTCGGACGCCAGCATCCACTCGTGCCCCTTCTTCGTATCGCGCTTGCCGATCACGAGCGGACGAATCCCATTCGGATCGCGGAAGCCCAGAATCCCGTGGCCGATCACCATCACGACGACGGCATAGCCGCCGCGGCAGCGGCGATAGACGGCATTGGCGGCGGCGAAAATGTCAGCGGGAGTGACGCGCGGCGTACCGACCCGCTGCAGTTCGGAGGCCAAAACATTGAGCAGCACCTCGGAATCCGAGGACGTGTTCAGATGGCGCCGGTCCTCGCGTATCAATACTTCGGTCAATTCGCGCGCGTTGGTCAAATTGCCGTTATGAGCCAGACAAAGTCCATACGGCGAGTTGACGTAGAAAGGTTGGGCATCGTGGGCGCTGTCGCAGCCGGCCGTGGGATAGCGTACGTGGCCGATCCCGACATTTCCCTTGAGCTTGAGCATGTGCTTCTGTTGGAACACATCGCGCACCAGGCCTGAATCCTTGCGCATGAACAGTTCGCCTTCATCCGAGGTCATGATGCCCGCGGCATCTTGGCCTCGGTGCTGCAGCACCGTCAGCGAGTCGTAGATCTGCTGATTGACCGCATTAACACCAACCATTCCGACGATACCGCACATGAAGGACCTCCGGTCTATCTAACCTTGACTCCGGTCAGGCGCTCGAGCTTGGCCCAAGGTTCGCCTCTCTCCCCAACCATGGCTCGCAGCCAATCGCCCACCGTCTCGCCGTAAGGAATCAGCTTGGATCGATGCCACCAAGACTCATGATTCAAATGCAGCAATTCGCCGCAAATGATCATGACCGCGACAAAAACAATACCTCGCAGCAACCCGAACAGCAGGCCGGCCATGCGGTCGATCAGGCCGAGTCCGGCGCTGCGCAATAGTGTGCTCAGCACCAGACCGACCAGATAACCTGCGATCAAAACGATCACCAGAACCACGAGTCGGCCGACCCACGGCCGCACCGTAGGATCCGCCAAATAACCGCCGAGATAGGGTTCGACCTGAGGACCGAAAGTCCACGCCGCCCACAAGCCCACTATCCAGCAAACGAGAGCGACGATTTCACGAATGAAACCGCGCAGCACACCGACAATCGTAGAAGCCAACAACATCAAAACTATTGCGAGATCGGCCCCAGTCAAGCGTCCACCCATGCCACCACATTATGCATCGCTTATTCTACCGCAGAGCGGCCGCGGTTGGCGTGAAACGCTCGTCAATTGCATCAAATCAAGCCGCGGGCGAGACGATGCTGGCGGTGTGGCCCTGTGATTTGAGTTTTGCAACCGCACGTTCGGCCGCGTCACGATCGGCCAGTGGGCCTAACCGCACCCGATATCGCGCGGCGGATCCGGCGCCGCTGGATAGGACATAAACGGTATAGCCCTCGTTCCGAAGTCTGCGAATCAGTTTTTCGGCATTCGCCTTGGCGGCAAAACTACCCAGCTGCACGACCCACGCACCGCCCGTGCCCGCGCGCGCCGCTTCGGCCGGCGCGGGCACCGGCGATTTGGATTCGATCGCCAACGACGATACGGGGGCTGCCGCCGACGCACTCGCTGGCGCGGAGGCGGTCTCCGCGACTACGGGTATCGCAACATGCTCGGTCAAGTCAACGGTAACCGTGTGCACCGGGACGGCAATTTGCGCGGCAGGCGGTGCGGCGGACCGCTTCGGGCCCGACAACAACTCCGGAACGATCAACACGACGAGCATCAACAAAATCGTTGCACCGACCAGCCTTTCTTTGACGCGACGATCCATGCTCTACAATCCTCTGGTCTCGAGCCACGCGAGTGCGGGCCCAACGGTATGAAATGATCCGAAGACGACGATCCGGTCCCGCGGATGGGCCGCCGCGAGCGCCGCTTCGCACGCCGCAGGAATGTCCGCGAGAATCGCGGGCCGCGTCGCAATCCGGCCGGTGACGCGCGCCGCGAGAGACTCGCCCGTGGCGCCACGCTCGCCGTCGGTCGAAACGAAAAACCATGCGTCGATGCTGCGCGCGAGTTCGGCAACGATACCGCCGGCGTCCTTGTCGGCGAGTATTCCGCAGACGGCCAAGGTGCGGCCTTGATGCGGCAGCGAACGCAGATTGGCCGCGAGCAGACGCGCCGCATCAGGATTGTGCGCCACATCCAAGATCCACGTCGGTCGCCGCGTATCCTGCGCGGGGATTACTTGGAAGCGTCCCACCAGCCGCACCTTCCTGAGTCCTTGCGCCACGGAGGCGGGCAGGATCGGCACGGGCAATTCGAGATCCTCGAGCGCGGCAATTGCGGTAGCCGCATTATCGTATTGTTTATCGCCGCGCAGCGCCGGCGGCGGCAGCTGCGGCAAATCCCAGCGGGGGCCGCGATAATGCCAGGCGCCCGCCTCGCGCGTGTAATCGAACTCCGCGCCCAAGCGTTTGAGGCCGGCGCCAAGCGCGGTCGCGGTGGCCTCGACGATCGCGGGCAGATCACGGCTACCGAGGATTGCCGGGCGCCCCGCTCGGAAAATGCCTGCCTTTTCACGGCCGATGGCCTCGAGGCTCGACCCAAGGAAGTCCATATGGTCGAAACCGATGCTAACCACGACGGCGACGTCGGGATCGACGACGTTGACCGCATCGAGACGGCCGCCCATACCGACCTCGAGTATCCACACATCCGATCCGGAGGTCTCCAGAATCAGCAAAGCGGCCAAGGTGTTGTACTCGAAGAAGGTCAGTCCAATGTCGCCGCGCGCCCGTTCGATGCGCTCGAACGCCGCAATCAGTTGCACATCGTCGACATTGCGATTGCCGATTTGAATGCGCTCGCGATAGTCGCGCAGGTGAGGCGAGGTAAACGTGCCCACTTGCCGTCCCGCCGCTGCAAGAATAGCGGCGCAGGTGGCGACGACCGAGCCCTTGCCATTCGTTCCGGCAACGGTGATCACGGGCACCGGCGGGCGCCGCCAATTCAAGCGCCCGAGCACCACCGTGAGGCGCGTAAGACCGAGATCGATCGGGCGCGGATGCACCTGTGCTTGATAAGCAAGCCATTCTTCCAACGTCGACGGGACAAGACTGACCAAGCTTCAGGCAGCTGCGGGTTCTTTGCCGGTCAGCAGGCGAAGCATGCTTCCGATGCGATCGCGCAGTTCGCGTCGATCGACGATCATATCCAGCGCCCCGTGTTCGAGCAGAAACTCGCTGCGCTGAAAGCCCTCGGGCAAGGTCTCCCGCACGGTCTGTTGAATGACACGCGGACCCGCAAAGCCGATCAATGCCTTCGGTTCGCCGATATTGATGTCGCCCAACATCGCGAGGCTCGCCGACACTCCGCCCGTCGTCGGGTCGGTCATCACGGAAATGAACGGTAGGCGCGCTTCGGACAAACGTTTCAACGCGGCGGCGGTCTTCGCCATTTGCAGCAGCGAATATAGAGCCTCCTGCATGCGCGCGCCGCCGCTCGCGGAGAAACAAACCAGCGGCATGCGGTGTTCGAGGCTATGCTCGACCGCTCGCACGAATTTCTCGCCGACGACCGACCCCATCGAGCCGCCCAGAAAACGAAACTCGAAGGCACAGGCGACAATGTCGAGATCCGCCAATTTGCCGGACATGACGATCAGCGCATCGCGCTCGTTGGTATGCTTTTTGGCCTGCAGGAGCCGATCTTTGTAGCGCTTCGAATCCTTGAACTTGAGCGGGTCTTCGGGTTCGACCTTGATGGCGAGTTCCGCGGTGGAACCCATGTCGAGAAATTTCAGCAGCCGTTCGCGGCCATTGATGCGCATGTGATGACTACATTTCGGACACACGTGCAGATTGCGCTCGATCTCGGCACGGTAGAGCACCGCGTCGCAAGCCGGACACTTGGTCCACAGGCCTTCGGGCACCGAGCGCGTGCGGCGCTCGGTCTTGATACGCGACGGAACAATGCGTTCGAACCAGGACATGGCGTCTATTAAACCAGATCAGCCCGACGGCCGCAGTAAAAGGCAGCTTTCGGGGGTCGCGATGCGGTGCTCTGCATGATAGTCCACCTGCCACAGATACAGGCCGCAAGACGGCGCGGTTGCGCCCGCCGCATGCCGGTCGCCGCTGCCGAGCACGGCCGCCATCGCGCCGGCCGGATCCGCTTCGAGCTGCACGTCGAGCAGTGTTCCCACGATATTGCGCACCATGTGATGCAGGTACGCGTTCGCGCTGATTTCGAGCCAGACGTAATCGCCGTCGCGACGCACCCGAATCGACTCGATGCTGCGCACTGCGGTTTTAGACTGGCATTCCTTGGAGCGAAACGCCGAGAAATCATGCTCGCCGAGCAAAACCTCGGCTGCGCGCCGCATCGCCTGCACATCGATCGGACGATGAATCCATACGGCTCGCAGGCGCTGTAGTGCGGAGCGTGCGCTACGGTTCAATATGCAATAGCGATAGGTGCGCCGTATGGCCGAGTGGCGCGCGTGAAAGCCCGAGCCGACCTCGCCGGCCCATTGCAGAGCGATGTCGGGTGGCAGCCTGGTATTCGCGCCGAGGACCCACGCGCGCGCCGTGCGTTCGACGCTGGTATCGAAGTGGATGACCTGCCCCAGTGCGTGCACACCGGTGTCGGTACGGCCCGCGCAGACCGCTTCGACCGGATGCCCGGCAACGAAGGCGATGGCCTGCTGGACCATATCCTGGATCGAACTCGAATGCGATTGGGATTGCCACCCCGCGTAGGCGGTGCCGTCATATTCCACAACGGCGGCGACGCGCCGCGTCGCGGGGGACACGTTAGCCGGGCAGGGATTGAATCAGCCGCTGCGCTTCCTGTTTCTGGCTCGCGGAACCTTCCTGGACGACTTCGTCCAAAATGTTGCGGGCTCCCTCCGGATCGCCCATGTCCATATAGGCACGTGCCAAGTCCAGTTTGGTGCCGACTTCGCTCATCGTCACCGGTTCGAATTCCGGAACGCCGGCATTGGCGGTCGCCGACTGCAACTTGCCCGAGCCGTTTCCGCCGGTTTGCGTACGTACGCCCGGCGTCAGCGCATCGGATCCGTTCAAGGCTTCGCCGACGTCCAGATCGACGCGGCGGCTGCGCTGGCTCGCCTCAAAAACCTCGCTGGAGAAAACCTCCTCGGCGGCACGCGGTTGCTCGAGCGTATCGCCGCCGCCCAGCGCGGTTGCGAGACGGTCCAGGTCCAGATCGACGCTGTCGGCATTGATACTGCGCAGTTTCGACGTGGAATCGAGATCCGCGTGTGCGGCGTCGAGCTTATCGGTGTAATCCGGCGTCTTGAATCGAGAAGTCGCGCCGGTATCCAATTCGCGCGGCATTTGCACGGTCGGCGCGGACTCGGGTCCGATTACCGCGGTTTTGATCTCATCGTGGCTCGACTCGAGTTCGGAGATGAACGAGGCCTCGAGTTCACGCTCGAGCTCGGTCAGATCGCGGTCCCGCGAGCGGTTCTCCGCGTCTGCCATCATGCGCCGCGATTTCTCGTCGAGACCGGCGACCATCGTCGGTGCGTCGTCCGGGTGATCGGTTTCCTCGAGTTGCCGCACCTTGGCTGATTCGGAGCCCGTGTCGTCGAGCCCTTCGAGATCGAGTCCCAAATCGTCGATCGCCACCTCGGCCGTCTGGTCGGCGCCGACACTAGGCTTTTTGTTCGCGCCGCGAATCGACGTTGTTTTGACCGCGGGCGACTCTCGCGTCGGCGAATCGGTAACCTCCATGATCTCGGATTCAACGGTTGGCTCATCGCGCGGCGGCATCTCCCGCGTAGAGGCCGTATCGGCGCCGCGCTCCGGCGCGTCCAAC
>OBLW0100004107.1_pt1 | contig 11170 bp, 6 predicted proteins | sample 1520161 | NCBI WGS metagenome assembly OBLW01 (sample SAMEA3539309, study PRJEB22396) | soil metagenome | biome: tundra; feature: field; material: soil | place: USA | collected 2010-05 | depth 0.15 m
AGATGCCTAAGTGACTGGAGTTCAGACGTGTGCTCTTCCGATCTATGTTGCAGAAGATTGCAGACTTTTATGAGGACGAAGTCGATTCCGCCACGAAAGACATGCTTGCCATGTTGGAACCGGTGATCATCGGATTGCTCGGCGTCAGTATCGGCGGCATCGTTATTTCTCTCTACATGCCACTGTTCTCGATGATCGCCAAACTGGCGGGATAAGAAAGGCAGTCGTCAGCCGTCAGCCATTAGCCATCAGCTCGACCGAAACTTCGGGAGACAACCTGACGGCGGAAGCCTGACGGCTGATGGCTGACGGCTGACGACTAATCTCATGCATTCCATCTCCGATGAGCGAAACTGGCTGACCTGGCTGGTGAAGGTTCGGATTCTAATTCTGATGGTCTTGCTCGCCATCGAACTTGCCGTCATCCGTCTTACTCCAAGTCCCCAGCCGATCCTACCGTTCCTTACTGGAATGGTTTTGTGGTTTGTCTTCTCGTTGTTCTTTCTGTTCCTAGTCTCGGTGTGGAGAGAACACCGCTTACAGGCGATTCTGCAAGTCCTCGCTGACCTTGCCATGGTCACGCTGGTGGTCCATGTCACCGGAGGCATCGACAGCTCGCTGAATTTTCTTTACCCACTGGTAATCGTTGTGGCTTGCATGTTGCTGCCACGCGTTTGGGGATACCTTAGCGCTGCCCTCGCTTTCATTCTGTTTGGCACGATTCTCGAACTGGATTACTACCTGGTGATTCCGTCTTACGCGACATCTCACCCCAAACTGAAGGCCCTACAGGTTGTGATCTTCGTCAATCTCTTCGCCTACTTTGCCATTGCATATTTAGCCGGGTTGTTGATGAGCAAGCTTCGCCAGGTGGACGTGCAACTCAAAGACGCCAGTGGAGCGCTGGAAAATTTACAGGCGCTACATGAAAACATCGTGCAATCGATGAGTGGGGGAGTCATCACGACCGGGCTCGATGGACGCATCACACTGGTCAATCGAGCCGCCCAACAATTGCTTGAGATCACTGAAGCGCAGTTGCGCGGCCGCTCCGTCGCCGATCTGTTTCAAGACCCTCTACCTCACTTTGGCGCGGGAAGAGGGGATGCCGAAGTCCGCTACGTCACCATCAACGGCTTTCGTAAGACTTTTCGGGTGATGGTTTCGGCCCTGAATGTGAGTGCGCGCGGCGATCTAGGATTTGTGTACTCTTTCGACGACCTTACCGAAATCCGCCGCCTTGAACGCGAGGTGCGCATGCAGGATCGCCTCGCGGCTGTAGGCCGGTTGGCGGCTGCTATCGCTCATGAAATCCGCAATCCTCTTACTTCAATCGCCGGCTCAGTCAGCATGTTGTCGGAAGCGCCGAGCTTGAACGAGGAAGAGCGTCATTTGTTACAGATTGTCATCCGCGAATCCGATCGTCTTAACGGCATCATCACCGATTTCCTCGCTTACTCGCGGGGTAAGCAATATCGCTTCGAACGCGTCAACCTGATTCCGCTGCTCGAAGATACCCTAACGCTGCTTGAACATCGTCTGCTTGCCGAAAATGGTGGCATTCATATTGAGCGGAGTTTTACAGAGACGGAAGCATGGGTTTTGGCCGACGGCGACAAACTCAAGCAGGTGTTCTGGAACTTTTCGGAGAATGCAATTCGAGCGATGAAGGACAAAGGCGGCAAGTTGACAGTTGCGCTAGCCGACCGTTCCCGCGATTGGGAAATAAGCTTTACCGATACTGGCCCGGGCATCAATCCCCAGCAGACGGAAAAGATCTTTGAACCATTCCAGTCGAATTTTGAAGGTGGAACCGGGCTCGGACTTGCAATCGTCTACCAGATTGTCCAGGCACACGAGGGGAAGGTCTGGGCGCGTTCGGAAGTTGGCAAGGGAACAAGCTTCGTACTGCGATTGCGGCGCATGGGCGACATTGTGCGAGAGCCGAAAATGATCTCTTGCAATTCAGCGACACCGATTAACGCAACCGCTGAACTCGCCGCAACGGCAGAGGGAGGAACGCGTGGGTAACATTCTCGTCTGCGACGATGAACGTTCCATTTGCGAATTGCTTGACATCGCTTTGCGGCGCGATGGCCATAAAGTAGAAACCGTTACAGGCGGCGAAGCGGCCAAACGCAAGATCGACAGTGCGCTTTTTGACGTGATTGTTACAGACATCAAAATGCCTGCAGTAGACGGCGTCGAAGTTCTGCGCCATGCGCACCAAATCTCGCCCGAGTCCGCCGTCATCTTGATGACCGCCGTGGACGACTACGAAGCAGCAGTGCAGGCGGTAAAAGCGGGCGGAGCGACCGATTACATCCGCAAGAGTCCGGGATTGGTTGATGAAGTGAAACTCGCAATCGCCCGCGCTCTCACGAAAGTTTCGCTGAGCCGCCAGAATTTTGCCCTGCGACGCGACGCGGCGACTCGAAACTCGCTCGACAATATTGTTGGAGTAAGTCCGGCCCTGGAAAAACTCAAGCAGACGATCCGCACCGTTGCGACGACGAGCAGCACAATTCTCGTCTACGGCGAAAGCGGCACCGGTAAAGAACTGGTCGCGCGAGCCGTGCATACCTGTTCGCCGCGCGCCGGTGAGAGTTTCGTTTCCGTAAACTGTGGCGCATTTCCTGAGACTTTGTTGGAAAGTGAACTCTTCGGTTACGTAAAGGGAGCATTTACCGGGGCGAACCAGAATCGTCGTGGGTTATTCGAAGTCGCCGATCAGGGCACGATTTTTTTGGACGAAATCGGCGAGATGACCATGCCCATGCAAGTGAAACTGCTGCGCGTGTTGCAGGAGCGCACGGTGCGCCCCGTCGGCGGGACGAGCGAGATTCCGGTGGACGTGCGCGTAATTGCCGCCACCAATCGCGATCTTGACCGCCAGGTCACCGAGGGCACTTTTCGCGAAGATCTTTACTATCGCCTCAATGTCATTCCCATTCGCGTGCCGGGCTTGCGGGAACGCCGCGACGACGTTCCTCTGCTGGCTAATCACTTCCTCAAAAAATATGCGCCCGGGGCAGGGAAGAGCATCCATGGCATTGCCGCGCAGTCACTCGAAGCACTAACGGGATATGACTGGCCCGGAAACGTCCGTCAACTGGAAAACACAATTGAACGCGCGGTTGCGATGGAGACGACCAGCGAGTTGAGGGTCGAGTTGCCGGCGGAGCGTCCAAAAGCACGGGCCGTCGCTGCCGGCGCGGAAACTGCCTTCAGCTCAACCGGAGGACTGTCGATCGCCGTTGGCTCCGTACTGCCGGAAGGCGTGAACATGGAAGACTATGTCGCGCAAATCGAGCGCTCCCTGCTGCAGTCGGCGCTCAGTCAAACCAGCGGAGTGCAGGTCAGAGCCGCCGATCTGCTCGGCATCTCGTACCGCTCGTTCCGTCATTTGATGAAGAAGTACGAATTGTAGAGGCTGCTCTGAGAGCTCAGGCGGTTCTTCAGAAGACACCCGTCAGCAGACACCGTTATCCATCATTTCATTTCAGTTCAATGACAGCCAGACCTTGCGCCGGAAGGCTGAGGGTCAAACGTCCATCTTTTACTTTTTGAGTTTCGGCAGTTGGCAGATCGCCCGCTTTGCGCAACACCTGAATCTGGTCCGCGGTTGGATAGCGCGGTGAGCCCATCTTCTCGTAGGCTGCGTGAAAATCGCCATGATCGCGATCGACCCGAAAAATGGTAGCGTGTTTTGCTTTTGTGTTCTTCAATTCCACGCTGAAAGTTCGATCACTTCCTTGACCGGCAAGAGCGTAGTTCCAAACCGCCAACACCAGGGTCCCATCTTGCTTTCGTGTAAGCAGCGCTGAATCCGAGTCCAATGCGATTCGCTGATTACCGAGTCGATGCAGAGACTTGAACGCATAAAAAGCTGGCTTCGGAATACCGTCCGCGGCGATCAGACCAAATCCCCCATAAAAGGGAGTTTTAACCACTCCTTGTTCTTCGAACACGTCGGAAAATGTCCAGTACGACATCATGTCGACAAGGCCGTCACACTGGCGAATCGTGTCCGCCATCCACGGCCCCATGTAAGCGGAGTCGGTGATGTCCGGCTCGTTAAAATAGCTGGCGTTAAACTCACTCCAGATTAATGGCAGGTTCGGAATTGCCGACGCCTTGATCTGGTCGTGCACCTTCTTTACCGCGCGGCATACCATTTGATTTCGCAAAATCTGCTCGTGCGTGCCGAAGACATCTTCCGCCTTGTCATTGCCATAAACATGCGAAGAAACAAAATCCACCGGGACTTTATTTTTGGCACAATGTTCAATGAAGCCGTCGGCCCATGCCGCCTGCGCAGTCGCGGGCCCGCCAACGCGAACTCGAGGACTCACGGCTTTTAACGCGGTCACAGTGTGATCATAAAGCTCCCAATACGTGGATTGCCTGGGATCGCCGCCCCAGAAATCCAAATTCGGTTCATTCCACACTTCGAAATACCAGCGGCTCACCTCATCGATTCCGTAACGGGCAACGAGGTGTTTCGCGAACTCTGAAATTAACGCGTCCCATTTGCCCCAGTCTTTCGGAGGCGAAATATTCGGCTTGTACCAGAACGACTGCAGCATGTTTTTCGCGGCGAGATCCTTGGGCATGAAGCTCAATTCGACAAATGGACGCACGCCCGCCGCCAGCAGCCCGTCATAAATCTGATCCACATAGGAAAAATTGTAGACCGGCTGCCCTTGCTCGTTCTCGCTGTAGACACCCACCTCATCGTGGAAAATCGCGTGAAAGCGAACGTATTGCAGATCCGTGATTCCCTTAACTTGTCGAAGGTCGCTGCGATAATTGTCCCGCAAGGACAATACTGCGCGCCCCGAGCCGAACATCTGCTCCCAAAAATGGCTGAAGTCGTGTGCCGGAGCCGAGCCGTCCACGACGATTACGGTCGTGTTCGTAATCTGGGTCTGCGTCTGGCTCTGGCTCAAAACTGGGACTGGAATGATGATGAGCAGGGTGAGTGCGAGTGCTGCGCGAAATAGGTTTTTCATGTCCATGCTGGTCAGCAGAAGGTGGTATCAAGCTAAATCGGTTTAGAAGCGCCGTTTTATCATGGCCGATAGTCGATGTCAACGCGCCTCCAGGTTTGCGCGCCTTTAGGTTTGCTCTTTGGGTTTGCTCTTGCCCTTGCGTTTTCACTGTGCGAGACTCCGCTCGGTGACTACTCGAAAGCCGAAGCCCACGAAACAAGCGTTAGATCCCACTGCCCGAAAGCCGATGAGTTTGAAGACTCTGGCGGAACACCTCAACCTTTCGCCCGCTACCGTATCCCTGGTCATCAATCGATCGAGCGTAGCGGATTCGATTCCGAAAGAAACCAAGGATCGAATTTTAGAGGCTGCAAAAAAGTTTAAATACCGTCCCAACTTCTTGGCTCGCTCGCTGCGCACTCAGCGCAGCTTTACCATTGGCGTGATCGTGCCCGAGGTGAGTGACGGATATTCCGCCTCGGTCATGAGCGGCATCGAAGATTACCTGCTGCAAGAGGGATACTTCTATTTTGTTGCCAGTCACCGGCATCGTGCTGACCTGATCGACGAGTATCCGCGCATGTTCCTGGAGCGATCGGTCGATGGCCTGATTGCCGTTGACACTCCGTGGCACCTGAATCTTTCCGTGCCCGTGACAACCGTCTCGGGGCACAACGAAGTGAAGGGCGTCACCAACATCGTGCTCAATCACCATCGAGCGGCGGAGCTCGCACTCAAGCACCTTTTCAATCTGGGCCATCGCAAGATCGCATTCATCAAGGGGCAGGAATTCAGTTCCGACACGCAGGTCCGGTGGGAAAATATCGAGCGCGTAGCAGCTCATCTCCGCTTGAAAATCAATCCCCGCCTGGTAACTCAACTTAAGGGCGATTCGCCGTCCCCGCAACTCGGATACGTCGCGACCAAAACGTTGTTGGAGGCGGGGGCCAATTTCTCTGCGCTTTTTGCCTTTAATGACATCTCTGCTATGGGCGCAATTCGAGCCCTGCGCGAGTCGGGACGACATGTGCCGGAAGATGTTTCGGTCGTAGGATTCGACGACATTCAAAGCGCCGCCTACCAGAATCCAAGCCTGACGACGGTCCGCCAGCCGCTCCGCGAAATGGGACGAGCCGCCGCCGAAATTCTCTTGAAGCGTATCAACCGGCCGGGGTCCGACTGTCAGCAAAAACACTCCGTCGAACCGGAGTTAGTAATACGTGAAACCACAGCTCGAGTATGTCCAAAGCAACGAGATGTTGTTGAAACGACAGGTTAGTCAACCTATCGCTTTCCATATCTTTCTCCGTATTTCCATAGGCCCGAGACAGCTCGGTTCATCTTTAGAAGCGCATCTTGACTGCTAAGTACCGCCATGCTATAAGCATGCGGCGCGTGTTTACTAAATCGGTTTTGCAGAGATTTAGTAAATGGTTGGTCAATAGCTTGCAACAACATCAAAAACACTTTTGTTACAAAGGGCATTTTATTATTTGAGGAGACTCCATGAAGCGTTCCAGTTTGGCAGTCCGTGTCGTACTGCTAATCGTTAGCATCGTTGCAATAACCACGTTGGTTCAAGCGCAGTATCGAACTTCCATTCAGGGTGTGGTGACCGACGCCTCGGGAGCAGTCGTTCCAGGTGCCACCCTTACGCTGACCAATCCCGCAACCGGCGAGAAACAGGTCAGGCAGAGCAATCAAGACGGAATCTTCAACTTCAATGCGCTGGCCGCCGCTCGCTTCAGATTGGAAGCGGAGGCTAAGGGCTTCCAGAAGAAAGTCCTCGACAATCTTGACTTGATTCCAGAGCAGGCCAATGCTCTCAACGTCGAACTAACGATTGGCTCGACCTCGCAGACGGTAAATGTTGACGCTTCCGCGGCACCAGCGGTTGACACCGAGACCGCCTCCAGCAATGGAGTCGTTTCCAGCAATGAGATTCAGCACCTGCCCTCGTTTGGCCGCGATGTACTAAAACTCGCCCAATTGGCTCCCGGCATCTTCGCGGATGGTTCGCAAGCCGGCGGCGGCAACTCCTACAATCTTCCCGGCACCCAGAGTGGGCCGGCTCCGTCAGGTGGCTCGACCGGAATCTTCGCGACCGAGAACCTTACCCAGGGTTATTCCAGTGGCAACCAGACTCAGAATAACGGCGTTTCGATTGACGGAATCAGCACTACCAGCGCCGTGTGGGGCGGTTCTACTGTCGTCACTCCCTCGGAAGATTCCGTTGAAGACGTAAAGATAGTCACGAATAGCTATGACGCCGAGGACGGCCGTTTCAGTGGCGCGCAAATTAAGATCACTTCGAAAAGCGGCTCTAATAGTTACCACGGCAGTCTCTTCTTTACCGCTCACCAACCCAACTTCAACGCCTATCAGCCGTACTTCGGTTTTGGCACAACGTCGCTTAGAGACAACAGCAAGTTCGATCAATTTGGCGGCAGCGTCGGTGGTCCGATCTGGAAAAACAAGATCTTTGCCTTCTTTAACTATGAGACGGTGCGCCAGCCAAATTCCGATTTGCCCGGTAGCGGGTGGTACGACACTCCCGCTTTTGACGCCTTGGCACAACCGGGAAGCATCGCTGCCAAATATCTCAGTTTCCCAGGTAATGGCGTCCTCAACCATGGGTTGGTCCCGCATACCAACTGTGGGACCGCCGGCCTGATTGAAGGCGTGAACTGCGCAACTGTTCCGGGGGGACTCAATCTCGGAACGCCTTTGACGACAGGATTGGGTACGCAGGATCTGGGCTGGACGGAGCCCAGCAACCCCGGCTGCGGTGGTGCCGGAACTGGATGTGGAACGCCGGGCAGTCCTCTCGGTACAACGCCTGATATTGCGCAGTACATAACTTCGAACCCGACCACCTTTACGGCCGTGCAATATAACGGCCGCCTCGACGTGGATGTTACCAGCAAAGATCGCATTGGCTTTGCTATCTACTGGGTTCCCTTAAGCAAGGATAACTACAACGGCAATCGTGCCTACGACATCTTCCATCACAACCAAATCAACGATGCGTTTTCCGCCATCTGGAATCACACCTTCTCGCCCACCCTCCTTAACGAACTTCGAGCGAATGCGGCCGGATGGCGCTGGAATGAAGTCACAGCCAACCCACAATCGCCGGTTGGGCTTCCCGTGGACAACATCGGTGTAATTGGCACCGCTACGCCGGACCAATTCGGACCGAGTGTCGGCAGCATTCTTAATCAGTGGACATACACCTACAAAGATGTTGCCACCAAGATCATCGGGCGCCACACCATCAAGTTTGGCGGTGAAGCGACGCGCCTCTTCTATTTGCAAGATTGCGCCGGTTGCGGAGTGCCCAGTTATAATTTCTTTAATTTGTGGGATTTCCTGAATGATGCTCCGAAAAATGAATCGGGCGGCTTCAATCCCACAAATGGCGTGCCGACCACGATTCGCCAGGATCAGCGCGAAAACATCTTTGGGTTCTTTGGCCAGGACGACATCAAACTTCGCAAAAATCTGACCGTTAACTTGGGACTGCGCTGGTCCTATTTTGGTCCCCTTTCCTCCAAACAAGACAACATGCTTCGGGCCATCCCCGGCGCAGGGGTCAACTACCTGACAGACTTGGTACTTCGCAAGGGAGATTCCTGGAACGCGCAGAAGAATAATTTCGGACCCGAGGTAGGTTTTGCTTGGAGTCCAAGTAAATTTAACGACAGACTGGTGTTCCGCGGCGGTTACGGTCTGAATTACAACCAGGAAGAAATCGCGATTTCCGCCAATATCAGCAACAACCCCGGGTTGGTGGTATTTCCAGGGTGGGACACTAGCTCGCCGTCCTCAATCAACCCCAATATTATTTATGCGGTCTCTAATGACCCGCACAATCTCTATGGCTATCCGGCAAACCCACACACGGTTTCGAGCCCCGGCCCGAATGGACTGCCTACAACCGGTTCGGTCGGCGTCCAAATCTTCCCCGGTACTCTACCCACCACGCGCGTCCACCATTATTCGTTTGATATGCAATACGATCTTGGTCACCAATACGTAATGTCATTGGGATATCAAGGAAGCTTGTCGCGGGACGTCTTCTTCCATGAGAATCCGCTTGCCGCCCCTGTAACGGCAGGCGCTGCTCTAAATCCACAGATCGGCGGAGGAGATTACTGGGGGGTGAACGGTCGCGGCAACTACAACGCCATGCTCGCGGAATTGAAGCATCAGTTCTCGCACCAGTTTATGGTGGATGCACAATACACGTGGGCGAAGAGCATGGACACGAGTTCCGCGCCCTATTCGGAACAACCCTATCCGTATAATCCCGGCCTCAGCTATGGGCGCTCCGACTACAACGTCAATAATGCATTCAAACTGTTTGGCATGTGGCAACCGACGTTTTTCCACGGTGACAGTTGGGTCGATAAGGTCGCTGGCGGATGGTCGCTCAGCGGTATTCTCAACTGGCACTCGGGATTCCCCTGGAATCCTTTTGTGAGTGTTCAGGGCGGAAGCCTTTATTGCGGACAATGCGGTTATACCCAGTTGCTTCCTGCAGCATACCTGGGCGGCGCGGGGCAGAGCACTAGCAATAAAGCGTTCGAACAAACTTCGGCGACTAGCCCCGGCGCGAACTTCCCTCTCGGGGGCCCAGCCTATTTCTCGACGCCGGCATATACCCCCTACCCCTGCCAAACTTGCTCCGGAACCTCGGTTCCCCAGTCCCCTGGGGTCGGTCGTAACTCGCTCACACTCCCCGGATATAAAGATGTGGACCTAACTATTTCAAAGGGCTTCGGTCTGCCGAAGATGCCGGTGCTCGGCGAAAGTGCTAGGTTTGAACTCCGGATGGATGCGTTCAACGTTTTCAACAATCTGAATCTGAACGACAATAACATCTCGAACAACATCGGCAATTCGAACTTCGGCACAATCAATAATGCCCTTGCTGCCCGTGTAATTCAGTTGGGAGCGCGTTTCAGCTTCTAACAAACACAACTATTACTTCCGAGGGTGCGCCAATATGGCGCACCCTCTTTTCTTTGCGGCAAATTGTTTAATGGGACTTACTGGAGGGTTCATCTGTTTTGAAGCCGATGCGGTCGAGCATCGGTTTGATCTCCGGGTTCGACATGAACAACTTCCAAATCAGTCCAGTGCGGTAATTTTCAATCATCACCGTAATTGGCGCCTGGTTGAGTCCCATAAAAATCGGGGACACCCAGTTCTCACTCAAATTCATAGCGTCGCGCGGCCCGTAAACTCCCCAAGAACGGTTACCTAAGTCCCGATAAACATGCTTAAACATATCCATCGATGCTTTCGGCGTGTAAGGAAACGACGCCAGCGCTCCGGTGAACGTCATCGTGCCGTCATCTTCCTGCGGCCGTGGTTCGTGAGGAAGATAGCCCTGCGCGCCATCACTCGCGGTCAAACCCCAAAAATCAGAGCCATAGCCTTTGTAGTGGCCGGGATTCTGCTCACAATAGGCAAGATTGATTTCGGCCATCTCGCGGTTATTGTCGAAGTAATCCGTGAAGCGATCATGGATGCCGCGAGCGTCAAAGCCCATGTACGAATAGTGCGCAAAGAACAAAGGCCCGCCCGATCCTACTCCGACGTCAAGTTTGATCCCGTAGTAAGTGTTGCCGTTGACGTAGTTATAGCCCTCGTGAGTGTTAGACCAACCTTCGCGATACTTAGCGCCGACGTCCTCTTGATTGGCCCAACCAGAGTAATAAAGTCCCGCTGGAACGCCGTGTGTGGGCGAAGCAATCGCCAGCAAATAGACAATCATCGCTTCGTTAAATCCCGTCAGCCGATGATTGATATACCAAGACCACTGCGGCGACCAGTGCCAATAAAGTGCGTCACTCTGCGGAGTCTGGCGGTACCAGTCCCATTCCACTGTCTCCCAGAGATGTGAAATCCTGCGAAATAGAGACTTTTCGGCCTCAGTCGAACCGCTGTAATACTGGCGCGCCGCCAACAGCCCTTCCATCAAGAACGCGGTCTCCACCAGATCGCCGCCGTTATCGATCGCGTCGAAAACGGGAAGGCTCGCTCCAGTGTTACCGTCCATGAAGTGGGGCCAGGCTCCGTGATACCGCGGAGCTTTCTCCAGAAATGTCACGATCTGGCTTAGTCTCTCGAGCCCTTGCTGGCGAGTAATAAATTGTCGGTCCACC
>OBLW0100004108.1_pt1 | contig 11169 bp, 12 predicted proteins | sample 1520161 | NCBI WGS metagenome assembly OBLW01 (sample SAMEA3539309, study PRJEB22396) | soil metagenome | biome: tundra; feature: field; material: soil | place: USA | collected 2010-05 | depth 0.15 m
GCGCGCAGGCGCCGCCCTACGCCCAACAGACTCCCGACCAGTTGCAGCAGTTGGTCGCGCCGATTGCGCTGTATCCGGATTCGCTGGTGGCGCAGATTCTGGCGGCGTCGACCTTTCCCGAGCAAGTCGTCGAGGCCGACCGATGGGTGCAAGCGCATCCTGATTTGAAGGGCGCCGATTTAGGTAAAGCTGTGGACCAACAACCCTGGGACCCGAGCGTCAAGGCGCTGGCTGCATTTCCATCCGTTCTGGGAAATATGGACAAGAACCTCTCCTGGGCTTCGTCTCTGGGCGACGCATACTACAACCAGCAGGCGGACGTTATGAATGCGGTACAGCTAATGCGCCGGCGGGCGCAAGAAGCGGGCAATCTTAAGACCACGCCGCAGCAAACCGTGGCGACGCAGGACTCTGACATCAGCATTGCGCCGTCCAACCCAGATGAGGTTTACATCCCCGCGTACGATCCGTGGGCGGTTTATGGAGGACCTGTAATGGCGTGGCCGGGATGGTATCCGTATCCCGGAATCTGGTTTGGCGGCCCTTACCTCTCGTTCGGAATGGGGTTCGGGATTGGCCGGTACGGCGGTTTCGGATGGGGCTGGAATAACTGGGGATTCAACTGGGGTGGCGGATACGCGAGGTACGGCGGCGGCCGGTACTACTCCCGCAGCAACACGTTTTACAATCGGAGCAACTACTACCGGGGAGGAGGCGAGCGGGGCGTAGCAAGGAACGTGCAGCGCGGAATGAACGGCAATCGCGGCGGAGCGAACGGCAACCGCGGCGGATTTGACGGCGCGCGCGGCGGAGCGAACGCCCGCTCCGGCGCAACCAGCAGGGCTTTCAACGGAAACAGGCGGGCGGCCCGAGGATACGCCGCACCTCGCGGACAGAGCGGCGTTCGTTCGGGCGCGTTCAGCGGCTACCAGCGTGGCGGACAGGCGAGAAGCTCTTCGTCACGCGGAAGCGTGAGCATGGGCGGAGGCGCGCGGGGCGGAGGCTTCGGTGGTGGCGGGCACGGTGGCGGCGGGCATCGATAATCGAGGTGTTACTACGTCCCTATTAGCTTGTAAGAGTTAGAAATGGAGAGAAGCCGTATGCGACGAGCAAAACTTAATTTCGACAAATTTCATTGGGCCGATTTTCCTAAACTGGTGGCGGTCGCTCTCCTTTTGACGGTGTGGTTTCCCACCCGCTCCATGGCGAAGCAATCGGGCCAAAAGACATTTTCATCGCCGGAAGACGCAAGCCACGCACTTCTCACAGCAGCGCAGAGCAACGACGAGAAGGCGATGCTCGATATCCTTGGACCAGATGGGAAGCAAATTGTCTCGTCGGGAGACGAAACCGAGGACGCCAACGGCCGCGCTAATTTTGTGGAGAAATATCAGGAAATGCATCGTCTGGTGAAAGAACCGGATGGAACCACCACCTTATATCTAGGAGCGGAGAACTGGCCCACACCCATACCGCTCGTGAACCAAGGGAAGTCGTGGTATTTCGACACCGAGGCGGGCAGGAAAGAGATCCTGTACAGGCGAATCGGCCAGAACGAAATATCGACCATTCGCGTTTGCCAGGAACTCGTAGCGGCGCAAAAGGAATACTACGCAGCACAGCACAGCGAGTACGCCCAGGCGATCTTCAGCGATGAAGGGCAGCACAACGGCCTTTATTGGAAAGCTGCGGATGGCGCCCCCGAAAGCCCCATCGGACCGCTGGTAGCAGCGGCAGTTGCAGAGGGCTACGCCAAGGGCCAGGCGGGTGCTCCGACTCCCTATCAGGGTTACTATTTTCACATCCTAACTCGTCGGGGGAAAGACGGCCCAAGCGGCGCAAAGAGTTACGTCGTAAACGGCAAAATGACCGGCGGGTTTGCATTTGTGGCCTATCCAGCGGAATACAGGTCGTCCGGCGTGATGACATTCATCGTTAACGAGGATGGAATCGTGTATGAGAAGGATCTCGGCAAGAAGACCGCTGTTGTCGCCAAAGGCCTGAAGGAATGCAACCCCAATTCCAGTTGGCAAAAGGCTGAAGAGCAGCAGGAGGAGACAGCTAGCGACCAGAAAACCAAGTGAAGGATTCAGTCGCTGCACTCGCTCGAGCGGACTGATGCCCGCTCTGGACACCGCCAAATATGCTTCTTCAGAATCCGCATCTGGCATTGGGCAATCGCCACTGCCGAGTAACCCTTTGGATCGCCGCCTGCGCGGTGGTTCTGAGTTCGCCGGGGTGCGCCCATAAAGCGAAGACTCCACTAACCGTGGTGGAAGTAGCAAAGCCGCTTCGCAGAGATGTTCCTGTCTATTCAGAATGGATCGGTACTACGGTCGGATATATTGACGCCCAAATCCATTCCAAGGTCACCGGCTATATCCTGGCTCAAAACTATAAAGAAGGATCCTTGGTCAGCACTGGCGACCTTCTTTTCGAGGTTGATCCGCGACCGTTCCAGGCGGTCGTGGATCAGGCGAATGCTCAATTCAATGTTGCAACCGCGCAACTGACTCAGGCCAAAGCGGATGTGGAAGCGGCCAAAGCCGAGATCGACCGCGCTGAAGCAGCCCAAGTGAAATCCCAGTTAGATGTCAAACGCTATTCGCCTCTGGTAAAGGACGGCACGGTGAGCCAGCAGGAGATGGACGATGCCGTTCAGTCGAACCTCGCGAATGAAGCTTCGGTTGTCGCCGCGAAGGGGAAATACGACCATTCGCTAGCAGCCGTGAAAGCTGCAGAGGCGCAGATAGAGGTCGCTCGCAGTTCCCTTCAAGGGGCTCAACTAAATCTGGGTTTCACGAAAGTCAAGTCTCCTCATGATACGGAGGAAAGGTCGACAGCCCCAGGCGCTGCCAATGGAAGAGGTCTTGCGAAATTGCCCGGGCGATCCGCGGGCCCCGCGGCGAAAATGCTGTGTAAGTCATCACGTAGCTGCCTATAGTGACCTTGCCAGAATGAACGAAGAGCCATCCCGACCCGAAAGCTGGCCGGGGGCTCTCCATATCGCTCCTTTTAAAACATCAGTGATTTAGGTGCCCTCCAGGGGAGGGTCATGTTGTCATGCCAAAATGCGTCCGGAGAATCCTTACAAGTTGAAAAGGGGCGGTCGTGAGGGTCCGAATGTTAATCACCTGTCGCTAACCCATGACCACCCTAAAGGGCTGTCCGCCTTCATAGATTCATAGGGGGCTGCCGCGTTGAAGGAGATGTTAGGCTACTGTTCCCACAAATGGCGTGACTGTTCAAAGTTGCTCACTTCTTCAGATTGTTTAGGATGTCCGAGTGTCTGAGAACAGCATGTGACGGCCGATTTCTGGTACAACATTCCCCCGAGACCTTCTTGATCATCCTCCTCCGCTCAAGACGGAATCAGTTTCGTTCCCCGACATACCAGGGCGCAGTTACCGTGAAGACACGCTCATTGCCGCGGACGAGAAGCACCCACTCCAGAAGCCGTCCGCCCTGATTGTGAAGGAAATATTCATACCATTTGTCTTCCACGAGTTCGGGTATGACCACAATGATGCTGCGATCGGGATGTCTCTTCGAAAGGTCGAGAATGAACTGAACGATGGGAATGATGATAAAACGGTAGGGAGAAGGCAGGACGTGAAGCACGGGCGGCTCCATGCCTGCAGCGCGGAAGGGTAGCTCAACGTATTGTTCCCAGTCATCTTGAAGTAATTCGGAATGCTTGTTGGGTTCGACGTGCAAGGCGATCACTTCCGGGGAAAGCCGGACGGCAAATTCAATTCCCTGGCGGGTGAGGTTGCTCCAGTGGTCGATGGCAATGACCGCAATGGGATGCTGGCTCAGACCAGCCGCGTCGACGGGAACCTTGCAGGTTGTGAGCAGTTTCACGGAGTGGTAGTGGCGGCGGACAAGTGTGAAGAAAACAATTGTCCGGGGAACGAAGAGTAGCGTAATCCAGGCGCCCTCCACGCCATGCTCAAACCCTCACAAACTGCATGGGACGGATATCTGTGGAGCGATCTACCATCAGATCGCCGTCATCACTGACCCAGGTCCGCAGCCAGGGCAGCGGTCTGGGGGCCGGCCCGGCGATCACCTCTCCGTCGCGGTTGAACTTGCTGCCATGACAAGGGCAGGCGATGATGCCCAACTCGGGCTTCCAGGCGGTCATGCAGCCGAGGTGGGTACAGATGGCGCTCAGCGCGAAGAACCCTTCCTTGGTGTGGATGAGGTAGATTGCTGAGTTCACATCGAGGGTTACGGAATCCTCGGGATAGCCTTCGGGCTTGCCGGCGTTAACAGTGGGGGATGGCTCGTACAGCACATTGGGGGAGAGGAACTCATACGCGAAAACCATGGTACCCGCGGTAGTAATGCTCAACGATCCCAATCCCAGCTTCACGAAGAAAGCACGCCGGTCCAACTCTTTGCGTGGTGACGCGGGCACATTTTGTTTTTCCTCAGACATATTTACCTCGGGCCTGCAACTGCCGGCGCTGTCGCTTTGTGCCGAAAGGGCCCATCCAAAGCTTCGATCGAAATCAATCTCGTCGGTTCTGCCGTGTTGGAAGACTCCGTAGTGATGGTGCCAACGGGGCAGCTGGCCGCTCAGAGGCCGCAGCGAATGCGACGGGTCTCATCTTTAAACATGGCGGACTCTGTCACCACTCCCAGCTCGTCAGCCTTTCCTTCATCCAGGTTCACTCCGAACAATTCCTAGTGCTCGCGAATTTTCTGTACTGCCTCCGGCTCGAACGCAATGCGATCCAACGACACCAACTGCAAACAGTCTTCCGGGTTGGGACTCCTATAGCATTATCAGCGGTTGATTGCCGGGCCCGCAAGAGAGAGCTTGGCCCGGTTCCCGACCAAACGCAGACGCCTGTCGTTCCCGCCCTTCCTTCCAGTAGTTCAGGGGGATCTCACAAAACCTACTCGGGGGCATTCTGGGCTACTGCAAGCCGGACTGGTAATTTTAGTTCTGCTTGGGGCGTCGATCAGGTTGAGATGAACCCGAAGCGGATGAGAGCGAGGGAACAGATCGCCACAATCGCCCAAAGCAAGATTCCCTGCAGTAGCGGACGCACGCCTACTTGTTTCAATGTCGATCTCGAAATCCCTGTGCCGATCAGATAAAGCGTAACCGTCAGCCCGGTTTTTCCCAGCGTGCTGAGTTTGGGATACATCGAGCCGAATAAGGGCAAATACGTACCGGCAACAGCGGCCAGGCAGAAGAGCAAGATGAACCACGGCCACTTGATCCGGGACTTGCTCTTTTTCAAGATTGCCACTGCGAACGCCACAGGAACGATCCACAGGGCTCTTGCCAGGTTGATCGTAGTTCCGATCATTAACGCTTGGGAGCCGTATTTTGCGGTTGCGCCCACCACTGAACTGGTGTCGTGGATGGCGAGGGCAGACCACAATCCGAATTGAGATTGTGTGAGGTGAAGAGCGTACCCGACGAGTGGGAAGAGAAACAAGGCAACCGAATTCAGCACGAACACAGTTCCGAGCGAGACGGCCATCTCCTCTTCTCCTGCGTTCAGAACGGGCCCAACGGCGGCGATCGCACTTCCACCGCAGATGGCGGTGCCCGTACTGATCAGGAGCGAAGGTATCCGTTGCACCTTGAACAAATGTCCAATTCCGAGACCGAGGAGCATGGCGAAGCTTATGCTGAGCGCGGTGTATAAGAAACCGGTCCGGCCCGCCCGCACGACTTCGTGCAGGTTCATTCCGAAGCCCAGTCCAACGATGGATGCCTGCAAGAGGAACGCGGAGAGCTTCTTAGCGTCGAGGTGATAAGGGTGCGGGAACGACATGCCGTAGATCAGCCCGGCCAGCAGTGCCAATGGGGTCGAGATGAGGCCACTGGCAGCTACGACAAGGCCGACGAAGAAGATGTTCTTGGTGTTCGTCAAGCATTCAGTCTCGCTGCACTGATACCTGCCTGTCCAAGCAGTAATTCTTATTGCTCATGCGCGCGACTTATCGCCTGACAATGCCGTCGCGGGCTCACGAGCCCTTGGCCAGTTATCGTTGGCGGGAGGAGATTTAGACTTCTGATGATCGGGCGAGGGGTCGGTCCTTTGACCGCGTTGGGCTCATCACATCGTGGCGAGATCGCAGGAAATGGAGGAATGCCAGTGTAGTCCCTTGCGGCTCTTGGCCAAGGGCATACGCCACGCTGAGTGGCCGTGTGATCCGAACTCCATGCATCGGCACAACTCGAAGAGAACCAAGTTGCAGCGCTTTGCTGATGGACCAGAGTGATGCAAATCCGATTCCAAGGCCAGCTTCAACAGCAGTAATGATGCCTTCAGTAGAGTCGAACTCCATCGCAAGATTCAACTGCTTGGTTTTAACGCCACGCTTCTGTAGAGCCATTTCGACGACGCGGCGTGTCCCTGAGCCACGCTCCCGCATGACGAGCCGCTCTTGCTTCAATTCCTCAGGCCCAACGAAGCCACGTTCGCTCCATTCGTGGGCTGGGGGCACCATCAGGACAATCTCATCTTCGAGGAAAACTTCGGTCCGCACATCTCGACGCAGGGTCGGACCTTCAATGAATCCAAGCGAAACTTCGCGCGCCACCAACGCTTCCAACACTTGCTCTGTATTGCATGTGGTGACGTAAGGCCGGACTTGAGGGTGCTGCTGCTGGAACGCTCCTAAGAGATGAGGCAGGATGTACTGCGCAATCGTCAACGATGCACCGATCCGCAACCCGCCCCGTTGCCCGTCAGCAAACTGTGATAAAGCTGCCATCGCCGCTGTTTCCAACTTGTCGATTTTGCCGGCATATTTCAGGAGCATGGTGCCCGCAGGGGTAAGCGAGATGCGAGCCGCTGCGATCGAATAGTTGCACTCCGAGGCGCTGTTCTAAAGCCTTGATCTGCAGGGTAACGGCAGGCTGTGTGAGGCAGAGTTCCTCCGCTGCTCTCCGGAAGTTCAAGTGTTTGGCCACAGCTCGAAAGACTTTAAGTCGGAAATTCTCCATATCGGTATTCTTACCTGGCTGGCAGGGCATTGCCTAAAAGAACTCCGAAGCAGGCTGCCCTCCGCATTTGCGTCGCTCGAAGCCCCCGTCCAAGTGTCTAAAAACCACACTGTCGACGACCATAGAGTTTGCGCTTGAATTAGGAATACGCAAGTCGATCAGATGCCAAGCCGCTGGCCGTTCTTGACCTGAGCGCGAAGTACATCGCAAAGGAGGGCACAGGCTTGCTTTACCTCTGAAATTGCGAGATAGCAGTGAACCTGCTTCCCAGTGCGGCGTGTCCCCACCACGCCCGCCGCTTTCAAAACCGCGAGGTGCTGAGAGCGGTTGGCTAAGGAGATTCCTAACTGCTGGTGGAGTTCGGCAACGGGGCAGGCCCGCTTGGCGACCAGATCAAGAATCTTAAGGCGGACCGGGTTCGCGAAAGCCTTGCAGATGCCGGCCCGCCTTTCATAGAGTTCCTCTTCCAGTTGGCGGTTGCCGTTGCGCTTCTTCATTTGCGCCTCCTTGATGCGGGCTACTCTATCGCACTCATTCCTCCTGTATATGATAGCCCGTGATCATTGCGCGGAGAAGACTACCCGGTGTGGGCCCGGTGGTTGCCAGGTAGATGTGCCCAATCAAGAACGCCAAGAATAAGTAACTTCCCAAAGTGTGGGCGGGACCGAGAACCCAGAGTCCTTCGATTCGCGCAAAGACTTGAGGCCTGGTCTGGTCGCTGAGTTCTAGCTTGCGATCTTGATCGTCGAGAGGGGGGCACTAGTACTATGACCACATAGAGAGTAATACATGTAGATACTTGTCGGCGAAGATGTCCGAGCGTATTGCTGGGACATGGAAGACCGCAGAAGAGTTCAGGTTCGGTTGTCCAAGCCGGAGCAGCAGCAATTGGATAAATTGTTGAGCGGCGGTCTGCAGCCGGTACGAACAGTGCTACGCGCCTTGGTGCTGCGGCAACTGGCGGACGGGCAAACGATTCGCAAGGTAGCCCGCAACGTGGGCTTGACCCCGAAGACGGTGTGGCTGACCAGCCAACGCTATCAGCAAGGCGGGCTGGAGGGGGCCTTGTATGAGCGGGCGCGGCCGGGGAAAGAAGCGCGGTTGGATACCCAACAGCGGCAGCGCATCGTGGCCCTGGTATGCAGTCCGCCGCCGGAGGGCCGGGCGCGGTGGACGGTGCGCTTGCTGGCGGAGGAGGCGGTGAAGCGCAAACTGGTGCCCGGGGTAGGACGAGAGACGGTCCGGATCCTGCTCGAAAGCCACGACCTAAAACCGTGGCGGGAAAAAAATGTGGTGCGTGGCCGAAATCGATGAGGAATATATCGCGCGCATGGAGGATGTGCTGGCCGTGTATGAAAAGCCGCTCTCGGCGCGGGAACCGGTGGTGTGTATCGACGAGAAACCGGTGGTGCTGCATCAGGAAGTCCGGCCTCCGGTAGCGATGCAGCCGGGACGGGTAGCCCGTCGGGATGCTGAATATCGGCGTTGCGGAACGGCCAATGTGTTCTGCGGCGTCCAGCCCAAGGCGGGGCGGCATTTTACCAAGGTGACCAACGACCGCTCGTCGCCCGAGTTTGCCGATTATCTGCTGGACATTGCTGCGGGTTACCCGGAGGCCGATACGATTCATCTGGTGATGGACAATCTGAGTTCGCATACTCGCAAGGCGGTCGTCGAACGCTTCGGGGCAGAGGCAGGCGATTGGCTGTGGAATCGGTTCACCGTGCACTACACTCCCAAACACGGCAGTTGGTTGAACCAGGCCGAAATTGCCATCAGCCTCTTCTCCCGGCAATGCTTGGGCCAACGCCGCATTGGGAATCGAGCTTCCCTGCGGAAGGAAACTCGGGCGTGGAACCGTCGCGCCAATCGCGACCGTGTCACGATCCAGTGGAGCTTTACTCGCAAGCAGGCTCGTCACAAGTTTGGCTACAAAATTACGCGGTCACGGTACTAGCCCCTCTCTCTTCGCGCGATATTGACAAACTAAGTTGATAAAACTCCGGTCACTTCTGGCTTGTGTCATGGGGTACCAACAGTATCGAGCTTGGGCCATGACGCAAAACTCGCTCCGTTGTTCGTCCCAGCGTGCTGAATTCGAGAAAGGACCGACGTTCGGCCCCCAGCACAATCAGATCAATCTCTTCGCGACGGGCGGAAAGGATGATCTGTTCGGCGGCATCGCCTTTCACCACTATCTCAGAGACGCGGCATCGGCTTCGGACATCTTCGGGAACCCACTGGCACAGATGCTCGCGTGTAGTGTCGCTGTGCGGAGCCTTGCCCTCGACGGCCTGCAGCACCCTTAGCTCGGCCCCGAGCGCCGCGGCCACGCCGGATGCGAGTTCGGCACATTCGCGCGCCGTGTCAGTGAGGTTCACCGGACACAACACGCGGTGCAACTGGCGCTGTCCTGCGGGGATTTCTGGCCCCCTCACAACCAGCGTCGGGCACTGTGCCTCGCGAACGACATTCTCAGCGACCGAGCCCAAAAGAAGGCGTGCCACGGTACCATGCCCGTGACTACCCATGACTACGAGATCAGGAGGGCTCTTTCTCAAGTATTGTAGAACTACGTTGACCGCATGGCCTTCGACAACGGAGACAGTGAACGAGATGTTAGATCCCAGGACGTTCTGGGCGAGATCCTGAAGATCACGCTCTAACGTCTGGCGGCGGAGTACAGCCTCGGCATCCAGTGCGCTCAGTTGCCCCTCAGTGAAGTAACGAGGCGGCTCAGACCAGTCGGCGTGGAGGACTTCAACACAAGATCCGAAAGGTTCCGCGATGAGTCTCGCCCAACTGAGCACCGCATTCGAGGCCGGACTGAGGTCCACGGGACAAAGGATTTGCTTCGGTGCGAACTTCGACATGGCGTTCCACCTCCCGGAGCCACCGGCTGAGCCCGTCAGCCTGGCTCCTAACACATGAATGCAAGAAAGCGGAGACCTGTTACAGAGAAAAATGAGGTTCGTACAGAGGAAAGGATTATCCTCGGGAACAAGATAGGGCGGTCGTCCGCCTTCGAGCGATCGGCTGTAACAAATCGAAGAACGGTTGCATTTATCCAAGGGTAGAAGCAGAACGGGTGATGCCGATAGGCGATGGGGCCAAGACACATGGAGGTTTCCATGAAAAACTTTCAATATACGGTTAACAGCAGCAAGTCCTTCGATGCTGCGGTCAACGCTGTCGAGCACAAGACGGCGGAGAAGGGCTTTCGCGTGTTGCATACGCACGATTTCGCAGACACCTTGGCAGAAAAGGGATTTGTACGCGAACCTCTCAAGCTCGTTGAAATCTGCAATGCCCGCTATGCAAATGAGGTTCTCAACAAGGACGTCAGCGTGGCACTCATGTTGCCATGCCCGATTGCGGTCTATACCAAAGACGGCAAGACGTTCATCAGCACCATGCGACCTTCTGCGCTTGCTGATTTCTATCCGGACTCAGGAATTCAAGGCATTGCGGCTGCGGTCGAAAAAATGGTTTTGGAAATCGTCAACGAAGCAAAATAGCTGGATCCGAGCCGGGGCGCATGTGAAGAAGGGCGAATCGAAAACGCCGTTGCGCAGCTGGGCTCGGTTTTTGTCTTCGTCACACGTGAAAGAGGAAAAAGATTCCTAACCCGGTCAACGCAAGACCATACCAGCGTTCAAGCTTTGCCGCCCGCGTTTTGATTGCCAGACGAGCCCCCAGATGAGAGAAGGGGACTGCGCCCAGTGCGACCAAGCCGGTAACGAGCCACGAAATGTGGCCAAGGTAAGCGTGAACGATTGTGCCTGGTATGGCGAGGACGGAAGAAACCGCCAGCGAACATGCGAAAGCCTTCTTCATCGGCTGCTTGAGGAATTCCGTGTAGCTGGGCACGAAGAGAAATCCCCCGGCGTTCGCCAGCAATCCCGAAATAAATCCCACGCCAGTTGCGACCGTGATTACTCGCATTCGCCAGTAGGATGGGCGCAGGCCCTCTGGGTTATCTGCAGCTTCTTTGGCGAGCGAACGGTCTTTGGGAAAAAACAGAAAGGAAAGTCCGAATCCGAGCACCAGAACCCCTGTTACAACCAACAACGGTCTGGGACCGACCGAGTGAGACAAGAAGGAACCGGCCACGATGGCGGGGGTTCCGATGCCCATACTCCACCAAACGATCTCCCAATCCAACAGCCGAGAGCGCCAATATTCTGCGG
>OBLW0100004109.1_pt1 | contig 11169 bp, 10 predicted proteins | sample 1520161 | NCBI WGS metagenome assembly OBLW01 (sample SAMEA3539309, study PRJEB22396) | soil metagenome | biome: tundra; feature: field; material: soil | place: USA | collected 2010-05 | depth 0.15 m
GGTGCACCCCTATCTCGTCCAGGACGAGCTGCGGGCCTACGACGCGGACCACCGGATCGCCACCGAGGCCTGGTCGCCGATCGCCCGGGGCAACGTGCTCGGCGACCCGGCCGTCGGTTCCGTGGCCGAGCGGCGTGGCAAGTCGCCGGCCCAGGTCGTGCTCCGCTGGCACATCCAGCGGGGGGACATCGTCTTCCCCAAGTCGGTCACGCCCTCTCGCATACAGGAGAACTTCGAGCTCTTCGACTTCGAGCTCGACGACGCCGACATGACCGCCATCTCGGCGCTCAACCGCGACGAGCGCACCGGGCCCGACCCGGACACCTTCGACCTCATCCCCGACCGGGCCGTGGGCTGATCGGGCGGGGGCAAGGGGGCCGGCTCTCGGATGATCCGAGAGGGACCGCCCTGTTACAGTCGGCACCCGATATGACGGTGCGTCAGATTGAGGGGGAGTTCGCGACCGTGGTCGACGTGCTGCGCGCCGCCGCCTCGGCCAACGCAGACGTCGAGGCGTACGTGGAACCGGCCACGGAGGTATCACCGCGGCGGTCCGTGACCTTCTCGGAGTGGGACCTCGCTGCCGGCGGGGTGGCCGGCCTGTTCGCCGAGTGCGGGGTGACCCGCGGCTCGGTGGTGTGCCTGCTGCTACCCAGCTCCATCGAGTACATGATCTGCTACGCCGCCGCCGTTCGGCTGGGGGCGGTCACCTCCGGCATCAACCTCCGTCTCGGCGCGCCCGAGGTGCGCTCGATCCTCGAGCGGACCCGACCCGTGGTGACGGTGGTGGAGGACGGTGCCCCCCATCCGGGGCCGTCCGCAGGTTCGGTTCTCGAACGCTCCGCCGTGAGGATGTCCGTGGACGGCCCGGGCGCCCGGAACCTGCCGGCCCTGGCTCAGTCCGACCCGGTGGCCGTGGTGTGGACCAGCGGGACCACCGGGATGCCCAAAGGGGCGGTCTTCGACCACGCCAACCTGCGTGCGGTGGCCGATGGGACCGACGTCCTCTCCGAGCCCGGCGACCGCCGGCTGTCGCCGCTGCCCTTCGCCCATGTCGGATCGATGACTCGCATGTGGGACGAGATCGCCAACGCCGTCACCACGGTCATCACGCCGACACCCTGGCGGGCCGCTGACGCCATCCGGGTGATGGCCGAGGAGCGGATCACCGTGGCCCAGGGGGTGCCGACCCAGTGGGCACTGGTGCTCGCCCACCCGGACCTCGAGGGAGCCGACCTGTCCTCGTTGCGGATCGCGGGCACCGGCGCCTCTCGGGTACCACCCGAACTGGTCACGACAATGCGGGAGCGACTGGGGGTACCCGTGGTGGTGCGATACACGTCGACCGAGGCATCCCTGGGCACCGGCACCGTGCCCGGCGACCCCGACCTGGCCGTGGCCACCACGGTCGGCAGGCCGGTCCCGGGGGTGTCGCTCGGGCTGGTCGACGACGACGGCGCGCCGGTGGCACCGGGCGACGTGGGGCGTGTGCTGCTGCGCTCGGCGGCGGTGATGCGGGGGTACTGGGGTGGGCCCCTGCGGGGTCCGGGCGTCGAAGGGGTCGCCTACGACGACAGGGCCACCGCCGCGGTGCTCGGCAAGGACGCCTGGCTCACGACCGGCGACTTCGGATTCCTCGACGGCGACGGTCGCCTGCACCTGGTCGGCCGGGCGAACGAGCTCTACATCCGGGGTGGCTACAACGTCTACCCTGCCGAGGTGGAGCGCGTGCTGGGCGACCATCCTGACGTCGGTCAGGTGGCGGTGGTCGGTGCCCCCGACCCGGTGCTGGGCGAGGTCGGGGTGGCGTTCGTGGTGGCCGCCGGCGACGTGCCGCCCGACGAGCATTGCCTGCTCGACGGGCTCCGGTCCCTGGTCCGTGACTCGCTGGCCGACTACAAGGCGCCGGACCGGGTGGTGGTGGTGGACGCCCTTCCCCTGACCTCGATGATGAAGGTAGACAAGAGGATCCTGGCCGAACGGGCCGCCACCCTGCCGGATGCGGGGAGCCGGCCCAACGTTCCGAAGGACGGGTCCGGAGATCGACGAGAGACGACGAACGGAGCACGATCATCATGACCGGAAGATCGATTCCCGCCCAGGGCGGGGTCACCGACGATCCCATTCGGATCGGCACCATGCTCTACACCCTGGTGGAGCCGCACCGGGGCCACCAGGTGGCCTACAACCGGTGGTACGAGCGGGACCACTTCTACGCCGGATGCCAGATCGGCGCCTACAACTTCGCCGGCGCCCGCTTCGTGGCCACGGCCCCGCTGAAGGGGCTCCGGTATCCCGCCGAAGGTGCGGGCGGACCGTCCCCCCTGGTGCCCGATCCCCAGGTCGGGAGCTACGTGGGGATCTACTACGTGCTCGACGGCCACCACGACGAGTGGAACCGGTGGGCCGTCGACCAGGTCAACGTGCTACACGCCGCGGGCCGCATGTTCGACGAGCGCGACCACATCCACACGGGGCTCTACCGGTTCGAGTGGGAGCACCGTCGCGAGGAGGACGGTGTGCCGGCCGAGCTCACCCTCGACCACCGGTTCGTGGGGATGGCGTCGGTGTTCGTCGAAGCCGGTGAAGGGGTGACGCCGGAAGGGGTCGGTGCCTGGTACCGCGACGAGTACCTGCCCTCGGTGCTCCCGGGCACGACCGTGGCCACCGTGCTGGCCTTCAGCCCGCTGCCCCTTCTGGCCGACGCACCGGGCGACGTGCCCCGGTCCGAGTCGGTGGACCAGCGGGTGCTCCTCTTGTTCTTCCTCGACTCGGAACCCCATGGTGCCTGGGATCAGGTCTTCGCCCGGCAGGGCGAGGCAGTGTCCTCCGCCGGCCTCGGCCACGTGCTGTGGGCCTCGCCGTTCATCGCGACCGTCCCCGGCACCGACACCTACACCGACCAGCTGTGGTCGACCCCGGCACCATGAACGACGCCACCGACTTCATCGACCAGCTGGCCGAGCGGACCGACGCACGCGGATGGGTGGGCGCGCCCACCCTGTGGGAGCTGGTCGAGCGGCGGGCCGAGGCCACTCCCGATGCCGTGCTCGCCCATGAGGACACCGGCCGCGAGCTGACGTTCGCCGGCTACCGCGACGCCTGCCTCCGCGCCGCCGCCGGTCTCCATGCCGACTTCGGCGTCACCAGGGACACCAGTGTCAGCTGGGAGCTGCCCACGTGGAACGAGTCCCTGGTGCTGGTGGGGGCGCTGGCCCGCCTCGGCGCGCGCCAGAACCCGCTGATCCCGATCTACCGGGGCCGCGAGGTGGGCTTCATCACCGAGCAGAGCGGGGCGTCGTTACTGATCGTTCCCACCGTCTACCGGGGCTTCGACTTCGAGGCGATGGCGCTGGAGATCGCCGCCGAGCACCACGGCCTCCGGGTACTGGTCGTGGACCGCGAGCTCCCCCAGGGTGACCCCTCCGAGCTCCCCGAAGTGGAAGCCCCTCCGGCCACCGCGGCCGAGGCCCCCATCCGCTGGCTGTTCTACACCTCGGGAACCACCGCCGACCCCAAGGGGGCACCGCACTCCGACCTCACGGTGATGGCCTCCGCGCTGGCCATGGCCGAGTGCCTCGACATCCGCGCCGACGACGTGTCGGCGTTGGTCTTCCCCTTCACCCACATCGGTGGGATCGGCTGGTTGCTCGCCTCCCTGTTCACCGGCTGCACCCTGTTGACGACGGAGTCATTCGACCCGGTGGCCACGCCGGCCTTCCTGGCGGACAACCACGTCACCCTGGCCGGATCGGGGACTCCCTTCCACCTGGCCTACCTGGCCGCCCAGCGGGCGGCCGGGGACGAGCCGCTCTTCCCCCAGGTCCGCTCCTATCCGGGCGGCGGTGCGCCGAAGCCGCCGCAGCTCCACCACGACCTCAAAGAGGAGATCGGCGGGGTGGGCATCGTCTCGGGGTACGGGCTCACCGAGGCCCCCATCGTGGTGATGGCCTCGACCACCGACCCCGATGACAAGCTGGCCGACACCGAGGGGAGGCCGACCCCGGGGGTGGAGCTCATCGTGGTGGGCCTGGACGGCCGCCGGGCCGGACCGGGTGTGGAGGGCGAGATCCGTCTCAAGGGGCCCCAGGTCATCCGCGGGTATCTCGACCCGTCACTCGATGCCGACGCCTTCGACGAGGACGGCTACTTCCGCACCGGCGACCTCGGGATCGTCGACCAGGACGGGTACGTGACCATCACCGGCCGGCTGAAGGACGTGATCATCCGCCACGGGGAGAACATCTCGGCCAAGGAGATCGAGGATCTGCTCTACACCCACCCGGCGGTGGCCGACGTTGCCGTCATCGGCCTGCCGGACCCGAAGACGGGCGAGCGGGCCTGTGCCGTGGTCGCCGTGAAGGAGGGCCACTCCTTCGCCTTCGACGTCATGGTCGCCTACCTGAAGGGCAAGGAGCTCCGCCTTCAGGCCATCCCCGAGCAGCTCGTGGTGATCGAGTCGGTGCCCCGCAACCCTGCCGGCAAGATCCTGAAGCACACGTTGCGCCAACGGTTCGCGTCGACAACGAGCACGGAGGGGGACCCATGAGCCCGATCCAGCGGGTCACACTCGGCCAGGGCGGGCCGGAGCACGACGTCGCGAACGAGGCCGTCCGCTCGTTCATCGGGCGCCGGTTCGATGGAAAGGTGGCCGTCGTCACCGGGGCGGGTTCGGGGATCGGCCAGGCGGTGGCTCACCGTCTGGCCGCGGAGGGAGCCATCGTGGCCGCCCTCGACGTGGCCGTCGACAACCTGGCGGTCACAGTGGATGCCATCGGGGCAAACGGCGGCACGGCGAGGGCCTATCACTGCGACGTCACCTCGGACTCGTCGGTGGACGACACCGTCGCCTCCCTGGCCGAACAGCTCGGCGCCCCTACGGTGGTGTGCAACGTGGCCGGCATCGGCGGCTTCTTCAACACCGTGGATATGCCCCTCGACCGGTGGGAGAAGATCCTGGCCGTCAACCTGACCGGTCCGTTCCTGGTCTGCCGGGCCACCCTGCCCCACCTCCTCGAGCACGGTGGCTCCATCGTGAACGTGGCCTCGAACACCGCGTTGATGGGCCAGGCCTACTCGGCGGCGTACTGCGCCTCCAAGGCCGGGGTGCTCATGTTCTCCAAGGCGCTGGCTGCCGAGTACCTGTCCCGTGGGGTGCGGGTCAACGTGGTGGCCCCGGGGGGCACTGATACACCGCTGATGGGCGCGTTCGAGCTTCCCGACGGGGCCGACTTCAAAGCACTCCGCACGATGATGACGCCCCTGGGGTTCTCGACGCCGGCCGAGATCGCCGCCTCGGTGGCCTTCATCGCCTCCGACGAGTCCTCCTACACGACTGGTGCGGTGCTGTCGGTCGACGGTGGGCTGACCATCTGACCCGAACGTCCGACCGGTGTGCCGGTCGACCGCCTGGCCGTCTTCGGACCCGGCCGAGATTCAGCTGATTGCCATCCGGACATCTACCACGGTGCAGGACCATGGGACAGTGCGGCAACGTGTCCGGCTTACGGACTGATGCCCGCCATCCGTCGGGGTAGGGTTCCAGTCCCTGGAACAGCGGTGAAAGCCTCAGCTGGGGCCGATCGCCCACCAGTCGCTCGAGGGGCTCACGGAGGGTGTGGATGGCGCTCGCCCCGAAGAGCGTCCCCCAGTGAACTTCGGTGCCCCCCAGTATGCGTCGGTACTTGTCCTGAGCCTCTTGGCCCTTGGGAGAGAGTCGCACCTGCTTTCCCCGGCTGGTGGCCGGATCTGGCTCGACTTCCGCACATCCGTGTCTCCCCAAGAAGGCGCCGGACATGTTGTTGGCGCTGATCGGGAGCGATATCTTCGCATGGCGCTCGAAGTAGATGGTGAAGGCGAGAAGCACCTGGGAGAGAAGTACGGACAGATCGAGAGGCAGCATTCCACCCACATAGGCAGCGGATGAGGCAGGCTCCCTGCGCCTCGGGATGTCGGCCTTCCCATTCTGGGTCGGATAGACGACGGGGAGATACTGGGGCAGCTCCACGTCGAGATGACCCATCACTGTTTGCAGGGACGTTCGAAGGGCGTGGATGTCGTCCACGCCGAACCGTGCCCGCCAGCGCTCCTCAATGACACCCGCAGGTGGTCGCCACACGTTCTGGGTGGGGCTCCCGCCAGCGAATCCCTCGTGGTCCGGGCCCGACCATGAAGCTCGCGGATGCGGATTCCTCCGTTGCTCACGTACTGCACCACGTTCGACCACATGACCTGCGACACCAGCCACGGGGCATCGACCGAAGCAGCAGCCGGGCTTCCGCTCGTCGTCCGGTGCGCCATCCGATGGTCGGCCTCGTTGTCGAACTCGATCGTGAATGCAACCAGCACCGAGGAGAGGCGGGTCGGACAGGGGAGTCCGGTGGTCATGCCAGTAATGATGGGGCGTCCTGTCTCCAGAGGCAATGGCGGCTCATGACCCTACTGATCTGTTCCCGCAGGACTGATCTGTGCCCGCAGGCCGCGTGCCGAGGATCCGTTCGCAATGGGACGGTGGCACGAGAATCGGAACGGATCAGACGTCCCCGCAAGGTTGTCCGTCCTTGATCTCGATGTGCGACGTGGACGGGAGGTCTTCTACGAACAGAATGAAGCATCCGATCCCCGGTCGCCACACCGGGCACGACGATCGATCCGCCCTCTTCATGAGTGAGATCCGTGGCGGGGTAGAGCGCTCGCTCCTTGGCCAGTGTCATTGCAAATGTCGCTCCGGTGGCAGTGCTGAGCAGTGCTGAGCAGTGCTGAGCTCGGGGACGACGGGCGAGTCGTGGTCCCGACCGTGGCGAGTCCTCCTCGTGGATAGCGTCATCGCTGCCACGGCGGCGGCCTGGGCGTCACCGACCCGGACGATGCCCAACACGTCGGGCCCGAGCGTCACCCCCCCGGGGGGGGTGCCGTGGTGGTCGTCGACGTTGTCGGTCGACCCGTTGTCGAACCCGAGCCGGTGGGCGTTGCGCCACCTCCGCAGGTCGTCAAGGCACTCGCCAGAACCAAACCCGAGCATTGATTCCGCCAATCGAATCGAGAGTCGCCCCCCATCACCTCTGCCGACGTTTCGCTCCGAGGAAGAGCGCACGCAACGGGCAGCTCGGAGGAGCACCGAGTTGGCACCCGTCCGCTCCGGGCTCACGAACCGGGAAGCCCTCCGGTGGCGTCGAGAACGGACCCCGTGGTGTAGCCCAGCACTGGCGAGAGCGCCAGCGTCACCAGGAGAGCTACGTCTGCGACGCTCCCGGGGCGTCGCATGGGAACTGCGCGCTCGTCTGCCTCACCTCGGAGCCAGTCGTCGTACGGGATGTTCGGAGCGACGTCGTCGTGTCGCCTGTGCTGCCGTGGGGTGTCGATGAGCCCGACGGCGACGGCGTTGACGGAGATTCCTTCGCCGGCGAGGTCCAGGGCGAGCGCACGGCTGAGGTTTGCTAGCGCTGCTCGTCCTGCACTGCTCGCCGCCATCCCCGGGTCCGGGTCGCGTGCTGTCGGTGCGGACAGTGTGACGATCCTGGGCCCATCGGAACGCCGAAGATGCGGTCGGGCCGGTGCGACAAGGTTCAACACGCCGCGGAGCTTGCCCATGACCTCCGACTCCCATTGGGCGATCGAGAGATCCAGGGCCCGGCCATGGATACCCTGTCCGGCGATGGCAGCAACGCCGTCGAGCCTTCCGAACCGCTCGACGGTGGTAGCCACGAACGCCTCCATGGCCCTGGCGTCCGTGACATCCGCAGGCACGGCCAGACAGGACGCAGGGTCGAATGCCGCAGTGGCATGCCGCAATCGCTCGTGATCGCGGGCGCAAGTGGCGACCATCGCCCCTTCAGCCAGGAGGGCGGCGACGCACGCCAGCCCGATCCCCGAACTGCCTCCGGAGACGATGATCGCTCTACCGGTCAGGCCCAGGTCCACGCTTGCCTTTGTAGCAGGGTCCTGCCGGAGAGGTGCGGGGCTTGGATGGTTCGCGCCCCGGACCTCATCTCGGACCGACTTCCCGGATCGTCGAGCGTCAGCGAGATTCACGGAGGGCACGCGGCACTATGATCCTTCTCCTCCCGACGGAGTGCACCATCGGGAGTCCCGAGGCTGCAGAACTTCGACGGGTGCCGTGGGAGCACTGAACTCGCCGTTGGACGTCGTGGACCGAGAGGTCCCTCCCGGCGGACCCCTGTGGTCAGAACCCCGTCACCTGCCCCCGCCGGCATCTCGGGGCGACCCCGGGAGCACCTTCGGGTGCCCGTCATGGGCCGGGCATCTAGGCTCGATCCTCATGGCCACGAACGAAGAGCTGTGGGCCATGATCGCTGAAGAGCGCCTGGGACTGGCCGATCTGTTCGACGGGCTCACTGAAGCGCAGTGGAGCGTGCCAAGTCTCTGTGAGGGCTGGACCGTCCGCGATGTCGCTGCCCATCTGGTGACACCGTTCGGCCAGAGCCTCCCTCGCCTCATGTTGAAGCTGGCCTCCTACCGCTTCGACTTCGATCGCTTCGCCGACACCGAAGCCCGGAAGAACACGATGTCAGGCTCTGAGCTGGCCGCTTCCATGCGGGAGCACAAGGACTACCGGTTCACCCCACCCGGGCTGGGGCCGATCGCCCCCCTTACCGACGCGGTCGTCCACGGCCAGGACGTGCGCCGCCCCCTGGGCATCGACCGCGAACTCTCACAGGACCGGGCCCGGGCGATCCTCGACTTCCTGGCGTCACCGAAGGCGACGCGTGGCTTCGTGAAGCGGGGACACCTGAACGATCTCACCTGGCGGTGCACCGACCTCGACTGGTCATCGGGCGGCGGACCCGTCGTCCAGGGTCCGTCCGAAGCGGTGATCCTCGCCATGGTGGGGCGTAGTGTCGCGTACGGCGACCTCGCGGGCACCGGCTCGGACGTTCTTCGGTCCCGCTGACCGTGGCGGCGCGATTGCAGGGGAGCGACCGTCAAGCGGCGAAGTAGGCGATGGCACCGACGATGAGAGCCAACAGATCGATTGGACCGCTGTAGTCGCCCGTGAGCCGGACAATCGGGAAGTTCCAGTGCTGGGTTGTCGGGCTCACCTCGAAGTGATCCCGGTGGCCACCGATTGTTCCAGTGACAGTTCCGGGATGATCCACCGGGAGGTTTGCAAACAGAGCGAACGGAGTGGCTCCGAAGGTTCCGGATACATCGGCTGCGTTGCCGATGCCTCTGACGAGGTTCGGCTGGGCCCTCCCTCGAACGCTCTTGCCCTGATCGGTTCTCGTGATGGTCCCTTGTCGGATCAGGTAACCCGAGTCCAGATCGAACGCTCCCACTGGAGACGTGAGGGCCTTGCCCACTGATCCGGTGAGTTTCGTTGTGGTGGTGTAGCTGCCGGGCCTGACCACCTGACCCTGTTGCGCGAGGAGCGCCGTCAGTGCCCTGCCGCCAACGGTTCCGGCGATGAACGAGGGGTCGTTCGGGTTGATCGCCAGATCCACCTCGGCATCCACCAACCCGTGCTGCGGGCTGGACGAGGTCGTCGAACGTTCTCCTCCCGGGCTGCTGCCGCACGCGGCCAGGGGGGCCGCCGAGGTTGCAACGGGGCCCTGGGCAATGAGCATCCTCCTGCTCAGGGTGCCGCCCCACATGTCCACTCCGGCCTCGTCCATGGCGACATCCCGGCACCATGGCCCCTTGGGACGCTGATCACTTCTCCGTACCGGAGCGGGCATCGGGAGCGGCACATGGGTGCCCTCAGTCACCGGCTCGGGGCGCCATATCAGCCGGTGGACCGGATGTGCCGCTCACTCCTCTCGCTGCAGCTGCTCGTCGAGGGCCTGAGACTCGATGTCCAGCCGGCGGAGGAGCCCGGGAACGATCCGTCGTTCCGCCATGCGGCCGATGCCCGGCACCGCCACGATCAGCTCGCCGTCGAAGCGCCGGAGGGTGCCGCCGCCGGCTGCGGTGAGAGCGAAGTCCGCTGCTCCGTGCAGTCGCCTCGGGTCCCTCTCGGCCTCGAAGGTGAAGGTGCCGGTGCCTGCCGACTGGTCGACCCGTATCTCTTGGATCCAAACGAGGTGGCCGGCACCGATCAGGCGGCGCGCGATCGGATCGATGCTCCCTACGAACTTGTACCGGAGCCGCAACACAGTGTCGTCACCGTCCTCGCCATGTTCGAGCACTTCGGGCCGGCTCAGGTCGGGAAGAGCGAGGTCGAGGTAGAAAGCGGGGTCGGTCAGGAGTGCCGCGACGGCTTGTTCCGATCCACTGAAGCGGTGCTCCGCGTGAAAGCGCACCGGCAGATCCTGTCACGGTCGGGCGGCTCGTCGCGTAGCCGTAGCCTGGGTGCTCGTCGGGCAACCGCCTACCAACCGACGAAGTAGGTGACCAGCAGTGGGACCAGGGAGACTTCACGCGCTCATCGACGGCGTCTTCGCCATCGCCCTGACCCTTCTGGTCCTGGACCTGCCGAGGCCGGCCCACTCGACTCAGCTCGTGCACGACCTGTTGCACCAGTGGCCCTCATACGTGGCCTACCTCGTGTCGTTCGTGACGATCGGCATCCTCTGGATCGAGCATCACGGAATGATGAGCGCGGTGCGCTCCATCGACCGGCGGTTCTTGGAGCGGACGCTGGCCTTCCTGCTGTTCATCTCCATCATCCCGTGGCCGACCGCACTTGCCGCCGACTACGCCGACCAGGGTGTCCCCGAGGCGCGGGCGGCGGCGGTCCTGTATGCGGCGACGATGCTGATGATGGGCCTTTCGTTCGCCTGGGGATGGCGCTATCTCTCCGCACATCCGGAGCTGGTCGCCGAGCCAGCGCGCGCAGCGTTCCCAGCTGGGACGCGGCGGGCACTCCTCGGCGGTCTCGTCTATCTCGTGGCCATCGCCGTGGCGTTCGTCAGCCCCATCGCCTCGTTTGCCATCGACGCCATCGTGGCCGCCTACTTCGCAGCCTCCAAGAGCGAGGTCCCAGGGCTGATTGTCCGATCAGCGCCCGCGGACGGTTCCAGCTAGCCCCTTGGACGGCAGCTGCTAGTTCGCCGAGCACTTGGCTGCCCCGAATGCTGTTAGGCACAGTTGTATTGCTTTGTGTCCAACGTGCGATAGTTGAGTCCGCCAAAGTGGTGTACAAGCCCGAGGTGACCAACTCGCGCTGAGCACTGCTTCGCGCCGAGCATCCCCCAGAGGTGACGGCCACCG
>OBLW0100004110.1_pt1 | contig 11169 bp, 18 predicted proteins | sample 1520161 | NCBI WGS metagenome assembly OBLW01 (sample SAMEA3539309, study PRJEB22396) | soil metagenome | biome: tundra; feature: field; material: soil | place: USA | collected 2010-05 | depth 0.15 m
ACCGAGATCTACACTCTTTCCCTACACGACGCTCTTCCGATCTATCACTGTCGCCACGAAGGCCAGCAATAGGCCACCTTTTCCGGGAGTTGGAATATGACAATACCACCACAAACCCCAAGGCAAACACACCGCGACCATTGCCCAACCGCCAATGAGCGCGAGTTTCTTAACAAACCTCTTAATCTCCATAGCGCGGACCTCCACAGAGAGCCAAGAGTATTCTTGGACCCATGAAGGATAGTCTTTTCTGGGATCGGAGCAAGGGGTTTAGGCTCTTGCACAAGAACCCCCTCGACTGCATAAAAAGTGGCCCTTGGGAGGGGCTTCTTGTGCAAAGCCGCGCCGCCATCACTCTGAGGGTGGCGCTCTTGCCATTGCCCGGCGGCCCCCAAAACAGATACCCACGACGATAGGGCAGATTGTGCTGACGGAACCAGTCTTCCCGCTCGAAGAAAAGCTCGAAGTCCGTTCTTACCATGCGGAGGGTGGTCGCATCGAGCACCACCGTATCCCAATCGTACCGCCCTTGCAGCCGAGCCCGACCATGCGCCGTTTCGAGATAACGCTCAGTGCGGCTATGCACCTCTTGGTCCAGCAGGAGAACCTGCGCCGCGTCCTCGCGGTGAGCGATGAACCAGTGCTGCGCCGACGAGGGCGAGAATACGGGGATGTCACCGGGAGGAAATAACTGCGGAATTTCCACGCTTATCACCTTCCGTGCCAGACCCCGAAGTTTGAAGGCGACGGGACAGTCTTGCCAATCGATTTCCCATACAGGAAAGGGAGGGGCGTTGGGCTTGCGTTCGCGTTGGAGGGATGCAGAGATGCGGGGACTTACTCCGGGGGGAAGCGACCAGTCCTTAATCAATGTTCGCCAAGAATTATTTCTAGCCTTGGTTACGGAGGCCACGGGGAGCCCTTGCAAAAGCTCCTCCGCGACAGCATCACCGGGATTGCAGTCCACTTCAAGTGTAAGAGTCTCACTCATAGGCACATCCAGCATTTTCTCGATCCATCCCACATAGGGTTCGAGTGATGCGCGCACGGACTCCACGGAAGATGTGAGGCGAATCTGCACCGGCATGTTCAGCATTGTTGGCACTATGGTAGGCACCTCCGTTAGCCTATGTGAGCTTCCTGTCCCCTGATCTCGGCAGTCGGCATCCCACCAATAACAACGCGATTCGCTTCATTCATCAACCTGCATACACTCGCTCTGCTGATTGAATGCTTGGCGGCGACTTGCGTCAGCGACATGCCGGAGCGGCGGTCAAGGATGACCTGCTGGCGGTCAATATCGAGCCTTGCACGTCCGATTTGACGGCCCTCAAGTCTTGCCCGTCTCATGCCGCTTTTGACACGCTCCACCGTTAGTGACTTTTCCAGCTCAGCAATCGCCGAGATTATGGTTACGAAAAGACGACCCATAGGACCGCCGGTCGCCACGCCCTCTCTGCGGCTGATGAACTCGATCCCCAAACTGTCCAGCTCATCGATTATCTGTAGAAAATTCCGAGTGCTCCTCGCAATTCTGTCGAACGCCGCGACCAACACAGCCGAGAACCTTTTCCGCCGTGCATCCGCCATGAGTGCATCAAGCGCCGGACGGCGTGCTTTCTGTCCACAGACCCCACGATCCTCATATTCATGCACGACCTCGAAGCCTCTCTGTGCCGCAAACTCCCTCAGGTCGTACAACTGAGACTCAACATGCTGATCGGGCGTGCTCACACGTACGTAAATGGCGGCTTTTTTCATGGCGGTGATTCTCCTTTGCGTTAACTGAGTAAGGATGAAACTAAGTTAGGTGGTGTGGTTTCCGGTGACGTGTTCAGTAGGTTGGCGATAAGACAGTCTGTACAGCCGGACAGGTATCAACTAGCGCAGTGATAAAGAGTGTGGGGAACCGAAGTTTCAGGTGGGACGACTTTGCACGGCGAGAAATGGTCCAATAAGGTCTCTCTTCACTCTAAGTATACATCGCCGAATTCCGAGTCGTCAGAGTAGATTGCTGAGCAAAACTATTTCATTAAATTCTCAAACCGCTATGTATACTAAGGCTGTAAGCATCGAGAATTAGTCGTTCACGAGCTGTGCTTCCGTCCCGTTTGATCAGCAGTAACAACAAATTGTTTCACACTATCGGCGAACAGCGGGATGGGTGTACGATTCAGTGCCGTTTTTGAACCAAAAAAGAGATTCCGGCTTAGATATCTTCCACGGGCCGATGTCACTGGCACTAAGTAGATTCAATTAGCGCTGGCTAACGTCAACCGTGGCACACAAATTGGTACACACGCTCCACTCATGCGGGACCGCTGGGGACAGCAAAACGCTCTGGTCGCCTCAAAGAGTCGGTGGTGAAGCCTGACAAGGCCGGGAGTGAAGCCCCCAGGAGCGTGGGTCAACGATTGCCTTCCGGAGGGGCGTTACGATTTCGCTGCGATCACCCTGAACCGTGACCTAAGTCACTGACAATGAGTGATTGTCACCGTAACCTGACGCGGTAAAGATTCTGTTCAAAACCAAACCTCGCGATTATGTACTGCCATGAAGAAAAAGTCCAAGACTCTTCCGCTAAAAGCCGCGCATTGCTGGCGTAGCAAACCTCCCGGCACGGGGATTTTTTTGGCTTTCAATCTCCCCTCGTCCGTTACTCTCATAAGAAGAGATGATTCTAAACCATCTGGTCATCATGCCCTGTGGCGAAAACTAGACAAGTACCTCAAGAAACACCGACGCTAAAAATTCAAAACCGCCCACTACCGATTCCCAGTTAGTGGGTCAGTATGATTTCCACAGGCTACTGAATTTCTCGCTTGAAAACCCATACTACATTGACATTCCAAGAACAAACCCTCTCCGTCCTTGGTTCCCCCTTCACCCACCGTCAAGGAGGTTCTCTGAGCACAAAATCCGCAATGCCGACCGAAACCATTGAGTGCCCTTTGTGTTTGGGCGCAGGCCAACTAGCCCGTGCCGAGATTCTGGATCGGCTTGGGGTCAAAGACTTTGCGAGAGTCGCCCAGCTCAGCGCCGAGGAAGCCTTTCGGCTGCTCTTATCCAAGCACAAGCAGGATGAACAAAGTGGATGGGCTCGCTTTGAAGCTGAACTAGCTAAGCGCACCGCCGAACTTGCACAGACCCATAGGGATGAACTGCATGCCCTGGTTACACGGACCAGCGAACTTGAAGGGGCGCAGAAGATTGTGGAGCAACAGAAGGCGCACGAAATCGAGCATGCCAATCGTCGGGTGGAGGATTCCCTGCGGGAAGTGGCCACGCTGAGGGAGCGGAATCACGAGTTGGAAGGAGAAATGGCAAAGGTCGCCCGCCGTGGCAAGTTAGAAGAGGTTAGTTTCGAAGATGAAGTGCAGACTTGGCCCGGTGTGTGCGTTAGCGAGAAGCTTGCGAAGAATGGCGACTACCTCTTGGCATTCCGTGATCCCAGTGGTGCTCCGCTGGAACCGCGGCTCTTGATCGACAACAAAGACAAAGCGACGATCACGGAAACAGACATCAAGAAACTGATCCGTGATGCCAAGGAGCGCCACGCTCCGGCGGGCGTTATTGTGGCAAAGGATGAGACCCAGCTTCGGCAAATCGACCGAGAATGTCGATGGTCACAGGAAGACGGCGTTTGGGTGCTCCGAACTACCCGTGGCTGGCTTCGCCGTGACCTCGATGTCCTGCGTCCCTTTCTGGAGAAGATGCGGACAGAGGGTGCGGACTTTCTTCACAAAAATGCAGCGCTCGGGGAAGAAATTCGCCGCACGCTGGTCGATCTGGATGAGGTCGAGAAGGAATTGAAGAAAGCGACAAGGGCAATCGATGCCGCGAGCGGGCTGACCGGCAAATACCGAGTCCGATTGCAGTCACTCTGCGAGAGTGCCGCAGCGCAAAAGATCGCTCCCTCACGTCAACTGAATGACAGCGCCTACGCCCAGGCTGGCGACTAGTCCCCACCTCACGGAGATCACCATGCCACCCTTATTCAGCTTTCGTTTGAATGGCACCATTGTGCCCATGGTCTTCATCAAGCGTGAGCGAGTAAATGGGAAACTCACAGGGAGGCGGCACGTTGCGGCGTGGATTGATGGCATTGGACGGTTCGCCATTGATGATGACGAACAACTTCGGGAAATGAACTTCCCGAGGCATGTCCTCGAATACCGCAATGAAACCGAGTGGGAGAAGTCCGATCCGGCTGAGCGACAGACGATCAGGAACGAGGGCTGGCAACGAGTCACGCCGGATGAATTGGTGGGGGTGTTGATGAGCGCAGGAGTAATCGGTTGGGAATGAGAGAATCTGGGGTTCGCAGTGTTTGCAAGGGGAAGTAAGGACGCTATGCCGGTGACGATTTCAAAATCGAATTACGTGGCCGGCGTCCAGTGCCTCAAACGCCTCTACTGGCAGGTGCACGAGCCGGAACGCGCAGCCCAGTCGGACGGCGCTGACGAAGCCATAATGGAGCAGGGGAGAGAGGTTGGACTACTCGCCCGCCAGTTATTTCCGGGGGGAGTTGAGGTTAGCAGCGAAGGTGGGTTAGACGAGGCAATCCGCACAACCAGCGTATTGGTTGCGAATCCCAAAGTCCCGGCGATCTTCGAAGGCGCATAACGCGTTCCGCGAGTCCACGTAGCTTAAGCTCGCGAATGAGCAAACCAGCCATGATGGTCTTGCCCGCACCAGCGTCGTCCGCCAGAAGAAAACGAATGCTTGGCAGCTTCAACAAATAGTCGTAGACGGCTTCAAGCTGATGCGGCAGCGGGTCTACGCGGGAAATGGAGAGTCCGAAGTACGGATCGAATTCATACGCGATGCAGAGCGAGTACGCCTGAACGCCAATTCTGAGGACTTGTCCGTCGCCATCGTATGTGAAATGGGGCTTCTGAACCTGAAGCTGCTGGAGATCGGCAGCGGTGAGGGTTACCTTTCGAAATCGTTCGGTGTTGAGTCCGCACAGTCCGACGACCCACGTACCCGGTCCGCTCTCGCGGATCGTCTCGACGCGCATCGGTTCGCTGAAGAGCGTGCCCGTTACGACTTGCCCCTCAACGAGAGGCGGGGCTTGGATTTTAGTAACGGACTCCGCCATGCAAACTGCTCCCTCAACCCACTGGACGAAGCAAGCCTGTGGTGTTGTGGGGAAGCAGGCTCGCCCTGAAGTTACTTAAACCGATGATTGTACAACGGTTGCTGGGAGTCGATGCTCCAGCACCGCTAGAGGAATCAGAATATGACTAGATGTTCTGGCTTGAGGTGGTCGGGAAATTTGTAGTTGCTTGCTTTTGGATGGGTTTGGAAGAACCTTCTGATGTTTGAGACTGACCGATACACACCTGCAATGAGTTTCTCTTTCTTATCCTGATACTGAATCGAAAATTCATCGTCAACAAATTTATGCGCAGGACTCTGGCGCAGCTTTCGGGCTTCCTTGAGAGGTGCGACGACTATGGCGGAGCCGTTCTCATCCTCGACACGAATGTATTTCGTCAACCATTCCTCCAGCAAACGCAACGTGCCTTTTTGAGTTACGAGCACATCTCCGTTGTGCCTCGTGATCTTCTCTTCCAATTCGAGATGTTGGGCGGCGAAGAAATCTGGGTTGAGGTTTTCCGCAATAATTTTGTCGAGAACGTGCGCGAACTCAAGAAAGTGCTTCTTGGTCGGCACCATCAACAAGCCGAATCCCTTAGGCTCGTCCAATGGCGAGTCGCCATCGTCACCACGAGTCGCTGGTGAGTAGTCCCGGCGGAAAAGGTTAGGCAATCCAATCAGTTGGCACAGCTTATTGATGTGGAAAATTTCTGTTAGTAGCGCGTCATAGACCGACACTCCCTCTGTCCACTCGCCCCACACGCCTCGGAGACCATAATTCATTTCCATCTTTGATTTGCCACGCACCCTATAGCTGTCCCAATGCTGTTGGTGTCGAGCCGACATCGACGACAGGTATCTTGGGAACGTGACAATGATCCGATGACCTTTCGGGCTGGTTCCCAATCCGAAAGTTTGGATACCGACCTTATCAGCCTCAGGCATTGCCCGTCCTTTGTAGTCCGCCGTCTTCACGGAGATATGCCCATCCAGACCGTCGAAACGGAAGATATATCTCGGGTCAGACTGGTAGCGGCCTAACACACCTAATTGGAAGAACACTGGTTCAAGTTGAGCGTGTCCTAGCGCCAGAAATCGTGAGAACGGTTTGGTGCGATATTTGTTGCTCCGCAACCTGCGTCTCATCGTCTTAACGGACGGAAACAGGCAAACGTGCGCTTTACCATTTGCCGATTCGAGGAATCCAAGTTGTTGGGAAATTGATAGAGCCGGAAGTCGTTTTATGTACGGATTGTCGTATGCACTCGAATACACTTCTACAATTCCTCGGGCTACCAGCTTCTTGAGCGTCTCCAAGGACTGAAGCCCAGAGTCTGCGAGCACGACGTTTGCCCTGATTCCATTGAAGTCGGGTGAATTCAGATAGAAGTCAACTATGCGATTCAGCAGAGTAGTCGCCTTTGAGACGCGCTTAGGCATTCTTAGCTGGAAAAACACCTGTCGGTTGCCTTTTGATGACTAGAACTCCCGCAGGCGGCAGATGTTGCGGAGACTGCCAACCTGTAGCAAATGGCAGAGATGCTCCTCAGGCTTAGCCGGGTCCGCGTTTTACGACGCGACAGTTGACATTTTACATTTTCAAAATTGAGGGCGTCTGTTAGCGAGAATATGAACCGAGTTTCTTCTTGATACGCCCACTTTTCCAGCTTTGAAGTCGCAATATCATCGGGAAGCGCCCAACGTGGATTCTCCCCTTGAGACTGCGGGTAGTAGTCAACGCGCCTTGCCCTGAATGTAGCTGTGGGCGGCAATGCTGCTTGGATTCCGTCGCACAACGCGGGCATGCTCGTGATCTCCATCGCGACAACGGCGTTGAACTCTTTAGCAAGATCGGCACCACGCCTACGACTTGTACAAAAGACAAATATCTCGTTGGCTTTGACTGTAGATTCAAACGCATATTCCGCAAGGGTGAATTGTGTGCCCTGCGTTTGATTCGTAATTTGCAATCCGCCATCGGGCAGAAACTTGGAAGTGCCTTCGTGCTCGTCACCACGCACTGCATCTTCACAATCGCGGAAATATGCGAGGGAACGGAACAGCATCTCGCCGTCGAGGAACTTCTCAGCCCATATCCGCTGGTCGTAGTACTTGAAAAGACTGTGGCGCAGTGTCAACCCCTTATTCTTGTCAAAATCGGTGATGCAGTAAGTCTCTCCCCAACAGAATTGGGATGCTAGTGCAGAAGAGCCACTATCCGAGCAAAGCCGTCACAATACTGAGCCATTCCCCATCCAGTGAGTCTCGGCAAATGGGCTTGTCAGCCCGACGATACCAGTATGCCGCGTTGTCCTGATCGCCTTCTTTGCGATGGAGATAGGCGTGAACCCACGAACCGTCACGACCTTCGTCCTGCTGCGCGGATTCGTGCGCTCGTTTCCAATCGCCCTTGGCATCCCACCATAATCCGGCGAGGGCGAGCGTGAGTCTGGCTGGCGGCGTGGCTGCGGTGAGCGATTGACGAAAATCGGTTAAGGTCATTTGAGTCCACACGAATTCTATCCCGCGCTCCTCGTCGCCACCTGCTGTCGATCCTCGCCATGATCCGCTCCGCAATCGCGATGGCATTCGCAATGGCGGACTCCAATGCAGGCGAGGGGCGTCCGTCCCAGCCAGTTCTCTTCATCCTGTTTCACTTCAGGTTTGGTCTCTTGGATTCTTTTCTGCAAATTGAAAGTCCGTGCATGGGCACGGTTCAGTATCAGATCGTTTGAACCACAGTCCACCTAAGGCGGGAAGGCGGTTTTAGCGGGTTCCGCCGAATGTGCAAATCTCTAAAGTCGGAACAGGCTGGCTTTCCGCTGGTTTGGCCCCTATTGATGCCGAGTGAATTACCTAACTGGTTACTATTCAGGGCATTAAGGGGGCGGAAACCGTGCCGTGAATTGGCTGACCGGGTCTTTGCCGCCAAAGCGTTTTTCTCGCAGCCAGCTTTTCCACAGGCTTTTCCACAGCATGTCCGCCCAGTGCCGCCCCGTGCCCGCTCCCCCTCGCCCCAGCACACGCCCCGCGTCCTAGTCCACCCCGCCTCGGAAGCCGTCCCGTCGGCACGCGGGGGTTCGATAGGAGTCCATCGCCTTCCCTTGTGCCGGGTGTTCTTTTGAAATTGCCGATAGTAACGTAGTTTCTGCTTTGCGCGGTTGCGCCTCCAAGCCTTACGGTTCTGCTCCCTCCAACGGAGTTGGCGTTTCCGCACCGTCTTGGCGCTCTCTCGTCCTCCCACGTTATGATTTTGCCTTTCTCGACGGTGCCGACTGTTTCCTCTTAGTTCACTTGCTCTGCAGCTTGTTCGTCGGGGTGGTCATACTGGCTGCTGGCTACATTAGCGGAGCGTTCTTGGCGGCACAAGGACAGTTAATGAGCGCACTTCTCGACTAAAAGCTACTTGCTGGAATTCGCCGCCATCTTCTTAACCATGGCCAGCACCAGCTTGCGGTCGCTGTCATTCAGATTAGTGTCGTAGCGGCGGACCTGGCTCAGGAAGCGCACTTCGTCATCGGAGAGTTGCGGCAGTCCCTTCGAGCCGTTGCTGTGGCCAGATTCGGAGAAGAACTGCGAGAGCGCAATCTCCATCGCCCCGGCAATTTTCGACAGCGTGTCGAGCGAAGGGATGGTATGGCCGTTCTCTACCCGCGACAGATAGCAGCGTAGCAGGCCGGTGCGCTTCTCAATGTCTCCCTGAGACATACCTTTCTGCAGCCGGTAGTTTCGGATGGTCTCGCCGATGTTGATCTGGGGGCGCATTGCAGGATGCGACATAGTAACCAGATCGGCATTTTCTGGCAAGTGGAAATTAGTGCTTAGGTCTCTCCGACTTCTCGTGACGAATGAACGAGAGCCCGCGCTTCAATTCAGCTGTGAGGTCGGCGTTTTCCGTGGCAACATGAATAGGCTTCCCCGATTCTTGACCCAGCCAACTGTTCAATTCAGTGGTCGAAGTGGTGACGAATTGACCCTCGCGATGCAGAGGCATCCCTTCCGCAGCCCATCGTTTGACTACTGACACAGGCTCTCCCAAGAATTCGGAGATTTGCTTCCAGCCCTTGAGAGTTTCCGATTGCTGCTGGCTCTTCGACTTCTCGCTGCGCTTCCGGGGTTTGGGCATAGTGACCACCATTTAATCGGAATCGGTGGCGAATATCGACTATCGAACAAAATATCGAGCAATGGTTACTGCCACAAATATCAATGCCATCGCTCCAAACAGCGGTATGAACCGTTCCCTTGTCTGCTTGCTCTTGGATTTCAGCAACGAAGTGTGCTTCATGATTGTTTGTATAAGAAACGCAAACAGTGCCAATGAGAAAACGAATAGCATCGTAAAAAAGAAGATGATCAGAGCGCCGACAATCCCGAAAATGAAGGTTCTAACCCAAACGTAAACAAACGCAACGAATGCAAGAAACAGAACCAAATTGAACCATTTCATGATTCCGTGGTCAGGGTAGCGTAAAGAATTCTTCACTACTTCAAGGTAAGCCAACGTCGCCAAAATACAGAGAAAACAGGAGAGCATCCTTACGCTAATCTTCAGATTCGCATCAGACCTAATTAGTTCGCCCGGAAGCTGATTCGCGAAGACAGACAGAGCAGTGAAGATAACGATGGACGAGAGAAGCTTTTGATTCTCTTCGACAAAATCCGTGAGGGTTGCTCGTGGGTTCTTAGAGTCTTCCATTAAATGGCTCCGTTTGTCGTCACTCCGACCGTCCGTACACGCTGCTAATTTTACGCATAATCCGCCCTGTCCCACTGGACGCAATGGCAACATTGGAATTCAGTTCCGGGTTCCCCTTGGGAACGAAGAGTCCGCGGTTCTAAGGTAGCGGCGAGGTTTTTCGATGTCCTCCAAGAAAATTAGTCCCGGCTCCCTGCACCTTCGCGCGCCACCGCCGATCAATCCCAACCATCATCTCCTCAGCGCACCGTATCGCATCCGATTCGTTTCGATAATGCGAACTTCCTTGCCGCAGATGCCTGCCGGATTTCGCACTCGGAATCATCTAGCACACGTCCAGAGAACCATGTCCACTCCATTTAATCAGCGATGAGGACTGATTCAATTCGGCCGCTTTGCCGCGCATGATTCGGATGAGAATGGTGTTCCTGACGATCTCCGCATCCAATTCATCCATCTCCTTCTCAAGCGCAAGATTGGAGGATTTGACGAACGTCCAAATAACGGTTCAGGGCCTTCTGCCAGAGGTCGGGATTATTGCTGTTCCACATCTCGCGAGTCCCGTCACCTCGACCTTGGGTGTCGGCGACGGGCATCATTGGTGGGACGAATGCTTTGAGAGTTGAATCGCAGACGTTCGCGGCAGATGAGGTGAGTGTTCCGTTGCCCTTCACAATGCGGCGTTTACCAGCGTTCTCCACTACCTTTAAGCCACGGGCTTGAATTGCTTTGTAGGTTCCCCACTTTGGATTGACGCTATCCGACCAGTATTGCCCTATGGTTCCATCCAGCGTTTTCACCGGAATGCTTGGGAACGCCTTCGCCGCGATCCCTATTATCTCTTGCCGCGAGAACGATCCCGACTTCATCTGCAGGATGAACCAGTCAATCTTATCCAATGTCTTGTAATCCAGCATCCCCCCATGCTACTCCAAGGGAAACGACATTCCCCATGCCCTGCAATGATCTTCAGCCGAGGGGGAATCCATGGGAAACTTGTCCGGTGTAGTACAGCATTTGAAGAAAGAACTGGGTAGAGCACAGCAGGAAGTCCAACGATTTACGGCCGCACTCGCGGCTCTGGGAAGCTCACATTCAAACGGTCGGCACACTCTGTCAGCCTCTGCTCGTAAGAAGATCAGCCTCGCCCAGAAAAAACGATGGGCAAAGGCGAAAGGTGACGCTCCGAAGCCCAAGCGCACAATATCGGCAGCAGGCAGGAAGAGAATCGCAGCGGCGCAGCGGGCGAGATGGGCGAAGGTGAAAGCCGGGCAGAAGAAGGCGGCGTAGACCTTCGGGCTCGGGGAGAAAAATGATTCCTCCCACCTACAAACCGAAGAAGAAGTTTATGCAGCTTGCGATTG
>OBLW0100004111.1_pt1 | contig 11165 bp, 12 predicted proteins | sample 1520161 | NCBI WGS metagenome assembly OBLW01 (sample SAMEA3539309, study PRJEB22396) | soil metagenome | biome: tundra; feature: field; material: soil | place: USA | collected 2010-05 | depth 0.15 m
CTCGACGCCGGGCCGGATGTTGCTGCCGGTATCGTCGGCCTCGACGGCCGTGGCGCTGATCGGAAGCTCCCGGCCGTCGGGATACAAGATCGTGTCTACGGTGAGATTCACCCGGTCGCGGTTCGGCTTCCCCGAAAGCTTTCCGAGAAAGCGCGTTCCGAAGCCAAGCTGAAAACGGTGGTTGAAAACGAGGCTCTTGGCCGCTCCAAACTGAATTGTCGCCGACGGATTGCCCGTATCGACCGTGGTCAGAAGAAAGACGCAAATGAGCGTTCCTCTGGGAACGATATCCGACGCGGTGCTCGCAGGCGTTTGCGCAACCCGGTTAGTGGCTGGGAGCGCGGGGATGTCGGCGGTCTCGTCACGGTAGTCGAAGAGCTGAACTCGCTGGCTCGAGGCCGTCCCTTTTCGAGGTTCGGCTTCCACCGGGAAAGCCGGCGGCAGTTCTGGAAAAGCGGGGGTCGCGGCACCGCCGGAGCCCGCTTGCGCTCCTCCGTCGTTCGTCTGGGCAGCGGCGCCTTCGTCAGCCGTCGGTCCGAGGGCCGCCTTCTTTAATGCGAGGTTGATCGTATCGACGGAGTCATCAGCGGGGATGGCAGGAGACGGCGCGGCCGGTCGCGGGCGGTCGTTCCCGCCAAGGCGGTGACTTGGATCGATGTCCTTTTTTTTCGTCTGGGTTTTGACGTTGATCGAATTCGCCAATGCCGCGGCGGCCGTGATTGCGGTTACGTCCGAGGACTGGGACGAGCGTCCCCGCTGGGGTCCGTTCGTTCCGACCAGGAGTCCGTGCAGATAGACGATGCCGCCGATGGCCAACAGGCCAGCAATCAGATAGACGCCGTACCCGATGGTTCGCTTCCCATCTTTCTTTTCCCTGACGAAGAAGGCCATGGCGTCAGTGCGGAATCATTGGGTCGAGGGCCTGGGCGTCCGGGGGAAGGCCCAGTTCCCATTGGTTGCGTCGGCCGAGGCGATATCCCTGCACGGCGAGGAACACCGTCTCGAGCTGTCCCGGAAAGATCACCGAGCCATTTCCAATTTTGTAGCGGGCGGTGATGGGTATTTTCTGGCCGGCGACGAAAAGCCCATATTGATCGGGACTCAAGTACATGGCGTCGCTCGTCCGGTTGACCCACTGAATGCGGAAGACCAAGAGATCCTGGTCGAGAAACTGCGCGAGATCCACGAGATCGATTAGGCAATCGTTCCATTGATAGTACCGCCCAATGGGCACAATACGCAGATTGGGATGGGCCCGCAGAAATACGGGATCGCTTTCAGCCCGCTGCAACGCGTGGGCGGCGCCCACGATATCGACTTCGCCCGGCTTGAGCGGCCGGGCTTGCCCCAGTCCGCCTTCGTCGTCCGCCGCCGTATCATTCGCGAGATCGAAAGTGCGGACAAACTGTGCTCGAACGTCGGTCACGACCTTGACGAGCAGAACGTAGACGTCCGGGCCGATGCGCAGATTGAGGTTGGTTTCCACGCCGCCGGAGCGCACCGCGGGTGTGATCTCAAGCTGGTTGAGCGCGCGGTCATAGCGGTAGGTGACAATCGGCGAGGCGAGCGAAATCGCGGCCACTTTTTGACTGGTCCGGAAAAGCAGCGTGGTGGCACGGCCGGGCGCGACATAAACTTCCATCGGCTGGTTCGGCGTCAGCACGGCCGAATCGTCCGCACGAGCCGACCAGACCAGGGCCAGCGCCGCGCAAAGGATAGCGGAATAAACGTAGCGGCGCATCGGAAACTCAGGGACCCAAATTCAAGGTATGACGGACGGCCTGTTCACGTTCCCGCTGGTAGAAATCTTCGCGGGAAATCGCCTGCACCTGTTCGAGCCGCCAACCGACGGCGTTGAGCGGCGTGGGGCTGCGGATGACAAACACGCAGTCGAGATAGATCGGGCTGCTCTGGCCGGCTGAAACCGACCGGGAGGAAAGGATACCGCGGTACCGCACGTGGCGATAGCCCAGCCGCGCTTCGATCGTGCGAGGCTCGACGACCGACAGGGTCTGGACGAATCCCGCGGGATACTTGAGCGCGTTATCGCGGTACGCTTGGTTCACCTGCGTTATCACGCCCGGCGAGCAAAAATCCCGAATTGCCGGAGGCAGGCCCTTTTCCGTCCGGGTGAACAGGACCTCGATCGTATCGGTCAGCTCCTGATCAAAATCGCTCTCGTGCACGCTCGCGAGGCCAGCGGGCTTGCCCGTGAAAATGAGCCCGTGGGAAATCCCGACGAAGGTCGGGGGGATGAGGCTGGCGCGGTTCATGCGCCACAACCCGGCGCCCAAGGCGGCGAGCAGGATCAGGCACAGGCCTGTGAGCCAAAAAAAGATTCGCCGAAGCCGATCTTCATCCAGGAAGAAGTCCGGACTCTCTTCGAGACGCGCCCACCGCAGGTTGCTGGCGGCCCCCGTTTCGGCTGTCGTCGGCGGATCGTCTGGCATGATCAAGGATTCAGCGCGGAACTATGGGTCCGATCCCAGGCCAGGGCGTCAGGCCCGACTTTGGCCGTGAATTCGGCCAAATAGAAAGGATAGGGGTTGAGCCGGCTGACGGGATTGGCCTGAAGCACGACCTGAGCCCGCCAGGGAAAAATGGTGGTGCTGTCATGTCCCACGGTCACGGTCACATAGCCTCGCACATACGCGGCGGCCCGGGCGCTGCGGGTATCCGCAACGACGTCGGAAATGCCGGTCAGGGTAAGGCTCTGCGTCATATGGTTCGCCGCCACCTCCTTGGCGTCCGTGTTTAGCCGTTTTTCGGCCTCCTCGTAGATCGCAGGGGCAATTAGGCCCTCCGCCAACGGCAACAGGGGATGCCCGCCATCATCAACCGTGTAGAGTAGAGGCAGGCAGCCGTGCAGAAAAAACACCAATTGGTCGTAGGATATGTCGGTCATGCCATAGAAGGCGGCGGCGGCTTCCTTCAACGACGCTGGAGCCCGGATAACGACCGGCGGCTTGTGCTCGAGCCTAAGGGCCACAAGCCAAACCCAGCCGGTCGTCGCAGCCAGGAAAACCAGCACCAACATCACAACTCGTTGTTCATAAATGACCCAGGCAAAGTTGCGGTAGTGGCGGAGCACATTTTCCGGGAGGGTGATTGCGGCGGGCACCGTCTCGGCCGCCCCAAGGGCCGCCGGCCGCTTTCGCCGGTTCCGCCAGCGGTCCAGGAAGGCCTTGGCTTGGAGAAGATGCGACTCCTCCGGGACAGCGGAAGCCGCTTCGGGCTCAAAAACCGTTTGTAAATTTGGCTGCACCTATACACTGATAATAGCAAGATGTCGTTCCGGCCCCTTTCCCTGGTCCGCTTCGCGCGCGAACAGCCCTTCGCGTGCTGGCTGATCGTTTTTCTCGCCATGATGCTCTGCATGATGATCGGCGCGGTGCATCACGTGGGCGGCGATCGAGCGCTCTTGGGCAACTGGGCGAACGTGCGCTGGTAGCTAGGCGATCGGTGGGTTGCGCTCGAACCTGAGGACTTCGCGGTGGGCTATGGTCCCCCGGGCGGCGAGGAGCAGTCCTTCCCGCACGAGCGATGAACCGCCCGCCCGGCTCCATTGCGACCGAAACTCCTGCTCGTTAAATGTTTCCCGGCTTGCCCGCCCGATGACGTCCGCCAAGTCGTCGTCAGCCGGAGGGTAGAGAAATTCAAAAACCGGCGCCACGCCGAGTTCGCCCTGCTGCCCGCATCGGGGACAGCCGCCGGGCTGGTGCAGGGTTTCGGGCACAGGCAGGTCGTATTGCGCAAAATGCCTCGCCTCGATGGGCGTGGGCGCGACGGGCCGAAGGCAATGCGGACAAAGCCGGCGCACCAGGCGTTGGCTGATGACGAGGAGAAGGGATGTGGCGATCTGCCGGCCGGTCAGCCCTAGGTCGAGCAGCCGGGCGACGACGCCGATCGCATCGCGGGTGTGCAAAGTGGCGAAGATCAGGTGCCCGGTGTCGACCGCCTCGACGCAGGTTTGAGCGACGGCATGATCGCGGATCTCGCCCATGAGGATCACATGAGGCGCTTGCCGCAGAAGGCTTTTCAGGCCCTCGCCGAAACTGCGCCCGGTCCCGGCGCCGACCGGGATTTGGGTGATCCACGGAACAGCGAATTCGACCGGGTCCTCTAAGGTCCGAATATTCAGGGCCGACCTGTCCAATTGCCCAAGACAGGAATAAAGCGTGGTCGTCTTGCCGTGACCCGTGGGCCCGGTGGCGATGATAAGCCCCTGGGCCTGCTTGAGACAGGCCTGGGCGATCCGAAGCTGGGCTGGATCGGTAAAGGGAAGTGCGCGCATTCGCGAAAGCTGCAGCTCGCGATCCTGTACACGGGCGACGAGGCTTTCCCCGTGCAGGCTGGGGGTGATTTCGATCCGCAGGTCAGCGCGGCGTCCGCCTCCGACAGGGAAGCTGGCGGCTCCAGACTGCCAAGTATTGATCGTGTTCGTGGAAAGGCCTGCAATTTCCTTAAAAACCCGAAGCAGCGTTGCGGCGCGGTCTTTCTCGACCGGAGGCAGAATCTCCTTCTGTCCACCGAGCTTGACCGCCACGTCCATCCACCCCTCCTGCTCGTCGAGCAGGATATCCGAAGCTCCAACCTCGAAGGCGAAACGCACCATTTCGGCGGCGATTTCGCGCGCGCTTTTCCCGAAAAAATCCCAGGTTTCCGGGCGGCGAATAATGTCCTGGTTGCCCGCGGAACTGTTTGTCGCCGGAACGTTACGCACCTCGGCTTCCAGGCGGGATAAAGCGCGGTCGAAGTCGGCTTCGCTGATGGCGAAGCGGCGCACCTCCTGATGCGTCGAATGCCTGATCGCCGAAACGGCCGCTTCGTCCCAAGGGGCGATCATCGCGGCATCGAGCAAAATCCCATGGCTTAGGCTGGGAAGAAAGCCGTAGCGCAGGCAGGCCGGGCGCAATGCCTCGTAGGCCAATACGTCGACGTCCTCCGCCTCAAAAGGGACCCGTGGGTACCTAAAGGAGGACCCGGTGGAATCGGCGGGCGACCCGGCCGGCCCAGGACCATGAGTCTTCGAATCCATTCGCTCAGCCCGGCGTCGGCTCAGGGCCTTTGGGCCGACGTGACGGCGGTGGCGGCGGTGGCGGCGGACTTATGGGCAACAGGTTGTCCCATTTCACTTCATGCCGATTGGCGAGGAACCCTGGACGGGCGCCGACGATGCGATGGGTATGGATGTCGCCCGAGCTTGGCTCGCCCTGCGCTGCGAGTTCGGCTGAGCCGGCCTTGCTGGGATTTACCGGCTGATGATGCGAAGCGAGCGCGGCGGCAGCCTCGGTCAAACTTTGATCGAACTTCAGGCCTTCGACGGTCGGCGGAGCCAGTCGCGGCCGGCCGTCAGGAGCCGGCGTCCACAAGGTCAGGAATTTGGGACAATAGCCGAGGGAGGGGGCGATTGCCCCCATCATGTGCAAGAGGGTATTTGCCGAAGTGATGATGCATTCTGTTTCCGTCTTATCTTCGCGCAGGATGGTCGCTCGGAGTTCGGCCACCTCCTGACGCAGGCGCTCATTGCTGTCCGCCCTCAATTCGAAATATTTTTTCCGGCCGCGGACCTCGGCGAAAAACGACAGCGGCGCAAGAGTCGGATTGGCCCGAGGGACGTGGGCCGATCGCAGGCGGGGCGGCTCGATTCCCTTGACGTAGATCGTGGAGCTTTCGTCCCTTCGGGCGGAGAACATTCCGAGCGCCGAACGCGCTTGCGCCACCGTCTGGAACCGGGCCTTCGCGCCTTTGTCGGCGATCGCGGCGAAGTTATGGCGCACGACGTATCGCTGTCCCGTCGCCACGTCCTCGGCGAACAGGTGGCTGACGGCATCACGCCCTTGCCGGACCAGTTCGCAATAGTCCGCGCGGCCGAGGAATTCCTCCCGGATCCGAAGAAGGGCGCCCAGATCGATTCCTTTCTCCCCTTTGACCCCGGGTTGCCGCTGGACCCGGGCCAGGAGCATGATTTGTTCGGCAGCTTCCGCTTGCCGTTGGCTCGCCGGTTCCTGGCCCTCGGGCGGTCGCGGAATGTAACGTTCGCACGCGGCCTCGGTTTCGCGCTCGAAAGCGTCCTTCAAGACCTGCTGGCAGGGGACGTCGACCACCCGGTCCCCGAGGCGGAATCGGCGCAGGATGCTGAGGTTCACTCGGCTGCCGTTTTGCGTAAGCGGATTCACGAGCACGTGAGCGTGGACGTGGGCGCGGTCGTGATGCAACGCGACCAGGTATCCGAGGACATCCCCGGGGTAGAATCGTGATTGAAACTCGGTGAAGGCGTCGCCGACCGCCTTCAGAAGAAAGCTGTCCGCCGAGGCCCCGGCTTCAGTCATGGCGGCGACCAGGCGCGGATCGAGCGAGAAGACGACATGATGCGCCTTCGTCGGCTCGGCGGCGGTATCTTGCAGCCACCATTTCCGCAGCCGATCCATGCGCTCGGCGTCCGGCATATTTTCCAGCTCATGGGTCCCATAGATCTTCGGGTGAGCCGCGCGGCCGAAGGCGACCACACGGGAACGGAAAGGAACGTAGTCGATTTCCGGGCGCAAGGGTGCCACCCGGGCGAGCACGGCGCGCAAATATTCCTCCTCATTTTGCGCGCCGATGTCGCCGGGCGCCACGTAAGTCGCCTTGGTGGTCTCGTCGGCGTAAGCCAGGAAAAAGTAGCGCAGGTCGCGCGTCTCCTTCAGGCTTCGGCGCCGGCGCACCAGGCCGGCGCGTTTGAGCCGCCCGCCGTAGGATGCCTGCACCACGCTGTAAAGGTTCATGGCCGGCGGGCGAGGGTTCGATCCAAGTGCTCGCGGAGAGCGGCGGCGTCGAGGAGGATCTTCTCCGCGCCGCCCAAGAGGCTCCCCAACCGCCGGAGAGATTCCCCGGCCGCGGCGACCGACTGTTGCAGATCGCTCCCGATCGGTTGATCGGGGGAGAGCACGGGCAGTTCCGACACCAGGAGTTGAAGGCCGAATGAAACCAATTCTGACACCAATCGGTCGTTGGTCAGGCCTTTCGCCTGCCGGACGAAACTGTACACCCCCAGATCTACCGACGAGAGTGAGATCTCGACGAAGAACGTCTCTTTGGAGTCAACGATGTTTGGCATGGGAGGGCCTCATTCTTTCGCGGCCAGCCGGGCTGGGTCACTTTCAGCCGACATCCGATTATGCAAGGCAACCAACTCGTCGCCGTACTGGACCAGCCGGCGGTAATGGCCGGCTTCGGTTCGGCGCAAATGCTGTCCCAACTCGAGATTGGTCGTTGCGACAAAGAGGAGGACCGTATGCAGCCGGTCGGTCAGGGCACAAAGCTCCCTCAGATCGAAGAAATTGTTGAGATGAGTCGATTCGTCAAAATGGCGGATCAGAAAGCGGACCAGCGCATCCGAACTCGCCGGCTTGAGATGATGGGCGAGCCGGCTAAATTCGTTGCGGGTATCCCGCGAGATCTTGACCGAAGAAACCTCGGCTTCCCCGTCATCGCCGGGGGTGGGTTTGGGTATGGTTGTTTCCATACCGGAGATGATAGCAAGGGCGGGCCACGGAATCCTAAAAGCGAAAAATCGTGAAAAATGGCCTTCAGCGTTTGATGCAAAAGACAAAAATCGGGGGGTCAGCGGTACCAGGCTGGAATACCTGACGACGAAAAAGGCCGGATTTAGGGTCGCGGCGGCACCCTCAACGACGAAAAAGACGCGATTTAGCGACTTTTCCCGGGGAAAAACATGGAGTATCCTGATGGGGCCCCATTGCGTCCGCAAGGGGGTCGCTCCCCCCGACTCACACCCCCCCGCGGGCTCGGCCGATTCGCTTCCGTACCCCCCGTTCGCCAAGCGCAATCACGCAATGCAGCGCATCGTTTTCGCGCGCGTTTTCGGGGGGCCGCCTCAACTCCGAGCTTGCACCCGGAGGAACGCACGCCCGGCCGCGAACGGGGCGAGGAAGCACCGTCCCGTGCGAGTATCGTGGATCAAGATCGCCTCCGGCTCCGGCTCGTCCGCGTCGTCAGGCTGGACGATCGGATTGCCGAAACGATGGATCAGCGTGGCCTTACCCGCAGCCTCAGCCACCTGGTCTAGCATCTGTTTGAACAGGCCCCGGTACAGGACCGTGATCTCGTTGCAGCCGTCGCAGACAAAGGCGCAGGTCGAGGCATAGAAATACCCGCAGAAGCGCGGCAGTTGATAGGCTGCCTTGCGTCGGTTGAATTCGTCGAAATCGCAGCGCTCGCCCTGGGGGGTCCGTATGGCCTCAATCCGTGTCCGGAACGCATCCGACAGGGGCTTGCGAACGGCATCGAGGAAGCCGACTTCGATGGCAAAATCCCGCCGCAGGCCCATGATTTCGGGAAACTCGGGCGCGGGGGAGGTCGTCGTCAGCATGAGGACAGATAAGCGGCCCGCGACATCGCCGGAGGGGTCGGTCGGTGCCATTTGGCCGGCCTGCGCGGCGCAACTCCCTGCCTCTCAGGAGGTCGGTCGCGAATCCGAAGTTTTAGGATAAACGTCGGATTCGCGGGGGGGAGGGGCGGCGGGAGGGGGAAGCCGGGGTGATCGGCGGCCCTGCTATTATCAAGACGGAGACTCATCATGCCCGTATCGCAATCGAAGAAGGAACAAGCCGCAGCCATCGAACCGGGGCCAGAATCCCCGCCGGAACGCGCGCCGGAAATCCCGACCGGACTGCCCTCGGGCTGGCCTGATCTACTGAGTCAAGTGTCGACGTCGGCGCGGTTGAAGGATTTCGAGGGGCGGCCGGCGGACGAGCGGGAGCGCTTGCTGGAGGCGGGGCAGCGGATGCTCCGGAGCTTTGAGCCCCACGTGCAACGGTGGGCGGAGCGGGTCGGCGAAGTCCCAAACCACACGCCTTTCCCGTTGCCGCCGTGGCCCGCGCTGTTGCGGCCTTATGCGCTGGATTGCATCTCCTTCGCGCTCCTCGGAAATCCGCAAGGCTGCTTCGGCCGCGAGACAAGATGCCTGTTGAAGGCGGCCGTCGATCGATGCGTGGCGAACGGCCTGCCGTCTTTCGTGAAGCGATTGAACCGGCGGTCCTATGCCGGCTCCGCCGTCATTCAAGAGGTGGTTCTCGGGTGGTGGAGCCCGCTCAGGCGTACCCCCCTGGAGAAGCTCCTGGAGAACCCGGACTGGGCGGTCGCCCAAGCGGTTCAGCTTACGTTCGACACCCTTGCAGCAGGCCAGATCGACCTGACCGAACGGCTTGACGAGGAAATGATCCTTCGGTTGCAGCAGGGCCTACGGGACCAGGCCGGCGACTATCTGCGGGTGGAAACGGCGGCGGAGATCGAGGGGTGGTACGCCCTGTTAGACGGCCCCGAATGGGGCGATCAATTGGAGGCCGGCCGCCTCCGCCTCGCGCTACTCGAAGACGATGTGGTCCGGTGGAGCGCGGTCATCGGCGAAGCGCCGCCCAATCATCCCCTGGCCATCAATCCCTGGCCGGAGACGGTCGCCTGTTATGCCAAGGATGTCATCGCCTTCCTCTTCCGCTGTGAGGCGACGGTGTGCCTGGGGAGGAGGGCGGCCCACTCTCTCGACGACCTGGTGAGCCAGATGGCGGCCCAAGGCCTGCCGGCCGGCCTCGACCCAGTGGAACAGGCCGGGTTCGCCCGGTTCGTCATCGGCCGATACCTGTTGGGCGATCCCGGGAATGGGGCGGTCCTAAACGGAGAGGCGAAGATCGACCCTTCCGCTCCGGTCGCCTCGGTGGAGGCGGCCCTCGCCGAAGTCTGGACCGGCTATCTCGGGCCGAATGGCCTGGGCACATTCCTCGCCACCAGCCGGCAAATGCTGACGGAATGGCGCCGGGCCCACCCGCGTCGTTTCGGGCCGAAGCCGCCCTGGAAACGGCCGGCCATTGCCCGTGGCGGCGCCCTCAATGCCGTCTGGGGATTTGGGCCAATGCGCCGTTTGGAGCCTTTGGCCGAATCTTCGCTCCGGCGTCGGCGGGAGGATTTGGTCCAGATTCTGGCGAGCCTCGATGATCGTCATGGTCTTGGGCTGTTTCCGACCCGTGATCTGCCTTGATTTTAATCCGTTTCCAGAGCAAATTCATCCCATGTCTATCACCGTCGAACAAGTTGCCCACGACGCGCTCGGTCTGCCGATTGACGGGCGCGCCCAGCTCGTGGAACAGCTCCTGGCGAGCCTGGCCGGCGAAGCCGCTCCGGCGGTGGAACGCGCGCATTTGGACGAAATCCGGCGCAGGCGGGACGCCGTTCGCACCGGGCAGGCATCGCTGGTCGATGGCCCCGAGGCGCATCGCCAGGTGCGGGCCGCGCTGCGGAAATGACGTATCGCTACGCCGACGAGGCGTTGGCCGAATTCATCGCCGCCGGGCTTTACTACAATAAGCAGGTCCCGGGTTTGGGCGATGCCTTTGCCGATGAAATCGAGGCCACCGTCGCAAAGGTCGTCGCCGCGCCGCGTACTTGGCGAGTCGTTGAGGATGACGTCCGGCGCTACTTGCTGTCTCGATTCCCCTATGGAATCTACTATACGATCGAGGCCGAGGTGGTTGTGATCTGGGCGGTCAAGCACCTGCGCCGCGATCCGGATTATTGGCAGGAACGCCGCCGTTAGCCGAAGCAATCCTCTTGGGTTCGAAGCTCAGAGAAGGCCGGCCTGCCAAAAGGAGAAGAAGCCCCTGCCCTGCGGGTCGGCGGACGCCCGGCCTACTATGACGTGGTCTTGAAACCCGATTTCGATGGTCTTTGCCGCGTCCCGCAGAAGCCGGGTGAGTGCCACGTCCTGGCCGCTTGGGGCCGGGTCGCCGGATGGGTGAAAATGCGCCGCCACTACCGAACATGCACCCTCCCGAATAGCGGCCCGGAAGACTTCGCGGGGATGGGCAAGGGCGGCGGTCGCGGTCCCGATTGTCACGTCTACTTTCCTGAGCAGACGGCTTTTCCGATTGAGGCACAGGGTCCAAAAAACCTCGACTTCCAGGCCCGCAGTAAAGGGTGTCAGGTATTGGGCGACTTGCTCGGCCTGCTTGAGAATCGGTAGCTCCTCGACGGGCCGCGTAAACACGCGCCGCGCCGCCTCGAAAGCCGCAATTATCCGCCACGCCCTGGCCCGTCCGATCCCGGTCCGCTGGCGGGCACCGAGCTCGCCAAACAGATCACCTGGAGCGAAACCCGCATATCGATGTTTC
>OBLW0100004112.1_pt1 | contig 11163 bp, 6 predicted proteins | sample 1520161 | NCBI WGS metagenome assembly OBLW01 (sample SAMEA3539309, study PRJEB22396) | soil metagenome | biome: tundra; feature: field; material: soil | place: USA | collected 2010-05 | depth 0.15 m
CTTGCAGATCCAGAACGGCTCGTTCTTCTGCAACCCGAGCAGGTTGAGTTTCTGGACCACGTCCAGGCCCAGATACATCGCCTTGCCGGTGCTGGTGGTATAGAACATCCGATCGCCGAAGCGCCCCTCGGTGAGCTTCCCATCGGGGAATCTGAGAGCGACTTGCTGGGGAACATTGGGCGTGAATGTGACTTTTTCCATTGCCATTCCTTTCGAGCGTCCCCCAAGAATCCACATGCCGTCGCCTTAGGGAAGCTCGGAGGAAAAGCATCAATGGAGACCCGCACCGCGGAAGAACGCGAGGAGTTCGCGCGGATGGGCGGCTCCGTGGGCGGCAAGCGGCGTGCGGAGGCACTCAGCCCGGCACGGCGTAAAGCGATCGCGCGCAAAGCGGCGAAGGCGCGGTGGGGGAAGAAATAGAAACCGCGCTACTTGGGGTAGAAGTCATCGCGACGGCACCCGTGAAACCAAACGTGTGTGGCGGAACGGAAGCCATGGATAGACCGCTACTCGCACCCGGTAGACTGCCGGGGGCGCGCCGCGGCCTCCATGGAATAGCGCTTGATCTTTTCAACGCCAGGTGTCCTTCAGCTCTTCGGCCATTTGCTGCCTTCTTCGGTTCGTAATTTTGGCGTACACCAGCGTGGATTGAATATTGACGTGTCCCATCCAGTCCTGGACTTGTTCGATCCCGAAGCCCTTCTCCAGTAAGTGCGTGCCGCAGGAATGCTTCAGAATATGGAAATGGCAGAGCTTCCTCGGGATGCCGGCCGCCTCCCCCTACTTCAGCATCAGTTTGGCGAGCGTAGTACGGTCGATGCCTCGGCGCCGGTTGCTGGGGAAGAGAATGCCCGGCAGCTTGCCGCGGACCTTGATCCAGGCGTGCAGCACCCGGGTCTCCTCGCGGCAGAGACGATGCTCTCCGGAGTGCGAGCCTTTCAGCCTGGAAGCGCTGGCCCGTGAACGGCTCCAGGCGATCCTCGTCACCGTCCCAGAGCAGAAACATGGGGAACTGCGGCAAAGGCATTTCAGGTTCACCGGCGTTCGGTCCTCCGCTCTTTCAAATGTCTTGCGCACCGGAAACGTATCGGCGGCCTGCGTCGGGTCTCTACCCCCTCGGAAGACCATTACAACTTCCCCCATCTCCCCCTTCACCCGCCCACTCACGGCAAATCAGCGCGCTCCCGGCGGATACCCCCCGGTTTACGGAATCGCTGGCACCCGATCAATTCTCCTGTCAATACTCCTGTCAATTCTCCTTGATTCTCATGGTGGCCGGGTGTACACTGACCTCGGACCAGGGAGGCCGAAATGGAAATCCCGGGTTATCGGAAAGGAATACCGGATGATTAAGCCTCAAAGTCGGCGGGGTTTCATTTCCGCCGTCGCGGGCGCGGCGGCGGGCAGTCTCGCAGGTCCGTCGATCATGCCGGCACGAGCGCTCGGACGCGGGGCCACCCCGCCCAGCGATCGCGTGACCGTCGGCATCATCGGCAGCGGCGGGAGGGGGGTCTTTGAGACCGGCCAATATCCGTTTTTCACGAATGTCCAAATCGTGGCTGTGAGCGACGCCCAGCAGACGCGCCGCGAAAACGCCAAGAACACGCTCGAGAAAATCTATTCGCAGACCAGGCCGGAAGGCTCCTATCACGGCATCGACATGATCGCGGATTTCCGCGAGTTGTTAGCGCGGAAGGACATCGATGGGGTTTATATCGCCGCCCCCGATCACTGGCACGTCGCGATGGCCATGGCAGCGCTCAAAGCCGGCAAGCACGTGCATTGCGAGAAGCCGCTGGGCGTAAGTGTCCAGCAGGATCTGGCCGCCCGGAAAGCCGTCCGCCAGTCCAAGAAGATGGTCCAATATGGGGCCGAGGGCCGCTCCACGCGCGACGCGCGCAAGGCGATCGAGCTGGTGCTGAACGGCCGGATCGGCAAGGTGCAGAAGATTTACGTGGTCTCGCCGCCGTCGGTCAGCGGAGGATCGCCTACACCCGTCATCCAGCCGCCGGCGGGGTTCGACTACGACATGTGGCTCGGCCCCGCACCCGTGAAGCCGTTCTGCGCGGACCGTTGCCTGCAAGGGTTCCAAAACAACAACGGCATCTTCTACATTTACGACTATTGCCTGGGAATGATCGGCAACTGGGCCGCCCATTCCCTCGACCAGGTGCAGTGGTGGGCCGATCACTCCGGCCGAAAGTCGCCCCCGGTGAAGTACGAGGGCGCCGGGCAAATCCCGACCGAAGGCTTGTTCGACGTGGCTACCCACTGGGACGTTCGATGCACGTACGACGACGGCCTCGTTCTCCACATGGTCGACAACGAGACCTACCGCAAATACGACGACGCGCCCCATCCTCAGGCGGCCTTTGGCTTTGGCCGCCCCGGCGTGACGGCGGTGCATAACGGGGCCATATTCATCGGCACGGAGGGTTGGGTGATCGATGCGTACGAAAAGACGGTCACCAGCCCCGATTCGCTCATGCAATCCGTGATCGGCCCGAACGAGATCCACCTTCCGGACACCGCCCTAACCGCCATCCCCGAAGGCATGTCGAAAGGCTATCAACAGGTCGCTACGGCGGGACATCATCAGAATTGGATTCAGGCGATTCGGACTGGAACGCCGCCCATCGGAGACCTCGAATCGGCCTCCCGCTCCGATCTGGTGAGCAACCTGTCCGAGCTTTGCGTCCGAACCGGCAAGAGCCTGCAATGGGACCCGCGGAAGGAAACGATTGTGGGCAACGACGAGGCCCGCAAGATGATTGCGCGCCCCATGCGCGCGCCGTGGGGGGTCGCTTGAAGAGACTGCTCGGCTTTGCCGCTGCGTTCGCAAATGCCGCGAGAGCTTAGGGGCCTGGCTGCCGCGGGGGACCTGGGGAACGGCCCACGATTCATCGGAATATGCGGTGGTAAGCGAGTGATCGGCATTCCTACCGCCCGAGTGAAAACTTTGGGACTTTCGGACCACCGAACTGGAGGATAGTCATGACCGCTGAACGGATGGCGCAGTTGCTCTGCCTTATGGCGTTGTTGTGCATCTGCGTTTTCGCCCAAACCACCACGGGCACCCTGGTGGGGACCGCAACCGACCCCACTGGCGCCGCCGTACCAAACGTGCAGGTGGAGATCAAGAACCTAACTACAGGAGCCACCAGAACAACCATTTCAGGTCCTGAAGGCATCTTTCGATTCAACAGCTTGGAGCCGGCCAGGTACAACTTGACCATCAAGGCGGCATCCGGTTTCAAGACTTATAACCAGACCAGTATCGATCTTACCGCGGACGAGGTTCGCGACCTGGGGCGGATCCAACTTTCGCTTGGGGCGTTAACGGAGGAAATCTCGGTCAGCGCGGCGGCGACGCCGGTACAAACGGCTTCGAGCGAGAACTCCAAACTGGTGGATAGCAGCCAGATTGTCGACCTCACCTTGAAGGGCCGCGATCTGTTTGCGATCCTGAACACCATGCCCGGCGTCTACACCGGGAGTACGTACCTGACGGGCGGCGACGCCACCAGTGAAGGCAACGGCTTGGGGACCTTCTCGATCAATGGCGGCGGCCAAGACCGGGCCAACTTTACGGTGGATGGAATCACCGACATGGACACCGGCTCCAACGCCGGCGTGGACTTCGAGCCGACTATGGATACGATCGCCGAAGTGCGCGTGCTGACCAGCAACTACCAGGCTGAGTACGGCCGCAACGCTGGCGGCACGGTTGCGGTGGTCACCAAGGGCGGGAGCCAGGAGTTCCACGGCAGCGCTTACGCCAACAAGCGGCACGAGATGTTCAATGCCAAGAACTTCTTCAACAACTACAACGGCACGTCCAAGAGCATTTACCGCTTCTTCGTTTGGGGCTATAGCATTGGCGGGCCTGTGTACATCCCTAAGCACTTCAACACCCAGAAGAGGAAGCTGTTCTTCTTCTTCTCCCAGGAGTACACCAAGCAGAAGCCGGCCACCCAGACCGGGTACTCGATGGTACCGACGGCGTCACAGGATGCCGGCAGCTTCTTCGACCGCTGCGTGTCGGGGAGTAGCCCTTGCACCCCAGCGTACACGGACGGCAACGGGGTCAACCGCAACGCAAACTTGCGCGACCCCACCACGGGCAACGCTCTGGCGGGCGGCAACCTCAACTCTCTCAAGGGAACGCAGTATTACGACACGGCTTCGGCGACCTACGGCCAGGCAATGCTGGGATTCCTGCCCCCGGCGAACCTTTGCACGGCGGCCGCCGGCATCTACAACGGCGCGGCGATCAGCAACAGCAACTGCCCAGCCGGTTACCTCCAAAGCGCGAATCCGACCAACAACTACAACTACAACTATTTCTGGCAGTTCAACGAGGTGCATCCGCGGCGCAACGACACGCTTCGGCTCGACTACAACGTGACCTCGAAGCTGACCGCGTGGGCGCGCTATATCAACGACTATGATCTCGACCAGACTAGCGGCGGCGCGGCCATGAAGAACGCGGCGGGCCAGTGGGCGCCGTACTCCTCCGACCACCCGAACCCGGGGCATGGATATGGGGTAGGCGTTACGTACACGATCTCCCCGACCATGGTCAACGAGTTTACCTTTGGCAAGAGCTATACGAGTTGGGACTATTACCCGCACGACCCGACCCAACTGGCGCGGGCGAACATGGGCAACCCGCCGTCGTTCAACAACTTCGCGACCGATCCGAACTTCCTGCACGATGTGAACAATCCGCGGCCGGATCTCAGCCCGGGCAGCCAGAACTTCGCGGTCTTCGTCCCCTCGGTCACCTTTGGCGGCGGCCAGGAGCCTAACGAGTTGAGCCCGGCCACCGCCAGTTGCAGCGGACAATGCCCTTACACCAATTGGAACCCTATCTATAGTTTCAACGATGCCCTCAGCAAAGTTCGGGGCAAGCATAACCTGAAGGCGGGCCTGTACATTGAGCGCACCAACAAGGTGCAGTACCCCGTCTCGGCCTCCTACCTGGGCGCATACAGCTTCGCCAGCGGCGGGGCGGTGATGACGGCGGACACGCAAGATGGCTTCGCCAATGCCTACCTGGGGAACTTCAACAACTACAGCGAAGGTCAGCGGAGCATCGGGAACTGGTGGTTCACGCAGGTCGAGGCCTTCGTGCAGGATAACTGGCGCGTCAGCCGCCGTCTGACCCTCGACTTGGGCGTGCGTTTCTACTACATGGAGCCCATCACGAACATGAACACGGGGGAGAACGGTACGACCGAATTCGTGCCTTCGGCCTACAATGCCGCGACGGCCGAACGGATTTACTATCCTGGTTGCACCATCTCGACGGCTAGTGGAGCCTGCCCTGCCGCGGACGAGTATGCCGTGGACCCGACTACCGGATACAAGACGTTATACGCGCTGAATGGCACTCTGGTGCCGGCTGCGGTGGGTGGCTACAGCACCACGCCGACCCCCTATCCGGGCATGGTGATCGCGGGCTCCAGTTCGGCTCTCCCGAACTCGCTGTACACGGTATCGCCGCTGTCCCCGGCTTTCCGTTTCGGCTGGGCGTGGGACGTGTTCGGGAATGGCAAGACGGCTGTTCGCGGGGGCTTCGGGCAGTTCCTCAACCGCGGCGATTTCGGCCAGATATATGGCGCGGCCGGGCAAGCACCGATTGACCAGACCCGGACGGTTTACTACTCGAACATCAATAGCATCAACAACCCGTCCCTGGTGGCCAGCGCGGCCATTTCGCCGGTCGCGCCGACCTTCGATTTCCTTGGCCACCAGCCATATGAATCGGCCTACAGCGGCAGCGTCATGATCCAGCAGAGCGTGGGCTTTGCGACGGTGGTGGAAGCGTCGTGGGTATTCAACCTGCGCCGCCACGTCCCCTCCAGCCAGCTCATCAATTACACGCCCAATTTCGCGCAGTACAACCCCTCGTGGGCCAGCCCGATGACCCAGTACCTGCTCAACTCGGGGAAGAACGGCGGCTTCACGCAAGGCAATGAGTCGGGTCTCGACCTCAGTTCCAACTACTTTTACGGGCCCTCGCTGTGCGGCGGCTGCGTGTTCGGCCTGGGCAGCCTGGCTAGGGAAGCCTTCGATGAGAGCCAGGATTACAACGCATTGCAGATCACGATCCGGCGGAACATGACCAAGCACCTATCCTACGGCTTGTCGTACAACTTCTCCAAGAGCATGGGCATCATGACCAGCAACGGCGGTATAGGATCCCAGGCGCTGGAAAGCTCGATTTTCCCCGATAAGTACCGGAACTGGGGGCCCACGTATCTGCCGGCTCCTCAGGTCCTTTCGGTCAACTACGCTTACGAGGCTCCGAACCTGGGACAGAAATTGAACTTCAAACCGCTGGGATGGATCACAGACCATTGGACTTGGTCCGGCATCACCCAGTGGCGCAGCGACATCATGACCAGCGTGCCAGGAATCTCCTTCACTGGGACCAACTCCACGACCAACCCACAGGAGAACTGGACCGGCTCGACTGAAGGGGCCAGGATGTTCGTGGTGGGCAACTACCGGCTGTCCAGCATCGGCCAGTCGGCCGCGTTCGTTGGCGGGACCGCGGTGGCCACAAGCCAAGGCAGCCCGGCGGCCAGCGGCTACGGCGCCAACGGCACGCCCGGCAACCAACTCATCAACGAAGCCGCGTTCCAGATTCCTTTTCCGTGCAGTCAGACGGCCGCGGCGAATCCGATCTACGGCGTCGGACAGAGCATGGAGTGCTTCGGGAACGCCGGACCGGACAGCCTGATCAACGTTCCTGGGACGCGTGTGTCCAACTTCGACATGACGTTCTCCAAGAACTTCCCGCTGAAGAGCGAGCGGCGGGTGCTGATCTTCCGGGCCGAGATGTACAACATCTTCAACCACGCCAATTTCAGCGGCTACAGCATCGGTCCCACCTACGATTGGAGCAACTGGAAGAACGGCACGCTGGTTCAGACCAACAACGGTCTGGGGCGTTACACCACCGCGCTGAACCCGCGACAGATGTCGATGTCGCTGCGGTTTCAGTTCTAGGATACTGGCATCAGTGGGGCGGAAGCTCCGGCTTCCGTCTCGCAGGCGCCAAGCGCTGTTAGAGGCGAGGACCACATGACTAGCCCATCGGGTGGTCTTACCAAGAGGAATACGATTATGGATTCGAAAGATTTCAGAGAACTCTTGACCGTTACGCGGCGCCAGGTAATGCTGGCTGGCGCGAGCGGCTTCCTGGCGGCGGCTCAGAGCCAACCTTCGCGTCTTTCCGCAGCGGGGTATATTTGGCAGCAGTATGCATCTCGTCAAAAGAAGCGTTTGGCGGATCTGCTCGACGAAATCTTCGCGATGGCTCGAAATGCTGGGTTCAAGAACGTCGAGCTGAGCGACGCGTTCTTCAGCCCCACGTTGAGGGATGGCGTAGTGAAGCTGGTGCGCTCGAATGGTCTGTCCATGCCTTCGGTCTATGTGGGCGGAGCCATGCATGACCCTGCGTTAGCCAACCAAACCATCTCGCGAGCGCTGGAGATAGGCGTGTTTTGCAAGGATCTTGGGTGCAGCGCGGTCGTGAACAATCCGGATCCGAAGCCTCAGGGCGCTCAAAAGTCGGACCAGGAGCTTGCCATTCAGGCGGAGTCGCTCAACCGCATGGGCCTGGCGCTCTCGGAGAAGGGCTTGCAGCTGAGGGTTCACCAGCACAGTCCGGAAATGGCGGCTAATGCGCGCGAATGGCGCCAGATCCTCCGGAACACCGATCCAAAGTACGTCTCGCTTTGCTCGGACCTCGACTGGATGTACCAAGGCGGCATGGACCCGATCATGCTCCTGCGCGAAGCCGGAACACGCGTGACGGAGATCCACGTCCGAAACTCAAAGGACAAGCTCTGGCTCGAGTCCTTCGGAGAAGGGGACCTCGACTACCAGAGGATAGCAGCTACGTTGAAGGAACTGAAGTTGTCACCGCTTATTGTGGTGGAATTGGCGTACCGTGACAACACCATTGTAACGCGCTCGCTCGAAGAGGATCTGCGCCTGAGCCGCGCCTACGCTGAAAAGGTGTTTGGTAACCTTTTGTAAATAGACGAAGCATCTGACGTGGGCCGATCGTCCGAACTTCGGAAGGCTGGCAGTTCGTGGAGCGCTAAATCCGAGTTAGCGCAGCGCCCGGCGGTCGGTCTAACCAACTTAGGGGCGTGTTAGATTGTGCAATCGTCGTTTCGGGCCCCAGGTGAGAAACGGTGGGTAAAAGGAGGAGTTCTACATGTCCGAAACCAATCTGTCGGTGAACCGCAGAGAGTTCGTGAAGAGCACGGCTGGCTTAGGCGCGGCGTTGACTGCCGCCATTCCGACTGCTGCGCGGCGCCTGAGTGCGGCAGCGACCGGTCGCGTGGTCGGGGCCAATGATCGCATCAACATTGGCGCCATTGGCGTCGGCGGGCGGGGGACCTCCGACGCGCGGGTCTTCTCCCGCATTGGGACGGGGACCAATGCCTGCCAGATTGTCGCTGTTTGCGATGTCTACCAGAAGCGGGTCACCACGAACAAGACCTTTCACAAGTGCGATGGCTATCTCGACTACCGTGAAGTGATCGCCCGGAAGGACATCGATGCGGTCATTGTCGCGACGCCGGAGCACTGGCACGCAAAGATCGCAATCGAGGCGATAAACGCCGGAAAGGACGTTTACCTGGAAAAGCCGATGACCCACACGATCGACGAGGCGAAACAGCTTGTCGCCATCATGAAGGAGACCAAGAGAATAGTTCAGATCGGCTCGCAGACAACCTCTGCCGCGAACTGGTGGGCGACTCGCCAGTTGATCGCCGATGGGGCCATCGGCGATATGGTCATGACCCAAGGCTCGATGCACCGGAATTCGAAAGCCGACTGGCTGGACCCGTACGATCCCATCGAACCCAATGCCGGGCCCGACAAAAAGGGCGACGACTACGTCGATTGGAAAACCTGGCTCGGCTCGGCGCCGAAGCGCCCTTGGGATCCGAATCGTTTTTTCCATTTTCGAAGGTATTGGGACTACTCCGGCGGGATCGCAACGGACCTGTTCTTCCATGTAGCGTCGCCGATCAATATTTGTTGGGGCGAAGCTCAGTTCCCGTACAAGGTCATGGCGGCCGGCGGCTTCTATACCTTCCAACCAACCGACATGCAATGTGAGATACCCGCCACGTTCCACCTCCTCGCCGAGTATCCGAAGGGCCACTCGCTCGTGCTTAGTTCCACAATGGCGAATGCGCAACACATTCCTGGTCTCATTCGGGGCCATAAAGGCACAGTCGTGATGGTCGAGCATGGCGCGTTCGAAACCCCTATCGATCACATCATTCTGCGTCCGGAGAAGAGCACCATCGATGAAGCCTACAAGGCTAGGTTCGGCGACAGCGAGAAGATCATTCCGGTCGAGCGGACGAACATGGACACCGCTCACATGACGAACTTCCTGGATTGCGTGCGCAGCCGCAAACAGCCCGCGCTGGATGCGGAGACCGCCGCCCGCACGCTGGTGCTGGTTCAGATGGCCGCTCAGTCTTATCGGGAGGGCTGCGTGTTGTACTTCGACGAGAAGACTTGGAGAGTTGCGCCCAAGCCGTTCAGAGCCTAAACGTGCGAGAAACGTCGAGTCCAACCCAGCACGGCGAACAGCCCCCAGCAGATGGGGCCGAACTCAGGGACAGTTTACTTACATTACAGCATAGCTCCCGATGCGCGTCAGAACCGCGTGGTTTTCATCGGGGAGCCCGAGGTACAATGATCCGAGGAGACATCCCATGTTTACCGCTACCGCCGATCTGACTCTTCCCACCACTACTACTGGATCGTTCCCGCGCCCGCGCTGGTTCGACGTAAGTATGTGGGGCCGGCCGCTCGACACCTGCATGCTCGACGTGCGCTTTCGCGAGAAGTTTCAGGACGCCATGGCGGTGGTGATCGGCGATCAGGAGCGCGCCGGACTCGACGTGCTCACGCACGGCGACTTCCACGTCGACGAGGACATGGCGGGCCGCGCATGGCATCATTATCCTTTGCAGCGCTGGGCCGGCTTCGAAGGCGATACCCTCCAGCCGGAAGAGACCACCGCGCCGTGGCTCCACTATCCGCCCGGCACGCTCCTCAATGAGATCTACACGGGCTGGCGCTGGCCCCACGTCGTCGGAAAGATCGAGCACCGGTCACTCGACTATCCCAAGATCTGGCGAATCGCGCAGGGAAAGACCCGCAAGCCGGTCAAGTTCGGCACATGCTGCTCCCAGGTCATGGCCCTGTTCCTCGATATCCACACCTCTCACTACAAGGACAAGCGCCAAGTCATTTGGGACATGGCGGAGGCCATGAATAAGGAACTGCTGGCGCTGCGCGCGGCCGGATGCCGCTCGATCCAGATCGAGGAACCCACGTTTCACTTCATGGCAAACACCTACGGCAAGGATCACGATCAGGTGAAGTTCATGATCGATGCCTTCAACCGCGAGGTCGAGGGCCTTGACGATGTGGAGCTGTGGATTCACACCTGCTGGGGAAACCCCAACATGCAGCGCGTCATGGAGGACACCAGCTACGCCAACTCCATCGAAATCTATCTGGAACGATGCCGCGGCGATGTCTGGACGCTCGAGATGAAGGATCGCAACCAGAGAGATATCGAGTTGTTCGAGCCCTTCAAACACGATCTGAAGAAGAAGATCTGCATTGGCGTCGTCAGCCATCGCGCGTTGCAGGCCGATCGCCCCGAGGACGTGGCCACCGAAATCCGGAAGGCCCTGAAATACATCCCGCCCGAGCGTCTGATCGTATCCAGCGACTGCGGCTTCGGCCGTCAGGGATGCAACCGCGAGATCGCGTTCTATAAGGCCAGCGCCATCGCGCAGGGAGCCAATATCGTTCGGCGCGAGCTCGGCCTTGCGACGACTTATATCCCGGCCGCCGATCCGGCTCTCCAGATTGACGTGGTCCCCGGCCGCTGAATGCCCTAGTCCGCGTGATATCTTCCCCGGCCGCAGAGAGCGGCGCGAGGGCCAGGCATGCTCGACGGAGGGCAGGCGCGCCGCGCTGGCCGTCGGGGTGGCTCGTCGATCATTTTCCGATATGCCGTTTAACCGGTCAATCTCCGCTCATTTTTCGGTGGGGCTACTTGAGCTCGCGGAGTTCGGTGACGATCTTCGAGAGGCG
>OBLW0100004114.1_pt1 | contig 11162 bp, 10 predicted proteins | sample 1520161 | NCBI WGS metagenome assembly OBLW01 (sample SAMEA3539309, study PRJEB22396) | soil metagenome | biome: tundra; feature: field; material: soil | place: USA | collected 2010-05 | depth 0.15 m
TCCGGCGGCGACACCTACAACGACCAGATCAAGGAGCTTGCCGTCGAAGGCAAGACCGTCGACGAGGCGGCGTTCGCCCTGATCACCAGCGACGTGCAGAACGCCTGCGACATCATGGCGCCCATCTGCCGGGCCAGCGGTGGTGAGGACGGCCGGGTCTCCATCGAGGTGGACCCCCGTCTCGCCCACGACACCGCCAGGACCATCACGCAGGTCAGGGCGCTGTACGCCGCCGTCGACCGGCCCAACGTGTACATCAAGATCCCGGCCACCGTCGAGGGCCTGCCGGCGATCACGCAGGTTCTATCCGAGGGCATCAGCGTCAACGTGACCCTGATCTTCTCCCTTGACCGCTACCGCGGGGTGATGAACTCCTTCCTGACCGGGCTCGAGCAGGCCCGTCTGGGCGGTCTTGACCTCTCCACGATCCACTCCGTGGCCTCCTTCTTCGTCAGCCGCGTCGACACTGAGGTCGACAAGCGTCTCGATGCCCTGGCCATGGACGAGGCCACGGCGCTGAAGGGCAAGGCGGGCGTTGCGAATGCCCGGCTCGCCTACCAGGCTTTCGAAGAGGTCTTCTCGACCCCGCGCTGGGCGAACCTGGCGGCCGAAGGCGCACACCGGCAGCGCCCCCTGTGGGCATCCACAGGGGTCAAGAACCCGGCCTACCAGGACACCATGTATGTCGTGGAGCTCGCGGCTCCTCACACCGTCAACACGATGCCGACCAAGACGATGCAGGCGGTTGCCGATCATGGCCAGATCGCCGGGGACCAGGTGACCGGCAGCTATGACGACGCCAGGAACGTCCTGGACTCCCTCGAGCGTCTGGGTATCTCCTATGCCGACGTGACCGCCGTGTTGGAGAGTGAAGGCGTCGACAAGTTCGACAAGTCATGGGCGCAGCTCCTGTCCGGCGTGCAGACCGAGCTCACCAAGGTGGCGTCATGACCAAGGTGGCTCTGGGTGTCCTGGCCTCCGGGCCCGCTGCCGACGCGGTGGCCCGGCACGTGCCGCAACTGGTCGCGGACGGCTTCGCGAGCAGGCTCTTTGTCAAGGACCCGACCTTGTGGGGGCCGGACGCCGAGTCCGAGTCGGCCGTCCGCCTGTCCTGGGTCGCCCTGGGGCGGACCTCACGACCCCTGCTCGGAGAGGTGGCTGCCCTGCGCGACCTGCTGGCCGAACAAGGCGTCGACCACGTCGTCCTGTGCGGCATGGGCGGCTCCTCACTGGCCCCTGAGGTCATCTGCGCCACGGCGGGCGTCGAGCTCACCGTGCTGGACTCCTCACATCCCGACTCCGTGCGCGCCGCCCTGACCGACCGGCTCGACCGGGCGGTCGTGGTGGTCTCGAGCAAGTCCGGATCCACAGTCGAGACCGATTCCCAGCGTCGGGCCTTCAAGGAGGCGTTCACCCGGGCGGGCATCGACCCGACCCAGCGCATGGTGATCGTCACCGACCCCGGCAGCCCCCTGGACCAGGAGGCTCGTGCGGCCGGGTATCGCGTCATCAACGCCGACCCGAACGTCGGCGGACGTTACTCCGCACTGACCGCTTTCGGCCTGGTGCCAAGCGGGCTGGCCGGGGTCGACCTGGAGCAGCTGCTGGACGAGGCCGAGTCCGTCGCCGATCTGCTAGCCGATGACGACGAGGCCAACCCCGCTCTTCGCCTAGGTGCCGCCATCGCCGGCACCAAGCCCCTGCGCGACAAGCTCGTGCTGGTCGACGATGGCTCCGGGTTGCCGGGGTTCCCCGACTGGGCCGAGCAGCTGATCGCTGAGAGCACAGGCAAGAAGGGCACCGGGGTGCTGCCCGTCGTCGTACAGGACGACCAGGACCCTGAGGTCCACGCCCCGTCCGCCGAGGTCACCATTGCCCGGCTCGAGGCGGACGTCGCCGGCACTGATGATGACACGCCGGCCACCACAGACCCGTCACGCTCCGAGGTCCAGGTCAGCGGTTCCCTGGGAGCTCAGCTGCTGCTGTGGGAGGTTGCCACTGCAGCTGTCGGCCGGATCCTGGGCATCAACCCCTTCGATCAGCCCGATGTCGAAAGTGCGAAGAAGGCCACCCGCGGGCTGCTTGACGCCAGCGACGCCAAGCCAGACCCGGCAGCCTTCACCGACGCTGCCATCGAAGTGCGCGCCCTGGGGGGCGACTGGCTCTCGGGTGCCACAACGGTTGTCGCCGCTGTGGACAGCCTGCTCGCCCAGCTGGACCCACAGCAGGGCTACGTGTCGGTCATGGCGTACCTCGACCGGCACACCGACGCCACCGTGGCCCAGGCCCGCCGAACCATCGCCGAACGCACCGGGGCCCCCACGACGTTCGGTTGGGGACCACGTTTTCTTCACTCAACCGGGCAGTACCACAAGGGCGGCCCGACCACGGGCGTCTATCTGCAGATCACCGCGGCACCCCACGAGGACTTGTCCATCCCGGGGCGGGACTTCACGTTCGGCGACTTCATCACCGCCCAAGCCGGTGGTGACGCTCAGGTCCTGGCCGGCCGCGGCCGCCCCGTCCTGCGGCTGCACCTGACCGACCATGACGCCGGCCTTGCCCAGCTGAGACTGGCACTTGGCCTCGACCGCCCAGCGGGAGCCGGAACCGCCGCCGCCTCGGGGGCCTGATGATCCCGGCCACCGTCTCTGCGGGACAGAACCCGCTTCGCGACCCCCAGGACAAGCGCCTCCCCAGGATCGCCGGCCCCTGCAGCCTGGTCCTGTTCGGCGTCACCGGTGACCTAGCCCGCAACAAGATCTTGCCGGCCATCTACGACCTGGCCAACCGTGGCCTGTTGCCGCCCAGCTTCAGCCTGGTCGGCTTCGCGCGCCGTGACTGGACCCACTCGGACTTCGCCAAGATCGTTCGTGAATCGGTCGGCGCCAATGCCCGCACCCCCTTCCACGAGGAGGTGTGGCGAAACCTGGCCGAGGGGTTCCGCTTCGTCTCAGGCACGTTCGACGACCCGAGCGCATTCGACACGCTGCGCGAGACGCTGCACAAGCTCGCCCAGGAGCGCGGGACGGCTGGCAACAACATCTTCTACCTGTCAATCCCGCCCACGTCCTTCTCCACCGTGACTCAGCAGCTCGACCGCTCCGGCCTGAGCCAAGACGCTGAGGGCGCCTGGCGCCGAGTCGTCATCGAGAAGCCATTCGGCCACGATCTGGCCAGCGCCCGTGAGCTGAGCTCGGTCGTCGGCTCAGTCTTCGCCTCGGACTCGATCTTCAGAATCGACCACTACCTGGGCAAGGAGACAGTCCAGAACCTGTTGGCCCTGCGCTTTGCCAACCAGATGTTCGAACCGATCTGGAACGCCAACTATGTCGACCACGTGCAGATCACCATGGCCGAGGACATCGGCATCGGCGGCCGCGCCGGCTACTACGACGGCATCGGCGCCGCGCGTGACGTCATCCAGAACCACCTGCTCCAGCTGCTGGCCCTGACAGCCATGGAGGAGCCCGTGTCCTTCCAGGCCCAAGATCTGCGCGCCGAGAAGGAGAAGGTCCTCTCGGCGGTACGGCTGGGCAGGGACCTGGCCGCCTCCACCGTGCGCGGTCAGTACGCCAAGGGATGGCAAGGTGGTGAGCATGTCGGCGGCTACCTCGAAGAGGCAGACATCACCGCGACCTCCACGACCGAGACCTATGCCGCACTGAAGGTCGAGATCGATACCCGTCGCTGGGCCGGAGTCCCCTTCTACCTGCGCACGGGCAAACGCCTGGGCAAGCGGGTCACCGAGATTGCGGTCGTCTTCAAACGCGCCCCCCACCTTCCCTTCGACCAGACCGCGACCGACGAGCTCGGCCAGAATGCGATCGTGATCCGCGTCCAGCCTGACGAGGGCGTTACCATGCGATTCGGCTCTAAGGTGCCCGGGAACGCGATGGAGGTCCGCGACGTCACCATGGACTTCGGCTACGGCAGCTCTTTCACCGAGTCGAGCCCCGAGGCGTATGAGCGGCTCATCCTGGACGTCATGCTCGGTGACCCGCCGTTGTTCCCCCGCCATGAGGAGGTGGAGCTGGCCTGGAAGATCCTCGATCCGGTCGAGGCCTTCTGGGCCACCCAAGGACGGCCCGACCCGTACCCGGCCGGCGGATGGGGCCCGGAGTGCGCAGACGCCATGATGGCCCGCGACGGCCGCAGCTGGAGGAAGCCATGATCGTCGACCTGCCCGGCACCAGCACGGCCGCCGTCAACAAGTACCTGGTCAAGCTCCGGCATGACATTGGCGCCATGACTCTCGGACGGGTGCTCACCCTGGTCATCGTCGTGACCGAGGCCCAGGCCGAGTCAGCGATCGAGGCCGCCAACGACGCCAGCCGCCAGCATCCCTGTCGCCTCATCGCGGTGATCAGTGGCACGAAGAGCGGCGCCAGCCGGCTCGACGCCCAGATCCGGGTCGGCGGCGACGCCGGAGCCAGCGAGGTGGTCATCCTGCGGCTGTTCGGCGCCCTCGCCGGCCATGGTGACGCTGTCCTAACACCCCTGCTTCTGCCCGACTCCCCTGTGGTGGCCTGGTGGCCCTGCAAGGCTCCCCTTGACGTGTCCAGGTCGGCGATCGGGCAGATGGCGGGGCGACGGGTCACCGACGCCGCGCAGGCCTCCAGTCCTCGGGCGGAGATGCGGCGTCGGGCAGAGACCTACCAGCCGGGCGACACCGACCTCGCGTGGACCCGCATCACCTTGTGGCGCGGCCTCCTGGCCGCAGTGCTGGACCAACCGCCCTACGAGCCTGTCCTGGCAGCAACGGTGGCCGGCGCAAGCGACTCCCCCTCCGCAGACCTGATGGCTGGATGGCTTGCGCAGGCACTGCGGTGCCCGGTCACCCGAACGCGCACCGGTGCCGGAACCGGGATGGTCAGTGTCCGGCTCACCCGTACCAGCGGCAATATCGACCTCCTGCGCCCCGACGGTGCCGTCGCCACACTGTCGCCACCGGGCCAGCCGGTCCGCCGGATCAGCCTCGGGCGCCGCACCCTTCCCGAGTGCCTGGCCGACGAGCTGCACCGGCTCGACCCTGACGAGGTCTACGCCGGGACCCTGACCCGAGGTCTGGCCATGGTCAAGGCGCCAAACCACCAGCAGTCCGGCCAGAAGGCCAAACCCCTTCGGCATCATAAGGAGTGAGCACATCGTGAGCAAAGGCCCCACCGTTGTCGTCCACCACGACAGGCAGCTCCTGGCCGACGACGCCGCGGCGCGTCTGGTCATGGCAATCCTCGAGGCCCAGTCCTCCCGCGGGCACGCAGACATCGTTCTGACCGGCGGCTCGATGGGCTCGGCGGTGCTGGTCTCTCTGGGTCGCAGCCCTGCCAGGGAAACTATCGACTGGCGGCGCCTGAACCTGTGGTGGGGCGACGAGCGCTTCCTGCCGGCAGGCGATCCGCAGCGCAACGAGACCCAGGCCCGCGAGGCGCTGCTCGATGCCGTACCCCTTGACCCATCGCGGGTTCATCCGATGCCTGCCTCCGATGGACCAGACGGGCCCGACGTTGACGCGGCGGCTGCCCGCTATGGCGCCGAGCTCGCCGCTGCAGCGCCTCGCGGGCACGACGTTCCAGAGTTCGACGTACTGATGCTCGGCCTGGGACCGGATGCTCATGTGGCCTCGCTGTTCCCCGAGCACCCAGCCCTGCACGAGCGCGATTCGTCGACCATCGGCGTTCGTGGGGCACCCAAGCCCCCCCCTGTGCGGGTGTCCCTGACGTTCCCGAGCCTGTGCGCTGCCCGCGACGTATGGTTCCTGGTCGCCGGCCCGGACAAGGCCGGCGCGGTCGGCTTCGCCCTTTCGGGGGCCGGCCAGCTCCAGGCGCCAGCAGCCGGCGTATCCGGTCTGCGGTCCACCACGTGGCTTGTGGACAGGGATGCCGCCACCCACGTGCCCACCCAGCTGATCCGGCTGGCCAGCCACTGAGCTGTCCAGCGTCATGAACCGGCATCCCAGCGGGGGCGGCGTCTCGAACGCAGGCGATTCTTGCCCGCTTGTGACCAATGCTGCTAACTGATGAGTCCCCGGCCCCGCAGGGACTTCAGCGCCTCGTCCAAGATCGCTTTGCCCTCGGTCTCGCTGCGACGCTCCTTCACATAGGCCAGATGGGTCTTGTAGGGCTCCACGCGGGTGGCCGGCGGCGGGTTGGCCTGGTCCTGACCGGCAGGCAGACCACAGCGCGGGCAGTCCCAGTTCTCCGGAATCGTCAAGCTGACCTCGTCGGCGAACGAGGGGCGCGTCTCGTGACCGTTGCTGCACCAGTACGAGATGTGGACGCACGGGGCCGCGTCGCCGCGCTCGGACTCGCCCGTAGGCCCAGCACCAACTCGGCTCCCCCGGATCGCGTTGCCACTGGCCACTAAGTCGCTCCTTGAGGTTCAGGCCAGCCCGAAGATAAGGGCCGGTCGCGGGACTATCTGGTGAAACGCTCGAGTCGCGAGGGCTATGTGGTGAAACGCGCGATGAGATCCAGACCAATGACGGTGGCGCCCCACACCAGGCCCAGCGCGACGGTGAACCGGTCGAGGTTGCGCTCAGCGACCGAGGAGCCGCTCATCGTGCTCGACATGCCTCCACCGAACATGTCGGAGAGGCCACCACCCTTGCCCTTGTGCAGAAGGACCAGCAGGGTCAGCAGCAGACCAGATACCACGAGCAGTACCTGTAGCCCGATCTTCACGGCAGTCACGAAAGTTAGACCCAATCTCGTTCGGATTCAGTGCGGTCGCACCAACACGACCCAGAGCACAGGATACCTGACGGCCCCCGCCTGGCCACTGCGCCTCGCGGTCAGTCACCTGCACTGACTGACAGTTCACTGTATGCCACGAGGCCCAGCAACCGCATCACGAGAAACCCTGCGCCCACCACGGCTTCCGGGCGACAGTCACCGAGCCCAAGTCGCGAGCAGGGGACCTCAGCCGACCGTGACGTGGTCACGGTAACGGCAGATCGAGACGAACTCGTCCGCCACGATCGCAGCACCACCGACCAGTGCTCCGTCCACATCGGCCTCGGCCATGATCGCGGCCACGTTGGCTGCTTTGACCGAGCCACCGTAAAGGACGCGGATGCCGTCGGCGATATCACCGGAGTAGAGCTCGGCCAGCCTCGTGCGGATCGCCGAGCAAACCTCCTGTGCGTCCGCCGGGGTCGCCACCTCGCCCGTCCCGATGGCCCAGATCGGCTCGTAGGCGATGACGATGGACCGCACCTGCTCGGGGCTGACACCATCAAGGGCAGCATCGAGCTGCGCCAGGACGTGCTCAACCTGCTGGCCTGCCTTGCGGACCTCGAGACCCTCGCCACAGCAGAGGATCGGGGTCAGTCCGTGCCGGTAGGCCGCCTTGACCTTGGCGGCCACCACCGTGTCGTCCTCGGCGTGGTACTGACGGCGCTCACTGTGGCCGACTGCGACATAAGTGCAGCCCAGCTTGGACAAGAACTCTCCCGAGATCTCCCCGGTGTAGGCACCGGCGTCGTGCACCGACAGGTCCTGTGCCCCGTGCTTGAGCAGCAGCTTGTCACCTTCGATCAGGGTCTGGACGCTGCGCAGGTCCGTGAACGGCACGAGGACCGCGACCTCGACGGCCCCGTAGTCGTGCTTGGCGTCGCGAAGTGTCCAGTCGAGCTTCTGGACCAGGTGCGTGGCCTGGAGATGGTCAAGGTTCATCTTCCAGTTGCCCGCCATCAGCGGTGTGCGGTTGGATGAGGCGGCATGTGAGGTGTTCGTATGTGCCATGGGGTTTCAGCCTTCCAGAACTGTAAGACCGGGGAGCGCCTTGCCCTCGAGATACTCAAGGCTGGCACCTCCACCGGTTGAGATGTGCCCAAACTGGCTGTCCGCGAAGCCCAGCTGACGTACGGCCGCAGCCGAGTCGCCACCACCGATGACCGTCAGCGCACCCTTGGACGTGGCTTCGACCAGCGCCTGGGCCACGACCTTGGTGCCGGCCGCATAGGGCGCCATCTCGAACGCACCCATCGGACCGTTCCAGAAGATGGTGCGGGCATCGACGAGCTTGGCCGCGAAGGCCTTGGCCGACTCGGGACCGATATCGAGGCCGATCCGGTCAGCAGGGATGCTGTCTGCGGCGACAACGTCGTGCTCTGCATCAGCCGAGAACGATGCAGCTGCAACGATGTCGGTCGGCAGGATGATCTCGACGCCACGCTCCTGCGCCAAGGTGAGGTAGCCCTTGACCACGTCAATCTGGTCGGCCTCGAGCAAGCTCTTGCCGACCTCGTGGCCCTGCGCCGCGAGAAATGTGAAGACCATGCCGCCACCGATCAGCAGACGGTCGGCGCTCTGCAGCAGGTTGGCGATCACGCCCAGCTTGTCGCTGACCTTCGCACCACCCAGAACGACGGCGTAGGGGCGCTCGACCGACTCGGTCAGCCGCTTGAGCACCTCGACCTCGGTCTGCACGAGGCCGCCGACGGCGTTCGGCATCCGTTGCGCCACGTCATACACGCTGGCCTGCTTGCGATGGACGACACCAAAACCGTCGCTGACGAAAACGTCGGCAAGAGAGGCCAGCTCGTCTGCGAAGGCCCCGCGCACGGCATTGTCCTTGGAGGTTTCGCCCGGGTTGAATCGCAGGTTCTCCAGCAGCGCCACCTGCCCGTCCGCGAGCGCCGCGACGACGGAACGGGCCGAGGGCCCGACCGTGTCGGTCGCGAAGGTGACGGGCGCGCCGAGCAGCTCCTGGAGCCGGCCGGCCACGGGAGCCAGGGAGTACTTGGCCTCGGGCTCACCCTTGGGCCGCCCGAGGTGGGCACACACGATAACCCGTGCACCCGCCTCGGTCAGTGCCTTGATAGTGGGCACCGATGCCCGCACCCGACCATCGTCGGTGATGTTGGCGTGGGCATCGAGAGGGACGTTCAGGTCACTTCGGACCAGGACGCGCTTCCCGCGCACCCAACCGGCCGAGATCAGGTCTTGTGCTGTCTTCATCGTGGCTTCAGAGCGTCTTGCCGACGTAGGTGATCAGGTCGACGAGGCGGCATGAGTAGCCCCACTCGTTGTCGTACCAGCCAACAACCTTCGCCATGTTGCCGTTGACGTAGGTCAGGCCGGAGTCGAAGATGCACGATGACGGGTCGGTGACGATGTCGGTGGAGACGATCGGGTCCTCGGTGTAGGACAGGATCCCCTTCAGCGCGCCCTCGGATGCTGCCTTGATCGCCGCGTTGATCTCTTCCTTGGTGGCCGGCTTCTTCAGCTGGACAGTCAGGTCGGTGGCCGAACCCGTCGGCAGGGGCACGCGCATGGCGTAGCCGTCGAGCTTGCCCTTCAGCTGTGGCATGACCAGGGCGATTGCCTTGGCTGCACCGGTGGTGGTCGGGATCATGTTGAGGGCAGCGGCCCGAGCACGTCGCAGGTCCTTGTGGGGGTAGTCCAGGACGTTCTGGTCGTTGGTGTAGGCGTGAATGGTCGTCATCAGGCCACGCTCGATGCCGAACGTGTCATCGATGACCTTAGCCATCGGCGCCAGGCAGTTCGTCGTGCACGACGCGTTGGAGATGATGTGGTGCGCCGCCGGGTCGTAGTCCTGGTTGTTGACGCCCATCACGATGGTGATGTCCTCGCCCTTGGCCGGCGCGGAGATGATGACCTTCTTGGCGCCTGCGGTGATGTGCTTGCCCGCGCTGGCGGCGTCGGTGAAGAAGCCGGTCGACTCGATGACGACGTCGGCGCCGACGCTGGCCCATGGCAGCTTGCCGGGGTCGCGCTCGGCGAAGACGGGGAAGCTGCCGGTGCCGACGACGGTGATCTCGTTATCGCCGGCGACGACGTCCTTGCCCAGTCGACCAAGGATGCTGTCGTACTTGAGCAGGTGCGCGAGCGTCTTTGTATCGGTCAGGTCGTTGACGGCGACGATCTCGATGTCCGCGCCGGAAGCCTGCACGGCACGGTAGAAGTTGCGGCCGATGCGGCCAAAGCCATTGATACCAACGTGAACAGTCACGAGGTTGAACCCTTCTGGACGATCTTACGATGCGGCGGGACCGCACCCGGATGACATCTTCGTCACCCCAAACACTATGGGGTCGGCTAAGACGACCAGAGGGCACCCTCCCGGTTACCCGTGAGCGGGCGCAGCGGTCGCTGCGCCGACTCAGGCGTCCAGCATGTCGGGGGTGAGATTGGCATCGGTGCCGTCGATTCCCAGGTCCGCGGCCCGCTTGTCGGCCATGGCCAGAAGCCGGCGGATCCGGCCGGCCACGGCGTCTTTGGTCATCTGCGGGTCAGCGAGCTGGCCGAGCTCTTCCAGAGAGGCTTCCTTGTGCTCCAGGCGCAGCCTGCCGGCCTCGCACAGGTGGTCCGGAACATCGGTGCCCAGGATCTCCAGCGCGCGCTCGACCCGGGCGCCGGCCGCAACGGCTGCACGTGCGGAACGGCGCAGGTTGGCATCGTCGAAGTTGGCCAGCCGGTTGGCGGTGGCCCGTACCTCGCGCCGCATACGGCGCTCCTCCCAGGCCAGCACCGCGTCGTGGGCGCCGAGCCTGGTCAACATGGCCCCGATCGCGTCGCCGTCGCGGATGACGACGCGGTCCACGCCGCGGACTTCGCGGGCCTTGGCCTGCAGGCCCAGTCGCCTCGCAGCGCCCACCAGCGCGAGGGCAGCCTCCGGCCCGGGGCAGGTGATCTCCAGGGCAGCGGACCGGCCGGGTTCGGTCAGCGACCCGTGAGCGAGAAACGCACCGCGCCAGGCAGCCTCGGCGTCACAGACCGAACCGCTGACGACCCGGGGCGGCAGGCCGCGTACGGGGCGGCCGCGACCGTCGATCAGCCCGGTCTGACGAGCCAGCGCCTCACCCTCCTGGGACACTCCTACGACATAGCGACTGCCACGACGAAGGCCCCCGGCGGACAGCACCATAATCTCGCTGCTGTGGCCGTAGACCTCGGCGATGTCCCTTCGGAGCCTGCGGGCCGCCGCAGCAGTGTCCAGCTCGGCCTCGACCACGATCCGGCCCCCGACGATATGCAGCCCCCCGGCGAACCGCAATGTGGTAGCCACCTCAGCCTTGCGGCAGCAGGGCTTTGTCACGGTGAGCCGGCTCAGCTCGTCCTTAACCCTCGCCGTCATCGCCATTGGGCCATCCAGATCGGAAGAGCACACGTCTGAACTCCAGTCACTTAGGCATC
>OBLW0100004115.1_pt1 | contig 11162 bp, 12 predicted proteins | sample 1520161 | NCBI WGS metagenome assembly OBLW01 (sample SAMEA3539309, study PRJEB22396) | soil metagenome | biome: tundra; feature: field; material: soil | place: USA | collected 2010-05 | depth 0.15 m
CGGTGTGGGCACGCGGACGGTGATGGTCACGGCCCACGGCGCGGCGGTACGTGTGATCAACGAAACGCGTGGACGCGGCCTGAACGTGCTTGAAGCCACCTGCCCGCTCGTGCACGTTGCCCATCGCAGCCTGGCGAAGCTCGTGCGCGAGGGTTGTCACCCGGTCATCATCGGCAAACACGACCACGTGGAAGTGCGTGGCCTGACCGGGGATCTCGACAAGTTCGACGTGGTGTTGACCGGGGAGGACGTGGCCAAACTTTGCGAGCGGCCGCGATTCGGTGTGGTTGCCCAGACCACCCAGCCAGTTGACAAGGTCCGGCAACTCGTGCGGCTGATTCGCGAACGCTTTCCGCGGTCGGAAGTGTGTTTCGTTGACACCGTTTGCCAGCCGACGAAACAACGACAGAACGCGGCCAATGAACTCGCGCAGAAATGCGACGTGGTCATCGTGATCGGCGGCACGCAGAGCAACAACACGCATGAGCTGGTCAAAACCTGCTCCCGCTTTTGCGCCCGCGTACATTACGTCCAAACCGCCGATGATTTGCAGGCCGACTGGTTCGCCAGCGCACAGACCGTCGGAATCACCGCCGGCACGTCCACACCGGACGCTTTGATTGAGGCGGTGGAGTCCTGGTTGCGGGCGCGGAAGGTGACGGCGCCATCGGCAGCGATGGAAAAGGCGAACCCCATTTTAACCCCTGCGGCCGCATCCATTCCATGTTGACCATCCCCTTCTTAATCTTGGGCGCGTTGCTATTCGTGCTGGCCCTGCCGCCGGCATTGAAACGGCGATCCTGGAAAACATTTTTCGCCGCCCTGGTATTGTCATTTTTCGGTGTTCTGCTGCCGCTGTTCGTCTTTTTATTCAGTTCTCTCATGGAGCCGGAATGGAAGGGTGCCTGCGCCTTCGGCTGGCTGGATTGTTTCATCGTGGGCAAGCTGGCACTGGCGCCGCTCGTGCTGGCAGCGACTGCAGCTTTATATGCGCTGGAAATTTTTCGCGTCGAAAAACGCACCCGAAGATGGATGGTCGTCGGAGTTTTTCTCGGAGCAATTGTTGCCTCAATTTGTTTCGTGTTTGGCCTGGTGTGCATCGGATCCGAAGCGGACGCTCCCATATTGAAATTGTGGCTGCTGGTGCCATTCTACGTTGCGGTATGGTATTCGATCCGCGCAGTGCAACTGATCAAGGCGGCACGTTTCGATTTTTGGACATACTATATTTCACTGATTGGTTCCCTGCCGTTCTGGCTGGCAAGCTGGTATTGGTCACGCAGCCTATATGAGTCGCTGCCGAACAAAGCGCCGTCCGATTGTTTTGTGGTGACCGCGGCCGCGCGGGGACACGCATTGCTGGTTGGACCATTCGTGGAAGTCCGGCACAACGATCACCGCTGCCGGGCCAATCAACAACTTGTCACGCTGTGGCGTTTTGAAGCCGTGTGGCGGCAGCGCGCACCCCGGAACCACAGGATTTTCCGCCGGATATACAATCGCATGGGGCCGGTGCTGGCTGCCCGGATGACTTCCTCCTGGATGGCCGACGTTGCCTATCTGGCCATCAAACCGGTGGAACTGCTGGCCCGGCTGGCCGTCCGGAACATTCCTGATCCGGAAATCATCCCCCGCCCAAACCTGGGAATTTTGAATCAATCCGATTCATGCCTGTCGAATCCAAAATAACAAAACTGATTAAGCCCTCATGAAAGCGCCGGGATTTTTCACGTTTGCGGCCGGGAAACCAAACCCGCACGACATCGGCGTGCTGCTGCGCGGGGAACCGGACGCCCTCCTGGCCTGGACGGAACGGCGGGACGCGCGGCGGTTTGCGCTACAGGTGGCGGTGATTGTAGCCGGCGCGGGTCTTTACGGCGCGGCGATGGGTTGGTGGCGTGATCCGCAACAGGCACTGTACGTGGCCATCAAGTTCCCGCTTATCATTCTGCTTACCACCCTCGGCAATGCGCTGCTCAACGCCATGCTCGCGCCGTTGCTGGGCTTGAACATCCCGTTTCGCCAGTCCTTCTCGGCAATTTTGATGAGCTTTACCATCGCGGCGGCGATTCTGGGCGCGTTCAGTCCGTTGATGGCCTTCATGGTTTGGAACGCGCCATCAATGTCGCCGGAAGCGGTTTCCGGGACGACTTACAGTTTCATCAAACTCACCAACGTCGCCGCAATTGCGTTCGCCGGAGCTATTGGCAACGCGCGACTGTTCCAATTGCTGACACGTCTGGGTGGCCGCCACGCCGTTGCGTTTCGGGTGTTGTTTGCGTGGCTGACGGGCAACCTGTTTCTCGGCAGCCAGCTTTCCTGGATTTTGCGCCCGTTCATCGGCTCGCCGTCGTTGCCCGTGGAATTTTTCCGCGCCGCGGCGCTTCACGGAAATTTTTACGAAAATGTTTTCCATTCGCTGCTGCAAATTTTCCAGCAATTCGACTAAACCAAAACCTCATTGACCTATGAACGAACAAAATCCCATCCCGCCAACCCCGCCGCAAATTCCACCGCAAATTCCGCCCGTGATGCCTGCCAGCGGTCCGCGACCATTGGGCGATGACCCGGCTGAGCGTGCCGCCATTCCGAACGTCATTGTCGCCATTGAAGCCATCCTGCGCCAGCCCCGGCGCGTGATGTTCCAGTTGCGCCAACTGGGTGCGGGGCGGCTGATTGCGGCGATGTTTTTCGTCTCGGTCGTGTGCGCTTTGATTTACGGCGTGGTGGTCGGCACGTTTTCCGGCGGCACCCAACTCTGGGCCGCGCCGGTCAAAATCGCGGCAGGGCTGATGATTTCGGCGCTGATTTGCCTGCCCAGCCTTTACATTTTCACGTGCCTGGGCGGTTCGCAGGCGCGGCTGGTCGAGGTGGGCGGACTGCTGGCAGGGTTGCTCATGTTGATGACCATCCTGCTGATCGGCTTCGCACCGGTGGCGTGGATTTTTTCGCAGTCCACGGAATCGCTTGCCTGGATGGGCACGCTGCATCTGGTTTTCTGGTTCATTGCGACCATCTTTGGACTACGGTTCTTGGAGACCGGATTTTCCCATTCCAACGCCAAATCACTCGCCGGTTTCCGCACCTGGGTGGTCATCTTCCTGCTCGTCGCGCTGCAAATGACGACCGCGCTACGGCCCATCTTGGGGACATCGGAAACTTTCCTGCCGACGGAGAAGAAATTCTTTGTGGCTCACTGGGGCGACTGCTTGAAGGGGCAGGACGAGGCGTCAAAGTCGGAATCGCGTTGATCATCCTCTCAAATTGTGCCTGCGATTGATCATCCTGCGGCGAGTCCGTTGCCTGACTGCCGGAATCTGCGACCGGATTCCATCGGCGTTTTTCTGCGCGCCCGGCCGGAGCAGCTTCGCGAGTGGGTGTTGCACCGGCAATTGAATCTCGTGACGTTTTGCGTCGGCGTCATCGTGATTGGCGCGGGCGTTTATGGCGTGGTTATGGGATCCTGGCGGGGTCCTTGGCAGGCGTTCTATACCGGCATCAAACTACCGCTGGTCATCCTGTTGACCACCCTGGGCAATGGATTGTTGAACGGGATGCTGGCGCCGCTGCTCGGTCTCAACTTGACTTTCCGCCAGTCGCTGGCAGTTGTCTTGATGAGTTTTGCCATCGTGTCGGTGGTGCTGGGTGCGCTGAGTCCGGTCGCGTGGTTCGTCGTCTGGAATACGCCACCGCTCACGGCCACAATGCGGTTGTCATCTCCGGAGTATGGCATCATGCAATTGACGCTGGCGGGGTTCATCGGGCTGGCCGGCGTTGTGGGCAGTGCGCATTTGCTGCCGCTCCTGTCGGAATGGGCGCGCAGTGCGTCCACGGCCCGGAAGGTTTTGTTCGCGTGGCTGGCGGGAAATCTGTTTCTCGGCAGCCAGATTTGCTGGGTGTTGCGGCCGTTTATCTGGGACCCGGCGCGCCCGGTGGAGTTTGTTGGACGCGAATATTTTCACGGCAGTTTTTTTGAAACCGTCTTTGAGGCGGTGCGCCGGTTGATATTTTCATGAAATCGCGAATAGCAAGAATCCTGGCCGGACTGGCGGCTTTGGTGGTCGCTGCGATCATCTGGCTGCCGTGCCTGCATCTTCTTTTCGCCCGACCGCTCTCTGAGTTCCGTCAGGATCAAGGTCTCTCGCCCAAGGGCCGCCAGCTCGCGGCCTGGCATTTGCAACTCTGGACGGAACCGGTTTTGCGCGAACAGGAACTGAAAAAAATGCGGGCCAGCAATGCCGAATGGGATTTCATGGGGCGAAGCTATCTGGTCTGGTCGCTTGCCAACATGAGTTTGCGCGACCCGGCGTCCAAACCGCTTTATCTGCGAACGATGGACCAAATCATTGATGAAACTCTGCGGCTCGAAAAACAGGAGGGGATGTATTTCTTCCTGATGTCTTACGCCAAGGACCGGCATTATCTGGTGCAACCGGCACATAGCCTGTTTCTGGACGGTGAGATCGCCTTGATGCTCGCCGTGCGGCGGGTGGTGGAAGAGAAGCCGGAATACAAACCTTTGTTGACCGAACGTGTAAACGCCATCGTTGAGCGCTTCCAAAAAAGTCCGCGGATGCTGCTGGAGAGTTATCCCGATGAATGCTGGATGTTCGATCATTGCGTCGCGCTGGACGCCATCAAAATGGCTGATTACCTCGATGGCGGCGATCGTTCGGCATTGATCCGTGATTGGATTGCCATGGCGAAGCAGAAACTTGTCCACCGCGAATCGGGTCTGCTGATTTCCAGCTTCACGACCGACGGCATCCCGTTGGATGGCCCGGAAGGTTCGACGATTTGGATGGTGGCACACAGCCTGCAATTGCTGGACGAGGATTTCGCCCGCGACCAATACCAGCGTGCCCGGAAGGAACTCGGCGAAATCACGCTGGGTTTCGGTTACGCGCATGAATGGCCGAAATCATGGAAGGGCGAGGCCGACGTTGATTCGGGTCCAATCATTCCCGGGTTTGAAATCAGCGCCGGTTCAAGCGGCATGGCCTTCATCGGCGCCAGCACGTTCGACGACGGGAAATTTCTCGCGTCGCTCGCGGCCACGCTGGATTTTGCCGGGTTCCCCTCACGAACGCGCGGGCGGTTGAAATACTGCGCGAGCAACCAAGTCGGCGACGCCGCCCTGCTTTACGCCGCGACACTCGGGCCGCTTTGGCAAAAGGTGAAAACAGGAGCAAGACCATGATAAAATCTTTTTGGCGAAGACTTGGGCTTTTCCGGCGTGCCGAATTCCTGTCGGCCAGGGATATGTTGCAACGCGCCGGTGGCCTCAGCGTGTTGTTTCTGCTTGCGCACCTCGCCGGGCTCCGTGAATTTACGAGCGTGCTGAACGGAACGGTTGGCTCGACGGCCGTGAACGTGAAGCTGGGCACATTTCTGGCGGCTGTTTACATTCTGTTGTACCTGGCGTCCGTCATTCTGGTTCCGGTGTTGGTTTTGGCAGCGTTGATACTGATGGTTTGGCAGCGATGTGTTCGAAAAGAAGAAAATTTCTCGGGACCACGGACCTAAAGCCTAAAAAAACATGATACCGTCAAGTCAGCCAACATCAGCGCCTGTTTTGATGGGCATCTGCCGCTATTCCAATGCCGCTGTTTTGGTTCTGATCGCGTTGCTCTTTTTTTTGATCCCCGGAGTTATCACCATCCACGACTTGTCGGATCCGAACATCCGTTCTGCAGGCATTCCCCAATCTGCGTGGAAACTTCACCGGGCTTTATCGCCCCAGTTTGAGCGATGGGCCGGGAAACGTCTTGCTTCCACGCGTGCGACAGAACTGCCCACTACCAACTTTTCAGGAACGGAATGGCCACTTTTCGGAGCGGTCTTTTATCTCTGGGCGACGGAATCACTCCAGGCGGAATGGGAACAAGGCCACTCTCCTTACACTGTTGCCCCAAAAGTTTATGCCCACGGGGCCATCGAAGCTGCGACACGTCTTGTCATCGATCCCAAACAAGCAAACTGGGGCAAACTGCACTGGGGCAAAAAATATTTGAAAACCGAAAATATATTCTACCGGATGCTCGTCATTGCCGCGCTGACCAGCCATGCCCGGTTCACCGGCGACCAGGAATTTCTCCCCGTGTTAAAAGACCAGGTTGACAGTTTGTCTGCCGAGCTTGACGCCAGTCACCACGGCTTGTTGGATGATTATCCGGGCCAATCCTATCCGGGTGACGTATTGACTGCGATAGCGATGATTCATCGGGCAGACAAGGTCCTTGGCACGGACCATTCGGCATTCGTTGCCCGCGCGATACGCGGCTTTCAGAACGAGGCATTGGATTCCCGGGGATTGGTCCCCTATTTCGCCGTCGCCCCGCTGGGAGAACCCGTTGATTCAAGCCGCGGCTGTGGTAATTCTTATGTCTCGCTTTTCTCCCCGGAAATCTGGCCGGAACAGGCTCGAAAATGGTATGACCTTTATGCACAGTATTTCTGGCAGGAAACCTGGACCTGTGCCGGATTCCGGGAGTTTCCAAAAGATTTGCCCCGGAACGACTGGTATGCCGACGTGGATGCCGGACCGGTTCTCAAAGGTTTCGGTTGCGCCGCCTGCGCATTTGGTGTTGGTGCGGCCCGCGTCAACGGACACTTTGAGCACGCCTATCCGCTGACCGCCGAGATGTTGGTCACTTCATGGCCCCTTCCGAATGGCACACGACTCTTTCCCCGGCTGCTTTCCAACGCAGCCGATGCTCCTTACCTCGGCGAGGCCGCGATTCTCTTTAACCTCACACGTTTGCCGGCTGAAGGAGTTCCCATCAAGACCGGCGGTTCCATGCCGAGGTTTGTCCTGATTTTTTTGGCACTTCAATTCACGTTTGGCCTGATTCTGTTGATAACTCCAATCCTGTCACTCCGTCAGTGGCGGAAACACCACACCTCGATGGTTCTTCGCCGGCCGGGAATACAATTCGGAATCTGGGTCGGGCTGTTGCTTGCTTGCGTCACCTGTCTGGTCCTTGGCAAAACGCTCATCGCGATGCTCTTCCTGGCCTGTGCCCAGCTCTTCCCCAGGAACAAACGAAAGCTCGTGCCGGCGCTGGAACCACCGCCCGTCGAGCCCGCGAGCACTTAAAGCTGAGGGACAGCGAATTGGAATCAAGATCGCGGGATTAAATTCTGAAAAATTCACTCATGAATCGCGAACAAACCTTGCGCCGCCGCATCAAACTGCTGACTTGGCTGTTCATCATCGGGCTGGCCTTGAGCGGAACAACGGCGATTCCGTTGCCAGGCGAGTTGAACCTGCTGGTGAATTTCTGTGGGTCAAATGGCGAATCATCAGAATTGGCGCGCTGCCTTTTGCGCGTTCGCGACGCGCTGTCGCAAACACAGGAGCGGCACCCGTTTCTTTTCTACGGCACGGACTGGCTGGCTTTCGGACATTTTGTCATTGCGATTGCCTTCATCGGCGCATTGCGTGATCCCGTCCGCAACCGATGGCTTTTTGACTTTGGACTGATTGCCTGTGTGATGGTGATTCCTTACGCGCTGGTGTTCGGTGGCTTGCGGGGGATCCCGCTCTGGTGGCGGCTGATTGATTGTTCCTTTGGCTTGTTTGGATTCATTCCACTTTGGTTCTGCCGCAAGTGGACAAGTGAGTTGGAGCAGCTTGTTTCACGTGGCGGGACGGGCGAAAAATGAACGTTTTGTTCTGGCTCTCGACCTGCGTTAAAACGCTAGGGCAAATTTGCCCGCCGGGCGCGTCATACGGACAAACCGTGCCTGCGATTGATCACAACCTCGGGATGGGTGAACAAGTTTGGGCAAACCCGGTCTAACCAGTGCTGATTTGCCATTATGAAATACCTCAGACTGCCCTTCCAACACGACACCCGAGCCCCGATGCTGGCGTTGATGTTCGCCACGACCGCGAGCGTCGTCTTCGTCCTCACCCGCATTGCCTGGACCAGGGACCTTCACTACGGCTTCCTGGTCTGGAACCTGTTTCTGGCGTGGCTGCCGCTCCTGTTCGCCCTGCTGGCGCGGGAGACCTTTCGGACGGAGCAGCAAAAAACGTGGCGGTTGCTTGGACTGGCGGGCGCATGGTGCCTGTTCTTTCCGAATGCGCCTTACATCTTGACCGACCTGATTCACCTGACGACTAGATTTCCCCGCTTTTTTTGGACCGACCTGACGCTGATTTTGCTGTGCGCTTTCACCGGATTGATGCTTGGTTTCGTGTCGCTTTATTTCATGCAAGCCATTGTGGCGCGGCTGTTCGGACGGGTGGCGGGCTGGTTGTTTGTGGCTTTGGCGGTGGGATTGGGCAGCTTGGGAATCTATCTCGGCCGGTTTTTGCGTTTCAACAGTTGGGACGTGCTTCTGCGGCCGGGAAAAATCTATCATGGCCTGGACACCTGGGTGGGCGGCCCGATGATCAATACGGCCTCCGCGGCGTTCCTGGTGTTCTTCGCCGCGTTTCTTTTCATCACCTACGTGATGCTCCATGCCCTGACCCGCCTGCCGAAAACCGACTTCATCCGCACGACCGCGGAAAACGGATAACGGGAGGCCGCCGAATATCGCGCCTGAAATGCTGCCCGGCCGGGAGGCAACGTTTCCCCCGGACAAGGGAAAAAATCAACTCCGTAAAACAGTCTTTGTTTTCGCACTAGACAAATTTATCCGCCAGGCGCGTCATAAGGTTAAACATGCGCGGACCCGACCTCAGACGGCTCTACGACGAGCACGCCCAGGCGCTTTACGCCTTTCTCCTGAACCTGACCCGCGACGAAGCCGATACCCACGACCTGCTCCAGGACATTTTTGTCAAACTCGCCCGCGACCCGGAATTGCTGAACGACGTGCGGGACGAACGCGCGTTTCTCATCCGGCTGGCGCACAACGCGGCGATTGATTTGATCCGCCGGCGCGGCACGCGCGATAAAACCCGCGACCAGTTCGCCGCCGAAAGCATTTCCCCTTTCGCACCAGCCAGCGATCCGGACAAACAGACCTTTCGTGCCGCGCTGGCCGGGGCGCTGGCGGAGCTGCCGCCGGACCAGCGCGCAGTGGTTCATTTGAAATTGTGGGAGGGGCTGACCTTCGAGGAGATCGCCCACACGCTGGACATTCCAGCCAACACCGCCGCCAGCCGTTATCGCTACGGGCTAGACAAATTGCGCGAGCGGCTGCGTCCCATCTATGAGGAAATGAAGAATGCAGAATGATGAAGGAAGAAACTGACGGAGCTTGAACATGGACGATTTTGAACAAAAACTTCAGCGGCAGCCGCTGCGGCAAATTCCGGGCGAATGGCGCGAGGAAATTCTTGCCGCTGCGACTGGTCGAGAGTCGAGGGTCGAGAGTCGAGAGCAGGAAGGACGTTGGCCCTCGACCCTCGTCTCTCGTCTCTCGTCTCTCCTGTGGCCTCATCCGGCAGCTTGGGCCGGGCTGGCGGCGGTTTGGATTTTGATTTTCGCCGTGGATTTTTCCGTGCAGGACAAAGCGCCGGTGGTGGCGGAAAAATCCGCGCCGCCGTCGCCGGAAGTCGTTGTGGAACTAAAACAGCAGCAGCGGATGCTGGCGGAATTGATCGGCCCGCGTGACGAACACGACGCCGACCGGTCTAAATCCTTTGTGCCGCAGCCGCGCAGCGAACGTACCGAAAATTTGATGACATGATGGGAGGGACGGCGTGCCGCCGTCCCATTTTTTGATTTTATTTGGGACACGGCGTCCCACCCAAAATAAATTTATGAACGAAGAACCCAAAAGCATCTGGAAAAAATCGTGGACTGGTCTGCATTGGCTGCGCACGTGGCTGATGGTGGGGGCTGCGACGTTTTTTACCGTTCTGATTGTCACTCTGTTTATTCCCGGCAGGCCACGAAATTTTTCGGACTGGTGGCCGGCGCTGGTTTTCACGCTCCTGGTCAGCGTGGTAGTCGCCACCGCGTTTGTTGGCCTTTGGGCTTTCACACGCTGTTTTTTTTGCTGGCGTCATATCAAACGTTCGTTGTTTGTGCTGGCGTGTTTCGCCACGCTGGTTGCGCTGTTTTACGCCGAGGAAGACTGGCGCGGCTGGCACGCCTGGAACCAGTTCAAACACCAATGGGAAGCCAAAGGTGAAAAATTTGATTTCGCCAGCGTCGTGCCGCCGCCCGTGCCGGATGACCAGAATTTTGCGCTGACGCCGATTGTTTTCACCAGCTACGGCCAAATGCTGACGCGCGACGGAAAAATGATTCCATACAAGGATCGCGATACGAATTTTGTCAACCGACTGAAAATGGATGTCGTCCATAATTACGAAGATTCGCCGAAAGACGGCAACTGGATGCTGGCCAAAATCAGCGACTTGAAAGGATGGCGAAATTATTATCGTGCGCTGGCGGCAACGACGAACGAATTTCCCGTCGCGACACAGCCGCAATCGGCCGCCGACGACGTGTTGCTGGTATTAAGCAAATATGATCCGGCGATTGAAGAATTGCGGCAGGCGAGTCAATTGCCCTATTCACGCTTTCCGCTTGATTACAACATCGACGACCCTGCTGAAATTTTGCTTCCGCACCTGGCCATTTTGAAGCAATGCAGCCTGGCGTTGCAATTACGTGCCATCGCCGAATTGCAAAACAACCAGCCGGAAAAGGCGCTGGATGATGTGAAACTCGCGTTGCAATTGACGGACAAAATCCACACAGAGCCATTTTTGATTTCGCATTTGGTGCGCATCGCCATGTTACAAATCACACTTCAGCCGGTTTACGAAGGCTTGGCGGAACACAAATGGTCGGATGCACAGCTCGTCATGCTCGACGCGGAACTGGCGAAGCTGGATTTTCTGGCAGATTACAAATTGTCCATGCGCGGTGAAATGGGACTTCATGGTGGTATCATTGAATATCTGCGCCGTCAGCCAGAACAGTTTATGAATCTTTCCACTGATAATTACACCGGCAAGGTTTTGCCTTTTCCGGCGCGAATTGTCTGGCAATTAATTCCAGGCAGTTTCTTCTACCAAAATCGGCTTAATTGCGCCCGCATGATGGTGGAGTTTTACATCCCGCTGGCCGACGTGAATCAGCAAACTATTTCTCCAACAGCCGCCCGCCACGCGGATGAAGTTCTGTCGGCTGAGACAAAAAAAACCACGCCCTACAACATTCTTGAAAAAATGCTGCTCCCGGCGC
>OBLW0100004116.1_pt1 | contig 11161 bp, 12 predicted proteins | sample 1520161 | NCBI WGS metagenome assembly OBLW01 (sample SAMEA3539309, study PRJEB22396) | soil metagenome | biome: tundra; feature: field; material: soil | place: USA | collected 2010-05 | depth 0.15 m
ACCCCGATAACCCCAGCAAATCCCACTCACCCCATCACCAATCCGCCAAGTAGGGCTAAGAGAATCACTGGACGGCGGCTCTCTCATCGGCCCTATTCCAACCCAAACAGGTTGGAGGCGGCAAACGTAAGGCGGCAAAGTAGGCAAACCGTCCCCGCGTCTGAATACAATTGTCCCCAAAAAAACTGAACTCCATAGTTTAATGGTGCCGACGGAGGGGGTCGAACCCACACATCTGTGAAGATACTAGATTTTGAGTCTAGCGCGTCTGCCAATTCCGCCACATCGGCCACCTTATTTACAACGACTTGCGAGGCATTCGCCTGTCGTGTGTTGACTTTGTGCTACTAGTTGTGCTAGAGTGACCGCATGAAATCCGCTGACACGGAAAGCAAGGGCACCCAAAGCAAAATTGTTAGTCGCAATCAACATCGGGGCGCAACATACAGCAAGGTCATGGACAAGCGCAAGCGTCCGATTCGCGGCTTGTGGGAACGTAACGGACGTTATTACGCCCAACTTACTATCGAAGATCAAATCACCGGCATAAAACAGGTCAAACGTGTGCCGATGGAAGGAGTCAGCACCGATGCCCAAGCCGTCGCAAAACTTCAGGAGCTTTTAACGCAACGCCGGAAAGGATCGCTCCCTGTTCTCAAGCGCACTCCCCTCTTTGCCGATTACGCGAAACAGTATTTTGATTATTACGAAAAAGTGAAAGACGCCAAACGCGAAAGCACAATTTACACGGAGCGGATCATCATCAATCATTGGATTGAACACTTGGGTCATGTGCGAGTAGATCGCATCACACGAGCACTGGTCAACAGTTACATTGCCAAGCGTCAGGGCGCGGGTCGTTCGGGTCGCACCGTGAATTTGGAGGTCATATGCTTTCGCAACGTAATGAAGCGGGCAGTGGACGACGGCTGGTTGACAATGCTACCCACGCTAAATCTCCGCCCGTTGAAATGGACGGCGAAAAAGCGAAGCCTCTTGCCAACGGAAGACATTGAAAAATTATGTGACGCTGCCGTGAAGGATGAAAGTTTCAAGAACGGTCGGGAATTTGCCGATTATGTGAAATTGATGGCTTCGTGTGGTGCGCGTCGTGATGAAACGTTGCGGCTGAAATGGTCGGACGTGGATTGGGATCGGAAGCAACTCACCATCGGGTCGGACGGAATGGCCAAAAATCGCAAAGCGCGGGTGGTGGATTTCAACGTGAAACTGGAAATGCATTTGGAGGACATGAAATCCCGCCGTGCGCCCGATACTCAATGGCTGTTTCCGTCACCGCAACGCGGGACGCAAGATTTGCACGCCAAAACATTTGTTGAGACAATGCGACTGGTACGGGAAAAGGCGAAGGTTTCACATTTCGGATTTCACGATCTGCGGCATTACTTCATCAGCTATTGCGTCATGTCAGGAATTGATTTTATGACAATTGCCAAGTGGGTGGGGCACCAGGATGGCGGCATTTTGATCGGCAAAGTTTACGGGCATCTTTCAAACGAACACGCTCAGCGACAAGCGCAACGGGTCAATTTTGGCCCGGTAATCCTCGTCAACATGTCATTGGGCTGATTTGAAAATGAAAATACAATCACCGGGGCTAAACCTGATGACACAAAAGTGAATTCACCGGTTCTTGTCGTTGCCCAGATCATATTGACTGGAAGTAACTTCTGGGTTTTTTCATCATTTTTGCTTGATTGGAGGCATTCAAACTGCTGACTTGGCTTGTATCATGAAGCTAATAACTAAATTCCTCATTTCGCTGCTGAGCATATCCTTGTTGTCTGGTTGCACCGAACCGAGCGGCTTCCGCACCGATTGGGCCGGACGTTCGGCGAATGAAAGTAAAAAACAAATTGCCGACTATGCGAAAACGGCGGGCAAGTGGCGCAGTGAAATTCGCGCCGATTCGGGAAAGCAGCCGGGCGATCCGGTTCGCGCCGCGCAAGCCATCATCAAAGCGGTGGAGTCGCCGAAACCGCCGCGTTATCTTCTGCTCGGCAACGATTCTTACGAAGGGGCCATGGCCAAGCTCGAAGAGTTGCGCAAGGATTTCTCGGCGGTTGAAGCAATTGCGCGCGGAGCCGATTTTCCGAAAGAAAAAAGCAAAAAAACTAAATCTAAAAAAACATGAAACGTTCTCTATTGGCTCTTGTCATAACCGCTCTTGCTCTTGGCTCGCTTACATCCGCCAGGGCTGTCGTCGAAACCTATAACATTGACCCGGTACATACTTGGGTCGGATTCTCCGTCGCACATTTTTTCACCAAGGTGCCCGGTTATTTCGGCAAAGTTAAAGGAACCATCGTTGTGGATCGCGACCACCTCGAAAACAGCACAGTCGAAGCCGTCATTCAAGTGGCCAGCATCACGACCAATACGAAGATGCGTGACGACGACTTGCGTTCGACCAATTTCTTTGCCGCCGACCAGTTTCCGTCCGTGACTTTCAAGAGTGAGTCGTGGAAGAGCACCGGCGACAACACCTACGCCGTCACTGGCGTGGTCACGATGAAAAATATCGCGAAGGAAGTCGTGCTTAAGATCACCGTGCTGGGCTTCGGTCCGGGCATGAAGGGGGCCGCAATTTCCGGCTGGGAGGCATCGCTCACACTCGACCGGCGCGATTTTGACATCACGGCGGATCAAGGTGCCATTGGTAACAACGTGGATGTTCTCATCAATGTTGAAGCTGACCTGCAAAAGTCCGCACTTATGAAACCGTAAGAGACACCGAAAGCATGAGAGTGCTTTTCGGCATCATTCGCAATCGCACCAATTGAAACCTCGATGAAAAATAAAATGAAAGCAGCGGTGGTCGAACAATTCGGAAAACCGTTGGTGGTTCAGGAATGGGACATCCCGACTCCGGGGCCGGGACAGATATTGGTCAAGACCGAGGCGTGCGGCGTATGTCACACGGATGTTCATGCGTGGCGTGGCGACTGGCCGGTGAAGCCCACGCTGCCATTCATTCCCGGCCATGAGGCCATCGGGCCGGTCGTCGCCGTCGGTTCGGGCGTGACGGCGGTGAAGGAAGGTGAGCGCGTCGGAGTGCCCTGGCTCTACTCGGCGTGCGGTCATTGTGAATATTGCCTGTCGGCTTGGGAAACGGTTTGTGCCGACGCGCAATTCGGCGGCTACAGTAAGAACGGCGGTTTCGCCGAATACATTATTGCCGATCCGAATTACGTCGCCCACATTCCATCCGGCCTCACGTCAATCGAAGCCGCGCCCATCATCTGCGCCGGCATCACCACCTATAAAGGCATCAAGGAAACCGGAGCGAAACCGGGACAATGGATCGCCATCTCCGGCATCGGCGGCCTCGGTCATCTTGCGATCCAATACGCCAAGGCCATGGGACTCCACATCTGTGCGATTGACGTTGATGACGGCAAACTTGCTCACGCCAAACGTGTGGGTGCTGATCTCGTCGTCAATGCCAAGGCGGGCGACCCGATTGCGGCGGTGAAAAAAGGAACCGGCGGCGGCGCGCATGGCGTGGTCATCACGGCACCCTCGCTCGGCGCGTTCAAACAGGGCATCGGCATGACGCGCAAGCGCGGAACTTGCGTGCTAATCGGCCTGCCGCCAGGCGAATTTCCCACTCCTCTTTTTGATGTGGTCGCGAACTGTATCACCATCCGCGGTTCGTTCGTCGGCACGCGCCAGGACATGGCCGAAGCGCTCGCCTTCGCAGCCGAGGGCAAGGTAGAAGCCGACATCGAATTGCAACCCCTGTCCGCGATCAACCAAGTCCTCGAACGGCTTGAGCAAGGTAAAGTGGCATCGCGTGTGGTCATCAACTTCGCGAACGGCTGAAACAATAAATGAGTATTCCTGCGTGACCTGGAACTCCTCAATAGCTCACGTTGGGAAATGAAAATGAAAGCTGCCATTCTTACTGACCAAGTGGAAATGCACCGAAGCGGGCGTGCAGGTTGTTTGCGCGCCGCAGTGCTCGGATCGGATGATGCCATCGTTTCAACCGCGAGCCTCATGATTGGTGTCGCGGCGGCGTCTGCGTCGAAGGGGGCTATCGGTCAAGTCAGCGTTTCATTCGTAAACGCGTCGCGCAGCGCCTAGACGAATATATCGAACTTAAATTAGAACGAGCGGGCTTGCCAACCCATGAAACAACAAATTCCATTTTCCATTCTGGATCTTGCGCCAATCTTGAAAGACAGCACCGCTGCCCAGGCATTTCAAAATACATTGGATCTGGCACGTCATGCAGAAAAGTGGGGTTATAAACGTTACTGGCTGGCGGAACATCATAGTATGCCCGGCATCGCCAGCGCAGCCACGGCGGTGGTCATTGGCTATGTGGCTGGTGGCACCTCGACGATCCGGGTGGGCGCGGGTGGCGTCATGCTGCCCAATCACGCGCCGCTGGTGATCGCCGAACAATTCGGCACGCTGGAATCTCTTTATCCGGGACGGATTGATCTCGGGCTGGGACGCGCGCCAGGAACCGATCAGCAAACCGCGCGCGCTCTGCGCCGGGAACCCGGCAACAGTGACGATCAGTTCCCGCGAGATGTGTTGGAGCTTCAGCACTATTTTCAAACCGCCGCTCCGGGTCATGTGGTGCGCGCGGTGCCGGGCGCGGGACTCAATGTTCCGATCTGGTTGTTGGGGTCGAGTCTCTTCAGCGCGCAACTCGCGGCGTTGCTGGGACTGCCGTATGCCTTCGCCAGCCATTTTGCACCGGACGATCTGATGACGGCGCTGGCTCTGTATCGCGACAAATTTCGCCCATCGGAAACACTGCGCCATCCTTATGCGATGGCTGGCATCAGCGTCTTTGCCGCTGACACCGACCGCGAGGCGGAACTCTTGTTCACCTCGGTTCAACTGCAATTCGTCAATCTGCGCCGTGGCCGACCCGGCCCGCTCAATCCACCGCTCGCATCAACCGAGGGCCTTTGGACCGATCAGGAAAGGCACGGCGTTGAGCACGCGTTGCGTGAGTCAATCATTGGTTCGCCGGAAAAAGTGCAAAGCGGGATTGACGCGTTCATCAAGAAAACCGGCGTGGATGAGCTCATGGTGACGGGACAGATTTTTGACCATACCGCGCGCTTGCGATCATTTGAAATTGTCGCACAAGTGGCGATGAGTCGAACACTAGCGGTAAACGCAAAGTCCGAGAATTAAAAATATGAGGAGACAATTATGAAAGTCACAATGAGCCGTGAGATTCGTCTGGCCTCCCGCCCCAGCGGGGTCCCCACCGCCGCCAACTTTTCCCGCGCGCAGACCGAACTGAAATCGTTGCAGGATCAGCAGGTGCTGGTTCGCAATCTTTTCATGTCGGTGGATCCGTATATGCGCGGTCGCATGAATGACCGGAAATCGTATGTGCCGCCTTTTGAGATTGGCAAGGTGCTTGAGGGCGGCGCGGTCGGCGAAGTCATCGAGTCGCACTCGAAGGAATTCAAAATGGGCGATGTTGTCGTTTCTAACTTTGGCTGGCGGGAATATTTTATTGCCTCGCCGAAAGACCTGCATCCGGTCAGTCGCGCAGTCCAGCCGCTCTCGGTTTACCTCGGTGCGCTTGGCATGACGGGCATGACCGCCTGGGCCGGGTTGCATCTGGTGAAGGTTGAAGCGGGTGACGTCATTTATATTTCGGGAGCTGCTGGTGCCGTGGGCAATGTCGCCGGGCAACTCGCGAAATTGCGAGGATGCAAAGTCATCGGTTCCGCCGGTTCCATGGAGAAGGTTAAATTTCTACGCGAGGAATGTGGCTTTGATATCGCCTTTGATTACAAGGTGGGACCCGTGCTCGAACAGTTGAACGTGGAGGCACCGGACGGCATTGATGTGTATTTCGATAATGTGGGTGGCGAAGCGCTCGAAGCCGCGCTCTCGGTGCTGCGTGTGCATGGCCGGATCATTGCCTGTGGCGGCATCTCCGGTTACAACGAGGAAAAGCCACGACCCGGCCCTAACAATCTATTTAACATCACCGCCAAACGGCTCACGATGAAGGGACTGATTGTTCGCGATTGGCTGGATCGTCAAGGCGAATTTGAAAAGGAAGTGGGCGGCTATTTGCAATCGGGAAAACTGAAGAACAAAGAGACGGTGGTGGAAGGACTTGATCAGGCCGAGGACGCATTCATTGATCTCTTCAAAGGGAAGAATATTGGCAAGATGGTGGTAAAACTAAATTAAGCCGCCGCGCATAAAATGCGGTCCGTTCCTTTCGTAAAGTTTCGTGGAGCTGGCCACAGATCGTTGAATATGCTCCACTGGTTGCATTCTTTACTGCCCCACATTCCGCATTACGGATATGTGCTCGTCTTCATCGTCGCGTTTTTGAACAACCTCGGCGTGCCGCTGCCGGGCGAAACAATTCTTCTGGGAGCCGGGTTTGTTTTGGGGAAAACTGAGGATTCAATGTGGCCGCCCATGGTGGCCGGAACGGTGGCCTGTTTTCTGGGCGGCATCTGCGCCTTCTGGCTGGGACGGCGACTTGGAAAAGGCAACTTGGAAAAAATCCGCTGGCTTCATCTCACGCCCGAAAGGATGAAGTGGCCGGAGCAATTTTTCAAACGTCATGGTGCCAGGACGGTTTTTATCGCGCGGTTTATCTTCTTGTTTCCACCCGTCGTGGCCAATCTGCTGGCAGGCATGTCGAAAATGCGCTGGCGCACTTTTCTTTTTTACAACCTCACCGGCTCGGCGGCCTATACGACCACTTACATCCTGATCGGATATTTTTTTGGGAAGAAGTGGAAACAGCTCGAATCCTTGCTGGGGCCAACAACACTTTACCTAATTTTTGCGGGAATAATCCTCATCGTTCTGGGCGTGATTTTCAGGCATTCCTTATCCGGGTTTTGGGCGCGGCGATTTTCCAAGACACGTCGGTAAACCTCGGTGCCACCGACCGAAATCTAAAACTCAATCTGCAATGAAGAAAAAATTCCTTCCCCTGTCCGAAGTCTATCGGCTGCTTGAACCAGGCCCGGTCGTGCTGCTCACCACGATTCGCGCCGAGCGGGGGAACGTCATGCCCATGTCGTGGCATCTGATGATGGAGTTCACGCCGCCACTCGTGGGTTGCGTGGTCAGCGACCGGAATTATTCCTTTGCCAGCCTCAAGGTCAGCCGGGAATGTGTCATCAACATCCCGACGGTGGAACTGACAAAAACGGTGGTGGCTTGCGGCAACACTTCAGGCCGGCGCGTGGATAAGTTCAAGGCTTTTGGACTCACACCCGTGACCGCCGCGTGCGTCAAAGCTCCGCTCATCGCCGAGTGTTACGCCAGCCTGGAGTGTAAAGTCGTGGATATGAAGCTGGTGACGAAATACAACTTCTTCGTTCTGGAAGTAATCCAAGCCTGGATTGATCCAACGCAAAAAAGGCCACGAACGATTCATCATCAGGGCGAAGGCGAATTCATGGTGGCGGGTCGGACGCTCCATATGCCCTCGCCAAAAACTTCGCTCGGCGGAAAATAAATGCCGCGCAGGGGCCAATGCGACGACAGTTGTTTTAACGCGCGGGTTTTTTTTGCAGGCGGGGATTTGTTTCATGGGGTGTTTACCCCATTCATTTCTCCGCGTTCAAAAGATACAGTTTCAGCAATGGATTAAATGTTCCAATGAACACAAAGTCGCTTACCGCAGACACGAAGGACGAATTGAAATCTTCGGCTCCAAAGCCTGCAAACATCAAGCTCCCTGACTTCGCATCCGCGCCAGTTACCGACACGCTCGCGACGCTCAAAGTTAATCCCGACACCGGCCTTTCGCGTGCCGAAGTGGATATCCGCCGGAAAGAAAACGGCTACAATGAAGTGGCTGAAAAAAAAAGACCACCCGGCTTTCACATTCCTCCGAAAATTCTGGGGCATCTCGGCGTGGATGCTCGAACTGATCATGGTTCTGTCAGCCGTGCTCCGGAAATATTCCGATCTTATCGTGGTAAGCGCACTGCTGGCAATCAATGCCCCGCTGCCCGGCACACTTGACTTTTCCGGCAAGCTATGGTTGAATTACTTCTGATCAATCAGCCATTTTGACTGAACATAAAAAGGCGCTGCCTTATGAAAAAAATTCATCCGGCCCCTCTGTTAAAAGGTTTCTTCGCGGCCTTCGGTTTGTTTCTGACGCTGGCCTCCGCCGCTCCCGCACAGACATCCATCAGCAACGCGGTTCCCGTCGTCACCATTCAGGCGACCGACATCCAAGGCACCTGGACCGGCGGCCCGGCTATCTTCACGGTCTTCCGTTCCGGTAACCCTTCACCGGCGCTCAACGTGTATTGCTGCATCAGCGGCACCGCCACCAACGGCGTGGATTACCTGGCCATCGGCAGCTTTGTTTCGCTCCCCGCCGGTGTGATGTCCAACACCATTGTCATCAACCCGGTTAATTTGGGCCAGACCGGCATCCGGACGGTCGTAGTGGACCTGTGCCCGTCACCGCTCATGATCCCGGTCAATTATTCCATCGGCCGGCCGAGCAGTGCGACCGTTTACATCACTCCGCCCGGTGTCACCAATCTTCCGCCGGTGGTCAGCATCATCAATCCGGCCAATGGCTCCGTGTTCTACACGCCGGTATACATTTCGCTTCTCGCCAGGGCCGGCGACCCGGACGGCCCGGTCACGAACGTGGAATTTTTCGCCGGCGCAACCGACCTGGGACGGGCACTGCCGGTCATACTCGATCCGCCGGGCGTGAACGGCTATACGGGACTGGTATATTTCTTCAACTGGCAAAATGTGCCGACGAATGCCTATTGCCTGACGGCGGTGGCCACGGACAATGACGGCCTCTCGACCACCTCCGACCCGGTCAACATCACCGTCCTGACGGGTCCGCCGCCGACCAATCACCCGCCCATCGTGCGGATCACCAGTCCGCCCAACGGTTCCGTCTTCCGCGCTCCGGTGGACATTCCGATTTACAGCTACGCCACCGACCCCGGCGGCTTTGTGACCAGCGTGGAGTTTTTTGCCGGCAGCGCCAGCCTCGGCTACGGCCAGCCGGTGACCGTTGTGCCGCCGCCGCTTCCACCCGGTCCGGTCCAGCCGCCCATCCTGATTTTCGAGCCCACAAACTACTGGAAACTGGTCTGGACCAATCCGCCTTTGGAAACCAACATCGCCCTGACCGCCAAAGCCACTGACAATGATGGGGCGTCCACCGTTTCCGCCCCGGTTTACATCAGCATCCTGCCGTCACCGCCGCCGCCCACCAACCGGCCGCCCATTGTGAACATCGTTGCCACCGATCCCATTGCCATTGAAGGCACCAACTGCTGGGTGTGGCCCGGCCTGGCCGCCGCCGTTCCTTCATGGAGCGGCTGGTTTGCGCCCGATGCCATCTACCGTCTCTACACCAATTGCGGGCCCAAGGATGCCACGTTCACCGTGTTCCGGTTCGGCGCGACCAATGACGACCTCGACGTGGCCTACGGCATCGGCGGCACCGCCACCAATGGCATTGACTACGCCGCGTTGTCGGGCCTCGCGACCATTCCGGCCGGCGAACGCCGCACGGACATCACCATCGTGCCGCTGGATGACGGCCCGCCCGACATCACCAGCACCGTCATTCTCAAGCTTGTTGGCGGTACCAACTATGTGGTTGGCTCTCAGCGGGCCGCCGCCGCCATCATTCTTGACAGCCAGTCACCGCAGGCTGTCACCGGCCTGGTGCCGGGCGATTCCTTCATCCTCAACGCCGCCGGTCCGGACGGTGCGTGGTTCCACGTCGAGTTTTCCACTGACCTGGTTCACTGGACGCCCATTTGCACCAACCAGGTCATCAACGGCAGCATTGACTTCGTGGATCCGGATACCGCGACAAATCCGTCCCGTTTCTACCGCACCCTGCCCGAGACTGGCCCGCCGCAGCAATAAGTGGAATTGGAACAAATCAAACGCGAACACGCCAACTCGGAAAACCAGCGTTTGGTGAAGGATATCGAGAAGGCCAAGAAACGGCTGGAAGCCAAACTGGAAGCGCTCGCCGCCTGTCACAAGAAGGACAACACGCTGACGTTCGAGGAGCTGGGGGGTGGACCGGCTTTTTGTGGATGAAGCACATTACTTCAAAAATCTTTTCTACATTTCAAAGATGACGCGCATCGCCGGGCTGCCACAGACCGCCAGTGAGCGCGCCTTCGACATGTATTTGAAAGTTCGTCATGTCCAATCGGTCAATGGTGGGGGCGGGGTCGTGTTTGCCACTGGCACGCCCATCGCCAACAGCATGGCCGAGATGTTCACCATGCAACGTTATCTGCAACCGGAGGATTTGAAAAAACACAACCTGGGGCTGGACAATGGCTGCATGTTCTTCCGCCGTGATGGCCCGTTTGGCCTTAAACACCGGCTTAGGCCATTGCAGGCGCGGAATGACCGATTTCAGCAGCCATTCCATGCCCACGCGTGATTGTGAATTCGCCGCAAATAGACATTCGTTGACACTTTGCCATCGGCTAATGTCCGGTCGAAATGTTCTGGACGAGTTTCTGCCACGCGTAGATTGCGGATGCAGTCGAAATTCTTGTCTTTGATGGCGGTTTTCCAGTGCACGAGCGTTTCATCCGTTTTTTTGGTTATGATATTTTCCATCACGTCTTGCCATGTCCGCGTTGCGAGTTTCGGATCGGTGGCGTTCAGATAAACCCGCGCCAGTCCCAGGCTGATGCCCGGCTGGCGTTCGGTTTCGTTCATGGCGTTCACTTTTTGGACAGCTTCGGCTTTCACCCGCGTCTTGAGACTCACCGAATTGCCAGTGGCGTTGTCAAAGGCATACCACGTCCCCCAGCTTCGTTGGAACTTGCGATACCGTTGTGTCATATCCTGAACTTTCATTTTGTAAGGATATGAGGTCTGCCTTGCTACCGCATCCGTGCAATGGGCGTGTCCGCGACGTGCCCGTGCCGGATAGTGAACGGGAGCTAAAACCGTTGAAGATTTCGTTGAAGATTTAACCCAAACTCCAATAAAACGCTGTATTCACAAGCATTTTATATGGAGGCGAGACATCTGAGCTGGTCTGTAAAGTGTTTTTTGAATAGTTATGCACAGGTTGGTGCGGGCCGGAAAGCGATGATGCGTGCGTAGAGTTCGTTATTATCGCGTTTGAGACTTTCGACGTATT
>OBLW0100004119.1_pt1 | contig 11154 bp, 5 predicted proteins | sample 1520161 | NCBI WGS metagenome assembly OBLW01 (sample SAMEA3539309, study PRJEB22396) | soil metagenome | biome: tundra; feature: field; material: soil | place: USA | collected 2010-05 | depth 0.15 m
CCAGGCGGCTCCTGAGATCGTCCGTCATGATGCTGGGCGTGACCCCCCAGCCGAAATACTGGCCATGGACGTCGTATTCGATCCACTGCTCCCGTTTTCCGACTTTCCCTATCAGCGGATTGTCCGGAAACGTCGGGTAGAAGTCATGCGGAGTGTTCTTGAGCGAGAGCACGATGTCGATCGGCAGCTTCTCCAGCGCCTTGGCAAACTGCTCCTGCTCCTCCTTTTGGTAAATGAAGTCCCGGATCACGAGCTTCTTTCCCGCCTTGCGAAACGGCTCATACATTCCCTTCACCATGTTTCGGTGCCACTCCGCCGGATCCAGGGTCTTGCATTGTTCGCACTCGCAGTTGTGCATGTTGCTGATCGCCAGCCTGCTCTCTCCGGTGCCGAACGATGTGACCACGCCCGCCAGCTGCGGCAGCATGATGAAAAGCTCGGTGTATTTTGCCGGAAGAAACTCCTCCCACCAAAAGCTCTTGCTGGGGCAGAAGACGCCATTGGTGAGAATCTCCGGGTGGCTCTTCAGGATGAAGTCCTTGAACCATAGTTCCTTGTCTTCCAGGAAGACCTCGATCCCGGCATCGGCGGCCTCGGCGATCAATTGCGTCAGGTAGTCACGGCGGAACGGGTTCAGGTTCTCCCGGAGCGCGTATCGGTAGATGTCCGCGTCAATCTGCTGGTAGAGTTCGAAGAGGTTCGCGCCCTCCGATTTCCCTCCCAGGAATTGCGCCGGAAAGACGATCTTGTCCACGATGCCCGGCTCGTGCAGCACAAGGGCATTCATGTCATTCGCCACCATGAAGCGCAGCCGCCGCCGCATTTCGTCCAGATTCCAGATCCGGACGAAATCATGCACTTCGACCGCTCTCGTTTCATATCGGTTCAAGTGAAACCTCCAGGTTGACGATTGTGATTTTGACAAGACCCAAGGCAGCGGGGGGTGAATGCAACCTCGGTCTTCGGGGTGAAACAACAAAGCTCCAACCGGACGTGTTCCTCAACCCACAAATGGTAGCATGAGTCGAAGGTGACTCCTTTTGCTATGGCGGGGCGCTGGTTTCGGGAGTGCCAAAGCAATACCAGTGGATTCGCATTGCCTGACGCGTCGCTCCGCGCAATTCCATGATGAGACGACCATGACCATCCCGACCCTGCTGCTCAATGACGGCCAAAAAATCCCCCAAATTGGGCTCGGAACCTGGAAGATACCCGATGGGGACGCAGCCAGAGTGGTCGCCGACGCGATCTCGGCCGGCTATCGCCTGATTGACACGGCGTCGGAATACGGGAACGAACCCGGAGTCGGCGCCGGTTTGCGCGCGGCGCCGGTTCCGACCGGCGGTTTTGTCCTCACCACCAAGGTGTGGAACGCGCATCAGGGCTATGATCGAACATTGCGGGCGGCCGACGAAAGCCTGGAGCGGCTCGGCCGGACGCATATCGACCTGTACCTCATCCACTGGCCGGCACCCGCCCAAAACCTGTACGTCGACACGTGGCGCGCGCTGATCGCGCTGCGGGAACGCGGAGTCGCCCGCTCCATCGGCGTGTCCAATTTTCAGGAATCCCATTTGGAGCGCATCATCGGGGAGACGGGCGTCGTGCCGGCCGTGAACCAGATCGAGTTGAACCCCCAGATGTCGCAGCGCAACCTGCGGGCCTTCCACGCGCGGCACGGCATTGTTACCGAATCCTGGAGCCCGCTCGCCCGGGGCAATCTGCTGCGTCATCCCGATATCGCGGCCCTGGCGCTGAAACACCGCAAGAGCGCCGCACAAATCATCCTTCGCTGGCATATTGAGAACGGATTGGTCGCGATTCCGAAATCGTCTTCACCCGCCCGGCACCTCGAGAATCTTTCCATCTTTGACTTCTCCCTGGACAAGGACGATCTGGCCGTCCTTGACCGCCTGGACGCGGGCCGGCGTCTGGGTCCGAATCCGGACAATTTCTGACAAACGCCGCATACGCACGAACTTCAGCGGCGCGCCTGGACGAGGCGCGAACCCCATCTGTTCCGACTTCGCGCGGGCCCAGCCCCCAGGTTGCATTGACAGCACTCGGGACCGGGCTACCTGTTCCGAACATGGCCGTTACGCCCTGTGAAGGAATAGCCCTCGGCAATGGAACTGCCGTTTCGATCAACCGACGGATGGGTTCGGCCCTGGAGGCCCCATGAACCGAAAGGAGTTTATCCGCACGGCGGCAGCGGCTGCCTTTGTGGCCAGACTTACCGAAAGGTTTGCCTTTGCGGCCCCGCCCGGGGGAATGCCGTACCGCCCCCTGGGTCATACCGGTGAGAAGGTCTCTCTCCTCGGAATCGGCGGTTATCACATCGGCAAACGAGGTGTGCCCGAGTCGACCGCAATCGATATCATCCGCACGGCGCTGGATGGCGGCGTGAATTTCCTCGATAACAGCTGGGACTATAACAACGGCGAGAGCGAGGCCCGCATGGGAAAGGCTCTCCGGGATGGATATCGGACGAAGGCCTTTGTGATGACCAAGGTGGATGGGCGCACGGCTCGGGCCGCGTCTCAACAGCTTGATGAGTCGTTGAAGCGGCTCCAAATCGATTGCATCGATCTGATCCAGATTCACGAAGTGATCCGGATGGACGATCCGGACCGGGTCTTCGCGCCGGGCGGCGCAATTGAGGCCCTCGTCAAGGCCCGCGATGCGGGCAAGGTCCGGTATATCGGATTCACGGGTCACAAGAGCCCGGACATCCACCTGCATATGCTCGACGTGGCCGACCGGCATGGGTTTGTTTTCGACGCCGTGCAAATGCCCCTCAATGTGATGGATGCCCACTTCAGCAGCTTCGGCCAACGCGTCCTGCCCGTGGCGCTGCAGAAGGACATCGGCGTATTGGGCATGAAGCCGATTGGCGATGCCATGATCCTCAAGAGCCAAACGGCAACGGCTGTGCAATGCCTGCAGTTTGCAATGACACTTCCGGTCAGCGTCTGCATCACAGGCTGCGATTCGATGAAGATTCTGGAACAGGGATTGGAGGTTGCGCGCAACTTCAAGCCCCTGGGCCAGGGCGAAGTTGCCGCCATTCTCGCCAAAACCGAGCTTGCCGCCAGCAAGGGCGAATTCGAACTCTACAAGACGACCGACCGCAACGACTCCACAAAAAGGAATCTCAAAAACCTGGGCTGACCGGACAACGTCCCCGCAGGATATGGTCCGATTGATGACCTCACTTGTCCCCCGGCGTTTCCGACGGATTCGGGTGCGGGGCCGGCGTTACGGAGTCCTTGCCTGAGCGCTCTCCCGCAGCACAAAATCGGGCTGGTTCTTCGCGACGTGGATCAATCCATCCGCGTCGAAGTCGACCCTAACGATCGCGGGCTTCTCGCGGAAACTTGCCTGGTCGTCGTTGCCGAAAACGGTGCACCACCAGTTCCCCTCCTTGTCTTTGAAGTAGTCGCCCCCGCCGCCGCAGGGAACGGCCTCATGCCAGCGCGCGTACGGGCCGTAAATATTGCCGGAGATGGCCGCGACGCTGCTGTAGCGTCCCTTGTAGAAAGCGGCGCCAGTAAGATAATAGATTCCGTTCCTCTTGAAGATTGATGCGCCTTCAAACGCGACACTGCTGCGGGTCCAGCTGCCATCGGCCGGCTTTTCGCACGCAATGAGATGGCCTTCGCCGGCAAATCCGCTCAGGTCCGCATTCATTTCCCAAATTGTGCCGCCACCATCGCTCGTAAAATAGACGCTGCCATCATCATCCTCAAAGAGGGTGGCATCGATGCCGCGTGGCAGGAAGCCGTCGTTCGCCAGGGCGTTCTCATACGGCCCTTCGGGGTTTCCCGTCTTGCTTCGGAGGATGCCACGGTTGCCCGGCGGCATGCTGATCGTGATGAAGTAGTTCCGGAGCCGCTCGATATAGTGCAACTCGGGCGCCCACAGCGCACGGACAGGCTTGCGGTGCCAGCGCCAGTCCCTTTCCCATGTGGCATCCTTATCGAAACTCCAGACAATACCCAGGTAATCCCAGGTTCGGAGATCGTTCGAACGCCAGATTTCCACGCCGTCGTTGTGGTCCCATATGTCGTCGCCCGAGGATCCCGTGAGGTAGTATCTTCCGTCGCCGCCCAGCAAGACGATGGTGTCGCGAAGCTGGATATCGGCGAGCAGCGGTCTCAGATCGGGGATCAGCCCCGCCTTCACGGCTGAGCCGGTGACGCGCTGGTTCATCCGGAGCCAGCGGTCCGTATGCACGGCTCCGGCTCCGCTGATGCCGAGGCCCGTTTGCCGGGGAGGCGGCGCAGGCACGATGGCTCCTTCCCGCGGCGTCTTTGCCTTCGGGATGGCGGAGGATTGCGCCGTCGCAAGCGGATTGTCTTGCGGCACAGCGGCAGGCGGGGTCTGTGCCGAAACGGAGGCAAGAATCGCGAGGAGCCCTATCGAGGAACCAACACTCCCACTGGCTCGAAAACCCAATAGCACGTCAATTCAGGCCGGCGCGCCTAGCCGGACCGGGGTTGCCGCAAATACTTGACCACCGCCTCCGTGCGCGATCGCACATGCATCTTGCGGTAAATCTGCTTCAGGTGGTAGTTCACCGTTTCGATGCTGATGAACAGCCGATCCGCGACTTCCTTGGAAATATGCCCTTTGACGAGAAAACCCAGCACCTCCCGCTCGCGCGGCGTCAGGCTGCTGGCAACCCCGCGCTCCAAGGCGGGGTTGTAGAAACTCTGCACGACTTTCCGGGAGACCATCCGGGTCATCGGTGCGCCCCCCGCGGCAATTTCGCGCAGCGCGGCCACCACCTCTGACGGTCCTGCTCCCTTCAGCAGATAGCCCGTGGCGCCCGCCTCCAGCGCCTGCAAGATCTGGTCTTCATCGTCGCGGATGGTGAACATCAGGACCTGCGTGTTCGGAAGCCTGCGCTTGAGCTTCGCCGTGCATCGGATCCCGGAAACGTCGGGCAGTTGAATGTCCATGATGACGATGTCGGGGGCGCATCCTGGAATCTTGTGCATGGCTGCCCGGCCGTTCCGGCAGACGCAGACGCAAACCAGGTCGTCGGTTTCGCCGATGATCCGGGCCAGGTCTTCGCCGATCTCCGCATCGTCTTCCACAATGGCTACGGTTGTTGGCACGGGATTTTTGTAGGAGTTTCCAGGATTGGGCCGGTTCAGGTCCGGTTGCGACTTTCTTTCAAAGCCTCGGCGGTTCGCGCTTTCGAAGGCCGGGAGCCGAGAGGCCAAAGCACCGAAACCTCAGTCCCGGCTCCCGGTTGGCTGCGTATTTCCAACTTGCCGTGTATTTCGGCAATGCGCGCACGCATATTGGAGAGGCCATTGTGATCGTAGTCTTCGTCGGCCCCGGGGGCGAACCCGATGCCATTGTCCTTGATGGTGAGAGAAAAGACGGACTGCTGGAATTGCGCCGCGATCACCACCTGGGTGGCGTGCGCGTGCTTGAGAACATTGTTGAACGCCTCCTTCGCGATCGCAATCAGGTTGTGCTGCACATCGGGCTGAATCACGTCCGAAGGAATCGGGTCGGAAATGCGCACGATGCATTCGACGCGGCTGTCGCGGAAATAATCCTCACCGAAGCGCGCGATCAGCGAGGCGAGGCGGTCCAGCGAGCCGTTCTTCGCGCTCTCCATCCAGACGACGCGCCGCAGGTCGCTCGCATGGCGCCTGATCCGATCGTCCAGCTGTTCAAGCAACGGATGAAGCTCAGATCCGGCCAGGCGGCGCTTGAGCTGATCGGCTCCGAACGCGATCCGCGTGAGGCTGCCTCCAAGTTCGTCGTGCAAATCGCGGGCGATTCGCGCCCGTTCATAGTCCACGGCGTGCTCCTGTTTGAGACGCTCGATCTCGCGCTTCAGGTGCCAGTGCGCGTAGCGGCTGATCGCCCATCCCGCACCGCCGATCAGCAGGGCGACCGCGGCTATCCTCGCATAGATCGTCTGCCACCACGCGGGCGTGACAGAGAAATCGAGGCCTCCGCTGCCGCCCTCGGTGGTCACCCGCAAACGGAACTTCCCGGGCGGCAGACTGGAATAACTGGCCGTCCTGCCAGCCCCGGTCTCCACCCACCCCGGGTCAATGCCCTCGAGCTGGTGCCGTAGATGGATATTCTCCGCGGCCGCATAACTGAGCACGGCAAACTGGAACTCCAGGCGATGCCGTCCCCCGGGAACCCGCACTGGGGAGGTCATATCCAGGGCGCGGCCATCCAGCAGCATTTGCTCGACGAGCACGGTGGGATGCGCTGACGGAATCGCAATCTTCGCAGGATCCACCGCAAGGACGCCATGGACCGTCGTGAACCACAAGGTTCCTTTGGAATCCTTCCAGGAAAGCGGCTGCCCGTTCACAATCATCGAGGTGGCCGGCAGGCCATCCTCCTTTCCGATGGCCATGGAGCTGACTTTGTCGGCCGTGCCACCCGCCAGGGAGAGCAGCGACTTGCGGTTGACCCGATACAGCCCGTGCCGGCTGCCAAGCCAAAGGTAACCCAGATTGTCTTCCTGGATCTGAAAGATGATCCGGTCGAAGATGCCCTCGGCCTCGGTGAACCGCCTGAATCCTCCGTCTTGGCGCAGCACCAAGCCGTTGGCCGTTCCAATCCACAGAAGGCCGGCCGCATCCACATACAGCGCGTGGATCGGCACAACAGGAATTGACGAGGGGAGAACCACCCGGCTGAGTTCGCCGCCGGAGAATTGCCACAGGCTGCCTGATCCGGCCCCGATCCAAATCGCGCCGTTCCGGTCTTCGGCGATCGCCGTGTTGCCCCGTTCCATCGGGTATCCATCGTGGGTCGAAAGCAGCCGGAAGTGATCGCCATGGACGAAGCCCACCGCACCCGCGGCGCTGGCAAACCAGACGTCGCCGTTCCGGGCGCAGAACAGCGTTCTGACATCCATGGGCGGCAACGGAAATTGCCGGGGCGGACCGGCCGGATCGGAGGGAATTCGGTAAAGCCCCTGATTGGCGCCGATCCACAGGTTTCCTTCGCGATCGGGGCAGATCGTATTGACACCGAGCCTTCCGGTGTCCGCCGCCACCTGAAAATGGCCGTCATGGGCGCGCACCGCACCGCCCTGGCGGTTGGCGAACCAGGCGTCGCCCGCCGAATCCACGCACACCGCACCGCTGGTTGTCTCAGGCAACCCGGCTTGCGCGTTATAGAGCGAAAAGAAATTCTGCCGCAGCATGCTGACCCCGCTGCCCTCGGTCCCCACCCAAATATTGCCTTCCCGATCTTCGGCGACGGTCCGCGTGAAATCGTCCAGACCCGCAATCCGCTCGAGCTTCCCCTGTGCGTATCGGAACAGGCCCCTTCGTCCCGTCGCGATCCACACCGAATGATTGTGATCCTCAAAGACCTGGCGGGGAAGAGCCGCTGGCGGAAGCTGGTCGGGGGCCGAAAAAACAACTGTCAGCGCACCCTCATTCAACCGGAGCAGGCGCGAATCGGCGAGGATCCAGATTCCCCCGGAATGCGCCGCAGCAATGAGAACCGTGTTGCCCAGTCGCTGGCCAAACGGCACGAGGCTTCCCCCCGAATAGCAGCCGAGAAAGCCGCCGGTTCCGATCCAGATGCGGCCGCGCTGGTCGGCTGCAAATGAAAAGTTGGGGGCGCGCCGGTCAATGCCCTCTTCCTTTCCAAACTTGGCGGTCTGGCCGTTCTGCCAGCGGACGAGCGTGCCGCCCTCCGTTCCCACCCAGACCGCCCCACCCGGTTCGACAAAGACGTCAACAGGCGACTCCCCTCTCACGCTGTCGGTGATCGCGTGAAGCGAAAAAGTTCCGTTATGCAATCGGACGATGTCGCCGTTGGGTATCACCGCCAGAAGCGCGGACTCGGTTTCTTCCGCCAAGCCGCGGATGTTGTACCCCCTTTGCTGCAATTCCCACGGCAGGTCGAAGCTCTTGAATTCCCGGCCGTCAAACCGGGCCAAGCCCCCAAGGGTCGCCAGCCATAAGTACCCCGTGCGGTCCTGGACGATATGGGTGACGTCATTATGGGGCAACCCGTCGTCGGTGGTCCAGGTTCGCGCGTAATAAGGCAAAGCATCCGCCCCCCCTGCCGCCTCCAGACTGCTCCCCAAGGAAGAGCTCAATAGGCTCGCCATTGCCAACGCCATTCGGGTGTGCCTGGTGAAGGGCATAAAGACGCGCCATCGCAGATGAGAAGGGGGAGGAATCCTGGTTCTATGCAACTCCGGATGCGTCTATACTATCTGAGGCAACATTAGCCAACCAAGAAAACCGCGTTCCAGGACCCCTTCTTGCAAGAAAACGGGAGGAAACTGGATGTCCTCGCACTTCCGCGATCGCAATGTCAAGTGTCGGAAAAAATCAAGCCCTGTTGGGGAAAAACTACCACAACTGGGGGGAGAACTCGACCCTCGGTTCTGGTACGATCCGAGGTTGCAGGCCTATGGACCGATAGGCCGACCGTAGCCTACCAACACCTTTGAGCTGCCACCCCTTTTCTGGATTTGGGTCAGTCAGATGGAATCTCCGTCGCTGATCCGGTTCAGCTGCAAACCCCACACAAATACCATGAACCGACTCCGTGCCTCCTGCAGGAGAAAATCCACTGTGGCGCTGCCGGCCTTGGCCGCGCTGCTCGCTGCCGCACTGATCCCGGCCACGCTCTGCGCCCAAGTCGCGAATACCTCGCCTGCGCCCGCCGACCAGACGCCGGCGCCGGCAACCCAGCCGCCGGTTGCGGTCGCGACGTCCCAGGTGCCAGAAACCGAGGGCGAGACGATCAAGCTCAGTCCGTTCGAGGTCAGCGCAGCCCAGGCCAAGGGCTATTTTACACCCAATACGACCTCCGGAACCCGGCTTGCCAATAATATCGGCGACATTCCCTCTTCGGTCACGGTCATCGACAAGCAACAGTTGCAGGACACCAACTCCCAGAATATCAATGATATCATGATGTATGAGGCGGGCACGGAAGGCTCGCACACGTACACGCCCTATACCGGATTCACCGAGGTCACCCGCCTTGCCGACGCGCTGGCGGGCTCGAACGACGCAACGGTTGGCGGCCCCACCACCTTGAGCACCCGGATAAACGGACTGGGGGCGCCCGACAACGAAGCGGACAATTTCTACGGACTGAACCGGATTCCCTTCGACACGTACAACGTGCAATCGATAGAAATCGACCGCGGTCCAAACTCTCTGATGTTCGGATCGGGCTCGGCGGCGGGCATTGTCAACTCCACGAGCGCCGAAGCCCAGATCAACAGGTTCTCGGGCGACGCGAGCCTCCAGGCCAGCAGTTTTGGCGGATACCGCGAAACCGCCGATGTCAATATCCCGCTGCTCAAGGACCATATCGCCCTCTACCTGGCCCAGGAGTTCACCTCGGTGGGCATGCAGCGCCACCCCGCATCCGACCTGACGCGCCGGCAATATGCCGCAATCACGATCGACCCGTTCAAGTCGCATAAGACGAAGATCACCGCGTACGCCGAATTCTGGAACAATTACGCCAACGATCAGAATACCCTGCTGCCGGTCGATTACGTGACCCCGTGGCTCGCCGCGGGCAAGCCGATGATGAACCCAATCACAGGCATGGTCACCTATCTGGCCACCGGCAAGACCTCGGGACCCTATGTCAGTTCGACCACCAGCCCGGGTTGGGTAGCGGGCCTGCCGACCGGCACGGGAGCGCTGACGAGCATCACCTCGCCGATCTTTGTGCCTGCCATGACGGCCTTCGGAAACCATTTCACGGAGATGTTCGCCAATGGCCAGTTCCTCTATGGATTCCAGCCGCAGCAGACCATCGCATCGAACTACGGCGGCCTCATTCCTGCCCAAGTGCCGACGACACCCCTTACCGCCGCCCAGGCAATGGTCAGGTCCTCGTTCATAACCGATTCCCAGCAGCTTCCCATCCCGGGAATCGGCACTGCGAGCGCGCCGCTCGGCGGCTACGCTTCCTACCAGCAGCCCGGCGTCGTGGATCAGTCGATCTACAATTGGAAGAGCGGGCCCAACATTGACGGGTCGGATTACACCAAGTCCCGGGCACGGACTTACCATGCCGATCTCCAGCAGAATATCCTGTCCAGCAGCAAGTTCGGTTCGTTGGATGCGGACCTCGCCTTCTTCCGGCAGGAATTTCACGACACGGAGATGGACCAGAACAATCAGCACGCCAACGGAGGCACCTCTGCGATGAACTCCCTGCTGGTGGACACGAATTCCTACCTGCTGAACGGCGCGCCGAATACCTACGCCGGCTCGACCTTGATCGAGGATTACCAGGGTGACGGATGGCAGCGCGAGGAATTCAATCAGAACTGGCGGGGAATGCTGACGTACAGCATCGACCTGCGGGACAAGGTTCCGAGCTGGCTGAAATGGCTCGGGCACCATCGGTTCATGGCGGAAGCCTCCACCCATGACGACGTGCAGCAGAATATCCGCCTGCGCACGGTTATCGACGGCGGCGACGGCTCGTACACGTCGATGCTCTACCAGTTGAACAATCAGCCGGTGATCCCCGGAAACTGGAACATCACCAGTGAAGGCGTCGAGGCAACCCGCTGGCAGTACATGAGCGCTCCCGGGAGCGTCGCCTCCACCCAAGTGCCCTCGCAACTCGGCATTTCGGGATATGGCTCGGCGACCAATCTCTCGGCCACCACCTACAACTACTACACGGGACAATGGGTGACCAGCGCCATTCACCAATATTCGCCTGTGCTTGATGGATACATCATCTCCGAAAACGTCCAGGACCAGAAGACCTATTTCTGGCAGAGCTTCTTTTGGAATGACCGCATCGTCGGTTCGCTCGGACTCAACGACGACGTCGTAAAGAACCGCGGCGGTGGGACCATCTATAACGCGATCATCAACGGCGTTCCGACGGCCACGTCCAATAATGGCGGCTTGGTCACCTACGTAAATGGCCAGTACAATCCCAACCTTAAATACAATTTGAGTCCGTGGAACCCCACCACAAATACGGGAATATATGCACCGGGCACGTCCCAGCTGATTCAGTCCAGCCTGGGGGAGATCGGCGGCAACACGTACAGCGTGGGCTTTGTGGTCAAGCCGTTTGCCAACTGGGCTGCGATCGACGCGGCGGCCAACAATGGCAATATCCTGGCGGGCTTCGTCCGCACGC
>OBLW0100004120.1_pt1 | contig 11154 bp, 8 predicted proteins | sample 1520161 | NCBI WGS metagenome assembly OBLW01 (sample SAMEA3539309, study PRJEB22396) | soil metagenome | biome: tundra; feature: field; material: soil | place: USA | collected 2010-05 | depth 0.15 m
GATGCCTAAGTGACTGGAGTTCAGACGTGTGCTCTTCCGATCTAGATTCACCTCGTCCATAAACATTATCGGGCGCAGAGCTTGCCGCGATTTGAGGAAGGGGACAATTACTTTTTGACTCTTTGACTAATTGCCCCGTTTGACATAATACTACCGGATGCTTGCAATCCTGCACGACCCGCTCCATGCTGCTTGAGCGGCAATTGCAAGGCGCACCGCAGAATGCGCCTGACGTAACGTAATGAGCACATTACCTGATAGCGAACTTGATCTAGACAAACTCTTCCTGCCCGCTTGGGCGCAAGAGCCTTCCGCCTCTAAATACGCCCATTACCAGGGCGAAACTGAGCGACCCGACCGTCGCGGCGACCGTGATCGCCGTGGCCCTCGACCGCCTCGCCGCGATGGTCCGCCTGGACCAAGGTCCCGCCCCGATCGGGATCGCCCCCGCGGCGAGAATCGCGGGCCCTCCCGTCTCCAAGGCGGCGCGCCCCGGCCCGATGGCGGTCGCGGCAGGCCGTTCGGCGAGGACAGAGGCGACTTCCGCCGAGGCGAGCGTCGCGAACCGCCGCCGCCGCTGCCGGAAATTGACCTCAGTCTGCGCCCGGATGACAAAGGCGTCGAATCCCTGGCGCGGCAGATCAAGATGACGGGCCGAGCCTACCCGCTGTTCGACATCGCGCAAATGATTCTCCAAAAGCCGGAGCGGCACATGGTGCAGTTCATGGTCAAGAAGAACGCCCAGGGTCAGCCGGTTCAGCCGCTGTTTGTGTGCGCCCTCGACGAGACGCTCTGGCTTTCCGAGGACGAAGCCGTCGGCCATGTGTTGAGGAAGCATTTCGCGACCTTTTACCTGGCGGAACGCACGGCCACTGAACCGCCCAAGGGCAAATACACTTTTGTCGCCCAGTGCGGCATCAGCGGCGTGATTCTAGGCCCGCCGAACCATCACGACTACCAGAACCAATTGCGCAAGCTGCACGCGGAGCGCTTTTCCCGGATGCCCTTCGAGGAGTACAAGTCGCGCGTGCGCATTGTGCGCGACGAGGAAGTCGTCAAGAAGTGGGTGGATGACCAAAGCTGGAAGACCGATTACGTCTGCCTCAATCTGCCCGAAGCGCTCCGTCTGGAGAACATGGAGGCCGTGGAGAAGCACTTCCGTGAGACGCACAAGGAGAACATCATCAAGCCGGTGGATTCTCACACCCTCAGCGGCGCGGCGGCACGCTTATTGCGCAGCCCCGACCTCGTCCGCCTGGTCCGCAGCGTTTGGGAGGACCAGCGCCGGTTTCCGCTTCAGATTGCCACCGTCCTGAGCCAGCAGTTCGCTGGGCACGGCTTGCAGTTTTTCAAGGTCAACCGAACGCTCACGCATGTGTGTGTCGCTCGCCCGCATTACCTTGACCCGGCGGCGACCCCGGTTTCTGAAGGCATCAAGCACATCGTTGATTACATCAACGCAAATCCCAAGGGCACGCGCCGCCACCTGGTGGAGTCCCTGGCGCCGTCTCCTGCGGCAAAGGCTATCGATCGGACCGAAGGTGAACCACTAGCAGTGCCCCCACCCGAGAGCGCCGCGCCCACGCCGGAACAGACCGCCGTGATTGCCGATTTGCACTGGCTGGTCCATCAGGGCCATGTGATTGAGTTCGCCAACGGCGTTTTGGAAACGGCCAAAAAGCCGCTGTCGAAGCCGCCCAAACCGGAACCCGCCCCGGCGGCAGCGCCGACTGAACCTGCGCCGCCGGCCGAACCTCCCGTCGCAGCCGATGCGGCTGGGTCGGAACCAAACCTGGAGTGTGCAGCGGCACCTGTTGGGGAATCTCCACAACCGGTTACCGTGCCACCCCAGGCAGAGGAGGCACCCGCGGCGGAAGCGGCCGCCTCGTCCGCATCACCGGCAAGCGCAGCTCCGGCGACTCCCTCCGCCGAACCACCAGCCGAACCTTTGATAGCTCCCGTTGAGTTGCCGTCCTAATTTTTGACAGCAACAGGCCTTGAGGCCGGAGGTTGCGCGGCACAGGGCTCGACGCCTGTGCTGCGGCTATGTTTTGATTTATGCCATTCACTAAATTTGGGCTTTCCAACCAGGTGCTCGAAGGGGTGCGGGCCATGGGCTATATCGAGCCGACCCCTATTCAACTTCGCGCCATTCCCCTCATCATTGAAGGACGGGACGTGATCGGCAGCGCCCAGACCGGCACGGGCAAGACCGCAGCGTTCGCGTTGCCGATCCTTTCTCAGCTCGGACAGCATGGCCCGCACCCCCGGGTGCTCGTGCTCGAGCCGACCCGCGAGTTGGCCGCCCAGGTCGAGACTGCCATCCGCGACTTTGCCCGGTTCACCAACTTGCGCACCGCCGTCGTCTTCGGTGGCGTCGGTTACGGCCGCCAATTGGACTCCCTGCGCGACGGCGTGGATGTCCTGGTAGCCACCCCCGGCCGGTTGCTCGATCATGTGCAGCGCGGCACCTGCAAGCTTGACCGCGTCAAGTTCCTCGTGTTGGACGAGGCCGACCGCATGCTCGACATGGGGTTCCTGCCGGACGTGCGCCGCATACTCGACCGCTGTCCCCGAGAACGGCACACCTCCCTATTTTCCGCCACGATTCCGCCCGAGATTGAAACGCTCATCCAGTGGGCAATGCGGAATCCCCAGACCGTCGAAATCGGCGCTCGGCGCACGCCCAAGGACACGGTCAAGCATGTCATTTATCCCGTGTCTGATTCACAGAAGGCCGACCTGGTCCTCGAACTCCTCAAGCGCGTGAACTACGACTCGGTGATTGTCTTCTGCCGCACTAAACACGGCGCCGACCGCGTGGCGCATCTGTTGAAGCGGAATAACCATGCCGTCGCCGTCCTCCACTCGAATCGCACCCAACGCGAGCGCGAGCAAGCTCTGCATGGCTTCCGGGACGGTCGCTTCGAAGTGCTGGTCGCCACTGACATCGCGGCACGCGGGTTGGACATTGCTGAGGTGAGCCACGTCATCAACTATGACGTGCCGCAACACCCGGAAGATTACATTCACCGGATTGGCCGCACAGGGCGCATGGAGGCCAAGGGCGACGCCTACACGTTGATGGTGGCGGAGGATATTCGGCATGTGAACGCCATTGAGCACTTTATCAGCCAAAAGATCCCGCGCGTGAAGCTGGAGAACTTTGATTATCGCTACACCGCGCTCTTTGAAGAGGGCAAACCCGGCCACCCGCAGGGCGGCGGAGGCCGCGTACGAGGCGCGCGTGTGCGGGGCGGATACTTCTACGGACCGGCCCGTCGGCGGCACTAACCCCATTCAGAAAGCGCCCGCATCTATGCTGGACAAACAAATGAGCCGCTGGGAGTCCAGTGCTCCACAGCCAATGTTGGCTGGTTCCCCATTTCGGCTGGGGCCCGCCACCCCACCTTGGCACCGTCCGCTCGGATAATCTGTCCGGCTCCGCCGCAATCCAAGTCCAAGAGCGACATCATAAGTGCCTACAATTAGTATACATGCGATTATATGTATTATCTATACTATCTTCATTGACTTGCATGTATATGCCTGTATAGTAGTCGCAGGATAGCAAGATAATCTGAGTTCATTTACATAGAAAGGAAGACAATCATGTCAGTTTATCCAGATGTCATAAGCACCGTGGGGCGAACCCCGCTGATCAAACTCAACCGCATCACCAACGGCTCGGTGGCCACCATCGCATTGAAGGGGGAGTTCTTCAACCCATTGGGCAGCGTGAAAGACCGGATCGGCTATGCGATGATAGCCGCAGCCGAGCGGGAGGGGGTCCTGACCCCCAGCACCACTATTATCGAACCGACTTCGGGCAACACGGGAATCGCGCTGGCGTTCGTGGCAGCGGCCAGGGGCTACAAACTCATCCTGACCGTGCCGGAGAGCATGAGCATGGAGCGGCGCACTTTACTGGCGCTGCTGGGGGCGAAACTGGTCCTGACCCCGGCGACCGAAGGCATGAAGGGGGCGATCAAGAAGGCGGAGGAGCTCCACAAAGAGCTCGCCGATTCCTGGATTCCACAGCAGTTCGATAACCCGGCCAATCCGGAGGTTCATCGCAAGACCACGGCGGAGGAGATCTGGAAGGACACCGACGGCATAGTAGACATCCTGGTCTCGGCCGTCGGCACCGGCGGCACCATCACGGGGGTGAGCGAGGTGATCAAGACCCGCAAGAAGACGTTCCAGTCTATCGCGGTCGAGCCGAAGGATTCGCCGGTCATCACGCAAGCGCGCAAGGGAGAGCCGCTCAAGCCGGGGCCGCACAAAATTCAGGGGACGGGGGCAGGCTTTATACCCAAGAACCTCAATCTGCAAATCGTGGACGACGTCATCACGGTGAGCAACGAGGACTCCTTTGCGATGGCCCGGCGGTTGGCGCTGGAAGAGGGAATCCTGGCCGGCATTTCGACCGGCGCGAACGTTTGGGCGGCGTTACAGGTGGCGAAGCGCCCGGAGAACAAGGGCAAGCTGATTGTCACGATTGGTTGCAGCACGGGCGAGCGATACCTGAGCACGCCGCTGGCGGACGAGGCCCGAAAGCAGGTGCAGGTGTGACTCTGCCAACGAGCGCTACCAGCCCCAAGCATTCGCCTATCGAGCTTCTCAAAGAGAGAGATCCGACGCTGGGGGGGACCATCGCCCAAACGCTGGCCGACCCGCAGGCTGACCACTTCGCAGAAGATGACACAACGTTCCTTAAATCTCACGGGGTCTATCAGCAAGATGACCGGGATCTGCGCAAGACGGGCAAGAAATACATCTTCATGGTGCGCTGCCGGATTCCCGGGGGCGTGCTCACACCGGCGCAATACCTGGCCTGCGACGACCTGGCCACGCGCTACGCGAACAACACGCTGCGGGTGACCTCCCGGCAAGGATTCCAATTTCACGGCGTGGTCAAGGGAGGCTTGCGCGCGCTTGTGAAGGAAATCAATGACGCGCTGCTGGGCACGCTGGCGGCGTGCGGGGACAATAATCGCAATGTGATGGCGCCGCCGACGCCGCCCATAAACAAACTGGGCGAACAGGTGCTGGAACATGCGCGCCAGGCGGCGGCAGCGGTCCTGCCGCGCACGCGAGCCTATCATTCGATCTGGATAGAAGGGGTGCCCCTGGACCTGTCAGAACCAGCCAAACAGGACTTCGTTGATCCGCTCTACGGCAAGCATTACCTGCCGCGGAAGTTCAAGATCGCCTTCGTCATCCCGCCGCTCAATGACATTGACGTCTTCACCAACTGCTGCGGCTTCATTGCGATCAGCGACGGCAGCGGCAAGCTGTTCGGTTACAACCTGACGGCCGGGGGTGGCATGGGGCGCAGCCACGGCAATGAGGCGACCTTCCCGCGGCTCGCAGATGTCATCGGCTTTCTGTCACCGGAGAAAGCGGTCGAAGTGGCCAAGGCCGTGCTGACGATTCATCGGGATTTCAGCGACCGCAGCGACCGGAAACACGCGCGGCTCAAATACGTACTGGAAGACCGGGGCGTCAAATGGTTCCGTGAGGAACTGGAGCGCCGGGTGGGGTTCCAGCTCGCCGCGCCGATGCCGTTCAAATTCGAGAAGCAAGGCGACGCCTTCGGCTGGAACCGCCAGGCCGACGGGCGTCTGTTCCTTGGGTTGTTTGTGGAAACAGGCCGCATAAAGGATCGGGAAGGCTGGCGGCTCAAGACGGCCTTGCGCGAGGTGGTGGCGAAGTATCAGCCGGAAATTCATCTCACCCCGGCCAACAACGTCATCCTGGCCAACCTGGATGTGACCCAGCGGGACGAAATCACCCTGCTTTTTGCCCAGCACGGGGTGCAAACCGAGCCGGGAAGCCAGGGCAGCATTCTGCGCCGCGCCTCGATGGCCTGCGTGTCGCTGCCCACGTGTGGCCTGGGTTTGGCGGAGTCGGAGCGTTACCTGCCCGAGCTGATCACGCGCCTCGAGGGGCTGCTGGCGGAAGTGGGTCTGGGCGGGCAGGAGATTACCATCCGCATGACCGGCTGCCCGAATGGCTGCGCCCGGCCATACATGGCTGAGATCGGCTTCGTGGGCAAGGCCCCGGGACGCTACCAGGTTTGGCTCGGCGGCAACGAGGCCTGCACTCGCCTCAACCGGCTTTACCGGGACATGGTCAAGGATCCGGATATTATAGCGGAACTGCGCCCGTTCTTTACTCGCTACGCGCAGGAACGGCTGGCGGGCGAGCGGTTCGGGGATTGGGTCGCGCGCGTGCTGTGGCCGGAGCAACAGACCAATTGAGTTTCCATGACCCCCGACCAATTCGCGTATTGGAACGCCGAGCTGCGGCATAAGTCGTCGCTCGAGATCACGCGCTGGGCGATCGCGCAAGCAGGCGGTCGCGCCGTCGTCTCGACCAACTTCCGTCCGTACGAGGCCGTGATTCTGCACCTATGCGTGCAGGCCCAGCCGGACATTCCGGTGCTCTGGGTGGACCACGGCTACAACCGCCCGGCGACCTACAAGCACGCCGAGCAGCTTCGCTCCCTGCTAAAGCTGAACCTCAAGGTCTGCCTGCCGCGCCTCACTGCCGCGCACCGGGACGCAGTCTGGGGGCCAGTCCCGGACACGGACGACGAGGCGAGGCTCAAGCAATTCAGCGCGCTGATGAAACTGGAGCCATTCCAGCGGGGCATGAAGGAGCTTGCGCCAAGAGTTTGGATCACCGCATTGCGCCAGGTGCAGAACCCAAGTCGCGCTGGGCTGGACATCGTGTCGCTCGACACTAACTTCGGCACATTGAAGGTTAGCCCGGTGTTCTACATGGGCGACGCGGATATGGAAGCTTATCTCGAAGAGCACCATCTGCCGGTCGAGTGGGATTACTTCGATCCGGCGAAAGCGGACGAGAAGCGCGAGTGTGGGTTGCATGCCGCCTGGGGCGGGAAGTTCGTGGCGCGGCCGGGCATTGAGGGAGAAGCCGCCGCTTTGATCTGAAATCCGGAATTAACCCGTGCACAACTACCACCTTGACCACCTCCAGTATCTGGAAACAGAGGCCATCCATGTAATGCGCGAGGTGGCCTCGGAATTCGAGCGGCCCGCGCTGCTGTTTTCAGGCGGCAAAGACTCCATCTGCCTGCTGCGCCTGGCGGAAAAGGGCTTCCGTCCTTCCGACATCCCGATGCCCCTGCTCAACATCGATACGGGACATCACTTCCCCGAATTGAATGAGTTCCGCGACCGCCGGGCTGCGGAGCTGGGCACCAAGCTGATTGTGCGCACGGTCGAGAGCGCCATTGCCAACGGCACCGCGGTGCCCGCGCCCGGCGAGATCAGCCGTAACCGCTTGCAGATTCCCACGCTGCTCGCGGCCATCGAGGAGTACCGTTTTGACTGCTGCATCGGCGGCGCGCGCCGTGACGAGGAGAAAGCCCGCGCCAAAGAGCGCTTCTTCAGCTTCCGTGACGGCTTTGGCCAGTGGGACCCGAAGAACCAGCGCCCGGAAATCTGGAACCTCTTCAATGCGCGCCTTAACCCCGGCGAGAACATGCGCGTCTTCCCGCTCAGCAATTGGACCGAGACGGACGTATGGGAATACATCCGCAAGGAGGCACTCGAAGTGCCGGGCATCTACTTCAGCCATGCCCGGAAATGCGTCCGCCGCCACGGCCAATGGCTGCCGGTGAACCACCTTTTGCCGCCGAAGGCCGGCGAGCAGGTCAAAGACCTCGTCGTGCGCGTCCGCACCATTGGCGACATTATCAGCACCGGCCTCATCGAGTCACCCGCCCGGACGGTGGATGACATTATTGTCGAAATCGCCGCCGCGCGGGTGACCGAGCGAGGATCCCGCGCCGACGACAAAGCTTCCGAAGCCGCCATGGAAGACCGCAAGCGGGCGGGCTACTTCTGATCATGCACCCCATGTAACTGATGTAACCCGTGTAACCCATTTAACTCCTAGAGCCATGCCCGTCCCACTCCATCACCCCGTTGACATCCTCCGCCTTAACACCTGCGGCTCGGTGGATGACGGCAAGTCCACTCTCATCGGCCGGTTGCTCTATGATTCCCGGTCGCTGATGGAAGACCAGATCGAGGCGCTGGAGCGCTCCGCGGACCTGACCGGCGCCGGCCGGATTGATCTCTCCACGCTCACCGACGGTCTCCGCGCCGAGCGCGAGCAAGGCATCACCATTGACGTCGCTTACCGCTACTTTGCCACGCCGCGCCGGCGCTTCATCATTGCCGACACACCGGGCCACGTCCAGTACACGCGGAACATGGTCACTGGCGCCTCCTCCGCCAACCTTTCCATCGTGCTGGTAGATGCGCGCCAGGGCGTCAGCGAGCAGAGCCGCCGCCACACCTGCATCGCCGCGCTGTTGCGCATTCCGCACCTGGTCATCGCGGTAAACAAGATGGACCTGGTGGACTGGTCTGAGGAGCGGTTCATAGAAATCCGCGACCAGTTCGAGGAGTTCCTGCCGCGACTGGATGTGAAGGACGTCCAGTTCATCCCGTTGAGCGCGCTCACCGGTGATAACGTGGTGGAGCCTTCCAAGCACACGCCCTGGTATCCCGGGCCCACGCTCCTGGGACATCTGGAAGGTGTCCACATTGGCAGCGACTGGAACCTCAATGGCCTCCGTCTGCCTGTACAATGGGTCAATCGCCCGAACCGCCCCACTGATCCCGAACTGCACGATTTCCGCGGCTTCAGCGGCCAGATTGCCGGCGGCATCGTGCGCGTCGGACAGAAAGTCATGGTGCTGCCGAGCGGCCTGGTCAGCACCGTCAAGCAAATCTGGACTTTCGATGGCCCGATGCAGGAAGCCTTCTGTCCGCAGTCCATCACCCTGGTGCTCGAAGACGACATTGACGTGAGCCGCGGCGATATGATCATCGGCCCTGAGAATCTGCCCGGTGCCAGCACGGATCTGCACGCCAGAGTCTGTTGGATGCACTCGCGGCCACTCCAGAGGGGCCGGAAGTATCTCCTCCGCCAAACGACGCGCACCGTCCAGGCGGCTGTGGCGGACATCGAGGACCGTATTGACATGACCACCCTGGAACCGGAGCCGGACCCGCTTGAACTGGGGCTCAATGACATCGGCGAAGTCCGCTTGAAGACCTCCGGGCCGCTGGTCTTCGACGGCTACGGCACCAACCGTTTGACTGGTTCGTTCATCCTGATCGAGCCGGGCACCAACGCGACCGTCGGGGCTGGGATGCTCTTCCCGCCGACGGAAGTCGTGAAGCCGGAGTATAGTGACTTCGCGATCTGAGCCAGCGTGTTGATTCCGCGTATTGCCCAACCTAGCGAAGCCACAACCAAGACCGGCATGCAGAATAAACCGCAGAGACGCGATGGACGCAGAGAAACTTGCATGTATTCCTTCTCTGCGCACTTCGTGTCTCTGCGGTTTCATTGGGGCGCGAGGTCCGCAAGTTTGCAATGTCGAGTTGTATGAGCGCTGGCGGCATCGTTAGTTTGGTAGGCGCCGGTCCTGGCGATGCCGGTTTGCTGACGGTGCGCGGTAAGGAGCTGCTGGAGCGGGCCGAGGTAGTAATCTATGACGGCTTGGTCAACCGCGAACTGCTTCGCTTCGCGCCGCCCACGGCGGAGATCATTTACGGCGGCAAACACGACCGCACGCGCTGTGTGTCGCAGGCCGAGCTCAATTCGTTGCTGCTGGCCAAGGCCCTCGAAGGCAAATGCGTAGTGCGCCTCAAAGGCGGTGATCCCTTCGTATTCGGCCGCGGTGGCGAGGAGGCGGAAGCCCTGGCCGCAGCGGGCATCCCCTTTGAAGTGGTTCCCGGCGTCTCCTCGGTGCATTCGGTGGCCTGCTACGCCGGCATTCCGCTGACCCACCGCGATCATGCCTCCAGTGTCACTGTCGTCACCGGCCATGACGCTCCATCGTCTCCAGCGAACAAGGTGGACTGGCCCGCCCTCGCCCGAATCCCTGGCACGCTCGTCGTGCTGATGGGACTGCGCAATATCCGGGCCATCGCGGCGACCCTGATCGCACACGGGCGACCGCCCGAAACCCCGGTGGCCATCACCAGCCGCGGCACCACCGGGCGGCAGCAGACCGCGGTCGGCACACTCGACACCGTCGGCGAACTCGCCGCCCGCGAGGGCCTCGAACCGCCGGCCATCACGGTCATCGGCGAAGTGGTGAACCTGCGGGAACAATTGAACTGGTTTGAGCAGCGTCCGTTGTTCGGCCGCCGGGTCGTCGTCACCCAACGGTCCGACCTGGCCCGGCCGCTTGTGTCCGCCCTCCGCGAACGGGGCGCCGAGGTGTTGGAAGTGCCTGCCACTCGCTGGGTCCCCCATCCCAACCAGGCGCCCCTGGACAAGGCCCTGGGGGAGCTGGCGTCCTACGACTGGATTCTGTTCACCAATCCGCTGGGCATAGAGTTCTTCTTCGAGCGCTTCTTCCAGGTCCACCGCGACTTGCGCCAGCTCGGCGCGGCCAGGCTGGGCGCGTATGGGCCCCGGACGGGCCGGAAGCTCCGGGAGTGGCGCTTGTATCCGGCGGCAGTAGCGGCGGACCACAAGACGCCGCTCATCCTGGATGCCATCACGAAATGCGGCAGTGTGAACGGACAAAAGTTCCTGATCCTGCGAGGTGATATCGCTTATGAGAAAGTGCCCGAAGCCCTCACCAAACTGGGGGCGACAGTGGATGTCGTGCCCTGCTATGACGTCGTCCCGGAGACGGAAGATCCGGCGGGTGGGGCCGCGGCACTGGTCGAAGCAGGTGCGGATTGGATCATCTTCGCCAGCGGGTTGGCCATTGAACACTTTCACCAACGGTTTAACCTGCCGGCCCTCGTGGCACGCTTCCCGGCCTTGCGGCTGGCCATTGCCTCCCCGACCGTTCAATGGGCCCTGGACCGGCTCGGCCTTAGCGCGGCAGCCACAAGCCTGCCGGACGATCCCCAAGACCTCGTCAACGCCATCGTTAAGGCCGAAGCTTCATCCCACAACTTCGGAATGACATACTCGCAACCCTTGGTGGCCTTAGGGTAGCCTTGGGACGGCCTTACCCCCCACCCCGCCTGGTCCGGCCCATTCCTGCTGACAGGGCGGCAGCCCCGCCGGAGCCTCGCCGGAGCCTCGCCGTAGTACCTCCGTTAGCCTAACGGAGGTACTACGGCGAGTGTCCGGCGA